>Ga0209237_1001126_pt1 | contig 15749 bp, 18 predicted proteins | sample GraSoi013_1_40cm_2_FD_185820 | JGI IMG/M metagenome (GOLD analysis project Ga0209237, IMG submission 185820) | Grasslands soil microbial communities from the Angelo Coastal Reserve, California, USA - Sample 10_02_2013_1_40cm (SPAdes) (version 2) | ecosystem: Environmental > Terrestrial > Soil >... | reverse complement strand
GCTGATCCGCAAGTCGGCGGCGTTCGTGCCGCAGCAGAGCATGTACGCGCAGCCGACGGCCGAGGGCGTGTTCATGCTCCCGGGCGCGAACGGCGGCGAGGAATGGTCGCCGATCGCCGTGAACCCGGATCTCGCGTACGCCTACACGGTGGGCCTGCACCAGCCGATGCACTACAAGACCCACTATGCCCCGTGGGAGAACGGGCGCCTCTGGCTCGGTAGCGCCTTCGTCCGCATCCCGGACGACAAGGGTGGTTACTCGGGTGAGTGGGGCAACGTCAACGCGATCGACCTGAACACGGGCAAGATCGCGTGGACCGTGAAGACCGACCTGCCGATGATGGGCGGCGCGACCGCCACGGGCGGCGGCCTGGTATTCACGGGCGAGGGCAACGGCTGGTTCAAGGCCTACGACGCCAAGACCGGCGCGGTCCTGTGGAAGTTCTATTGCGGCGCCGGCGTGAATGCGGCCCCCTCGGTCTTCGAGGTGGACGGCGAACAGTTCGTCGCGGTGGCCGCGGGCGGCAACTTCCAGATCAGCTACCCGCTGGGCAACGCGGTCTTCGTCTTCGGGCTCCCGAAGGCGGGGATGTAACCGTGATCCGTTATCCGTCATCCGTCATCCGTAGCAATCCCTGCACCACGGACGACGGATGACGGACAACGGATGACGTCCCTCTCCACACGAGGTTCTGATGGCCAAGGTCGTGTTCGTTGCCGGCCTCCTTGCCCTGGCGACCCGCGCGGTGGCGCAGGATGGAACACCGTCACCGACCGTCGATCCGCGCTGGCTCGCCGCCGACACGACCGCGAAGACCGCCACGTTCGAGCTCATCGCGAGCCTGACGGGCGCGAACGGGGCGCTGAATTTCAACGGCTTCCGGGACGGCGAGCTGACCCTCACGGTCCCGTTGGGCTGGACCGTCGTGATGCAGTTCCGCAATCACGACGGCATGCTGCCGCATTCGGCCGAAGTGATCGAGGACACGCATCCTCTGCCCACGCAGCCGGTTACGCCCGCGTTTCCCCGCGCCGTCACCGTCCGGCTGGCCGAGGGGCTGCCGTCCGAGGGGCGCGACGACCTGCGGTTCATTGCGGATAAGGGGGGGTCCTACCTAATATTTTGCGGGGTTCCGGGCCATGGGGCGGCCGGTATGTGGATTCGCCTTGAGGTTTCGGGATCAGTTCGGCAGCCGTCCCTGGCGGCCACTCCTGCGGGCAAACATTAGCCCGCGGCAGCGGGTGTGCAGCGCAAAACGCTGGCGTTGGGCTCGTGCGGAAGGCCCCAGGCGTTGAGCAGCACGATCGACTCGCTCTCACGAGGAGGTGGACGCGCTTTCCCTTTGAGTCACAACTGTCGTAGGTGAGAAGCCACACGAGCATTACTGGTGGGAGGAGCACGCTCCCACTCGGGCTTACCTGGCGTCGGCGGATTGCAGCGGCGCCTCGCAGGGCACGAGCGGAAGGATTGAGCAGGTAAACTCCCAAGGAGGGATTCTCGTATGAAGCGTCTCACGCTGTTGTTGTTGGGTCTGGCGTTGGGCGTCAGCGCCACCGCCAACGCGCAAGGCCTGACGATGCAGATGTCCAACGGCTGGGCGTTCACGTTCGCCGGGAACGTGAACGTGTTCTGGAGCTTCACCAAGGAAAACACGAACGCCGGGGATGCCGCGAACTCGAACATCCGCACCGGGCTGCTCCCCACGTTCGCCACGTTCGAGGCTAAGGGCAAAGAGGCGGGGCTGACCCTGGGTATCCATTTCGGGTTCGCGCCGCAAATTCAGAACGTCGGCAACTTGCACGACGAGTTTACCGAGTTCAGCCGGATCGACATGCGTCAGGTGTACCTGACCGTAGGCTTCAAGGATGGGTCGCAGATTCTCGCCGGCCGCGAGCTTGGCCTGTTTGAGCGCCAGGCCATCCTGAATGACATGACGCTGTTCGGCGTCGGCGCGGTGGGCCTCGGGTTCGGCCAGGGTGGCGGCACGACGCTCGGCCGCATCGGGTTCGGCTACCTCTATCCAAACTTCAACGCCCAGGTCACCTACAGCACCAAGCCGGGACAGGCACAGCTCAGCGTCGGCATCTTCCAGCCGAGCAACCTGGGCGGTCCTCCCGCCACGTACGCTTTCACTACGATCCCGCGGGTGGAGGCGGAGTTCACTTACAACCAGAAGTCCGGCAAGAACAACTACATGGTCTGGGTCGGCGGCCTGTGGCAAACGACCAAGAATGCGCCGACCGGCGGCACCTCGATCACCTCGTTCGGCGGCAACGCCGGGGTCAAGGGGAGCTTCTCCGATCTCACCGTCGTAGTGACTGGCTACATCGGCAAGGCGCTCGGCACCACCTTGATGTTCTCGGGCGACGAGATCGCGGCTGACGGGACGACGGGACGTCCGTCAAACGGCGGCTACGTCCAGCTCATGTACAAGGTCGGCCCGAAGACGAACGTGGGCGCGAGCTGGGGCTTTAGTCGCCTCAAGGACGACCAGACGGGCGACGGCGATGCGGACGTGCGGTCGAACATGTATGCCTACACCGTCGGCATCTACCATCAGTGGACGAAGTCGCTGAAGTTGGTGTTCGAGGGCACTCAGGAAGGGACCACCGGCGAGAGCGCTGGTCCATTCTTCTCGGGCTTTGCCCCGGGGAGCAAGCAGACGGACGTCTCCGCGGGGTTGATGCTGTTCTTCTAATCGACCACGTCGAGGAAACGCGTAAGGGCCGGGATTGCTCCCGGCCCTTTACGTTTCTCCTGGCCGTCGCTCCTCGACGTTGTTCCTCTTGACGCCGTTACTTGTATCGGTAGGTGATTCTACCACGCGTGAGATCGTAAGGAGAAAGATCCACCGCCACCCGGTCTCCTTGCAGAATCCGGATGTAGTTCTTGCGCATCTTGCCCGACACGTAGGCCAGCACCTCGTGCCCGTTCTCGAGCTTCACCCGGAAGGTCGTGTTGGGGAGCACTGCGCTGACCGTCCCCATCATTTGTATCGCGTCGCCTGCCACGAGGGGCTAGCTCTCCTGTCCTAGGCCCGCACCTGGTGCGGGTCCATCGTTTCGTCGCGCGGCGGCTCCCCGCCCCGCTGAATGTAGGAGGCGTGGCGGCCGCAGCTCTGGCACGTGAGCGTCACGCGCTCCAGCGTCACGCGCTCCGGCGTCGCCAGCACCCGCCCACCCCGGCGCCGCGGCGACCGCACGATGGACCGCGTGCCACACGAGGGGCACACCAAGGGCACGTGCTCGCGGTCGGCCGCGATCAGCGCCAGTGCTTCCGGCGCCCGATACTCCTTAATTCCGCGTCGCCCCACGGTTTGTCTCACGCCTCCAGGCGAAATCTAGTGCCCCCGGGAAGGGGCGCGGCGCGCCGCAGGTCCCGCTTGACACCTCCGGTCCGCGACGTATCTCTCACGGGAACCGGAGGTTGCAATGGAGCGCCCCGAGTACGAGCCCCTGGCGGAGATCGAAGTCGACGCGGCGAGCCCCTCGCACCAGGGCTTCACGCTCATGGGCCAGGGCCTCGATCACGCCGACTACCAGCTCGATCTGCGCTTCGAAATGCCGCTCGATCAGCGCACCCGTACGGTGCTGGGCGAACTTTTGTCGCATTCGGATCTCACCATCTCGCGCCGCGCGCCCGGTGGTCTCGCCGCGGCGCTGCGCCAGCGTCGCCCCCCCAACCGCGCGTCCCAGCGGTAGTTACCGCGAAAATCCTTGACGGTCCCCAGGGGGGGATGTAGCTTGGCGCGACCTTCAGCGCCGGAGCAGCGTGTTCGATGCCCCCCCCGCCCCCCCCAGCTGAGCTCGGCGGGTCGCAGATCTCCTCGCTGCTCGAGGCCCTCCCCGGAATCGCGAGCGTCCTCCGCAGCCCGGTGGCAGACGCGCTCGTCAGGGCGATCCGCGCCGCCGCTGGCGTGGGCGAGTTCACGCTCGACGACGCCGAAGAGCTGGTGCGCTACGCCGTGCGGCGCGGGCTGATCGGCCCCGACGAGGGGGATCGCGTGCTGGCCGACGTGGAGGGGCCGCTCAAGGCCAAGGGGGGGCGCAGGCCGGCGCACCCGACGAAGCAGCGAGGGGCGGCCGCGGGGGCGGCGGCGAAGCGGAAGGCCGCGAAGAAGAAGTCGCGGCGGTGAGTGGCTAGACCCGGAACCCGCGGACCAACCCGCGCAGCTTTTCCGCCGCCTGGAGCAGCCCTCCGGCGGCGGCCGCCATCTCCTGGGTGGAGGCGCCCTGCTGCTGGGTCGCCGCCGTGACCTGCTGGGCGCTCGCCGCGTGCGCGGTCGCGCGGCCGCCCACCTGCTCCGCCTTCAGCTGTAGACGCGTCGTGGTCTCGCGGTTCGCCTGCGCCGACAAGCGCACCCGCGCCGCCGCCTGCTCCACCAGTTCCACCGCTGTCGCGATCTCGGCGAGGCCGCGGGCCGCCCCGTCGGCGACCGACTCGATCCCGCGGACCTTCGCCTGGCCGACGGTCATCGTCGCCGTGACGTCTTCCATCTGCTCGCGGATCAGGGCGGTGGTGCGCGTGACCTCTTCCGCCGCCCGCGCCGACTCGTCCGCGAGCTGGCGCACTTCCTCGGCCACGACCGCGAAGCCCTTGCCGTGCTCGCCCGCGCGAGCCGCCTCGATCGCCGCGTTCAGGGCCAGCAGGTTGGTCTGCGACGAGATGCGTTTGATGAGCTCCACGAAGTCGTCGATGGACGCGCTCAGCTCGGCGAGCTGCGCCACCTGCTTCGAGGTGGTCTGCACGACTTCGCGCACGTCGAGCAGGGCGCTCCCGGCTGCGGCCACGTCGCCGCGGTGCCGCTCCGCGACCGTGCGGATCTCCTCGCCCAGCTGCGCCGCGCGGTCCGCCGCCTCCGCCATCTCCGCCGTCGCCTTGCGCAGCTCCTCGATCCCCGTGCCCATGGATCCGAGCGCGGCGCGCTGCTCGTCCGCGCCGCTCGAGATCTCGACCATCGCGGTCGATACCTCGCTCGACGAGGCGGCGAGCTGCTCGCTCACCGCGGAGAGGTCGCCCGCCGATCCCGCGATCCGGTCCGACTCCCCGATCACGTCGCCCACGATGTGCCGCAGCCGGTCGCCCATGCGCTGCATCGCCTCCGCGAGCAGGCGGAACTCGCGCGGCATCTCGCCCGTCGTCACCGGCCGCAGGTCCCCGCCCCCGAACCGCTCGGCGGCGGTGACGAGCCGGCCGAGCGGCCCCTGCACCGACTGCAGCGTGTACCGCGACAGGAAGAATCCCACCAGCAGCAGCGACACGACGAGGACCCACAGCTTCCGCTCGCGGTCGATCGAGTCAGCGGCAAGGCGCTCGGCGGCCTGTGTCGCCTTGTCGGCCTGCCGGCGTGACAGGTCGCGCACCAGGCGCGTCAGCTCCGCCGCCTGCGGCCGGACGGCGCTCACCCGGGCCACCGCCTCCGCCTGGCGCCCGAGGTCCGTGAGCGCGTGCGCGATGGCGTATTCGGTCTCGATAGTGGCGTGCAGGTGGCGTAACCGGTTGATCGCGAGCCGATCCTCGACCACGAGGCCGCCCAGCGCCGCGAGCCGCCGCTCGTAATCGAACGCCTCCTCGGCCGACGCGTCGAACAATCGGCGCGCGTCCGTGCCGGGCGTGGCCAGGTACTGCTCCGCGGCGCGGATCTCCTCGAGCACGCTCGTCACGAGCCCGCTCCCGATCTCGGTGGACGTGCGCAACGCCGCCAGCTCGTCGGCCGTGGCGCGCCGTACCCGCCGCAGCGTCGTCGCCCCGCCGATGGCGGTCGCGACCAGGCCCGCCATCAACAGCACGAGCCCGAGCAGGATGCGCGCGCGAATCGTGTCGAGCGGCCCCCGCATCACTGCTCCGCTTGGGCGACGAGCCGTCCGTCGCGCACCACGCCGATCACCACCGACTTCGCCGGGACGTCCCCGCTCGTGTCGAACACGATCGTGCCCGTCACTCCGTCGAACGCCGCCCGGCCGTGACCCACCCCCGCCAGGTAGGCCCGAATCGCCCGCCGGGCGGCGCCGGCCTCGTCGACGGCGCGCGCCAGCAGAAACACGGCATCGTAGGCGCCTGCGCCGCGATGGTCCGGTCGCTCGCCCTGATACGCGCGCGCGTAGTCCGTGACGAACGCCGCGTTGCGCTCGTCGCGCCGATCCGGCAGGTACGCGGACGACAGCCGGACGCCTTCGGCGAGCGGGCCGTCCGCTTCGATCCCGGTGAGCGCGTCTCCGCCGAGCACCGGCCAGGCGAGGCCCAGCGCCCGCATCTCCCGCAGCGCCAGCTCGGCCCCCGGTCGCTCCGCCGCGAGCAGCAGCACGTCCACGCCGCCCCGCCGCATGTGGGACAGATACGGCTCGAGCGACGGCGTCGTCGGCACGTACGGATCCGCCTCCACCACCGTCCCCCCCAGCCGCGCGAACTCCGCGGCAAAGGTGCGGCGCACGCCGCGCCCGTAGTCGTTGTTGACGTAGATGATCCCGGCCCGGCGCGCGCCGAGCACCTGCAGCGCGAAGCGCGCGAGGTGCGGGCCGTGTTGCAGGTCGCTCGGGCACACCCGGAACACGTAGGGACTGATGCCGCTCAAGTCCGGACTCGAGGCGGAGGGGGAGATCATGACGACGGGGGTCGCGCCCGCTCCGTACACGCGCGCCGCGGCAAGCGTGGTGCCCGAGGAGAGGTGGCCGATCACAGCGACGACCGCGGGATCGGCGTACAACTGGGCGGCGATCCGCACCGCCACGTCCTCGCTTCCCGAGTCGTCCGCGACTCGGAGCTCGAGCGGGCGGCCGTGCAGACCTCCCTTGGCGTTGATCTGGTTGACCGCCAGCTGCGCCGCCTTGAGCATCGAGGCGCCCCGCGGCTGTCCAAATGGTCCCGCGAGCCCGAGGACGACCGGGCCGCCCGACCCAGAGCACGCGGCGAGCGCGAGAGCGACGCCGACGAGAGCGGTGCTGCGCACGAGCCCTCCTCCAAGTGTCGTCGAGGAAACGGGATGACCGAAACATTGCCCGCCGCCCACAGGATTTCCACCCAGTTTTCCAGACCGATGTGGACAAACGGCGTTTGCCCCGGCGCGAGGCCGGGATAGCTTCATGCAGATGGACACGCTGCGCGGTCTCTGCCGGCTCGTCGACGCTCTGGAGCGGCTGCTCACCGCTCGAGACGCGGCGGCGTTCGAGCGGGTCTGGGAGGCGTCCCATCTCGACCGCATGGCGTGGGAGGTGCTGGCGCTCGCGCGGCGCGCCGACGCGGCGGACGCTCCTCCCGCACCCCGCGCCCCCCTCGAGCGGGCCCTCGACCAGGTCGATCGACGCCTGCTCGCGGTGCTGGATCGCTGCCGGGCGTTCCTCGATCGCCACCTCGCGACGTTCCGCGTCCCCGAGCTCGAGCGCTGGCAGCACGCCGCGGCGGCGGCGCTCGTCGGCGCGCGCTGGGGGGTTGCGGGGCTGCGCACCGTCATCGCCGACACCGGCGCGCCGCTCGGCCGGCGCTATTTCGCGTTCCTCGCGCTGGCCGAGCGCCACCCCGAGGGCGCGTGGCCGTTGTTCGAGCGCTACCTCGTGACCCCGGGCGCCCACCACGCCTTCGTCGCCGCCGCGGTCGAGGCGGCGCGGTATTACCCGGGACACGCCGACGTCCTGGTCCGGTTGTTCGAACGGATCCGCGGCGATCAACTGCTGCGGCGCTTCCTCGGCCCGAAAATCCTCGAGTCCCTCTACGTCCTGGGCGAGTCGCTGAGCCTCCCGCTGTTCGAGGAGCTGCTCGTCGCGGGCCACACCGATCCCGACGTGGACCGCTGCGAGGTCACCCGCGCGCTCGTCGCCGTGCGGAAGCTCACGGGTCGGCTGGCGCCGAGCGCCAAGTTCGGCGACGGCGACGAGGCGACGCTGCGCCGCACCCTGGACGATGCCGAGCGGCGCTTCGAGGAGGCCCGCGACCGCATCGTGCCCGTGGTCGTGATCTAGGGCCGTCCGACAAACGCCCACACCTTGTCCCGGTACTCCCGCCCGCCCACCTCGTAGGTGTCGTTGTGGCCCGCGCCGTGGATCAGCACGACTTCCACCGGGCTGGCCGCCGCGGCCGCCACCGCCATGCCCATCGCCGTCGGGGCGAGCCGGTCGGCGGTGCCGTGGAGCAGCAGGACGGGACAGCGCACCAGCCTGACGTGCCCGAGGTTGTCGAGCGATAGCCGCAGGCCGAGCCGCGGCAGGAAGGGGTACAGGTGACGCGCCATCGCGGCGGCGCTCGTGAACGGTGACTCGAGGATGAGACCCGCGACGGGGTGCCGGGCCGCGGTGTAGCTCGCCACCGCGGTACCGAGCGAGCGGCCGTACACGTGGATGCGGCGGGCGTCCACGCCGGCCCGACCCGCGAGCGCTGCGTACGCGGCCTCGGCCGCCGCGTAGAGCCCGGCCTCGCTCGCTCGCCCCTCGCTCCCGCCATAGCCGGGATAATCGACCACCAGTAGCGCGGTTCCGGGCGGCTGAAAGTCGCGCAGGATCGGCCAGATCCCTGCGATGTTCTCTCCGTTGCCGTAAAACCAAAGCAGGGCGGGCGAGGGCGGTGCGGGGTGGTGGAGGGCGTCCGCCGCCCTCGGTGCGAGATACCACCCGGCGAGCCTCGTCCCGTCGCCGCTCACCAGCTCGATGCGCTCACCGTGCGCGATCCCCAATCGACGCGGATCCGGCACCGGGGCGCGTGGGGCGGGAAACGCGAGCCGCTCCTGGAGCAACCAGGCGAGCAGCACGATCAACCCGTATCCGAGCGCCACGCCCGCCACGATGCGCAGCACGAGCATCTGCGGAACTTAACTTGCACCGTGCGCCCCGAACACAAATCTTTGGAGCCGTGACGACCCAGCTGACCTGTCCTTCGTGCCGCGCCGCGATCCCCTCCGGCTCGGCGTTCTGCCCGTCCTGCGGCACGCCATCTCCCACGGTGATCACAAACGAGCGCGTCGTCCGAGACCCTGCCGCTGCCGCGCCGGCGGCCGCGCTGGCGGGCGTCCCCACCGCGCAACGCCTCGCGCGTGCGTTGGGCGATAAGTACGAGGTGCGGCGGCTCGTGGGCCGTGGCGGCTTCGCGGAGGTGTACGAGCTGTGGGACAAGGATCTCGACCGGCGGCTCGCCTGCAAGGTGCTGCATCCCGAGATCGCCTGGACCCCCGGGATGCTGGCGCGCTTCCGCCAGGAGGCCAGAGCGCTGGCGCGGCTACAGCATCCCGCCATCCTGCCCATCCACTTCGCCGGGGACGGCGAGGGGCTCGTCTATTACGTGATGCCGTTCGTCGAGGGGGAATCGCTCGCCGACGCGCTGCGGCGGCGCGGGCCCTATGGCGCGAGCGAGGCGCTCGTGATCGCTGAGCCGATCCTTCAGGCACTGGCTCACGCGCACGCGCAGGGACTCGTGCACCGGGACATCAAGCCGGACAACGTGATGCTCGAGGCGAAGACCGGCCGGGCGCTGCTGCTCGATTTCGGGATCGCGAAGCTCCTCGGGGCGGGCGAAGGAGGGACCAAGACTGCCACCGGGTTCACGGTCGGCACGGTCCAGTACATGAGCCCCGAGCAGGCCCTCGGCCAGGCGAACCTCGACGGCCGGAGCGATCTCTATGCCTTCGGCGCCATGCTCTATCAGATGGTGACCGGGGCGCCGCCCTACGACGGCGCCTCGAGCGCCGAAATCGTCGGCAAGCACCTGGCCGATCCGGTCCCCGTCGCGAGCGACGTGAACGCCCGCATCCCGCGCTGGTTGTCCGACGTCATCGTGAAGTGCCTCGCCAAGAAGCCGGAAGACCGCTTCCCCAGCGCCGACGCGGTGCTGGCGGCGCTCGCCGCCGGCCGCGAGACGAAGCTGGGAAAGCTGGTCGGGACGGCGACGCTGGAGCGGCAGGTGCGACGCTCCGGAGAGGTGCGCTCGCGCTCCTGGGGGGGACGCGGCCGGTGGGTCGTGGGTTGGGGGGCGGTGGTCGCCGCCCTGCTCCTGGTCGGGTGGCTGGCCCGCCGGGGCGGCTACGTCGGCACCGGCATCGCGTTCGTGCACAACGCGCTGGTCGAGCCGGTCGAGATCGTCCGCGACGGGACGCCGGTGGATACGGTGCCACCCGACGCCACGGCGCGGCTCGTACTCGGGCGCGGCGGCCCGGCCGGGCTTCGCTGGCGCCTCCTCAGGCCCGGCGATCCACCGATCGGTGAGCCGATGGAGGGCCCGCTGCCCGCGTTCCGGCGTGTGCGCGGCCGGCGAGTCGCGGGCATCACCGCCGCCGTGGAGGGCCAGAGCTATTTCGCGCCGCTCGTCACCAATGCCAGCGCGTCGGATATCACGCTCGAGGTGAATCCCGGCTCCGCGGCAGCCGTCCGCTGTAACTGCCTGGTGCCCAAGGGAGCGGTCCGAACCCACGTCGGCTATTACCGCCTCTATCTGAACTCCGCCGTCACGGCCTACAACAGCGGGCACCCCTACGTCGGCCCCCACGCCGACCGCGGTGGGTTCGCCACCCGAGTGGCGCCGACGAGCGGTGCCGTGCTGCTGACCTTCTGAGCGCGTGACGCCCGAACTCATCTCGCGGGCGCGCGGCGCCCTGTTGGGGCTCGTGGTCGGCAACCAGCTCGGCGTCCCCACCGAACGCCTCGGCACCGCCACGGCCATTCGCGCAGCATTTCCGCATGGGGTGCGCGACCTCGTCGCGCCCCCTCCAGGGTCGCCGTTCGACGACGACGCCGCCATGGCGCTGCTGCTCGCCGAATCCCTGGTTGAGCAGGGGGACTTCGACGCCACCGCGGTCGCGCAGCGGTGGGTGACGTGGATGAAGCGGGACGGCCGCGGCATTGGCCCGACCACCCAGCGGGCGCTGCGCCTCATCGAGCGCGGCACCGAGCCGTTCGAAGCGGGCCGCCTCGCCCGGAGCGCGGGCGCCGCAGCGTCGAACGGTGCCGTGATGCGATGCATTCCCGTCGCGCTGCGCTATCACGACAACGTCGACAAGCTGGTGCGCGTCTCGACACAACAGGCCGCCATCACCCACTCCGACGAGCGTTGCACGTGGGGAGCCGCCGCGGTGAACCTGGCTGCGCGAGAGTTGCTGCACGGCAATGCCTACTTCGTGGAAGAGGTGCTGCACCGGGTGGAGGGCGCGGCGCCGCGGCCGCTGATCGAGGCCATCCGGCGGGTGCCCTGGGAGCAGGAAAGCGACCTGCCGATCGCCGTTCCGGGCGAATACGGTTTTGTGCTCCATTGCGTCGAGATCGCGTTCTGGTGCGCTATGCACCGGCCGTCGCTCGAGGACGCGTTGATCTTCCTGGTGGAGGCGGGCGGGGATACCGACACCAACGCCTCTCTGGCGGGAGCCCTGCTGGGTGCGCGCGACGGGGAGGCGGGCATCCCGCCCCGCTGGCTCGACCAGCTCGGCACGGCAAAGGGCGTGTCGCAGCTGGCCGAGCGGCTGATCACAAGCGCAAGCCTCCAGCCGTAAGCCGCAGGAACCCCTTTATTTAGGGCTTGCGCCGCGCGGCTGGCTTCACGTACCGGCTGTTCCTGTCCAGGACGTCTTTGTCCGTCAGGGTGATCGAGACCCACCGCGCGGGACCGCGACTGCGCCAGCTGAGCCGCACGAACTTGCGGCCGTAGCTCCACTCCCACATCCCGGCGTGGGCGCGCCGCGGCCGCCCGAACACCCGAGTCACGTCGCGCTGTGTACGAGCGACCAGCTCCGGTCCGCGCTTGTCGTGGAACCCCGCCGAATCGTACAAGGCGATGATATCCGCGCGCTGCTCGACGAAGTGCCCGCCCAGGTAGAACCGAGCGCCGTCGGCGGGATCGCGGATCACGACGCCGCACTCCATGAGCTGCGCCGTCCGCGGCGACGTGCGGCAGGCGAGCACATCATGGTCGGCCAGGGCGTTGGCCCGGTTGACGAACGCGCGGTAGCTGAGCCCGGGGGTGAACCCGCGGTAGCTCGGGAGCGCGGGGTGCGCGGGGGGCGCGGGGAGCGCGGGGGGGGGCAGGGGCGCCTTGGGGGGGGCAGCCTGGCTGCGGGCGACCACGGGCAGCAGCAGGGCGAGGAGTCCCATGCGGACGGCACGCATGGCCTAATATACTGGCTCCCCCTCCCCTCCCTCCAAACGAAACCGGCCCGGGGGGCTCCCCGGGCCGGCTTCTACGAGCGTCAGCGTCGTTCAGACCTTGCGGACGTTTTGCGCCTGCAGGCCCTTGGGACCCTGGGCGACCTCGAACTCGACCGTATCGCCCTCGGCGAGGCTGCGGAAGCCCTCAGCCTGGATCGCCGTGAAGTGGACGAACACGTCCGGACCCGACTCCTGCGCGATAAAGCCAAAGCCCTTTGCGTCGTTGAACCACTTCACCTTACCCTTTGCCATACCGTTTCTACCTCTGCACTAAGGGGCACAGCCCCGGAACATGTGCGGCCCTGGCCACCGCGACCAGAGACGGGCTCAAACAAAAACCGCGAGACAAGTGGTCCTCGCGGAGCGCAGACAAACCGGTGACGGTGCCACGTATGCTTGAACCGGGGCCAAACCTAGGATGCCGCCTCACCCCTGTCAATAGCGCCACCATAGTGACATCATACCGCCATTACGGCCGCCTGCCCGTCTTGGACGTGTCGTCCTTCACCGGTAGCCCCAGGGCCACACGAAAGTCGCGCAGCGACGCGTCGTAGGTCTTCATCCGTTTGCCGAGATCGGTCGCGGTCGGGATCGGAGCCGCGGCCGCGTTCTGTTCGCAGTTCGGCGTGAACGCGATGAGGGAGTCGAGCTGCATGACCAGCCGACGGGCAATGGGCTGAATGGAGTCGGTGTACACGGTGGGATTCAAGGCCGGCCGCCCCCGCCGCATAAACGTGCGGGCGCTGCCGCACAGTCCAGCGAGAGAGCGCCCAGCTCTCAGTTGGCTCGTGCCGTTGCCGGTCGCTTGCGCGCGGGTAACGCGATTCAAGCCGTCCTTGAGTTGGGCGATGCCGCGGGTCGCCGTACGCAAGCCGCTGAGGAACCGCTGCTGCTCGAGCGTGGGAGGCGCGAGGGCTGCGGGTGCCGGCGGCGCCGGGAGCGCGTGCGTCGATTCCGCTCGCGTTGAATCCGGTGCCGGCGGCACGGGCTGCTGCGCCCTCAGGGCGGTCGCGGCGACAAACCACAGCACGGCCAGGCAGCGCATCGGCGGTCCTCTATCCAGTGAGTGGAAGCCCGGGTATAATGTCACAAATGACCGTTCCCGCAACCTCGCGTCAGAGCCGGATGTTCGAAGACCGTGCCGATGCGCTCGCCCACTTTTTCCTGCGGGCAGGCGAGGCGCCGCGGCTGCTCGCATACGACGACGCCGTCGGCTGCCCGCTCGACCAAGCGCTGGCGGCGATCGAATGGACCGCCGGGGTCGGGATTCTCGCGCAGGACGACCTGATCCACGCCGCCCGCCTCGGGCCCGATGCGGCGGCGGCGGTGGTCGAGCGCAAGGACGGCGAGCAGCGCGTGTTCATCTACTTCGGCCCGCGCATGGACGCTCCTCCCGCCGACCCATACGAGGGCTCCCTGCTGTACGACGAGCCTGGGGTACGGGCCTACATCTTCGCTCAGCGGGTTCACGCCATCGCGCACTTCCTGCGCGCGACGCAGGGAAGCGGTGCCGTCATCTCGTTGCTCGGCCGCCGTGCCCCCGAGCTGCGCCACATCCGGCGCTGGCTCCAGGTGCTGTTCAGCGAGCCCTTCGCCGCCGAGAGCTCCACACAGCTGCTCGCCGGCTGGTTTGCCACCGCCGGCGCCGGGGTGCTGTTCATCCCGCCACATCCAAACGAGCCCTACAGCTACTACGAAGTCGGGCTCGACACCTGAGCATGCTTACCCCGTTGCTCGCGCTCTGGGCGGTCTCGACCGCCCAGATGCCGGATACCACGGCCCGGGTCCGCCACGGCGCCGCACGGCAGGCCTTGAACGACTCGATCGCGGCGGTGCAGGCGGCCGCGGTGGCCTTTCGGGTCGACCTCGGCACGGCCTCCAGCGATCTCGTGCTGGCGCGCGCGCGACGCCTGCGGGAGCGCTGCGCCGCCGCGCGTCGTGCGGCCCAGTCGCTCGCTCTGCTGCTCGCCGATGCCCCTCTCCCCGCCGGTGAGCGGCGCGCGCGGCGCGATCTGGCCGAGCTCGAGCGCGTCCTGCAGAAGTGCGAGCGCGATTACGATCCGGGAGCGCCGGGGGTGAACGCCGACACGCTCAAGGCCTGGGGGCCGTTTCGCCTCAACCAGCTCGAGCTGGAGCTGCGGCGGTACGCCCCGGGCGTTCAGCGCCTTCCGGGGGCGCCCGGAACGCGGTGATGTGGGGACGTGGACGATGTGGATTCACAACTCCACATCGTGTGGACGTGCGCGGCAAAAACCGACCGCGCCGAGGGTTAGCGTCCACAAGGCGTGCACATACAGATGGGCTAACCCGAAGAAACATCGGCACTTGCGCGCTTTTTCGAGGCCCCTATATTGTTGCCACGCGGCTTGGAGGGAAGGGTCGGGACCTGGTGTCTCAGCCACGCCTTCAAGACGGGTCCGAGCGGAAATTCCGGGGAGGCCGCCGACGCAAACAAGGGCTCAGGCGGCTGGCGATCCGGGAGCACGCTCTCCGGCTCGGATAGGTGGGGCCTGTCGCGTGCCTCATCCACGTCGACGTGGTGCCTCGACGTGCAGTGCGGAAGGTCGGTCCGCGATCCGATCTGAGCCGCAGCACCCACATCGGCGAACCTTGCGGCCCGGCCAGGCTGCTTGGGGATGGAAGCCGGAGCTCCTGTTCGCCCTACCGAGCGACGCATCAGTCAACCGGTGGCGGCAGGATGAAGAACGGAGGGAGCAATCCCCCGGCTCCGGGTAGCCGATGTGCTGGAGCCCCCGGGCGGCCTAACGTGCCGTCCCGGGGGCTTCGTGTTTATTTTCACCCCCCATGATGGCGGCCCTGCCCCTCGCCGCCCTTGGCGCCTCCCTCGGCGTCTGGGCCTACGGCACCTACGAGCCCAATAGCCCGCTCTTCGGGCGCGTGATCGGTCGCGGCCCCGGTGCGGGACGGGTGGCCTATCTCACCTTCGACGACGGACCGAACCCGGGTGCCACGGAGCCGATCCTCGACACGTTGGCCGGCCTGGGCGTGCCCGCTGGCTTCTTCATGGTGGGCGAGCACGTGCGGCGCTTCCCCGGGATCGCGCGCCGCGTGGTCGCGGCGGGACACGAGGTAGGGAACCACACGCTGCGCCACCCCAAGCTGCACTTCCGTGGGCCCCGACGGATCGACGCCGAGCTCACGGGAGCGCACGCCGTCATCGCAAACGCCACCGGTCGCGCGCCCCGCAGCTTCCGCGCGCCGCACGGCTACCGCAATCCGTTCGTGACGCGCTCGGCGCGGCGGCTCGGTTACACGGTGTTCGGCTGGACGTTTGGGGTGTGGGACTCGGACCCGCGCGTCTCCGCTGCGGAGATCCGGCGGCGGGTGGCGCGGAAGCTCCGGCCCGGGGCCATCATCCTCCTTCACGACGGCGACGGCTACGATCCCGCGGGCGACCGCCGCCGCACGGCGGAGGCGCTGCCCGGGATCATCGCCGACGCGCGGGCGGCAGGCTACGTGTTCCGGCCGCCGGCGGAGCTCATTCCGTGAGGGCGCGCCGCTGGCGTTGGGTGCTGTGGCTCGCCGGGCTCGTCGGGGTCGCGCTGGCGCTCAAGTTTCTCACGGGCTTCCCGTGGCGCGTGACGGTCGCCGCGCTGCTCGGCGCGAGTCCGCCGCTC
>Ga0209237_1001124_pt1 | contig 15756 bp, 14 predicted proteins | sample GraSoi013_1_40cm_2_FD_185820 | JGI IMG/M metagenome (GOLD analysis project Ga0209237, IMG submission 185820) | Grasslands soil microbial communities from the Angelo Coastal Reserve, California, USA - Sample 10_02_2013_1_40cm (SPAdes) (version 2) | ecosystem: Environmental > Terrestrial > Soil >... | reverse complement strand
GACTGGCTGGGCGACTATCCGATGCACTGCCACAACACGGTCCACGAGGACCACGCGATGATGATCCTCTTCAAGGTCGTCCCGTAAGGAGCGCCCGATGGATCAGTCAGCGACCGAGCGGAGGCGACGCCGCTTCTTGAACGTGGCCCTGACGACTCACGAGGGCAAGACGGTCCGTTTCTACGACGACCTGGTCAAGGACAAGACCGTCATGCTCAACTTCTTCTACACGAACTGCGTGAACGAGGCCATCTGTCCGCTGAGCACTGCGAACCTCGTCAGAGTCCAGAAGCTCCTCGCGTCCCGAATGGGGCGCGACGTGTTCATGTACTCGATCACGCTGGATCCGGCCCATGACACTCCGAAGGTCCTGGCCAAGTACGCCCGGGCGTTCGGGGTGGGACCGGGCTGGCTCTTCCTCACCGGCGACGCGGCCGACCTCGAGGCGCTACGGCGAAACCTCGGCTACGTGAGCCCCGATCCCGTCGAGGACAAGGACCGGTCCCAGCACATCGGGATGCTGCGCATGGGGATCGAGCCGCTCGAGCGCTGGGCCGCCTGCGCCAGCCTGGCGCGGCCCGAATGGATCGTCCAGTCACTCGTGCGGCTGGAGCCCCGGCAGGCCGATCAACAGGAGCGGCACGGAGGAAAGTCCCGGCTGTAGACCGGCTGCTTGAGGAATTCCTCCGGGTTGTACTTCCAGAACTGGGAGACGGCCGGCACCGTCATGATGACGGTGTTCTGGAGCTCGCCGTCGCGGTTGCGCTCCACCTTGCGGACGTAGACGTTCTGGATCGGATTGTTGTAGCCGTCGAGCTTCACGGGGCCGCGCGGCGTATCGCTGAGCTCCACCTTGCGCAGCGCGGCCAGCAGCTTCTCGCGATCCTCGACGGCGCCGCCGAGGGTCTTGACCGCTTCGTTGATCCAGCGCCCGCTGGTGTAGTTGGTCTCCGAGAAGTAGGACGGGACCTTGCCGAAGCGCGTCCGGTACTCCTTGACGAAGCGGCGATTCTCCGGCGTGTCGAGCGCCGCGCTGTAGATGAGCGGGCTGACGATGCCGAGCGCCTCGTCGCCCATCGCCGGCAGGAACGACTCGTCGACGGCGGGGCCGCCGGCGATCAGCGGGATCCGCGACTTCAGTCCCGCGTCCTGATACTGCTTGACGAGCTGGAGCGTCGACGCGCCGGCTACCATCGTCAGCACCGCGTCGGCGTCGCGCCGGATCCGTGAGAGGTACGGCGCCAGGTCCATGGCTCCGAGCGGCGCCCACAGCTTCTGGACGACCTGACCGCCGGATTCCTCGAAGGTCTTCTGGAATCCTCCCACCACCTCCCAGCCGAAGGCGTAGTCGGAGGCGATGACCGCGACCTTCCGATAGCCCAGCGTCTTGGCGACGTACTCGCCGAAAGGATGGGACGGCTGGCTCGACGTCCAGCCAGTCCGGATGACCCAGTGGTATTTCAGCCGCTGGGTGAGATCGTCGGAGGCGGCGACCGTGACGAGCAGCGGGATCTTGAACTCCTCGGCCTTGGCGGCGACGGCGTAGCCGATGTGGCCGAAGAGCAGGCCGGCCAGGATGTGGACGTTGTCGTGCTCGACCAGCTTGCGGACCTTGCTGATCGCCATGTCCGGCCGCGACTGGCTGTCCTCGACGATCAGCTCGACCTTTCGACCGGCCATCTGGTAGCCGATCTCATCGAGGTACATCGTCAGACCGTTGACCATGTCCTTGGCCGCCTGGGCGGCGGTGCCGGTGAGATCCGTGACGAAGCCGATCTTGATCGGTGGGCGCTGGCCCCACGTCGTCCCGTCGGGGCTCACGCAGAGAAGGCAGATCAGCAGGGCGCCTAGCAGCATCGGCAACCTGGTCTTTTTGTTCATGGGCCCCTCCGCCGGCGGCACTCAGATCGTCTGCTACACTTCTTTCAAACATGGCCGTCGAATTCAAGGACTACTACAAGATCCTCGGCGTCGATCGGAAGGCCGACGACAAGACGATCAAGTCCGCCTTCCGCCGGCTGGCCCGCAAGTACCACCCCGACGTCGCCAAGGGCAAGGACGCGACCGACCGCTTCAAGGAGATCAACGAGGCGAACGAGGTACTCTCCGATCCGGAGAAGCGCCGCCGCTACGACACGCTCGGCCCCGACTGGCAGCGCTACGCCCAGCAGGCTCCCGGTCAGCCGGGCGGCGGGTTCCGCGTCGAGTACCAGGGCGGCGATGGCGGCGATTTCTCCGACTTCTTCCGCACGATCTTCGGGGATCTTGGCGGCGGCGGCCGACCCGGCGCGCGTGGTGGGCGCGGCGATCGCGGTGGCGTGAATCTCGAGGACCTGCTCGGCGGTGGCGGCGGCCTCGGCGGCCGCCAGGCGCGCAGCCGCGGCGACGACGTTCAGGCCGGCGTCGAGATCACCCTGGAGGAAGCGTTCGCCGGCGCCCGCAAAACCTTCTCCCTGGAGATGGACGAGCCCTGCCCCACCTGTCACGGCTCCGGCAACGTGGGCGGCAAGCCGTGCATGACGTGCGGAGGCAGCGGCTGGCAGCGGGCGCGGCGGCAGCTCGACGTGAAGATCCCGGCGGGCGTGAAGACGGGCCAGCGGGTGCGCGTGGCCGGCGAGGGCACTGGCTCCGGCGGCGGGCGCGGCGATCTCTATCTCGCCGTGACCGTCGCCCCGCACCCGCTCTTCGAGCGCAAGGGCGACGACATCCAGATCGAGCTGCCGATCACGGCGCCCGAGGCCGCGCTGGGCGCGAGCGTCGAGGTGCCGACGCTGCGGGGCAAGGTCTCGATGAAGATCCCGCCCGCCACCTCGAGCGGGCGCACGTTCCGGCTGCCGGGCTACGGGATGCCGCGGCCCAGGACCAGTGGCGGCAGCGGGGATCAGCTCGTGGGGGTGAAGATCGTCATGCCGTCGGATCTCACGACGGCCGAGCGCGAGCTCTACGAAAAACTCAAGACGCTGCGGAGTGACAATCCCCGCGCGTATCTCGGATAACGAGGGAGCCGTGATCAGATTCGAAAAGTTCACCGTCAAGGCCCAGGAGGCGATGCAGGCGGCGCAGTCGCTGGCCGACCAGCACAACCACCAGTCGATGGAGCCGGAGCACCTGCTGCTGGCACTACTCCAGCAGCGCGAGGGTGTGGTCGGCCCGGTCCTCGCCAAGCTCGGCGCGCGCCCCGAGGTCATCCAGCGTGCGCTCGAGCAGGCGCTCGAGCGCCTGCCCACCGTGCGGGGCGGCGGTGGCCAGCACTACCTCGGCGAGCGGCTGCGCGCGGCGCTCGAGCGCGCCCAGGCCGAGGCCGAGCGCCTCAAGGACGAGTACGTGTCGACGGAGCACCTGCTGTGGGCGCTTGCCGGCGAGCGCGACGGCGTCGGTCGCGTGCTCGCCCAGAACGGTGTCACGCCCGACGGTATCTACAAGGCGTTGAAGGAAGTACGCGGCGGCCAGCGGGTCACCGATGAGAATCCGGAGGAGAAGTACCAGGCGCTCCAGCGCTACTCCCGCGACCTCACCGAGCTGGCGCGCAAGGGCAAGCTCGATCCCGTCATCGGCCGCGACGAAGAGATCCGCCGCGTCATCCAGGTGCTCTCGCGCCGCACGAAGAACAACCCGGTCCTCATCGGTGAGCCCGGCGTCGGCAAGACCGCCATCGTCGAGGGCCTGGCCCTGCGCATCGTGACGGGCGACGTGCCCGAGACGCTCAAGAACAAGCGGCTGGTCGCGCTCGACATCGGCGCCATCATCGCCGGCTCGAAGTATCGCGGCGAGTTCGAGGACCGGCTGAAGGCCGTGCTCAAGGAGATCACGGAGTCGGACGGCCAGATCATCTGCTTCATCGACGAGCTGCACACGATCGTCGGCGCCGGCGCCGCCGAAGGCGCGGTAGACGCGGCGAATCTCCTCAAGCCCCAGCTGGCGCGCGGTGATCTGCGCTGCATCGGCGCCACCACGCTCGACGAGTACCGCAAGCACATCGAGAAGGACGCCGCGCTCGAGCGGCGCTTCCAGCCGGTCATGGTGCGCGAGCCCTCGGTGGAGGACACCATCTCGATCCTGCGCGGCCTCAAGCCGAGGTACGAGCAGCACCACAACATCCGGATCAAGGACGCCGCGCTGGTCGCCGCGGCCGTGCTGTCGCATCGGTACATCACCGACCGCTTCCTGCCCGACAAGGCCATCGACCTCGTGGACGAGTCGGCCGCCCGCATCCGCATGCAGATGGAGTCCAAGCCCCAGGAGCTGGACGACGTCGAGCGAAGGATCATGCAGCTCGAGATCGACCGGGTCTCCGTCGCCCGCGACACCGACGACGCCGCCGCACGGGACCGCCTGGCCCGCATCGACGCCGAGCTGGCCGGGCTCAAGGAGAAGGCCGACGCGCTCAAGGCGCGCTGGCAGGCCGAGAAGGGCGGCATGGAGCGCCTGACCAAGGTGAAGACGGAGATCGAGAGCGCCCAGCAGACGCTGGCCGAGGCCCAGCGTGACGCGCAGCTCGGCCGGGCCGACTGGAGCCGCGCCGCCGAGATCCAGCACAGCGTGCTCCCGCGCCTGGAGAAGGAACGGGCCGAGCTCGAAGCGCGCGCGGTCCAGCAGAAAGACGGCGCGCCGATGGTCCCCAACGAGGTCGACGAGGAGGACATCGCGGCCACCGTGGCGAAGTGGACCGGGATCCCGGTCACGCGACTGCTGGAGGGCGAGACGCAGAAGCTCCTCCAGATGGAGCAGCGGCTCGCTCAGCGCGTCGTCGGGCAGGACGAGGCGATCCGAGCCGTCGCCAACGCGGTGCGGAGGGCTCGCTCCGGCCTGTCGGACCCGAACCGGCCCATCGGCTCGTTCCTCTTCCTCGGGCCGACCGGCGTCGGCAAGACCGAGACGGCGCGCGCGCTCGCCGAGTTCCTCTTCGACGACGAGCGGGCGATGATCCGCATCGACATGTCCGAGTACATGGAGCGCCACACGGTGGCTCGTCTCATCGGCGCGCCTCCCGGCTACGTCGGGTACGAAGAGGGCGGCCAGCTCACCGAGGCCGTGCGGCGGCGCCCGTACGCGGTGATCCTGTTCGACGAGATCGAGAAGGCTCACGGCGACGTGTTCAACGTGCTGTTGCAGCTTCTCGACGACGGCCGACTGACGGATGGCCAGGGGCGCACGGTGGATTTCCGCAACACCGTCGTGATCATGACGTCCAACCTGGGCGCCCACATCTTCCGCGACTACGAGCAGCCCGACAAAGTCCGCCCGCTCATCATGCAAGAGCTGCGGACCACGCTGCGGCCCGAGTTCCTGAACCGCATCGACGAGGTCGTGATCTTCCGGCCGCTCGGTCGTCAGGACCTCGACCGGATCGTGGACATCCAGCTCGGTCACCTGCGCAAGCGGCTCAGCGACCGGCGCATCGGCCTCGACGTCACGTCCGCGGCCAAGGCGCTGCTCGCGCGCGAGGGGTACGACCCCACGTTCGGCGCGCGGCCGCTCAAGCGGACCGTGCAACGCCTCGTCCAGGACCCGCTCGCCCTGAAGCTGCTCGAGCGCGAGTTCAAGGACGGTGACACCGTCACGGTGGACGCGGAAGGCGATCACCTCGTCTTCCGCCGAAGCGTGACGGGGGAGATCGTCGGCTAGGAGAATCGGTCGGCCGCCCAGTATCATCGAATGGCCATGAGCCGCGCGCCCCGGGTGCACCCGGCGTGGATCGTGCTGGGTGCCCTCACCGTCTGTATGCTGGCCGGCTCCGGTCTCCGATCAGTGTTCGGCGTCTACATCAAGCCGATGGAGGCGGAATTCGGCTGGACCCGAGGCGCGCTGTCGGGCGCCGCCGCCGTCTCGCTCCTGCTCCTCGGCGCCGTCGGGCCGTTCGTCGGGCGCCTGGCCGACCGCTGGGGGCCACGCAACGTCATCGCGATCTCGCTGTTCGTGCTGGCCCTGGGCGCCATCGGATCGTCGTTCATTCAGAAGCTCTGGCACGTCTACGTGATGACCGGCGTCTTCATGGCTCTCGGCGCCGGCGGGGTCGCGCTGACGACCGGGTCCACCGTCGTCGCACGCTGGTTCGAGGCGCGGCGCGGATTGGCCATCGGGATCGCCGCCGGCGGCATGTCGGCCGGCCAGCTCATCGTCATCCCGCTCGCCACGGCACTGACGGTCTGGTTCGGCTGGCGCACGAGCTTTCTGTGGCTCGGTATCGGGCTCCTGGTGCTGGTCCTGCCCGTCTGCCTCGCACTGATCCGGAACAATCCCGAAGACCGCGGCGCGCGTCCCTACGGCGCCACGGGTCCGGCGCCGACGAGGGCCGAAGCGGAGGCCACGAGGGTGGCCGGGCGCGTCGGGGTCAGCGAGGCGGCCCAGACCCTTCCCTTCTGGCTGCTCATGGGCACGTTTTTCGTCTGCGGATATACCTCGAACGGCATGGTCCTCACCCACTTCATGCCGCACGCCCTCGAGCACAACTTCACCGCCTTCCAGGCCTCGTCGGCGCTGGGCGTGATGGGCGCGATGAACATCATGGGAACGCTGGCGTCGGGCTGGATCTGCGATCGCTTCGGGCGACGGGGCCCCCTCGCCACGTATTACTTCGTGCGCGGAGTGTCGTTGCTATTCTTGCTCTACGTGTGGAACGTGCCCTCGCTGCACCTGTGGGCCGCGCTCTTCGGCCTCAACTACATCTCCACCGTCCCGCCCACGACGACGCTCACCGCCAACATCTACGGGCCCTACTCGGTCGGCGAGCTCTCCGGCTGGATCTTCTTCGCCCACCAGGTCGGTTCTGCCCTCGGCGCCGCGCTCGCCGGCTGGGTGTTCGAGCTGACCGGCACCTACTCGAACGCCTTCGTCTCGGCCGCGGTGCTGGCGTTCGTCGCCGCGGGCCTCGCGATGATGATCCGCGAAGAGCCGCTCGTCTCTCGGCCCACCGCCGCTCCCGTGCCCGCCACGTCGTAGAGGACACCGCTCCCGCGTGATCGCACTCCTGCTGATCGCGATCGCGCTGATCGCGGCTCTCTCCGGCCCGGTGACGCCTTCGGCCGACGCAGCGGACTCGAAAGGCCCGAAGACGCTCCTCGGATCCATCTTCGGCAGCAGCGGACGTCAGGACGGTCACGAAGAGGAAGAGCGCCTCGATCCTGATCGGCCCCACTTCCCCGAGGCAACCACGACCGTGGGGAAGGGCCGCGTCATCTTGGAGTCGGGGTACACGTTCACGGAAAAACGCTCGTCGTTTTCGTCGCAGACGTATCCCGAGGCGTTGCTGCGCGTCGGGATGTTCGCCGAGTGGTTCGAGTTCCGGATCGGCCAGAACTTCCTGCGCCAAGAACAGACGGTGGCGGGGACGACGACCCGCGAGAGTGGGGCCCAGGATCTCTATCTCGGCGTGAAGCTGGCGCTGATCGAGCAAGACGGGTACGTGCCGCAGATCGCCCTGATTCCCCAGATGACCGTGCCGACCGGCAGCAAGGGCGTCACGGCCGGCAGAGTACTGCCCGGCGTCAACGTCGACTTCAGCTGGGAAATCGTCAAGGATCTCTTCGACGTGGAGTTGCTCATCGCGACCAACTCGGTGGCCGACGGGAACCTCGAGTCCCACGTCGAAGTGGCGACGGGGCTCACGGCGGCCGTGGCCCTCACGCGAAAGCTCCAGGCATTCGTCGAGTGGGACGCCTTCTACCCGGTGGGATCCGGCGGCGCCGACACCGGCACGCGGCATTACGCCGTGGGCGGGCTCATCTACTTCTTCACGAAGAATCTCGCCGTCGACGTCCGGGCCGGCGTCGGCCTGAACCGACAGGCCAACGACGTCATCGCCGGCACCGGGTTCGCCGTTCGCTACTGACGGTCGCGACTGGGCTCGCGGCGAAGCCTTTGGCGCTCATCGTCACGCTGTTCGCCCAGGAGTACGTCGTCAAAGGTCTGAAGGTGTAGACTTTCAAGAGCATGCGCTGTCGATTTCTTCCCCTGCTGATCCTCTTGTGTTGTCTCGATCTCGCCATGCCGGTGGCGCCGACGCCGCGTGGCGTGGAGTTCGAGGAGGACGAGGAGGTTCTCCATCTCGGAGGCTTCCGACTGTCCCGGCCAGCCGAAGCTGCCGGCCGACGTGACGTCGCCGCAGCACCGCGGCTCGACGCCGAGCGTGTCGGGGCGGCTCATGCGCTCCGCGCTCTGCTGACGGCGCGACCCGCGTACGCCCCGCGCATCCGTCTCGTCGCCGATCCGCCGCTCGCTCCGTCCGCTTCCGGCGAAGACCACTAGCCTGCCCGCGGGCTCTCCCCGTCCCGGTGTGACCGACGGGAACCCTCTGCCGAGTCTCCGCGCGTCGCGGAGGCTCGCCACCAAGGAGACGCGGGATGCGTATCAACAAGTACGAGGGCCTGGCCATCACCGTGGCCCTCCTCGTGTTCGGCAAGATCGTGATCGCGCTGTTCAAGCTGATCGGCGGCTGACGCCATGGACGCGCTGCTCGACCCCGAGTTCTGGGCGCGCTGGCTCAGCATCGTCGTCATCGACCTCACGCTGGCCGGCGACAACGCCCTCGTCATCGCGCTCGCCGTGCGCACGCTTCCCCCCAAGCAGCAGTGGCGTGGGCGCGTGTGGGGCACCGCGGGCGCCGTGGCCCTTCGCCTCGGCTTCATCGTCGTGGCGACGTTTCTGCTCCGCATCCCGTTCCTGCAACTCGTGGGCGGGCTGCTGCTGGTGTGGATCGCCGTGAAGCTCGTGCGCCAGCCGACCGGCGCCCGGCCCGGTCACGTTCGCGAAGGCTCATCGCTGCGCGAGGCCGTGTGGATCATCGTGGTGGCCGACGCCGTGATGAGCCTCGACAACGTCCTTGCGGTGGCGGCCGCGGCCCACGGCGATCTGCTGCTGGTGGTCTTCGGCATCGCGCTCTCCCTGCCCCTCGTCGTCTGGGGCAGCGGCTTGCTCGCGCGGTTGATGATGCGCTTCGGCTGGATCGTCTGGATCGGCGGCGGAATCCTGGGCTACGTGGCGGCCCAGATGATGCTGGCCGACCCCGCGCTCGGGAGCCTCCTGGGCGAGGCGCTCGAAACGCTCGACGTCCTCCCGACGCTCCTCGGCGTGACGATGGTGGGCCTCGGCTGGTGGTTCGGGCCGAAGCCCGCCTCCGAGACCTTTAGCGGGCGATCGGGTGCGCGCCGCGACGGGGATCGGCTCCCGCCCAGCGGGCACCCTCGGCGCTGACGCGCACGCCGCACACGGCGCCGGCGCGCCACTCCCACTCGGGCCACGCAGCGACGTCGTGGCCGAGCGCCGCGAGGCCGTCGCGCGTCTCACGCGGCAGCCGACTCTCCGCCTCGACCTTGCCCGGCGACATCACGTGCGGCCAGAACGAGTCGGGGAAGCTGCGGGAGGCGACCCGCGGCATCTCGATCGCCTGCTGGATCGGCATGCCGAACACGGCCATGTTGAGGAACACCTGGAGCATCGCCTGCTGCTGGACGTCGCCACCCGGAGTGCCGAACGGCAGCGGCCGGCCGTCCTCGAAGGCGATGGCCGGCGCGGGTGTGAGACGCGGGCGCTTGCCCGGCGCCACGACGCTGGGATGGCTGCGGTCGAGCCAACCCTGCGAGCCACGCGGAGACACGACGCATCCGACACCGGCCACGACCGGCGAGTCGGCGTTCGGATCGCTCGGCGTCGCCGAGAACGCGTTCCCCGCGCCGTCAACGACGGCCACGTAGCTCGTGTCGAGTGAGTCGCTCGAGCCACCGGCCACCGGCAGGACCTCGCGCGCCTTCGAGGCCTCCATGCGCGTCGGGTCGCCGGGCGGCGGCATCTCCTTCCACGCGCGGTCACCGACCAGCTCGCGGCGAGCGCGCGCGTAGGCCTTCGACAACAAGTTTTCGGGGACCGCGACGAAGGCCGGGTCACCGAAATAGGCGTCGCGATCGGCGAACGCGAGCTTGATCGTCTCGACCAGCCGATGCAGATACGCGGGCGAGTTGTGGCCGAGCGCGGCGAGGTCGATGCCTTCCAGCATGTTCAGCATCTGGAGCAGCACCGGGCCCTGGCACCAGAAGCCGCAGGCCGCGACCTGCCAGCGGCCGAACGTCGTGGTCAGGGCCGGAGCCACGTCCACCGCGAAGCCCTCGAGGTCGGCGAGCGTCAGCGGGCCCTCTTCCTTCCGGTGGAACTCCGCGATGCGCTTCGCCGTCTCGCCGCGATAGAACTCGTCGCGCGCGGCGCGGATGCCCGCGGCCCGATCACCACCGGCGCGCTTCTCGGCCGCGGCCATGCGCCCGAGCGTGTCGGCGAGCTCCCGCTGGACGAGCCTCTCACCGGCCTGGAACGCGCGGCCGTCCTTGAGGTAGAGCGCCTTCGACGTCTCCCAGCGCGAGTACTTCGCGGCGTTGGCGCCGAGCTGGTAGGCCGAGAAGCTCGACACGGGGAAGCCCTGTGAAGCGTGCTCGGTGGCGGGCGCCGCAACGTCGGCGAACGACATCGTTCCCCAGCGCTCGAGGGCGGCGCACCATGCTGCCGGCGCCGCCGGGACGACGGTGCGCCCGAGGCCCGGAGGAATCTGAGCTCCGTGACGCCGCTCGAAGTACTCGACCGTGGAGACACGCGGGTAGGGACCGACGCCGGAGACCTGCCACGTCTGGCCGGTACCAGCGACGTGGACGAGGATCGGCGCCACCCCGGCGACGCTGACCATGTCGGGATGGACGACGCCGAGCGTGATCCCGGCGGCGACGCCGGCATCGATCGCGTTGCCGCCGGCGCTCAACACGCGGGCGGCGGCCTCCGAGGCCAGCGCATGGCCGGCAGCGACCGCCCACGAGCGGCCGATGGCCTGGACGGTATGAGTGGGCGAGTACGCGGGTGCCGAGCGCTGGGAGGACGCGGAGTCGAGTGACATAGTGGGCACATCATACAATGGGGCATGGCCTCCCGTCCGCTGGTCGGCCTGACGACGTCCGTCACGTTCGGCAGCTCTCCCGAGCGCGCCTACGTGAACGCCGCCTACGTCCGCGCCGTTCAAGCCGCGGGTGGTGCCCCCGTCCTGCTGCCGCCCCATCTCGACGAGGCCACGCGCGCGGCGCTGTGGACGCGGCTCGACGCGCTGGTGCTCAGCGGGGGCGGCGACGTCGATCCAGCGCGCTTCGGCGAGCCGCCGCACGCCAAGGTGTACGAGGTGTCAGCCGAGCGAGACGAGCTCGAGCTGGGCTTCACGCGCCGGGCGCTGGACGACGGCGTGCCCCTGCTCGCCATCTGCCGCGGGATCCAGGTCCTCAACATCGCGCTCGGCGGCACGCTCTACCAGGACATCCCGAGCGAGCCCGGAAGCGCCATCGACCATAGCCAGAAGGCGCCGCGTCACCAATCGACCCACCGGGTGAAGGTCATGGGTGAGGGCACGCGCCTGGGCTCCGTGGTGGGCGCGACCGAGCTCGAGGTGAACTCGTTCCATCACCAGGCGATCAAGCGACTGGGCGCGGGGCTGCGCGAGGTCGCGTGGGCCGAGGACGGCATCATCGAGGGCGTCGAGATGGACGGCGCGCACTCGTTCGTGCTCGGTGTCCAGTGGCATCCGGAGGATCTGATAGAGCGGGACGCGGCCGCCCGCGCGCTCTTCGCCGCCGTCGTGGACGCCGCGCGGCGCCGGACGCGCTGAGACCGTCCGGCTTCGCCTAACCGACCAGCTCCCACCGCGACGGTGCGTCTCGCTGGACCGTCTCCCTCACCCGCCCCTCGCGCTTCAGCTTCTTCAGGTGTGACTCCACCGACATGGCGGCGATGCCGTGTAGCGCGGGGGCGACGTCGACGTACACGCGCTTGACGACGTCGGGGATGACGCTCGGCCCGGCGCTCAGCGCGTCGAGGATCTGGCGCTCGCGCTGGTGACGATGCGCGATGTACTCGGCGATCCGAGCCTGGGGATCGTCGATGACGGGGCCGTGGGCCGGATAAATTCGGCGCAGCTCGAGCGACTGCAGGCGGCGCAGCGACGCCATGTAGTCGAGCAGGTCGCCGTCGTCCGAGGGAATGACGGTCGTCGACCCACCCAGCACGACGTCACCGGTGAAGAGCGCCTTCTCCTCGGGCAGGTAGTAGCACAGATGATCGGAGGCGTGACCGGGCGTGTAGATGGGCACGAGCGTGACGCCGTCACTGTGCACGTCCTGACCGTCGCGCAGGTCGTCGATCCCATCGGGCAGGCCGGCGTCGCGATGGATCATCTTCGAGACGCGCAGGCCGCCGAAGCGCTCGCGCAGGTGCGCGACGCCGCCGATGTGATCGCGGTGGCGGTGCGTGAGCACGACGCGGGAGGGCTGGCGCCAGCCCCGCTCGCGTAGATAGCCGTCGAGATTGGGGACGTACTCGGGAAGACCGATGCCGGTGTCGATCAGGATGGGATCTCGGCGGCCGACCAGATACGTGTTCGTCCCCGGCCCCGTCATCATGCCGGGGTTGAGGCCGAGCACGCGGCCGACGAGATCACTCGGTGTCGCGGTCTTCGGAAAGTCGGGATCGATCCAGGGCATCGCGCCCCTCAGGATACGCCGAGAAAGCGGCGCTTGACGTCCTCGTCGGCCGCCAGCGCCGCCGACGAGCCTTCGTACACGATCTGGCCCTTGTTCATGACGTAGACGCGGTCGGCCACGCGGAGCGCCAGCGGCACGTTCTGTTCCACCAGCAGGATCGAGAGTCCCTGCTGCTTGAGCCCGATCAGCACGCGTCCGATCTCGCGCACGATGAGCGGCGCGAGTCCCTCCGAGGGCTCGTCGAGCAGGAGCAGGTGCGGGTTGGTCATGAGCGCGCGGGCGACCGCGAGCATCTGCTGCTCGCCGCCGGACAACGTGCCGCCGCCTTGCAGCGCCCGCTCACGGAGTCGCGGAAACAGCTCGTACGCGCGCTCGCGGGTGAATTGTCGCGTACCTTGCCGAGCCGTCGGTTTCCGTGCGCCGAGCATCAGGTTCTCGCTCACGCTGAGCGGCGCGAAGATGCGGCGCCCCTGGGGAACCAGGCCGATGCCGAGCCGCGCAATAGCATAGGCGGTGCGGCCTTCGATCGGTCGGCCGTCGAAGCTGATCCGGCCGGCGCGCGGAGGCGTGAAGCCGACCACCGAGCGAATCAGCGTCGTCTTCCCGGCGCCGTTGCGGCCGAGGAGCGCCACGGCCTCGCCGGCAGCGACGTGCAGCGACACCCCGTGCAGGACGTGGCTGTCGCCGTAGTACGCGTGGACGTCCGCGATCTCGAGCATCGTCAGCGCTCGTCGTCGGTCCCGAGATAGACCTCGTACACGCGGGGATCGCCACGCACGGCGTCGGGCGTCCCTTCCGCAAGCACTTCGCCATAGTGGAGCACGGTGATCCGGTCGGACAGGGAGAAGACCACGTCCATGTCGTGCTCGATGATGAGCACGGTGACGTCGCGGGGCAACCCGGCCAACAGCCGCGTCATCCGCTGCGTCTCTTCCGGCGACATGCCGGCGGTCGGCTCGTCGAGCAGGAGTAGCGTCGGTGACGTGGCGAGCGCGATGCCGATCTCGAGCTGGCGCTGCTCGCCGTACGACAGCGCTCCCGCTGGCGTCTCGAGGCGGCCCGTCAACCCGACAGCTTCGGCAATTTCACGAGCTCTGCCGAGCGGGCGCACCATCCGCGTCACCGAACCGAAGAGGCTGAAGGAGCCACGCTCACCAGCCGCCGCGGCCAGTCTCAGGTTCTCGAGCACGCTGAGACCAGTGAACACGTTGTTGCGCTGGAACGATCGTGAGATGCCCAGGCGGGCGACGGCGTGCGGCGGCAATCCGCCGAGCGGTCGTCCCTGGAAGACGATGGTGCCTCGGGTCGGCTGAAGGTGCCCACTGATCACGTTGAAGAGCGTCGTCTTCCCGGCCCCGTTCGGACCGATGATCGCGCGGCGTTCCCTCGGCTCGACCGTCATCGACACGCCGTTGACCGCGGTCAGCGCACGGAAGCTGTGGGTCAGGTTCCGAATCTCGAGCAGGGGCCGATTTTCGGTCATTTCACCGCTCGTTATTTTCGGTCATCTCACCGCTCAGCTCGTCCGCCGGGCGGCCTCACTTCGCACGGCCACGCGCCGCGGCGGCGCCTCGGCTGGCCCATTTTCGGTCATTTCACCGCTCGCCTCGTCGCCGCGGCGGCGCCTCGGCTCGCAATGCCACTGAGCGCGCCGATGACCCCCCCGGGCGCGAAGAGCACGAACAAGATGAAGGTCAGTCCGAGGATGAGCATCCATCGCTCCGTGTAGGAGCTGACGAGGCTCTGGAGCAGGATGAAGGCTGCGGCACCCAGCCCACCGCCGAAGAGCGTGCCCGTCCCGCCGATGATCACCATCAGGAGCGCTTCGCCCGAGGTCGTCCACAGGAACGCATCCGGCGTGATCGATCCAACGAACTGCGTGTACAGCGAGCCGGCGAGGCCGGCGATGGTCCCCGCGATGACGAAGGCGAGCAGCTTGTAACGCCCGACCGCGTAGCCGACCGCCTGCATGCGCGCTTCGTTCTCGCGGATCCCCCGGAGCACGTGGCCGAAGGGCGACTGCACGATGCGCCACAACGCGAGCGCGGCGAGGGCCACGAGGACGATCAGGTAGAGGTGAAACCGCCGGGCGTCGCCGAGCTCGAGGCCGGCGATCCGCGGGCGGGGCACGCCGACGATTCCGTCTTCGGCGCCGAGCCAGGCCGCCTGGAAGGTCACCGCGTAGAACATCTGCGAGAACGCCAGCGTCAGCATGATGAAGTACACGCCACTCACCCGGATCGAGAAGAACCCGATCACGAGCGCGGCGAGGGCCGCGGCGAGGGCCGGAAGCACCAGCGCCGACGTGAGACCCGCGTCGCGGCTCAGCGCCAGCGCGGCCACGTAGCCGCCGACGCCGAAGAAAGCGGAGTGGCCGAACGACACCATCCCGGCATAGCCCATGATCAGATCAAGGCTCATCGCGAACACGCCCCAGATGAGGATCTCCTGCAACAGCTTGACCGGGTACGTCCCGAGAAACCCCGGCGCCAACGCGAGCACGAGCAGGACGACGGTGAAGCCGGCGAGCTTTAGCTTCATCGGAGGGGACGGCCGAAGAGGCCCTGCGGTCGGGCCAGGACGACCAGCGCCATGACGACATAGATCATCAGCATCGACGCCCCGGGCAGCCAGGCCTTCCCGAACGTTTCGGCCTGCCCGATGATCAGGCTGCCCACCAGTGAGCCCTTGAGGCTTCCCAGGCCGCCGACCACGACGACGATGAGGGCCGGGATCAGGATGCCGGCGCCCATCGGCGGCGACGCTGACTGGATCGGTCCCGCGATCACGCCGGAGAGCCCACCGAGCGCGGCCCCGAACGCGAAGACCGAGGTGAAGACGAGGGGAATGTTGATGCCGAGGCCGGCGGCCATCTCGGCGTCGAAGACGCCGGCGCGGATGACCGAGCCCAGGCGCGTGCGCTCGATCAGCAGCCAGAGCAGGAGCGCCACCACGAGGCCGAAGACGATGACGAACAGGCGGTAGGAGGGCACCGTGGCCCCAGAGATCTTCACCGAGCGTGAGAAGAGATCGGGGGGTGGGATGGAGCGGATGCGTCCACCCCAGATCCACTTCACGAGGTCCTCGAAGAGGTAGACGAACCCGAACGTGAGGAGCACCTGGTCGAGCGGCGAGCGCACGTAGAGCGGGCGCAGCACGAGCCGCTCCATGACGGCGCCGATCACGCCCACCGCGAGCGGCGCGACGACGAGGGCGAGCCAGAAGTTCCCGGTGGCCCCAATCGTGGCGAGGCCGGCGGAGG
>Ga0209237_1001123_pt1 | contig 15761 bp, 10 predicted proteins | sample GraSoi013_1_40cm_2_FD_185820 | JGI IMG/M metagenome (GOLD analysis project Ga0209237, IMG submission 185820) | Grasslands soil microbial communities from the Angelo Coastal Reserve, California, USA - Sample 10_02_2013_1_40cm (SPAdes) (version 2) | ecosystem: Environmental > Terrestrial > Soil >... | reverse complement strand
GGTACACCCGCGTGACCTGACAAGCCACCGCTGCATCAACTTTCGACACGGATCCGCCGGCGTGTACCGCTGGGAGCTCGACAAGGGCAAGCAGTCCCTCACCGTCGCGGTGAACGGGCCGCTGATCGTCGATGACGTGGCGATCATGCGTCGTGCGGCGATCGATGGCGTGGGTCTGGCGTTCATGTCGGAGGAGCACGCGGCGCCGCACCTCGCGAGCGGGGCACTGGTGCGCGTGCTCGAGGATTGGTGCCCGCCCTTCCCCGGCTTCTTCCTCTACTACCCGCGTCAACGGCAGCTACCAGCGGCGCTTGCGGCGCTCATCGAAACCCTGCGTCTGTAGCTGTATCGATCGCCCTGCTCGGTTACTTCACCTCGGAGATCGGTTGCACGTCTTCATGTCCATGGCACCCGACCTCCGCGACGGCGGGTGTGGACCCGGTCATTCATTAAAAACGGCAGCCGTGTCCCGGTGAGCCGTGCATGTCGTGAGAGTGGAGAGAGCAGTCGTACCGATGGGTGATGAAGGCACCAACAGGCACGGCAATCCACTTGCTCTAAAACATACGTCTCCATATTATAGAATCTTGGTACCCCTCACCGGCAAGGAGGTCGCCATGTGTGTTGCATCGCTGCGCCCTCACCACTCACGTCCTCCGCAGCAACGGGTCGCGCTGGCGAGATGCTCGCTGGCCTCGCTGGCCACGATCCTGGTGGGCTGCACCGACCACCCCAGTCCAACCGCGCCAGCGAGCCGCGTCGTGCCGTTGCTCGCGAGAGCGCCCCTCACCGTCCCAGCGCAGGGCCAATACATCTTTCGACACTGGACGTTCGGCGACGAGCCCTTCTGGACCGACACGCTCGGGCTGAACCACGTGGTCGAGACGGCCGTTTCGCCGGCCACAATCCTGGCGGTGGGGCTCAAAGTGGACGCGGAGCGGCTGCCGCCGGGATTCCTGGCGAGCGCCGATCTGACCAGCCCCGCCACCACGGTAGAGCTGCTGCGGCGCGACGCCGTGGTCGGGCTGGAAGCCGACGTCACGGCCGACCAGCACATCAAGAGCCTGGGGATTACCTGCGCCCTGTGTCACTCGACGGTCGACAATTCGGTGACCGCCGGGGTGGGCCGGCGGCTCGACGGCTGGCCGAACCGGGATCTCAACGTCGGCGCGATCGTCGCGCTCTCGCCCGCCTTGTCGGCCGCCGTCAAGGCGGTGTTCAATTCCTGGGGCCCGGGGAAGTACGACGCGGAGTTCAATCGCGACGGCATCAACGATCCCGTGGTGATTCCGCCGGCCTTCGGCCTGCACGGCGTCGCCCTCGAGACCTACACGGCGGAAGGCCCCGTCTCCTACTGGAACGACTACGTGGCAGTCACGCAGATGCACGGCCACGGCTCGTTCTCCGATCCGGTGCTCGGCGTCGACATCCAGCAGACGCCCGATCGGGTGACACCCGTCCTGCCCGTGCTGCGCGCTTACCAGCTGAGCGTGAACACTCCACCGCCGCGTCCGGGCAGCTTCGATCCAACCGCGGCGGAGCGGGGGCGGGCGGTGTTCAACACGACCGCCCGGTGCGCCAGTTGCCACATGCCGTCGCTCGCGTTCAGCGACGTCAATCTCGGAATCCTGCACGATCCCGCGGAGACGGATATGGACCCGGTGCGGGCCGGCAGGCTCAAGAACCACCAGTATCGCACCACGCCGCTGCAGGCGCTGTGGCAACACCCGCCCTATTTCCATGACGGCAGCGCGGCGACGTTGCTGGACGTGGTCCGAGCATTACGACCGGGTGTTCGGGCTCGGCCTGGCCCCGCAACAGAAGGCCGATCTGGTCGAATACTTGAAATCGTTGTAGCACGCGGCCCGCTCCCTTCTTGGAGGCCAGTGCTGCTGCCGCGGTTGGGACAGATAGCTCGTCGAGATGCGTTCCCTCGCATGCGGAGGTTCTCTATGCGCCCGAGCAACTTTGGTTGTGTCACACCGTTCTTGCTGGTCAGCATCGTGGCAGCGTGTTCAGACCAGGGCGGGCCGACCCAGCTCAATCCGGGACCTGCGTCTCCGTCGTTCCAGCAGACCCAGAACGAGGTCGACGGTGCCGAGTTCGGGTTCACGGCAGGCTGGTTCCAGGGGCAAACGGTCCAGTTCTTCTATCACAAGCCGTTCTTCTGCCGCACGCCGGTCGAAGATGGGAATGCGGTCGGCTCGAGCACGGGGTGCGAGGTCGGCTCCGACGGCACCGTTGATCCGCGGCCCGGGAGCATTCCGACCCTGTTTGTGATGACGCCGCTCGGCTTCCGTCCTGCTGAGGCGACGCTGCAGTGCCCCGTGGTAGGCCATTGCATCAACCATCCATCCACGATCGACCTGTCCCGCCTGTTTGGCGCCGGGACGGAGAACGCTCCGCTCCCGGCCCACAGTCACATCGTGGACCAGGTCGAAGGCAACTGGTGGGAGCTCGACGTCGTCGGGGTGAAAGACCCCGCGACGTGGGACCAGATCGTCGCCGGAAGGAGCCTGGCCACGGTGCGCGCGTTGCAAGCAGGCGATCCGACCGGTGCCAAGATCACCGGGGACATCCCGACCAACGTCTACCTCTTCTTCGACGTTCGGCCCAGCACCGGGAACCCGTAGCGATGGCCAGACCGCCGTCGACCCGGGAACGCCTCGTCGCCTCAGCCGCGGTAGCTGGCGGCGCGCTGATCACGATCGGGGCGTTCCTGCCCTGGCTCACTCTGTTCGCGGGGCTCCACCCGCTGCGCGGCGTCATCGGGCTGAACGGCCGCGTGCTGGCGGCGGGGGGAGCGGTGTGCCTGGTGGTCGGCATCCGTTGCTGGCGGCGGCCGGCTCCGGGGCTCGAGCGGGCGGTGGCCGCACTCGGGTGGGCATGCACCGGATTTGCGATCTGGCTGACGGTGCAGCTCTTCATCACGTACCGCGAGCTGCGCGCCGATCCGATGCTCGTTCCTCGACTCGGTCCCGGCCTGTTTCTCGCGCTCATCGGCTCGCTGCTTCCAGCGGCCACGGCGATGCTGCGGCTCATGTCATGGCGTGGAAACGTTGTCGACACCCTGTGAGGAACAGTGGAGGCATCATGATGAAACGTCAGTCATCGTCGGTCGGCGGTTTCGCGATAGCGGCCACGGGCCTGGCAGCAGGTCTCGTTGCGTGCTCCGACCACTCGATAACGAATCCGGCATCAAGGGGCCCGTACGCCGAGATCAGGCTCGTCGCCGATACCGTCGGGCTCGGCGCACGACCTCCTGATCGGTAATTTCGGCGACGGCCGCGTGGGCGCCTACGACCCGACCACGGGCGCCTTCATCGCCTTGCTCGGCGATACGGCGAGCGCGCCGATCGTGATCGACGGACTCTGGGGCCTGACCTTCGGCCCGGGCGCGGATTCGACGACGCTCTTCTTCACTTCTGGGCCGAGCGGCGAAGCGCACGGCCTGCTCGGCACGCTCAGGCCGAAGTAGCAGGTCCGGCGACGTTGCGGGGCGCGTTCAGCCCATCCGAGGCGCCTCCTGCGCGAGGTCGGATGAAGGCGCCGGGGTTTCGTAAGCCGTAGCCGTGTGTAGATTTGGCTCATGTCTGAGGCCGAGCTTGGGCGCCAGATCGCGGCGATTGCGTCGCTGGATGAGCCAGTCAGGAAGGGGCTTTATCGCTACGTCGTGGCGCGACGCCGAGAGGTGGGCCGCGACGAGGCGGCGCGGGCGCTTCACATCTCCCGCGCCCTGGCGGCGTTTCATCTCGACAAGCTCGCCGAGCGAGGGCTGCTCGAGGTCTCGTACCGGCGCCTGACGCGGCGTCGCGGGCCGGGCGCCGGGCGGCCCGCCAAGCTGTATCGCCGCTCGGGCCGCGCGCTCGCCTTCACGCTCCCACCACGTCATTACGAGCTCGCCGGAAAGCTCCTCGTCCGCGCCGTAGCCGACGCTGCGTCGCCCGCCACGCGGCGGGCGCTCGAACACGCCGCGCGCGCGGCGGGCCGCCGGCTCGCGGCAGCGGCACGCCCGTTCGCTCGGGCACGGACCGCGAGCACGCGCGGGCTCGGCGAGGCGCTCGCGGTGCTGAGTGAGTACGGCTTCGAGCCCGCGCGCACGAACGGCCAGGTGCGGCTCTCCAACTGTCCGTTCGAGGCGCTGGCGCAGGAGTGCCGCCCGCTCGTGTGCGGGATGAATCTTGCGCTCGTGCGCGGGGCCCTCACGGGCGTACGGGCTCGCGGCGTGCGCGCGGAGTTCCGACCCGCGTCGGGCTCATGTTGCGTGATCTTGCGAGTTAGTCCCCACCCCCACCCGAAACGTTGACTCTCCATCGCTCACACATCAAACTGCTCCTTCGCGGTCTGCGAGCCCTTCGGCCCGGTGCCCCTCGCCCCGGGGGCTCATCGACGCCAAATCACGCCGCGCAGCACGAGAGCTTTCTGACGTCCTTGGAAAATGCTTGCGCGGCCAGCTTAAACGGATCGTCTAGATATTCACGGCGGCGGCCGCGGCGACCTGGCCGATGGTCAATGGCATGTCCTTGACCCTCCGATTCAGTGTTCAGATTACACTATGTACCTAGGTACATGGTCAAGAGGGGCGTCAGAGCTGCCCGGATGGGGCTGTTCACTCCGGCCGGGCTAAGCTGTACATTGAGAGGGCGCATGAAAGTGTCATTCGTCAGACTAGTCGCTACGCTCCTGCTGAGCGGCCAGATGTTGCCGGTTGGCCTGCCGCTCCTGTGTGACCAAGTCCAACGAGCAACGTCGGCGAACTGTGACCAGCAGATGACGTCCCAACAGTCTGGGCCGACCGTGGATGCCACGAGCCACGCCGCCCCGTGCGCCAATTCAGCGTTCTGCGCGATCACGGCGCCCGCAGTGGTCACGATTGGTGGAGCCGTTTCCACCTCCGCGCGAGAGTCCCACATTGCCGGCTTCGGGGTCTCGACCCTCGCCCCGGCCGACCCACAAGCACCGCTCCCTCCACCGCCCCAAGCCTAGCCTCTCCCAAGCGTAGTGTGCCCTGACGCGCCGCCTCGAGCGGCGCGGGCTCCGGCGCGTTCCGCCGGAAACCGATTGGCGAGTGCCGTTCCAACTACTTGGCAAAGTGCCGGCAGGTTCGGCGAATCAAGTTGGAACGGCACGAGGAGAGGTATGCAAGTCCGACAACTGATTCTGACCGCGAGCGCGTTCGTGATAGCGGGCGCCAGTCCCGCGCACGCGCAAGACTCAGCGCCCGTCGGGGGCGACTTGGGTTTACAGTCGCTGGTCGCTGAAGCGCTCGCGCGCAACCCGACGGTCGCGCAGCAGCAAGCGGCCGTCCGAGCCGCTACGCTTCGCATCCGACCGGCCGGCACGCTGCCCGACCCGATGCTGACGGTCGGCGTGATGGACCTGGTGCTGCCGCACTTCGAGTTCAACCAAAGTGACTTCACCGAGGCCGACGTCGAGCTGAGCCAGGAGATCCCGTGGCCGGGCTCACTCGGGGCTCGCTCAGGCGTCATGCGGGCCGCTGCGGCCGGCGCTCGTGCGGAAGAGGGCACCGTCCGCCGTGAGGTGACGACCGCGATGGCGGTCGCGTACTACCGGCTCGGCTACGCGGTGACGGCGCTGGAGACGCTGCGCCATCAGCGGGAGCTGCTCGACGCCGCCGTCCAGCTCAGCACGACACGCTACGCGACGGGCGCCGCGCCGCAAAGCGATCCCCTCCAGGCAAAGCTGGCCCGCGATCGTCTGCGATCCGAGGAGTTTGCATTGGAGAGCGAGCGAGTCGCCGCGCTCGCTGCGGTGAATGCGCTGCGGAACCGGGCACCCGGAGACTCGGTCCCGGTCACCGCGATCGACCTGGCTGCGCTGCGTGCCGGGGCAGCGCCGCAGCCTCCCGCCGACTCGCTCGTGGCCCTCGCCCTCGCAACCCATCCCCGGCTCGCCGCTCGCCGGGCCGCGGTCGACGCGGCCACGCGCACGATTCAGGTCGAGCGTCTCGGCGCCCGGCCAGACTTCACCCTGACGCTGCGCTACGGTTACCGCCCGCGGGCGTTCAACTACAACTTTCCGGACTTCTTCTCCGCCTTCGTAGGCCTGCGCCTTCCAATCTGGGCGTGGCGCAAACAGAACCGGCTGGCCGATGCCGCGCGCGCCGATTCAACTGGGGCCGCGGCTGGGCTGCGCGACGCGGAGCTCCAGCTCAGTCGCGAGGTCACTGAAGCCGCTGCCCGAGTCCAAGCGTCACAACAGCGCCTGGCGCTCCTCGTGGACGGCGTCCTGCCCAATGCGCGGGGGACAGTCGAATCGGTGCTGCGGAGCTATCAGGTCGGTCGCGCCGAATTCCTGACGCTGCTGTCGGTCGAAGACGCCCGGTACCGGGCCGAGCTGGAAGCGGTCGCGGTAGCAGCGGACTACCTGGCTCAACTCGTCATGCTGCGGCAGCTGACCGCAGGGGAGACGCAGCCGTGAAACAGACCATTACGGGGCTGCTCGTCGCGGCCATGATGCTGACGGGATGCAAGAAGGCTCCCGCTCCGGCCATGCAGGGGATGCCAGGGATGCCCGGAATGCCGGCGACCGGCGCTGACACGTCGGGCGTGCCCGTGAACCGTACCGAAGCCCAGCGACTCGGGATCACGTTCGCGCGGGCGACCGAGCGGCCGGTTCGGTCCTCCGTCCGGGCGGTGGGGGTCCTCAAGTACGCCGAGCCGAACCTCGTCTACGTCAATGCGCGGGTCGGCGGCTGGGTGGAGCGCCTGTACGCCGATTACCTCGGCAAGCGTGTCGAGCAGGGCGACCCGCTGCTGGCGCTCTATTCTCCCGATCTGGTGAGTGCCCAGGAGGAATACCTCCTGGCGCGGCGGCTGAAGGACGACACTCTCGCAGCGAGCGCCCGGCGCCGTCTCGCCCTGTGGGACGTCCCGTCCGATCAAATCGACAGCCTCGAGACGAGAGGAAGCGTGACGCGCACGCTGTTGCTGCGCGCCCCACGGGGCGGTGAGGTCACGGAGAAGATGGTCATCGAAGGCCAAGCGGTGAAGGCTGGGGACAACCTGTTCCAGATCGCCGACGCCCGAGTGCTGTGGGTGGACGTCGCGATCTTCGAGCAGGACGCCGCAGCCGTCCGCCTCGGCACCCCGGCCACGATCACCGTGGACGCGCTCCCCGGACGGACGTTTCGCGGACGCGTGACGTTCATCTACCCGCAGCTCGACGAGAAGACCCGCACGCTGACGGCCCGCGTGGCAGTGGACAACGTCGACGCCGCGTTGCGCCCGGGAATGTACGCGACGGCAGCGCTGGCGACGGCGGGCCGGGGGAGGGGGGGCGTGAGCGTGCCGCTCGAGGCTGTGCTGCCCACCGGGACGAAGGACCTCGTCTTCGTGAACCGCGGCGACGGCCGGTTCGTGCCCCGGGAGGTCCGTGTGGGGCTCCGCGGTGACTCACTCGTCGAGATCGTCTCGGGCTTGAAGCCGGGCGACGAAGTTGTGGCCTCGGCGACGTTCCTGCTCGACTCGGAATCGAACCTCGCCGCGGCGATTCAGGGGCTCATGCTCCAGATGGGGATGGGCCTGAACATGGGCGGGATGGAGATGGGGAAAGGGGAAACGGGAAAGGGGAAACGTCCATGATCGAGCGCCTTATCGCCTGGTCGATCCGGCGACGCGAGTTGGTCGCCCTCGGCGCGATCTTCGTGTTGGTGGCCGGTGTACTGCTGCTCCGGACCGCGCCCGTGGACGCGATCCCGGATCTCTCGGATACGCAAGTGATCGTCTACACCGACTACCCGGGCCAGGCGCCCCAAGTGGTCGAGGACCAGGTGACCTATCCGTTACTCACCACGCTCCTTGCGGTCCCCAAAGTGAAAGTCGTGCGCGGACAGTCGATGTTCAGCTCGTCCTTCGTCTACGTGATCTTCCAGGACGGAACCGATCTCTACTGGGCGCGCTCACGCGTGCTCGAGTACCTGAACGCGATTCAGAGCCGGCTTCCCGACGGCGCCAAGACCCGGCTCGGACCGGACGCAACCGGCGTGGGCTGGGTCTATCAGTACGCGCTCGAGGGTCCTGGCTACGCGCCCGACCGGCTCCGCTCGATCCAGGACTTCCAGGTGCGCTACGCGCTGCAGTCGGTGCCGGGCGTGGCCGAGGTCGCGAGTCTGGGCGGCTTCGTGCGCCAGTACCAGGTGCTGCTCGATCCCGCACGACTGCTGGCGTACGGGGCCACCGCGCGGCAGGTGATCGATGCCGTTCGTGGGGCGAACCAAGACGTCGGCGCACGGACCGTAGAGGTGGCGGGCTCGGACTACGCGATCCGCGGGCTCGGCTACTTCCGTGGAGTCGGGGACATCGAGAAGGTCGCGGTCGGCGTCGGGAAGGATGGGCGCCCGGTGCGGGTCGGGGATGTGGCCCGGGTGACGATCGGGCCCGACCTGCGGCTCGGGATCGCCGAGCGGAATGGTAGAGGGGAGGCCGTCGGTGGGGTCGTGGTGATGCGCTATGGCGAGAACGCGTTGCGCGTGATCGACGGCGTGAAGCAGCGGATCGCCGAGATCGCGCCCGCGCTGCCGGCCGGCGTGCGGATCGTGCCGACCTACGACCGCTCGGACTTGATCCACGGGTCCATCAAGACACTGTGGCGCACGCTGCTCGAGGAGTCGGTCATTGTCGCGCTCGTCTGCGCGGTGTTCCTGCTGCACGCGCGCAGCGCCCTCGTGGCGATCGCTACGCTGCCGCTCGGCATTCTGGTGTCGCTCGCGGTCACCCGCTCGCTCGGCATCAACGGCAATATCATGAGTCTCGGCGGGATCGCCATCGCGATCGGCGCCATGATCGACGCCGCGATCGTGATGCTCGAGAATCTCCACAAGCACATCGAGCACGAGCCGGACCGGCCGCACTGGGAGCGCGTGTTCGCCGCGGCGCGCGAGGTCGGGCCGGCGCTGTTCATGTCGCTCCTCATCATCACGCTGTCGTTCCTCCCGGTGTTCACTCTGGAGGACCAGGAAGGCCGGCTGTTCCGGCCGCTCGCGCTCACCAAGACCTTCGCGATGGCGGCCGCGGCGCTGCTCTCGGTGACGCTCGTGCCCGCGCTCATGGGCTGGTTCGTGAAGGGGAAGATCCGCGCGGAGGCGGAGAACCCGCTCAACCGCTGGGCCCTCCAGCTCTATCGGCCGGTACTCCAATGGGCGCTGCGCGCCCGTTGGCTGGTGCTGGGCGGTGCCGCGGGCGTGCTGCTGCTGACGGTCCTTCCATTAGCGGGTCTCGGCAGCGAGTTCATGCCGCCCTTGAATGAAGGCTCGCTGATGTACATGCCCAACACACTGCCAGCGGTATCCCTCACCACGCAGCGGCGACTGCTCCATGTGGAAGACTCGATCCTCATGACGTTCCCCGAGGTCGCGTCGGTGTGGGGCAAGGCGGGCCGGGCGAATACGGCCACCGACTGGGCGCCGATGTCGATGGTCGAGACGGTCGTCAACCTGAAGCCAGAATCGGAGTGGCGGCCTGGGAAGACCCAGGATCGCCTGATCGCCGAAATGGATCAACGGCTGCGTCTGACGGGCGCCGTCAACACGTGGACAATGCCGATCAAGAACCGCACGGACATGCTCTCGACCGGCGTGCGGACGACCCTTGCGGTCAAGATCTTCGGTCCCGACCTCCAGACCATCCAGCGCATCGGTCAGGATATCGAGCGCGCGCTCGCGCCGCTCCCGGGTACCGCGAGCGTGTACGCCGAGCGGTCGTTTGGGGGGCGCTACTTGGATATCCGGCCGGATGCGGATGCCCTCGCCCGCTATGGACTCACCACCGGCGACGCGCAGGAGGTGATCAGCCTGGCGCTCGGCGGGGAGGAGATCACCACGACCGTCGAGGGCCGCGAGCGGTACCCTGTGCAAGTGCGCTATGCCCGCGATTTCCGGGATGACCCCACCACGATCAGCCGGCTACTGGTCGGCAGTAGTGACGGCCCGCAGGTGCCGCTCGGACAGGTAGCGGAGATTCAGTTCAGCCCCGGTCCACCGATGATCCGGAGCGAAGGCGGTTACCTCTACGACCAGGTGTCGATCGACGTGCGGGGGCGGGACGTTGGCAGCTATGTGCGCGACGCTCAGGCCGTCGTGGCGCGTGAGATGAAGCTCCCCACTGGCTACTGGCTCCGTTGGAGCGGTCAGTATGAGGCGATCCAGCGGGTCAAGGCGCGGCTCCAAGTCGTCGTCCCGCTCACGCTCGGGATCATCGCGCTGCTCCTGTATCTCACCTTCGGTACCGTAGCCGAAACGGCGATCGTGATGCTGTCGCTGCCGTTCGCCCTGGTCGGCGGGGTGTGGATCATGTGGTTCCTCGACTACAACCTGTCGATCGCGGTCGCCGTGGGGTTCATCGCCTTGGCGGGCGTGGCGGCCGAGACCGGCGTCGTGATGCTGATCTACCTGGATCAGGCGTGGAAGGCGCGGGATGCCCTAAAGGACTCCCTGACGGTCGCGGGAGGCGGGATGCGGGAGGCGTCGCTCATAGCGGCGATCGAAGAGGGTGCCGTGAACCGCGTGCGGCCGAAGCTCATGACGGTGCTCGCGATCATGCTCGGGCTCGTGCCGGCGCTGTGGAGTCACGGCGCGGGCGCGAGCGTGATGAAGCGGATCGCCGCGCCGATGGTGGGTGGGATGGTGACGTCGACCATTCTTACGCTAATAGTGATCCCAGTCATCTATTACCTGTGGCGCCGCCGAGGGTTGAACGGTTAATGAATCGCGTCGCTTTGCTTCGCCGAGGGGTTGGGCTGGAGGGCGTGACGGTCGGCTACAACGCGCTCGAGGGCGTGATAGCGGTCGCCGCCGGTCTCGCAGCAGGCTCCGTGGCGCTGACCGGGTTCGGGATCGACTCGGTGATCGAGGTGGCGAGCGGCGTAGTGCTGTGGTGGCGGCTCAGGGCAGAGCTGGGCGCGGCGCGCGTCGGGCCCGCTGTCGAAGCGCGGGCGGCGCGTTGGGCAGGCGTCCTGCTCCTCGCCCTCGCGGTCTACATCGTGGTAGAGTCGGGGCGTCGACTGCTCACCGGCGATCGGCCCGGAGAGAGCGTCGTGGGGATCGTGCTCACGGCGCTCTCATTGATCGTGATGCCCCTGCTGGCCCGAGCGAAGCTCCGCGTGGCGGCCAGTCTCGGGAGCCGGGCACTGCGGGCCGACGCGCACGAGACCATCGTCTGCGCGTGGCTCTCCGCGACGACTCTTCTCGGTCTGGGCCTGAACGCGGGGCTCGGCTGGTGGTGGGCCGATCCGATAGCCGCGTTGGCGATGCTGCCATTGATCGTGCGCGAGGGGATCGAGGCGTGGAGAGGGGAGGCTGGCGAAGAGTGAGGAACTGTCGGCTGTCCGGTGTGTTATCTTAGCGACCACCGTGATTCACTACTCCCGAGCACCGACCGCCCTGCGAGCTGTCTGTCTCGCGGTGGCCCTGTCCATCGCCACCGCGGGCAGCGGCCTACCGATGTGCGTGAGCTTGCTTGCGCAGGCGGCAGCCCCATGCGACATGCACTCGAGTCACAACGGAGCGCCGACGCATACGCACACCGCACATCTTGCCGCACTCGTGGCTCAACCATCGGGCCAGGCGTGCCATCAGGACGCCACCGGACTCGGCTGCGCCGCCGGGAGCACATGCCCGACGGGAAGTCCCGCGACGGCTGTGTGGGCCAAGGTGGCGGTCGGCCTGCGTGCCGCATCGCGCCCGGGAGTTCTGGGACCAGACACCACGTTCGTTTCCTACTTCGCCCCACCGCTCTCTCCACCGCCTCAAGCCTAGGTCGGCCATCCCAGATGTAGTGCGTCCGCGTCGCGCGAGCGGCGCGCGCTTGCGACTTTGGCTTGAGGAGATCTGGAAATGCGAATGTTTCTCGGCGGCTCGATGGCCGCTGCGCTGGCGCTCGTCGCCGGCACGGCGTCGCCGCTCCGAGCGCAAATACACACGCCACACCCCATGGAGATGAACGCAGGACCCCTCGGCATTCCTGAGACGCGGATGGGATCCGGCACCTCGTGGCTTCCCGATGCCTCCCCGATGCACGCCGCCCACTACATGCTCGCGCGTTGGACCCTCATGCTGCACGGGAAGGGATTTTTCCAGTACGACTGGCAAGGGGGCTCGCGCGGCAGCAACCAGCTGGGAATCGTCAACTGGGGAATGGTGGCTGCGAGCCGGCTGCTGGGCGGCGGCCAACTCCAGCTGCGGGCGATGCTCAGCGCCGAGCCGTGGACCATTGGCAGCCGGGGCTACCCGCTGCTGGTTCAATCGGGGGAGTCCTACCAGGGCGCGCCGCTGCACGATCGGCAGCACCCGCACGACCTGTTCATGGAGCTCTCGGCCCTGTACGAGCGGCCGGTTGCCCGGAACCTCGGACTCTCGTTCTACCTCGCGCCGGTCGGCGAGCCGGCGGTGGGCCCTGTGGCTTTCCCGCACCGGCCGTCCGTAGCGGACGATCCGTTGGCGCCGATCTCCCATCACTGGCAGGACGGCACCCACATCACCTTTGGGGTCGTGACCGCAGGGGTGTTTACGCGGAACGTGAAGCTCGAAGCTTCCTGGTTTAACGGCCGGGAGCCGGACGAGAATCGGACCAACTTCGACTACACGGGCCGCCGACTCGATTCCTACAGCGCCCGGCTGACCGTCAATCCGGGGCCACGTTGGAGTGTGTCGACCTGGTACGCCTACCTGAAGAGTCCCGAAGGGCTCCACCCCGACGAGTCCCTCCACCGAATCGGAGCGTCTGCGCTGACCACGCAGCCGGTCGGCACAAAGGGGACTTGGTCGAGCGCCCTGATCTACGGCGCGAACGACCAGATCGGGCCCGGGCCGCTCGCGAGCAGCGTCGTGCTGGAGAGTACGGTCGACCTTGACGGAACGAACGCCTTCTTCGGTCGCGCCGAGTACGTGCGGAAGAGCGCTGCGGAGCTGGTTATTCCCTCGGTTCCCCCGACGACGGAGTACGATGTCGGCGCGCTGGCGCTCGGGTTTCAGCGCACCGTCGGTACCGTGGCAGGGCTCGCCGCCGGCCTGGGCGTGCGCGGGTCGCTCAACTTTGTGCCCTCGAGCCTTGATGGTGCGTACGGGAGCCGCACGCCGGTAGGAGCAGCGATCTTTCTCCAACTGCGGCCGGCAGGCGCCCGCGAGGGCGGTATGAAGATGAACGGGATGCCGGGCCTGCACGGAGGCTCCCATGACTGACCACCATGGGCACGGGGCGCACATGGTGCAGGATATGCTGCGACGGTTCATCGGGTCGGCGATCCTCACCGTCCCGATCATCATCTACTCGCCGCTTGGCACCTCGCTCTTCGGCCGGGAGCTCGCGCCGCCCTTCGGGCTGTCGTCCGGGCTCCTGGGTTTCGTCCTGACGTCGATCGTCGTCTGGTGGGGCGGGTGGCCATTCGTGTCGTCCGCGGCGCGCTCGCTGCGACAGGGCGAGCTCACGATGATGACCCTGATCGCCACCGGCATCCTCGTGAGCTACGTGTACTCGGCCGCAGTCACATTCGGTTTACCGGGCGAGCCGTTCTACGATGCCGCCGCGATGCTGACCGCCTTCAGCCTGCTCGGCCACTGGCTGGAGATGCGGAGCCGCGTCGCCACCGGCCGGGCGGTCGAGGCGCTGCTCGAGCTCGCGCCGCCCACCGCGCGGCGGGTGCGACATGGGCAAGAGGAGGAGGTGCCGCTCGACGCCGTCGCGGTGGGCGACGTCCTTGCGGTTCGGCCGGGCGACAGCATCCCAGTGGACGGGGTCGTGATCGAGGGCTCGAGCTATGTAGATGAATCGATGCTCACCGGTGAGCCGGTGCCGGTCGCGAAAGGGCCCGCCGACGAGGTCGTGGGCGGGACGCGAAACCAGCAGGGAGCGTTCCGGTTCCGCGCAACCAAAGTAGGAGCTGATACGGCCCTGGCTCGCATCGTCGCCATGGTCAGGGAAGCACAGTCCTCGAAGGCGCCGGCGCAGCGACTGGCGGACCTCGCCGGCAAGTACCTGGTCATCGTGGCGCTCGTATCCGGGGTGGTCACTCTGCTCGCCTGGCTTGCGCTTGGACACCAGGGCGTCGCGTTCGCGCTGTCGGCTGCGGTCGCGGCTATCGTGATCGCCTGTCCAGACGCGCTCGCGCTCGCGACGCCGACGGCAATCACGGTTGGCGTGGGGCGCGCGGCACGTGTCGGCGTGCTGTTCAGAAACGCCACGGTTCTCGAGGCGGTTGCCAAAGTAGACACCGTCATCTTCGACAAGACAGGCACGCTCACCGAAGGCCGGCCGTCAGTGACCGATGTCATTCCCGCGGCGGGCGTGGAAGAGGCAGAGATTCTCCGGCTCGCCGCTGCAGCGGATGCGCAGTCGGAGCACCCACTGGCTACTGCCGTTGTCGAAGCTGCCAAGAAGCGTGCGCTTGTCGTCGATCCGCCCTCCCATTTCGAGGCCGTCCCTGGCCACGGGGTAAAGGCGACCGTGGGCGGTCGCACGGTGCTGGTGGGTAATCGCAGGTTGCTCGAGCGCAACGACGTCACGCCGGGGCTGGAGCGCGAAGCCGAGAGGCTGCGAGCGGAAGCCAAGACCGCACTCTACGTGGCGGCGGATGGCCGGACGCTCGGGCTCATCGCCGTCGCTGACCGGATTCGCCCGACGGCGAAAACTGCCGTTGCCGCGCTCGACGATCTCGGCATCCGGGTCCTGCTCCTCACAGGGGACAGCCGGGCCACCGCCGAGGCAGTGGCCCGCACGCTCGCCATCGATGATGTGCGGGCAGAGGTGTTGCCAGGTGACAAGGCTGCAGAGGTCAAGCGACTCGAGGAGCGGGGCCGCCGGGTCGCCATGGTGGGGGACGGCGTAAATGATGCACCAGCGCTTGCGGCGGCGACGGTCGGCATCGCGATCGGCGCGGGCACGGACGTGGCGATCGAAACGGCCGGCATCATTCTGATGAAGGACGACCCGGCCGACGTTCCCGCCGCGATCGTGCTTGCCCGCCGCGTGCACCGCAAGATCAAGCAGAATCTCTTCTGGGCCGCGATCTACAACCTGATCGCGATCCCGCTCGCGGCTGGCGTGTTGTATCCGTCGCTGGGCATCCTGCTCAAGCCGGCGTGGGCGGCGCTCGCGATGAGTGCCAGCACGGTGACGGTGACGGTGAATGCGCTGCTGCTTCGGCCCCCAGGGCATCCGCCGGCGTAGCATGGAGGGCGGGCGCTCAACCCGCTCACGGCGCGCAGCACGAGAGCTTCGCGACGTCCTTTGTGAACGCCTGCGCCGCGAGCTTGATGCCCTCCGCGAGCGTCAGGTACGGATGGAAGGTCGAGGTGACGTCGTCGATCGTGAGCCCGAGCTTGGTCGCGAGGGTCGGCTCGGTGATCATCTCACCGGCCTCGGCCGCAAGGATGTGCGCGCCGATGATCTTCTTGGTACCAGCATCCGCCACCAGCTTGATGAATCCCCGGGTGTCATGCGCCGCGAGCGCCCTCGGCACCTGCTCGAGCGGCAGCTTGGAGACGAGCGGCTCGATCCCCTGAGCTCGTGCCTCGTTCTCAGTAAGGCCGACGGAGGAGACGGCGGGGTCGGTGAAGGTGACTTTGGGCAGCGCCGAGAGATCGTACCGGCGCTCGTTCCCGGTCAGGGCGTTCTCCGCCGCCAGTGCACCGGCATATGCCGCCACATACACGAACATCGGGTCGCCGATCACGTCGCCTGCGGCATACACGCTCGGGTTCGTCGTCTGCAGAAACTCGTCGACGACGATTTCTCCCTTCGTGCCGAGGG
>Ga0209237_1001122_pt1 | contig 15766 bp, 19 predicted proteins | sample GraSoi013_1_40cm_2_FD_185820 | JGI IMG/M metagenome (GOLD analysis project Ga0209237, IMG submission 185820) | Grasslands soil microbial communities from the Angelo Coastal Reserve, California, USA - Sample 10_02_2013_1_40cm (SPAdes) (version 2) | ecosystem: Environmental > Terrestrial > Soil >... | reverse complement strand
TGATTCACTTCCCCGAGGGGAAAAAGTTTCGGTCGGTTCCGACAGAAGGGGCCGGCTCCCCCGACGCGTATTCTCCATGGCGTAGAGACAAAAGGGCCAGGTGGCCGCCGTACGCCCCCTTCTGTTCGGATTACGTTCTGACGCCCTCGTTCCCCGCCAACGCCCGCCCCAAACAGGGCGGGCACTTTCCATGATCTGGAACTCCGTCCCCTCAAATCAACCTCTTCAAGTCGGGGACGAGTTCGACCGTACTCGAACCCTGCACAAGGTCTCCGGGACGAATGCGTCGGCCCCACTTGATCCTCGCTCCCACGGTCAGCTCGGTCCCGCAATCGCCGATGAACCACACGTAAGGTTTCTTCCGATCGCCTGTTGCCGTCAGCACTTCGACTACCTTCGCCAAGAATCGAGCTTCCGCATTTTCGAGAGAGCGGATGTACGGATCCGGGTGTCCCGGTGTGCTGAGTCCAGAAGCGTCGTTCGACCGCAGAATCACATAACCGGGCACCTCTCCTTTGGACACGAACTCGGGCACCTCTCGCACCCAAACCGTGAGGCCTTTTCCTCGGTATTCGATCGTCATATAGCCGGTGCCGGTGTTCTTGTCGACTTGGTTCCTGACGACCGGCCAGGACGCCATCAGACCCCGCTCGCGAAGGCGTTGTTCGGGTCCGCCCAGGGCAGGCATCTTTGGTCCTCGGTTTCGAGAGAGAGGATGGGTCATCCAACCTTAACCCTGTCAGCCCCCTTCTGTTCGGATTATGTTTCGACGCCCTTGTTCCCCGCCAAGCCGGGCCCGAGGCCCGGCCCTTTCCCTCTTCAGGTCCAAGAGGACGTCAGATGTTGATCGCGCTCACTTCATTTCGGTACGAAGTTGGGAAACTTTTCGTACACATACTCAACGAGCTGGGATCGAGTCATCGCAGCATAATGCGCGACCAGCTGCCGGATTCGTTGCGCGGCGCCCTGACTCAGGATCGATGTGTCCAAGAGCTTTTTGCCTTTCTGGGTGGGACGATACCAATATTCCGAGATTTTTCCATGGCTGTCCAAGTCCTCGATGTGGACTTCGATCAACCCTTCTGCCTCCAAGCGTTCAACATCTTTGAGGAGTTCCTTGCTGAATGGGCCATAGTAGTGTGGAACGAAGTCGTACTCGCCGCCCGGTCCGGCGACGTCCCAGAACGAGTGCGGTTCGAGCTGGCGGATCAGAAAGACGATCTTAGCGAGCTTGGTTCGTCCTTCGAACCATGGTGAAGCCTTCGTTCCTTCGTCGATTACAAGGAGTGGCACGAGGCGCCGGTTGTAAGCATCGTCAGGGTTCATTGGAGTTCCTTCACAAGGATGGCACCCTTAAGCTCTTCGTAGGTCAAATCTTTGAGCTTGACGACGTTCTTGTGCCAGTTGACTACCCCACTGAAATAAGAGGCTAGAACGGGGACCACCAAGGCCCCGACCATGAACGGAAGAACGAAAGCGACGGATATTGCCGTACTAGGTGTCTGAGGCAGGAGGCTTGTGAAGAAGCCAACAATCACGATGATTGGAAGAAGCGCTGCGAGAGCAATGTTCGACCGAGACAGAAGGACACGGGCTCGAGGTAGAGTCGAGCGGATTTTTCGAATCTTAGCAATGGACTGAACGAGAATCTCTACGCTCCTTAGCGTCTCCTCGCTCATCTTATACTCCTCAAGTTTCTCCGGGGAATAGTATTGATAATCCTTCGAACGTGCTTCATCGGAGTCAAGCCTCTCTTGCCCCTGGGTTGCGTTTCTGAAGGCGTCCTCCATGACGTCACGACCGAGATTTGCCATGAAATCAATGCGAAGTCGTTCCAAGTCCAGATTGAGGTTGCTTCCATTCGGACTACGTTCTGTCATCATCTGTATCGGCTCATACAGGCGGAAACCAACAAAGAGCAGAGCAAGAATCCAAATCACGATGGAGACGCCCAAAAAAGTCGCAGTAGCAATACCCGCAAGCACGTCCCGACTGACGAATGCAATGATGGCCGTTACGATCCCGGAGATGACGTAGCCTATGACCATTTGTGGGGAGACCCTTAGGATCTTGATCCACTGGGCCTCGTCGCCCTGGCGGCGCCCATTCGGCGATATGGCCAGTTTCAATCCTTCCAACCGGGCAGCGCCCGATCCGTCATCGAAGAGAGAACGGCAGAGCAATAAAGATTCCGTGCAGATGTCCGCCCGCAGGCGTCGGTGCTTCCGGAGTCCCGATACTTTCGGCCACCTCGCCGAAGCCCTTTATAGAACGCAACCCGTCGGTGGCAACGGACTTCAGTCTCCCGCGATAACTCGATACCGATATGGGAACACACATCGCCACGCAAACTTCAGCGGCAAGCCTTGCGGTGGTCCGGAGCGGCACGGATCCAAAGCGCCTCCACTTGGCCGTCACCTGCCCGATCGAGTTGCGGTTGAGGGAAATGCGGACCGAATATCACCCGTTCCTGCGACCGTTCGATCGGATCATCCGGGCCCATGGGAAAACCGTTGGGCGGGTCACCTTCGTGATGCTGTTCGCCGGTCGCGGATGGCCGATATTGATCCCGTTCTCCTTCTCCGTAGCGGGAAACGCCAAGTCGGGCGGACACCCTTGGATTGGGCGGCGCCGGATCGTGGTCTTTCCGGGCTGGGGACGTTCGCGGCTAACGAAGGAATGGACCGACCAGCCGCGTGTGCTGGAAAATGCCCATCACATTTCTATCGACGCCGTGGACGGAGCGATCGGAACCCACTACACCGAGTCACGGACTGGCATTGAAACTCCGTGGCACGAGTCCAAGAAGATCATCTTGGATCGAGGTGATGCAGTATTGGTGTCCTCTCTATTTGTTCGACGCCCGCAGGCTCTTGACCTCGCAGGCACGGCAATCACAACCTTCGAAAACGTGAACGGAATGACGGCCGAACAATACGAAGATCGTCTCTCGGAATCTCTGGCGAAGGAACACCCGCTCCTGACATTACCCAGAGGGCCGAAGTGGGACCGAGACCATCATCTTCGGATGAATCTCATCCTCACGGGAGGTGGAGCACTGGTGGACAAGGATTACCCGATCTTGTTCGGGGTCTTCCCCAGCCTTGAAGAAGCTCCACGGAACGAAGTTTGGGGCGAACGGGAAATGAGATACACGAATCTCCCTCTCTTGCCCACGGCAAACCTGGTCGTAGGGTATGGGATCTTTCCTGGACGACTCAAGAAAGACCTCTATGTTTTCTAAGCGGGACCGTCAGTCCGGCAGAGCGGGAATGTCGAGACCAACCGCCTTCCATCGCACGATCTTGAAGTTCTCGAAGAATGCCTCGAGTTCAGGGAGCACTTCCAGCAGCGCCTGCTCTACTTCGTGTTGGACATCCTCGAAGTATGCTTCCATGGAAGTTTCGACTCGGACGTTAATTATCTCCTTCCAGCTGCGCAGCGGACCAGGGAGGTATCGGGAGAAGGACATGCCTTCCTCGAAGCGCAAACCCAAGAGCGGCCGGCCCGGATATGGGCCCCCGACGTAGGACCCGAACCGCTCTTCACGGGCGTCGATGATCACGCAACTCTGACCGAACTCGGTCTCAAAGAAGGCTCTCCGAGCACCATGGCCCACTTTGTAGATCGTGCCGCCGCCGAATACGAACTTGACCAACTCGATTAGGTCGATTTCTTCTTGGCCGAACGTTTGCTGGAGTCCCTCGAACCAGGTCTTCCCAGCCGGTCCAGGAATCGCAATCAGATCGGCTCGGTGCGAGGGCCAATAGAACAATGAGTTCCACCAAGGTTCCCACTCCTTCGAAATCTCAGTCCAGTTCATCGATCGCAGAGCGCTCAGGTCAAGTCGATGGCGAAATCCGCTCGCGTCTCCCATGTGCGGGTCGGCGAATGGATGTTGCGAGATCTTGAAACCCGTTCGGTCCATCGGGAAGATTAGGTACTCGCTTCCGTCGGCGCCCTCCTTGAAGATCATGAATGGAAATCGCTGCGAACCGATCCGGAAGTAATGTGCCTTGCCTGCCGTCATGGACCGCCTACGAGAAGGAGCATGTTCTGGTCAAGACCCTTTCGTGTCCCCACCGGTCTTGCCGAGGATCCACTCCAGGGCCCGAATCCAGCCGCGCAGCTCGTCTTTGGTGACCACGAAGACCCGTAGCTCGGGCGTGCCCCACTGCAAAAGCTGTCCCCGCAGATGTTCGAGCCGTTCCCGAATCACCTTTTCCTCTCTCATCACTCCTCTCAAGTTCTTGGTATGCAAGCAATCGAGGTGGTTCGGTTCCTAGGAGGTCGGTGAAAGTGAAACTTGCTTTCAAGATGATGGAGACTCCAGCCAGTTGGGCCAGCTTCAAGCCCGGACATTCCATCGGGGAACCGTTGGCCCGAGACATACAGACCGACAACCGTGAGGAGAGCGTAGGACCATCGAGCCCGGTCCGGTCGATACGGGTCTACCTCATCAGGTATCTCTGGATCATTGCGCTGACATACGTGGGCGCGCTGCTTGCCTTCGTCGCTTACGAGCTTCTCTCCCTAAGCGCACTCGGCGCCATTCTGGGAACACTGGTCTTTACCGCGCTCGCGACGCTTCTGGCGTCTCTGGCCTTCTCTAAGGATATGGAACGGTTCTCGCAGGGCCAGTCTGAGGCTTACGCCCAGATCTCCCGTGGCGATCGCGAGGTCATGATGGAACAGGTCCGTATCCTCCGGGACCAGCTTGTCGAATTGAAGTCCACTCGTATGGCGCAAGAGCGACAGCGCGAAGCGCAACGCATGTTCGAGGTGGTGCGAGGCGATGTGCCGAAAGTCATGGTCCGCATCGGTGAAAAACAGGCCTTCGTTCTCTTCATCCCTGTAATGGACTTCTGGCTACGCGTGACGACCGAGACGCCCCTTGTTCGGATGCAGATTGTTGCACGTACGCGGAACGTGGCTCGCAACTTGTTCGGCGCCTGGATTAGATATCAAAGAGCGGGAGCAAAGGCCGGTGCAACCTATGATGTGATCAAATTTGGGGGCATCGGCGTTCGAGGGGTTCACGATGAGGCCGAAGTCCACGCCGAAGTTGTGACCAAAGACGGGGCCAGATTCATCGGTGAGGTAACCCTTACGCTCGCCGCCAGCAACTCGGCATACATTCCATTCCAGCGCGCCTAATGGCGTCACCGAACCTCGCGCGCAAAGGGTCGAAGGCACCAACAGTCGCTGAACCGATGCCAGGACAAAGTGTTATCCTCAGCCACCCATCTCTGCGAGAGATTCTTGGCTCTGTCGGTTTCTGCTTACTCCGGGGGAGGCGGACATGACCGCGAGGGAGCACACCTCCAACGTTAATTGGCGGAAGGTAATCGAGAACTTCCGCTCAGGCTATCAGTTCATCGCTCCCTCCGAAATCCTCATGATTGAGCTGGTCGCGAACTCTCTTGACGCCGGAGCGGAGGACATCGCGATTGACTTGGAAGGCGACGAGGTCGTCCATCTGGTGGTCACTGACAACGGTCATGGAATGAGGTCTCGCAAAGAGTTCGAGGAGTACCACGACCTTGGATCACTAACGAAGTCCCGCGGCGGAGGAATCGGTTGGGCGGGCATCGGGGCGAAGCTCTACATCGACCGATGCGACAGCATCTACACTGAGACCCGGTCGGCGTCTTTCACAGGTTCTAGCCACTGGTCGTTCCTCAAGGTGGAGAAGGCTCCAAAGTGGAGAGAGGTGTCTCCACACGGTCTCCTTCGCGGCAAGCGTGGAACAGCGATTGAGATCACCATCAGCGATCGTAAGGAGGTCCGCCGGTTCTCGGAGGAGGCAATCAAGGAGACGATCCTCGGTAACTATAACTACGCCATGAAACCCCATGGCGAGGCGGTTCTCAAGCTGAACGGAGAGAGGATTGCACCTTTTGTTCCGGCACAGACTGCAATCAAAACCGAAGGGGTCGACGTCAAACTCCGGGAAGGAGGTCGAGCCACCGGCGTGTTGAGCATTCTTCGAGAGGACGCGCCCTCAGGAATCGCCCTTGTGTCCATCGTCGTTCATGGGAAAACGATTGGAGAGCAGTACGATTTCAGGCAGTTCGCCCGCCTCAAGGACCCGGACCATGTTGCCGGCTACATCCGCTGCGACCCGCTCATCCACGTGACAACGACATCAAAGGACGCCTTCAACCGGCGCACCTCACTATGGAAGGACTTCGATAAACGGGTCGGGAAGGTCTTTTCCGCATGGCTCGATCGCGAGGGAGAACTGGAGAAGATCAAGTCGGATCTGGAGCTTGAGAAGTTGGCGGCTGAGATCCAAGAAGATCTCAACCGAGTGTTCTCTCTTCCTGAAATCAAACAACTTAGCCTGGACCTCTTCCAAGATTTCAGGCGACGGCTGACACCTATCGCAGTTTCGACCGGCATCGACAAGGGATCAATCGTCACCGGGTCTCAGGAGACCTCGGGCACTCTCGGAGGCCAAGGTGTCGGCTCCGGAGTTGCGACGGAAGGAGACGATCCAGGCACCAGCATCGCGAAGGACGAAAAGGGTGCGGAGGCCGTCGGCCAGAAGGAGCGCCGAGTCCGGGCAGGCATTCGTCTCACATTCGCGTCATTTCCAGAAAGCCTTGAGCGGGCGTGGGTTGATTCTGCTGTTCAAGCGATCGTCGTGAACAACGCTCATCAGGCGTTCAAGTGCGCTGAGGACCTGGACTCGATCTCGTTCTATGCGATCGATTGCTGTTTCTCCGTGGTGACAGACACGATTGAGGACCCCGCGGAACGCGATCGCGTCCTCAACAAGCTATTTGGCGCATACTCCTCAATATCCGGCTAAGGGGCGCACCCGAGATGGCCACTACAACGATTCCGATTCAGATTAAGACGCCGTCGGGTGCGGACCGCTCGGTCCGATCTTTCATCGTCGGAATGACAGACTTGATTCCTCTGGGGTATTCGGGCGTCAGGCTCGCGGAACAGCAGTACAACTTGAATCTTTCCAAGTGGCGGACTCTTGTCTTAGAGATCAGAAAGAAAAAGTCGGATCCACTCGTTCGCTGGCGACTTGGAAATGACATGAACAGGTTCTTCCGGCTCCTTCAAGAGAAGCGCGGAATGGTGGTCACCAACCAACTCGAGGCTCTCTCACACGATCTTGGTCTTTCCCACGACGCCTTGAGCTTCATTGTCCGCATGCCTGTCGTGTTCACCAAGTCGGAGGTTGAAGCGTCCAACCTCGGTTGGTCCAAATTCCAGGAACTCATGGGAATAAAGAATCAAGCATCGCTGCGGGAGTGCTTCCGCCTCCTCCGTTCGGGCAAAATTAGATACGACAAGGAGATTCGTGCGTTCAAGCGTAAAGCGAATCGGACTGAGTAAGAGGATGCACCTACCGACTACGCAGAGGGCCGCGCACGCGCAGTACCTTGCAGAGAAACGAGCGGTCATGGACGAGCTGGCGAGACACAAGGGAGACAATTGATGTTCGATGGAGAACGCGGGACAGAATTCAACCGAATCGCGAGAGAAGCGAAGGAACGGCAAGGCCAGCCGCTCGACTACCACAGCATCCTCCTGTGGAAGCTCGCGAGTGCCCTGGCCGCCGGGAACGGAAGCAATACGAGAACCCATGAGATCGAGGATCTGATCGTCCTGCTCACGCCATACATGGATGCGAGATGGCATATGGACGACGAGCGGATCAGCTCCTGGATCAAGCGGAATTACCGCGGCCCCAGTGACAACGGCAAGGTGCACAATTTCCAACTTGCTGCTATCGTGAATCTGATGAAGCGGGTCGGTCTAACCCCTGCAGGTGTTCTCGGATGAAGGTGTTCGCGCTCTCGGGATTCGACAGGGAGCGATGGCTCGCGGAGGAGCTCCGCGAACGCACGGTGAATCGCAACCTCAACGCCATCGTCGCGCTCATCGGTGCGACCGGGAGCGGAAAGTCGTACACCGCGATGCGTCTCGGGCAGCTCATCGACGACTCCTTCGGCATCGACCGGGTCGTCTTCACGAAAGAGGCGTTCCTCGACCTAGTGAACGCGGATCTCCCTCGAGGCTCAGTCGTCGTATGGGACGAGGCGGGCCTCGGCCTGCCAGCAAGAGAATGGCAGAGCGTGATGAATCGCGCCGTGGGCTACATCTTGCAGACCTTCCGATTCAAGAACTATGTCTTGCTCCTCACCGTCCCTTCGCAGATGATGCTCGACTCGCAGGCCCGCGCGTTGTTCCACGTCCTGCTGGAATGCCAAGGCGTGCAGATAGGTCCGGACGTCGTACTTGCGAAACCATTCCTTGTGTCGCACGGGCGCGACGGCAAACCGTACGAGAAGTATCCGGTGCTCCTGTTCGAGAACGGGCCGATGCAGATGCGCGGCATCCCGTTCACTAGGTCAACGCCAGCGCTCCTGGAGGCATACGAGGCGAAGCGGAGGGCGTATCTCGATTCGTTCTACAGGGGTCTACGCGAGCGATGGCGTGGAGCCGGTGCCCACGACAGCATCCCGGAGTGGGCATACCGAGGCCTCCTCGCCGCTTCGGATCCGTGTCCGGGATGTAAACATCGTCGCACCCAAGCGGAGATTGGCGCCCTTGTCGGGCTCGCCAGGGAGAGCGTGAACCGAAATCTCGCGAAGGCTCGGACGATCGCCGAGAAAATAGCGGCTCGGGGCGGGCCGGACGAGCCGCCGGCTGTGACTGCGACCGAGAACCCCAGCTTAGGGAGATAACCAAGCGCTAAAGCACGGTCTCACAGTCACTCTTCGTATGGTGGCTTCCAATCCGAGGCGCGGGGGGCTACTTGCTCCGACGCTCTTCGCGGGGCGGGGCAGGCTCGAGGCCGAAGCGCCGGTAGACCTCGCGTTCTCGCTCATCAAGCCGCTTGAGGAGGGTGTCCGGGAATACGAATCCTTTGGTGCGTTTGATACCGTCAACCTCGACAATTTCGTCCTGCTCCCCGACTGCCCTGACGAGATCACGTGAGAAATCCGCTTTCGCCAGGATCGGCGCTCGCTTGAGTTGCCGGCGGTACTCCCTTCGTTCCCAGAAGCCGAGAGCGCGCGGCGGAACGGGCATCGGGGACCGAAGTGAATTGTGTGCCTTGGCTTCGTCGAGGAAGGCGAGGTGATATCCCTTCGGCGGGACCGCGTCCCTGCGCCCGAATAGTACCTGTTGTGGGTTCCTGCCCTCGAAACGACCGTATGGGTCGAGTTCTCCGCGGACGAGTCGCTTGAGAACGGCCTCGGTCCGCACATAACCGAGGCGTTTCGCTAGGCGCGTTTCGAGATCGTCGCGCTTCAAGAAGTCCACACGCGCCTCGCGGAAAACTTCCGCCAGCGCGATCGCCGCTTCATCCCCAGATTCGCTCATGTTCAGACGCATCCGCAACCCGGTTGCAACCAGCTCGTGCTCAGGTCCAACCTTGTTGTCGACCTAGACGGCAAATAGCACCGGGTATAGAAAGTTGCCCGGTCTTAGATGGTTCGTGCGGCCGAGGATGAGGTCGTTTTCTCCGAGGACGGCAACGAGGGACCAAAGGTTCGCGTTCTGCGCGGAACGATCATCGGCGAGGACCATGATTTTGTCACGCTCGTCCGCGATGACGGGACCTGGTCCATCCGGAAGTCCCTTGTCCAGAAAATTCGGCGAGCGCATACAGCACGGACGGGGATGGCACCGTGATCCTTCTCGCCCGCAGTCAACGATTCTGCCGCAACTGCGGCTCGGTCCAAGTCGGCGATCCGGACGACCGATGTCTCGAGTGTCGAGCCTTCGCCCCCACGCGGAACGACGAGCCATGGTGGCTGATTTCCCCGCTCTGGCAAAACAACAGGGAGGCGGCGCTATGAATGAACCTGTCTTCTCCGAAATCCCACTCGAGACGGCCTCTCGTTCGCATGTGCCGACCCGACGACGGGCTCACTGGAGCCCAAAACCGCGGGGCCTTATTGTAAGAGAGTGAGAGAGGGAGAGAGAGGTATGACGACAGACGCGGACGGACGCACAGACGGAGCGGAGGCGGGTGGCGCGAGTCCGAGCGCCGGGTCCCGCCGGAGCGACATACCGTTTCCCCCAATACGCAGGCGGAGAAGGCGCAAACGCGGACAGACGCCTCTGTCCCCGAGGATGCAACAGATCGTCCAGGACGTCGGCCGGAACAAGCTCGTCCCCGACATCTCGTCCGAGGAGCGCTTTTACACGCTGTCCCTGGACATCCGGGCGCTGATCGCCGAGTTCCTCCAGGACAACGTCGGGAGCCAATGGCCGAACCTGTCCGTCCTTCATGCGCAGGCCGCGAACTACGCCCGCTGCGCGATGACCACCGCCTCGCGTTGGGTCTTGCAGCTCACCCAGGTAGGCACGGACTTCCGGCTTGTCCGGTCCGTGGACCGTTGGATCCTGGAACGGAGGCAGTGAGGTTGACCGGATGACCGAGCCGGAAGTCATGCAGTTTGGTTCGGCGTCTCCAAAGGCGCTCCTTGCGCGAGTTTACGTTGACCGTCCGGCGCGGCCCTCCCTCTTCGGGAGTCGTTCCCTGCTGCGCCGGGCCATCCGCCGTGGAAACCGGGGCGGTGGGCTTATGCCTGGCCCATCCAATCGCTTCCATGCACGCGTCCAAGGGGAACGAACGCGTGTAGTTGGTCAACATGAACCCCGAGATCGCGGGCTTGTCCCGCGTACAACCCCACTCGGGGGACGAGGGCGAGAACGACGGGGATCCTCGATAGGATCCTCAATCCGAACAGGAGGCCCCCGGGCGTGAAGTTCGAGGCCTTCATCCGCGCGAACTGCCGCGCCCGATCGGAGGAAACGGTGAAGCTGTATCTCCGGGAGGCGAAGCGGTTCCAAGGATGGCTGGGCACTCGGACGTTGGAACTCGAATCGGTCATCGAGTACGAGTCCTGGCTCAAGTCCAGATTCAGGGCGAACTCCCTGAGCAACAAGATTGTCGGCGTGAACCTGTACCTGGCATGGAAGGGCACGACCTTCCGCATCCGCCGACCGCCAAAGGAGATCGCGGCCAACCCGAAGCTTATCTCCGACGCGGAGTACCGAGCAATCCTCGCGCGGGTCTCGGATGCGGAGGAACGGCTTGCCGTGAGACTCCTCCATGACACGGGCCTACGACCCTCCGACGTCGTGGGCATTCGGCTCGTCGATCTCGCGACTGAGGACGGGGTCACCGTCGTCCGGAGGAGGACACTGAAGACCGGGACACTCGCGGAGTCGTACTTGACCCGAGAGACGGCGACAGAACTCGCGGACTTCATCTCGAAGTACGGAGTTTCGGACTACGTGTTCCGCGGAGAGACGGACAAGCCGCACCGTCATCGCACCTGGCCGAACGGCGTCCTGCGGAAGCACGGCGTCGAAGGCATCACGCCGCGCACGTTCCGGAGGACGCTCGCGACGAACTGGGGCGACGATCTGCGCAGCTTGATGTCCCAGGCGGGATGGTCCGACGCGAAGACGATCCTGACCCACTACCGGCGGGACGTGCGAGAGAGGCACATCCGTGAAGCGGAGAAGGCCATCGGATCGATTCGCGATCGAGAGCCGGATCCGGAGGTCCCAGGGTACGGGTGAACATACGCCGGGCTTCTGTCGTCCTATTGAGAGACGCCCTCCGGCGTGATCCGGGGGGTGCCCAACCCGCGGCAACGTACGCCGCTTACGTCGGTCATTCTCTCCATGTCGAACGACAGAAGGGCCAGGTGGCCGCCGTACGCCCCCTTCTGTTCTGACGGCATTGGACTGAGCGTCCTACCTGGCGCATTGCGCCTGCTTGGACTTGCTCCGGTGGGGTGTCGCCGTCTCACCAGATCCCGCGTCAACGTCCTCGCCGGGCGATTCATCCTCGACGCGGGCTGTGTCGTTTCTGCGCCCTTGCCGGCCCTCTCGGGCCCCTCCGCTTGCGCGGGGCCACCGTACCTGGGGAGGGGGGACGTTCCTCAGCAACCCCGAAGGGTCACCGTCGGCCGTCCGCGGTCTCCTGGCCGGCCGCGCCATCCTTGTGGGCCTATTTGGAACTAGCGACATTCCGGGCCGCGCTCCGCCCAGGGCTGTTCGAGGCTAATCCTATAAGCCGAGCATGCATCGCCGCCCGGGTGGGCGGCGACCGCCGGGTCCTCCTCGCGAACTCGATCTACCACCTGACAAACGACGGCGCCGTCACAATGCTTGCAGGCCAGATCGTCGTCCTGCAATCCCAGTTCGGAGGTTTCGGGCCCGCGGAGGTCGGCCTCCTCGGCGGCATCGCCCTCGTCGTGACCGCGGTCTTCCAGTTCCTCTTCGGCATCATGTCGGATCGACGAGATCCGTCTCGCTTCCTCCCGATCGGGATCGCGGTCCTCGGGCTCGGCTCGCTCCTCGTGACCTTGTCGTCCAGTTTCTGGACCCTCCTCGTCCTCGTGGCCGTCTCTCGGATCGGCGCGAGCTTCTACCATCCTGTCGGAATCTCCTGGATCGGCCGGGAGTTCCAGGGTCCCGGGCTCGACCGGTCGATGGGATTCCAGAGCGCGTTCGGCGATGCGGGCGTCATCCTGGGAATGGGCAGCGGGGCGGTGCTGGCGGTCGCGATTGGTTGGCAATCTCCGTTCGTCCTGTGGGGCGGCTTGAACCTGCTCGCCGTCGCGGTCGGTCTGTCGCTCGCCCGCGGTCGGTTTTCGCCTCCGCCTCAGACAGTGCCCAAGGCCCGGAATTACATGGGGGTCTTGAGGGACGTCCGGCTTTGGCTTCTGCCTCTCGCCCTTGGCGGCGCCGTCTTCAATATCTTCAGTTACTTCGGCCCGCTCCTCCTGCACGAGAAGTTCGGACTGCCCAGCGATTTGTCGGGCGTCGCGGTGGCCCTTTGGATCCTCGCAGGCAGCGTGGCCGCGTTCTTCTTCGGCCGCGTGAGCCGGCGGTTCGGGCGGTACCGGGCGCTCGTCGCGTCGTACGCCGCCCTCACGATTGCAAGCCTGGTCGGCGCGCTCGTCAATGACCTGCGCGTGGTGCTCATCGCATTCTGGACGCTCGGTTCGGCGCTCTTCCTGACGTATCCCGCGCTCTTCTCGTTCGTCGCCGAGTCGAGCCACCGCCGGCTTCAAGGGGCCGCGTTCGGGCTGATCTTTGCTTTCCAGCTGCTGGGCGGGGCGGTCGGCCTCCTCGTCGCGGGCCTCTTGGCGGATTCGTTCGGGCCCACAATCGCGTTCGAGACGTCGGTTCCGTTCACCCTTGCGGCCGCGCTCGCGTTCCTGGGGTTCGTGCTCCTCGTGATGGTCCGCGGGCAAGTGGCGAATCCCCGCGGCACGGCGGCGTCCTCCGTTCCCCCGCTTTGAGCCGTCATAAAATCGGGGTCGCCTTGGCCCAGAATCGCGCGACGATTCCCATCGCGATGCCGAGCACGATCGGGAGGACGCTCAGGAGGAGGGAGAATTCTTCCCGTCGGAGGTTCGAGACGACGAAAAACAGGAGGGTGAAGAACCCGGCACCGGAGCCGATCAAGATCAGCGTCCGTCCGGTTCGGACGCGGTCGATCCAGATCAGATAGCCACCGAGGAGGACCGCGATGCCTCCAAGCGATGCGAGGCCTACGAACACGTACGCGAGAACAATGAGAAACGGCCTCGTCCCGAAGATGTCCTCGAGGAGCGAGAAGAACCGGTTTACCGGCCGAGCGCCGGTCCAGCCGCTCACCAGGAGCAACGCGCCGGCAAGCGCCGTTAGGTACGCGGCCTGCGTGTTCCGCCGCAGCGGCTCACCCGGCCCGCGTGATCCGTTGAACGGCCTCGAGGTTTTCCGGGTGCGCCTCGAAGTACTTCCGCACGGGCGCGAGCTCGCCGTTGAGGCACGCAGTGACGCCCGCCTTCAGGTCCTTCGGGTGCAGTTCCCCGTTCGCGTACGACTTCGCGAGCTCGTTGAACGACTCATAGACGACATCGCCGCCGAACTTCGGATCCCGCGGGATCATCAACTTCCCGCGCCGAGGGAACAGGATGAGCCGCGCGATCTCGAGGACCGGATTGCCGACCGGTTCCTTCGCGGGGCAAAACGCTTTCCCGATCTTTCGCTCGACATCCCGTGGACTATCGTTCAGGAGGATGCTCGCGTCCGGTCGGGACTTCGACATCTTCCCCGCGACCAGGTCCATGCGACCGCCACCGTCGAGGGCGGGCAGGAGCGGCGTGTGCAGCGCGACGACCTGCTTCCATCCAAGCTTCGAGGCCACGTCGCGGTACAGCATGTGCGCGTGGCGCTGGTCCATGCCGCCGAGCGCGAGGTCCAAGTCCATCCAGTGGATGTCCGCGACCTGCATGGCCGGGTAGATGAGCTTCGACGCGTCGAGGTCGGCCTCCTCCTCCTTCCGTCCCATGATCGTGAGGGCCCTCCGGATCCGGGCGACCGTCGAGGCTTTGGAGGCCTGGATCACGTTCTGCCAGTACTCCGGATGGCGGACGAACTCGTTCGCGTACAGGTATTCGACGGAGTCCGGCACGCCGACGGCTCGGAAGCCGTCCTTGAAGTACTCCGCGCAGATGCGCAAGTTCTCTAGGTTCCGCCCGAGCTTGTCGTTGATGTACGCATGCCAATCCGCGAGGAAGATGATCGCGTGAAAGCCGGCTCGAATGAGGTCTCCGACCTTCGATCCGATGACGAACGCGGTGCCGATGTGCATCAGCCCGGACGGCTCGAGTCCGACGTACGCCCGCGGGGTGCCGGTCCGATCGAGAAGTGTCCGCAACTCGTCGCGAGTGACGACTTCTTCGGAGCCGTCCAAGACGGTCTGGAGTCGGTCCTCCGGGGCCACAAACCACCGAACCTACCCAAACAGGATAAAGGTTTCAATTCGCGCGCACGAAGGATTGCGGAAATCCGACAATGGCCTTAAGTCTGGGAGCGGGCATCCTACCCCGGGGAACTGGTATGGGGGTATTTGTGAGCCTGCTCGACCTCGGTTCGGTGACCGCGCTCCAGGGCGCCGATCTCGTCGGCGCCGCCGTCGGCGCGTTCGTCTTCGTCATCATCGTCCTCATCCTTCTCTTCGCCAGCCTCAAGGTCGTCAAGGAGTACGAGCGGATCGTGAACTTCCGCCTCGGAAAGGCTCAGGCGGAGAAGGGACCCGGGATTGTGGTCGTGATTCCGGGGATCGACAAGCCAGTCCGCGTGGACTTGCGGGAACGATTCCTGACGATCCCGCACCAGACGTGCATCACAAAGGACAACGCCCCAGTGGACGTCGATTTCATCGTGTACTTCAAGGTCGCGAGCGCAGCGGACTCCGTGATCCGGGTGAACAACTTCGAGGGAGCCGCGATGGGGATCGCGACGACGACGCTCCGCGCGGTCGTCGGTGACATCATCCTCGACGAGGTGTTGTCGAAGCGCGAAGAGATCAACGCGCTCCTCCGCACGAAGCTCGACGAGGTCACGACCCGTTGGGGCGTCAAAGTGACGAACGTCGAGATCCGGGAGATCCTGCCGCCGAAGAACGTCACGGACGCGATGATTCTCCAGATGTCCGCCGAGCGGAGCCGACGGGCCGTCGTCATCGAAGCCGACGGGAGGAAGACCGCGACGGTCACCATCGCGGAGGGCGACAAGCAGTCCGCTGTCCTCCGTGCGGAAGGCGGGAGACAAGCCGCGATCTTGAACGCCGAGGGCTACGCTCAGGCACTCTCGACGATCTTCGGAGCCGCGAAGGGTGTGGACGAGAAGACCCTGATGCTCCAGTACCTGGACGCCCTCAAGGCGCTCGGGAACAGCCCGGCCACGAAGTTCATCTTGCCCCTCGAGTTCACGG
>Ga0209237_1001121_pt1 | contig 15783 bp, 11 predicted proteins | sample GraSoi013_1_40cm_2_FD_185820 | JGI IMG/M metagenome (GOLD analysis project Ga0209237, IMG submission 185820) | Grasslands soil microbial communities from the Angelo Coastal Reserve, California, USA - Sample 10_02_2013_1_40cm (SPAdes) (version 2) | ecosystem: Environmental > Terrestrial > Soil >... | reverse complement strand
CAGCATCACTGAGTCCATCGGGACGACGGCTGCGCTCGTCCGAATCGGCACCAGGTAGAAGATGCGGCCCTTCAGCTTCGCGCCGGCCGGAGTGTGCAGCCGGACCAGCTGTCCCGGAGGAATCTTCGTGTCAGGCGCGGCGAACGCCAGGAACGTCCCCCGGTCATCTCGCAGCACGAAGAGTAGGTAGCACCGCCCCGACTGGATCACGATGTTGCCGAAGACCAACAGCCCCGCGGGACAGAACACCTCCCCGGCCTTGTAATTCTTGACCTTGGCGGGCTTCGCCGGTTTGGCCTCAGCGGGCAGGGCTGGCCAGAACGAGGTGATCGCCAATACAAGCACGATCGTCATCGCGATCACTCTGCTAATCCGCATGGGCTACGCCTCCTGGGGTGCAGCAGACTCCGTTATTTCCATACGATTTCCGGGAGAACGGGGTTCCCGCAAAATCAGTTGTGCCCTTATTGCTTCGGCTGTAGACGGCTCGCGCGCCGCCGGAGTTGCCTGGGGTCGAGGATGAATCGCTGTAGCGCCCCCGCGATTCCGGCGATGCTTCCGGCGAGCAAAAACGTTGTTCCGAGCCCAACCGCCCTCCCGACTACACCACCGCCGATCGCGCCTGCCGCGATGCCGATCTCAAGGAAGACCCCGAGAGTGCCCATCGCGATGCCGCGTTCATTGGCCGCGACGAGGTCCGACCCCAGCGCATAAATCGCCGGCTGTGTCATTCCCTGTCCCGCGCCTGACAGCAACGCACCCAGTAGCAGCCACCATCCCGAGACGAGTCCGAGCGTCCACATCCCCAGTCCCGTCAGCACAAGCCCCGGCCCGATGGCTGCACCACGGCCGAACCGGTCAGAGACGCGGCGCAGCAGTGCCTGCGTAGAGATCTGTCCAACCGCATATGCGGCGAAAACCAAGCCGGGATTGGCGAGACTCCGGCGGCTGGCATGAACCGCGAGCAGCGCGAAGTTTACTCCAAAGGTGATCATTACGGCGACAAGGACCAGTCCCGGGATCACGACAGCGGGATGGATGAACCGGGCGGTCCGTGGCGGAGATGGTTGCGGGGGAACGGGTCGGAGCGACAGCGCCAGGCCTGTACTGCAGACCCCTAGTACGGCGCAAGTGGCGAACAACCCCTGGTAACTTATGCTGCGCGCGACCGCGATCCCCACCCCCGGGCCGGCGCCCTGCCCGATGCCGAGCGCCAGACTCAACAAGCTCAGCGCCTCGCCCCGCCGTTGCTCCGGCGCCATACCGATGGTCAGGACCTGGGATGAGGTCGCGAGCAGCGCGATGGCGACGCCCGACAGGACGCGGAATGCGATCAGGTCTGTGACGGCGTGCGACACCAAGAAGCCCACGGCCGACACGGCGAACAAACTCCCCGCCGCCGGCATGCTCCACCGCGCCCCGCCGCGATCGAGCCACTGTCCCACCCATGGCCGGGAGACGAGTGAGCCCAGAGCGATGACCCCTGTCAGCAGCCCGATGGCGGCGTCGTCGGCCCCTAACGAGACGGCGTAGAGGGGAAGACTCGCCGTCGTTAGTTGAAAGCTGAAGTAAGCCAGGAATGTGACGGACCAAAGGAGGAGAAAGCTACGCGAGAAAGATGAAGGAGGCACCGCCTAGGCTACTTGACCGCAGCGCAGTTCGAGACCTGTTAACTGCGATCTGAAAGGGGGATTCGAATGGGAAATTTCGAGATCTTTGGTTTGCAGTTCGCTGGGAGTCTCCTAGTATACGCTCTCATCGCGCGGTGGTACGTTGCGCCACGGCTTGCGACTATGCCGTTGAGTGCAGCACTCCAGCCATTGCTGCTGCACCACGCCACCCGCACCGTGGGCATGACGCTGCTGGTCAGCGCCGTCGTCGGCCCTGGGGTTCCACGGGCGTTTGCCCTCCAGGTGGCCTATGGAGACCTGGTCGCAGCGGTGCTGGCGCTGGTCTCCATTGCTGCCCTGCGCGCCCGCGCGAGCTACGCCATCGCGCTCGTATGGATCTTCAACATCGAGGGATTCGCCGACCTACTCAACGCGCTTGCTCAAGGGATACGCCTCAATGTTGCCAATACTCCGCTGGGCGCCGCCTGGTACATTCCCACGTATGCCGTACCTGCGTTGCTGGTCACGCACATCATGATGTTCTCGATGCTGCTGAAACCCAGACCTGGGCGCAAACCTGTGAGATAGCGCTGTTGGTCAAGGAGCCTATATAATGGTCATCCGTGGGGACGTAGCTCAGCGGGAGAGCACCTGCTTTGCACGCAGGGGGTCGCGGGTTCAAATCCCGCCGTCTCCACCAAGATCAGTTATTGAGTTGATTTGAACCCGCGACCCGAGGGGGGTGCGGGGGAGGTACTCCCCCAGGTTGGTAAAGGGGGCAGCGAGCGCGAAGATCAACACGGCACGGTATCGAATACCGTCGCGAGCGATCCGGGGGAACAGTCCCCCGGAGGAGGGAGCGGAGCGACCGGCGGGGCACGGGTTCAAATCCCCTCGTCTCCACCAACTCATCTTCGATTCACGATTCGCCGATTAAGCTGCGATCGGTGATTTGAACCCCCGACCCCGAGGCGCGGGCATTAGCATAGGGCAAGATGTTCTCCCAGAGTTGACCATTGCATTACGGTAGTGAAGAGGAGCCAGCAGGTGGCATCAGTCAAACGAGAAATCACAAAGCCAAAGAAGGCGGTCATACGTTGGCTTCTTGATTCGGACCCTTCGATTCGATGGCAGGTGGAACGTGACCTCACAGGCCAGCCCGAAGAGGTTGTCGCCGCCGAGCGGTCTCGTGTCGCTGTCGAAGGCTGGGGCGCCCGGTTGCTCAGCCTCCAGGAGCCTGATGGGAACTGGGGGGGTGGCCCATGGGTTTTTCAGAGCTGGGCCTCCACCTTGGAAACCCTGATGTTGCTGAGGGAACTGGGGCTGGACCCGGCCAGCCCGCAAGCCCGGAAGGCGATCGGCCTGGTCCGTGGCAAGAGCGACTGGGGGCCGTACCACGGCCATTCGCCCTTCTTCGAGGGCGAGGTTGAACCCTGTATCAACGGCAGGGTCCTCGCCTGCGGCGCGTACTTCGGCGAGGCAAGCGATCGGCTGGTCGACCGGCTTCTCAGCGAACAGTTACAGGATGGCGGCTGGAACTGCGAAGCTCCACCGAGCAAGCGGTCCTCCTTCAATTCCACGATCTGCGTCCTGGAAGGACTGCTGGAATACGAGAAGGCGAAAGGCGCTACCAGCGCAGTAAAGGATGCTCGCCTCCGAGGCCAGGATTATCTGCTGGAACGGAAGCTGTTCAGGTCCCTGTCAACCGGAAAAGTGATCGATCGCGACCGGAAAAGTGATCGCGACTGGAGAGAATTCGCGTTTCCCACTCGCTGGCACTACGACGTCCTTTGGGGTCTGGACTACTTGCGGAAAGCCGGGGTCGGTCCCGATGAACGAGCGGCTGAGGCCATCGACCTGGTGGCCGGGAAGCAACACCAGAACGGACGATGGCCGCTCGATAACCCCCACGCCGGCAAGGTCCACTTCGACATGGAGGGTGGAAGAGGAACGGCGAGCCACTGGAATACACTCCGTGCTCTGCGTGTCTTGGACTGGTTTTCAGCACAAGGCTGACGGAGGTGCTACCAAGGGACAGCGACCACGCGGACCGGCTTCTCCTGTGGTTGCTCTCTGCATTACGAACTACCGCCCGAGGGCTTCTCCGATGGCCTGTTCCACGGGCAACCCGCGGCCTGCGGTCCAGGTCGCCGAAAAGACTTTCCCCAGGCCGGCACGCAGGGTGGCCAGCCTTTGGTCCTGGTCAGCCCGATCATAGGGCGGGAGAGGCGTTCCCATCACCTCGCGCGCTGCTGAAGCCGAGGCGAGCAGGCGCGTTGCCTGATCCATGTTCCCACGGCCAGAGCCGACGGCAGCCAACGCTTCAAGGCATCGGGCCTGAGTCAACCTGCCAGCTCCCCCTTTGAGCAAGCGCGCACTCTCCTGGATCAGCGCCGCCGCGCGTTCGTAGTCGCCGAGGTCACACGCGACAATGCTGAGGGCGTGCAAGGCGTCGGCCGCGCCCGCGACGTTGCCCATGGCTTCATACAAGCTAAGGCTCTCGTCAAGCCACGACGCGGCCCGGTCAAGACCGCCTCGGTATCGTTCAACGAGCCCGAGGCCGTAAGCACACGAGGCCACGAGCGGCCGGGATTCAATCTCTTTTCCAAGGTCCAGACTCTCCTGGTGCAGTGCCGTCGATCTGGCGAAATCTCCCAAGTCCCGAGCCAAATTCGCCAACCCGTTGAGAGATATGGCGACATAGTCCTTGCTTCCTAGTTCACGGGATAGGGCCAGACTCTCTTCGTAGATTGCGGTCGCCTGCTGATAGTTCCCCTGTTCCAGTGCCAACTCGCCCAACTCAGCGAGCATCCATGGGATGGCCAATGATGCCTTGCTTCTACCGCCGCCCTCCGTCCGGTGGATCGCCAGAGCCTCTTTGGACAGTGCTGTGGCTTCATCGTAGTTGCCTGTCCGGTGCGCCAGCCACGCCTCCGCACGCCGCCCAAAGGCCGCCGAACCAAAATAGCCACAGGCCCGCGCTACGGTTGCGCACTCCTCTGCAAGGTTGACAGCCCGCGCAAAATCTCCCCGTTGGTACACCAGGGGCCAGAGCCAGGCGAGCCGGTTAGCGATCATTGGGGATATTCCCAGTTCCCGGGCTACGACTACCGCTTCTTCGAGTAGCGTGGTGGCCTGAGCAAGGTCTCCATGACGGGCCATGTGGAGTGCCAGGGTGAAGAGCGCTTTCGTCACCCCGTGTTTAAACTGTAGCTTCCTGGACAGATCCAATGCTTCTTCGAGCAGAGGCGAACCACCAGCGAAATCGGCTTGACACCATGCGAGTCGCCCCGCCCCATGTAATGCGTCCGCGCGCGCGGTGGTTTGGGCCCCCCTGGTCATGTTTAGTGCCGCTTCAAGGCGCGTGCGCCCTTCACGCCAGTACCCGTGGGTCTCCCAGAAGAACCACAACTCCCCACCCATCCGCAGAACCGCCTCCGGCTCTCCAGTCTCCAGCGACCAGTCCAGCGCGGCCCGGAGGTTATCGTGTTCCCCTTCGAACCGTTCGAACCACTCTGTTTCCCTCGGCGTGAGGAGATCGGGCCGAGCCTGCTCCACTAGGGCCAAGAAGAAATCTCGATGCTTGCTCCTGACTCCTGGAGCCGTTCCTCGCCGTACTCTCTCATAGTCTCCAGAAGTCTGTAGCGGATCGAACCGCCGGGTCCTTCCTCAACAGCAATCAGCGATCGGTCCACAAGGCGAGAAATGAGGTCAAGGATTTGGGCGGTCTCGACACCTTCGCCGGCACACGCAGCCTCCGCGGCGTCGAGCGTGAAGCTGCCCGGGAATACCGATAGCCTGTTGAACAGCAGCCGCTCGGCATCGCCAAGGAGGTCGTAGCTCCAGTCCAGGGCTGCGCGCAGAGTGCGGTGACGGTCTGGCATGGACCGCATGCCGACGAGAAATCGAAACCGATCATCAAGCCGCATCAGGATCTCCGCGACCGGGAGATGCCGGGCGCGCGCGGCCGCCAGCTCAATGGCGAGAGGCATTCCGTCCAGCCGACGGCAGATATCGGCGACGGCACGCACGTTCTCTAGTGTGAGTGCGAATGCCGGTGCTGAGGACTTCGCCCGCGCCACAAACAGCTGAATAGCCTCGGACTGCTGAGCGTCCTCAAAGGAAGGCTTAGCGGCGGCAGTGAGACTCATCAGCGGAACCCGCCACAGCAGCTCGCCTGGCGCACAGAGAGCTTCGCGGCTGGTCGCCAGGATCCGTGGCGTAGGCCCAGCACGCAGCAGGGCATTCGCCACGCGGCTGCACTCGTCTAGGAGGTGTTCGCAGTTGTCGAGCACGATCAGGACGTTTCTCGATCCGACGTCTTCAGACAGCGTCTCGAGGATGCTGCGGCCCGGTTGCTCCCGTACATTCAGACTCGTCGCGACCGCGGAGGCCAGAAGCGCAGGATCAGCTAGAGGAGCCAAGTCTACCCACCACGCACCGCTTTGAAAGTCGCGGCGGACGCTCTCGGCAAGGGCGAGGGCCAAGCGGGTTTTTCCGCCGCCGGCGGGCCCGGCCAGCGTGAGGAGGCGCGTCGTCGGCAGAAGTTCTCTCAGATCAGCCAGTTCCCGCCTGCGGCCGACAAAGCTCGTCATGGACGCAGGCAGATTGCCTGGCAAGTGTGGAGGGGCCTCCCTCACTAAACGCGCTGCCCGTGCGGCCGGCGATCGCTCGGGTGAAGGGCGGGACCGAGACCTGCGCCTAGCGTCAATTGGAGTGTGCTCGCCAGGCGGCAGGTGCCCGGCCAAGACGTTCTGGTACAGCGCAATACTGTCCGGCCCGGGATCGGCATCCAGGTCGCGCCGCAGGCTCTCTTTCAAGCGCTGGAATTGCTGCAGAGCGTTGCTACGCAGACCGGCGCGAGCATACAGCCGCATGAGACCGACGTGTGCTTCCTCGTTGGCAGGTTCACTGGCCACCGCCTGTTCCAGCGCCCCGATGGCCTGCGGGAAGTCGCCTGTGCGTTCATGCTGGGAAGCCAGAGCCATCAAGAGTGAAAGGTGAAGCCTGTGCAGTGTCTCACGGCGTTCGATGGTCCAGTCCTCGTAACGGTCTTCTGGAAGGAGTTCACCTGCATAGAGTCGCACGGCCTGCTCAAGGGCACCTGTATCGTGCGCGCGGAGAGCCGCAGTCGCGGCGACTTCGAAGTCGTCGGCATCCACCGAGAGCCCGCAGCGCGGATCCAGCAGGATGTTGTCTCCTTGAAGACGCAGCCAATCGGATGCTGTTGAAGCAGGCAGAAGAGGCTCGAGGGCCAAGCGGGCGAGGTGGATAGCCTGGTAGAGGTTGTTGGCGGCGGCCTTTGGCAGCTGGTCTGGCCACAGGCGGTCTAGGACCTCTTCCTTGTGCAGCCTGTGGCCCTTGGTGAGGCCGAGGAGTTTGACAATGGCGCGAGACTTCCGCCATCGCCAAGCCGCGTCGTCTACTGTGCGCGCCCCAACCGAGACGAGGAAGCCGCCAAGGAGCCGCATCTGGAACCCCTCAGGGAGGAGCTCAGCGCCGTGGTTGGCCATTGTGTACCTCGGATAACATGAGCATGCGCTGGGGCACTCGGACATCGTAGGCCAGGGGTGGGTGGCGAGGGCTCGGGTGGAACGTCGCGAACGGCCAAGCCCGAGGAGGATTTAAGAACCCTTTAAGGGGCAAAATGCTACCTTCTGATCGAACCTTAATGCTGGAAGAGGATGCGAGGTGAGTACAATGAGGCCTGGACTCCGCCTCTGTATACTTCTGGCGATGCTCGCGTTGGCGTCGACTCTGGCTCCGACGCTTCACGCCCAGTCGGTTCCTCACACGTTGAAGATCGCCATCGGCACCGACCCCGACACGTTCGACCCAGCCGGGCAGACGACAGGACTGGTCATGAACATGGTGGGATACCTCTATGAGCGGCTTGTCGCGTTAGACCTCAAGCAAAACCAGGTCGTCCCGCATCTCGCCACGCGATGGCAGGTCTCCGCCGATGGGCTCACCTACACGTTCAAGCTTCGCAGCAGCGTAACCTTCCAGGATGGCGCTCCCCTCAACGCGGATGCTGTCAAGTTCACGTTTGATCGGCTGCTGGACCCCAAGACACGTGCTCCCTTGCGGGAACCCCTCATGGTTATCAAAGAGACTCAGGTCATCGACGACATGACGGTGCGGTTTCTTCTTAGCCGGCCGGACCCTCTCTTTCTGACGAGTCTGACGCATTGGGTGGCCTCAATCGTCTCCCCAAGCACCACTCGCAGGGTTGGCGAAAATTTGGGCCGCGATCCGACCGGCAGCGGTACCGGTCCCTACATGTTCAAAGAATGGGTGCGGGGGAGTCACATCCTGTTTGTGCGGAATCCGAACTACTGGGGCCGAAAGCCCGCCTTTGACGAAGTGATGTTCCGCATCGCCCCGGACGCCGGCGTCCGCGAGACGATGCTGCTTGCCGGGGACGTGCACATGGCGGTCCTCCCGCCGGCCCCCGATGTCGGTCGCCTGAGGACGCATCCGGGGTTCAGGATTGTCGACGCCGTAGCCTCGCGGATGATTTACATTGGCATGAACACTCAGTGGGGGCCGTTCAAGGATGTGCGCGTGCGCCAGGCGGTAAACTACGCCGTGAATAAACAGGCGCTCCTCGCGGGGATTGCTTTTGACCTGGGGACCGTTGCCGACTCTCCCTGTGTGTCCATGGTGTCTGGGTACGCACCGATTCAGTCCGGCGGGTGGCCCTTCAACCCGAGCAAAGCCAGGCAACTCCTGAGGGAGGCTGGATACCCGGATGGGTTCGACGTGGACTTCATCACTCCGACCGGCCGGTACATTCAAGACTTCCAGGTCGCACAAGCCATCACGGCAGAGCTGCATAATATCAATGTTCGGGCTAATGTCCGCACAATGGACTGGCCGACCTATCTCGCCACGGTCTTGCAGCCGTCTGATCGAACGAGCCTCCAGATGTTCTTGCTCGCTTGGGTGCCCTTCCCGCTGGACTGCTCGGCCGTGCTTCGCCCGATGTTCCACCCATCACAGCATCCGCCACAAGGCCTTGGCGCTACCTTCTACAAAAACGAGAAGACCGACGATCTCCTGGAGAGAGCCAGAGGCGAGATGGACGAATCCAGACGCAAAGAATTTCTCAAGGAGGCCCAAACGTTAATCTGGCATGACGCTCCCTGGATCTTCCTGTGGAGCCAGAAGTGGTACGTGGCGACCGTGCGCAATCTGGAAGGCGTCTCTATCACACCGTTCGAGATGTGGGACGGAGTCTACGCGACGTGGAAGTGAAGCGTGAGCAGGAGTTCGCCAGTCATGGGGCATGAAATCTAATTGGCGCGGTGTGAGCATCTGGAGTCTAGAAAACACTCAGGGGCCGGTGACGCGGCCCCTGAGCATCCCTTGTGGGTTAGAGGTTTCTAGAAACCTGCGACACCACGCTCTTGGAAATACCGCACTGCCCCTGGATGAAACGGAACAGGCGAACGGCCGGCCAATCCAATCAAGCTAATGTACTGAGCAGCATAACTGAACTGCGCGAGTTCAGAGCGCTTCTCGTAGAACAACTTTGTAATCTGGTATGCTAGGTTTGCGTCAAAAGCCTCAAGGGCGACCAGTTCGGCGGACGCACTGATGGTAGGCACGTCACTCGTCATCCCCGGATAGAGTCCCCTCTTTATCATGAAAGCATGGTACCGGCTTCCGAACTCCCTCTGCACAGCAGGCAGGATAGCGTCTAGCGGGATGAGTCTCACCCTGATCCCCGAGGTCATTGTCAGGTCAAAGACATCAGGCACAGTAGGTGACCCGAGAGTAACCGCGAAGACCGCATCAATCTTTTTTTCTCGCAGCGCGACGGCCCATGCACCGGGAGTCGTCAAGGGGAAGGTTTCCATTCGTACGTCTTGATCTGGATCGATCCCGGCCGCCCGGAGCCAGCGAAGCGCGTCGCGTACGGTGCCCGGGGCGTCGATGCCGACACGCTTCCCACGGAGGTCGCCGATAGCCCCGATCCCGGTCTCCTCTAGTGTGACGAGGTGATAGACGAAGTCGTGCAGGAGTGCCAGAGTCCGGACCGGAACCCGGCTGCCGCGAAACACTTCCTCCCCCAGGAAGGCGTCCACCACAATCACCGAGCCTACAATCCCCAGATCGGCACGCCCCGCCGCGATACGCTGCATAGTATCGAGGAACAAAGGACTCCGCTCAGCGACCGCCGTCACATTGGGAAGGCTCCGGGAAATCATCGGAGCGAATCCATTCATTAGGTCAAATGCGAAGAATCCGGGTCCGACGGTAGCGGCGATCGTCACGCGGGCCTGCGTAGCGGAGGGCACTGAGCCAAGGAGGATAAGTAGTATGATTAATGCCGTCCCCATGAGTGCAAGTCTTCCTCTCATGCTTCACCTCCTTATGCAAATGTCTTTGGGACCAAGGATCAGCAGTATCTAGGGAGGGCTAGTGTTCGTTGGGGGTTTGTCGGCGTCCTGCCGTTCGTTTCGAATGGTGTGTGACCCAGTGCCCCAAAATTTTGCCACCGGATTGCTACCGCAGGGCACGGTACGGGACGGCAGACGACGACAAACCGTGTACCAAATTTGCACGAAGAGGGTCAGGGGTTCGAATCCCCTCGTCTCCACTAAGTCATCAGACTACGTTTTGCGATCCCGAAGCGAATTACACACTTCCCTTCCACGGCAACTCCCTGGGTTGCTCGCCGTTTACCGAATAAAGATGGTTGAGGGCAGGCTGAACTGTTTCACCCCGCTGCCGGGGCTCCCCAACGTGACCCAACCGGAACCCGTCATGTCATTCATTCGCACGATCCGGTTGTTTAGGGCGTCGGCGACATAGATGCGCCCAGCTGCCTCGACGAAGATACTGGATGGCAGGCTGAACTGATTGACGCTGCTTCCTTGGGTGCCCAGTGCGGTCCAGCCAGCTCCGTTCATATCGTTGATCCGTACAATCCGGTGGTTTGCCGTATCCGCGATGTGAATCTTCCCGGCCGGGTCGACGAAGACGCTGCCGGGCGAGTCGAACCTGTTGACACCCTTCCCCCAGGTGCCAAACGGGGTCCAACCTGCGCCCGTCATGTCGTTCATCTCAATAATGCGACGCAGGTCGTAGCCGGATCCGATATCCGCAATGTAAATGCGCCCCGCTGCCTCGACGAAAATGCCCGCGGGATCGATCATGTTACCGGGTTGGTCTTTCGACACTCCGCCGAGGAACGTGCCAAACGTGGTCCATCCGGCACCGCCCATGTCGTCGATTCGGACAATCCGATGATTGCCGCTATCGGTGACGTAGATCTTGCCGGATCCATCGACGAAGACTCCGCGAGGTTTGTTGAACTGCTGCGGCCCGGCTCCGACCGAACCGATCGCCGTCCATCCGGCTCCGGTCATGTCATTTACGCGGACGACCCGATGGTTCTCGGTGTCCGCTACGTAGAGGCGTCCTGCTGTGTCGACAAAGAGTCCCCGCGGGAAATTGAATTGCTTGGCCCCGCTGCCGCTCGTGCCGAGAACGATCCACCCGGCCCCGCTCATGTCGTTCATCCGCACGATGCGATTGTTGCCTCTGTCCGCTACGTAGACATAGCCAGCCGGGGCGGTCCCTGCAGGCACGTTTAACACCGCCAGGAACGTGGCCAGTAGGACGGACACCCTACATAGCCGCCCTAAGTCAGTCGCCATGTCTCTACCCTCCTTTGGGAATCCATTACTACCAAGAAAGGTTGACCTGTACTCCATTCAGTTAAGTCACTTCAGCATAGCGGGTGTGCTTCCTCCGGAAAGCGAGGTTGCGCTCGTTGCTGAAATGGCCTGGTTCTGCTACGGTCTGCTGCCGCGCGGCACGACATGGGGCGGCACGGGACAGCACAGGACGACACAGGGCGACAAACGGTGCGCCAAATTTGCACGCAGGGGGTTGCCGGCTCGAATCCGGCCGTTTCACTAGTCGAATTTGCAGACTCCTTGATCCGCAGAGCGAACCGGCGACCCCGAGGGGGGAGCGGGGGGCAGGTCACGTAGCTCCCCCAGGTGGTAGGGGGAGGAATCGGAGGGGGTAACCCCTCCGAGGAGCGAGGCGCGACGCCAAGACTCCTCATGGGGCCATGCGAGCTATAGGCTCGCGGGGGTCGCGCCGAGCGACGGGAAGCGGGTCCGGATCTCCTCGTCTCCACCAAGATCGCCGATTCACGTGGGGTCGGCGTTTGTTCTCTATGTGGGATTCGAACCCTTGAACCGGGACGGCGCGATGTTAGCTACGTCTTCTTGCACCCTCCGGAGATTTGTCAATCAGCAAGTGCGAGCGCGACGACCTGCTCCAGCGACATCGCTCGACCTTCAGTCCAGGCGGCCCGGAATGCTTGGTCGCCAAGCCTCGATCCGGCTACGGCAACGGTGTGATCGTATCCCTTCTGGTCGGCGCGGGGCAAGGGAGAGCCCATCGTCTCCCGGAATTGGTCTACGGCTCCTACTAGGTGGGCGGCTCGATGAAACTGCCCCTGCGCCGCTGCCGCACCTGCCATCCCCTGCAGACAGCGGACCAGCCACCACATGTCCCTCAATTCTGCAGCGGTCGCGAGCGCTTCTCGATACAACGCCCCGGCTCGATCGTAGTTCTGCTCGTGCGCGGAAACATTCCCAAGACTTACAAGGGCGCGCGTCATCGCCACCTTATCCTTCTGCATTCGCGACAATGTCAGGCTCTCTTCGTAGAGTGCTACAGCGCGGCTGTACTGCTTGGCGTCAAGGGCGGCTTCGCCGAGCAGGAGCAGTGCGTCGGCGGTAGCAGATCGATCCCCGAGGGCTCGGGCGAGGTGCAGGTATTCGTCTGCCAACTGCGCAAGTCGCTCATAATCACCCTTATGCCAGACCACATAGCCAAACTCGCGTAGAGACGAGGCAAGTGTACGCTGATCCTGCGACCCTCTGGCGAGTGTGAGGCTCTCATCGCACAACTGCGCAGGTCGGTCGGCATCACCCATGTGCCAGAGAGTGTGGCCGATAATGGCCAGCGCGATGGCTGTCTCCCGCTCGTCCCCCTCTGTGTGGGCAATGACGTGGGCTTGCTCGCAGAGCGCCACCGCGCGTGCATAGTCGTCCTGCGTCAGAGCCATGTAACCGGCCCCGTTCAAGGCTCTCGCGCGTAGAGAGGGATGCGCGTTGCCCGCCGCGCTTAAGGCACGCTCCAAAATACTGCGCCCTTCGCTGAGGTAACCTCGGTGTACCCAGAACCGCCACATCGCTGTGGCGAGCTGCAGTCCGGCATCGGATGCTGCTCCGCCGAAAGCCCAATCGATCGCCGCCCTCAAGTTATCGTGCTCTTCCTCGATTCGCTCCAGCCACTGGTCAAATGTCGGTCCGTCGGGTGCATGCTGAGGCTCCTCGGCTATGGTCAGGAAGAAACCCAGGTGCCGTCCCCGCAGCGCATCGGACTCGCCGGATGTAGACAGTTTCTCGCGTGCGTATTGCCGGATTGGTTCCAGTAGCCGATACCGCACCCTCTCGTTATGCCGCTCAGCAATGACAAGAGATTTTTCCACCAGACGGGTGAGAAGACCAATCACCTCTGGTGCCCTTGCATCTTCCCCGCAGACGTTCTCGACGGCCTCCAGGGTGAAACCACCTACAAAAATCGCCAGTTGCCGGAGCAGTTGACGTTCTTCTGCGGATAGTAGATCGTAACTCCAGTCCAGGGTTGCGCGAAGCGTCTGATGTTGGGGGAGTGCGGTGCGGCTCCCGCCCGTGAGCAAGCGGAACTGATCGTCCAGCCTGCCCGCGATGTGCTCGGCAGAAAGGGCCTTCAGGCGTGCCGCCGCCATCTCAATGGCCAGCGGTATGCCGTCCAGACGCGAACAAATCTGGATGACTGCGTCGGAATTCTGGTTGGTAAGCTTGAAGGATGGCAGCGCGGCGGCGGCCCGTTCAACAAATAGGCGTACCGCTTCAAACTGCGATAAGGTTGCCGCAGGTACGCGCTGCGCATCAGGTACGGAGAGCGAGGGAACAAGCCAGGCGGTCTCGCCGGCAATGCCCAGCGCTTCTCGGCTGGTTGCCAGAATCCGGAGATGAGCACAGGTGCGCAATAGTGCGTGTGCGAAGCGTGAACATGCCGCGATGAGATGTTCGCAGTTGTCTAGCACGAGGAGAAGATGCCTTGCGCGAAGGGAGTCTGCGAGGGTGGTGAGTACGGGGCGGCCTGACTGCTCCCGGATCCCCAGCACAGTTGCAACGGTCTGAGGAATAAGTTCCGGGTCGGGGAGCGCTGCCAGTTCAACCAACCACACTCCGTCGGAGAAATCCTCGAGAACTTCTGCAGCCACCTGGAGGGCCAGGCGGGTCTTGCCGACGCCACCCGCTCCGGTCAGAGTCAACAGACGTGTGGAGAAGAGTGATTGCACGAGTTCCCGGATTTCCCGCGCCCGCCCGACAAAACTCGTCAACTGGATTGGAAGGTTGTTAGGCAGAACGTTCAACGACCTCAGCGGTGGGAACTCAGCCGGAAGATCCGCGGTCACAATCTGGAAAAGACGCTCCGGCTTGGCTAGGTCTTTGAGCCGATGTTCTCCAAGATCTCGCAGGGAGACGCCTTCGGGGAGATCGTCTTCGATCAGGACGCGCGAGGACTCGGACACAAGAATTTGCCAGCCGTGCCCCGCGGTGCACACCCGCTCAGCCCGGTGGACATCCATTCCTACATAGCCAGTGGTCGTAATCAGGGGTTCACCCGTGTGCAGTCCCATTCGCACACGCGGCTCTACGCCCTCAGGCCAGGGGTGTGCGGCGATCGCGCGCTGTGCTTCGAGCGCCGCCTGTGCAGCGTCTTTGGCTCGTGCAAATACGACAAAGAAGGCGTCGCCTTGGGTATCGATTTCATGGCCACCGTGTTTCTCGAAACTCCGGCGCAGCAATCGGTGGTGTTGGGCTAGTATTCCCGCGTAGCGCTTACCTAACCGCTCAAGGAGCCGCGTTGACCCTTCGATGTCCGTGAAGAGTAAGGTAACTGTGCCGGTCGGTAGTTGAGGCATGGAAAGCCTCCGCGCGGTGGTGCAGGGCGAGTTCGATACTTCACCTCGGCTTTCCCTTCGCTGGAAGACGCTCGCGGATGCCCCAAATCCGGTCGCTCATATCCGAACCTGGGGCGAAGCGGAGGACGTCGGCGCTCTTGGCTACCGGTTTGCTACCGGACGGGACGGCACAGGGCGACACAGGGCGGGAAACGGTGCACCAAATTTGCACGCAGCGGGTCGCGGGTTCAAATCCCGCCGTCTCCACTAAGGTGGTTGGAGAGGCGCCTCCGGGCGCCTCAAACCTGTTACTCCTCTCCTTGGGGAGAGGGCAGGGTGAGGGGGTTTAGAGTCTTGAAGCCCTAATCCACGAACGGCCCATTGAACCCAGGAGCCTCCCCGTACGGCTGCCCTGCCATGAGCAGGTACCGAGTGCGGGGGGCAGCATCTCTGACTGTGAACGCCTCACCGGGACCCGGAACGACAAGCTGTGTAGGCATCGCCCGGCGCCGGCTGGCACCGAAAGCGGCCTCGCCCTCCAGCACATAGGCGAAGCCCTGGAACTGGGGTGGTACCGATGTTGTGACCTCCCCACCCCGAGGCAGTTCTATGTCGAGGATGAGCGCAGGCGTCCCCAGGCGAGCAGGAGAGCCCTCGCCCACCAGCACACGGACCGTCGCGTCGCCCTCGTTTCGCAGGAGAATCTGCTCCGGTTTCAGGACCTGCACGCTCGGATCGACCTGCTTGTCCTTCCTGGCCAAGTTGACCCAGAACAGCACGACGCGAAACTCGGTGCCGGCCAGGCCCTTCCTGATCTCGTCCGCTCCCAGAGCGTCGGCGTGCCATACACCTCGCCCGGTCCTGAGCACCAGGAGCTCTCCCTCACGCAGCCGCGCCCTCTCCATCGCCCCGCCCGGGCCGGTACTGTGACCGGTGCTGAGTGAACCCTCCAGCATGTATAACACGTTGTCGAACCCTCGGTGCCGGTGCTTGGTCGCCATGTTGGCGATGTCCGGCGAGAGGTGGCCCCGCGCTTCGTGCACAAGGATGAAGGGGTCGACTTGCGCATACGGTGCGCGAGCGGACGGCAGGGCCTCTAGGACGGGCTGGCCCATCACGCGGATCCACGCGGCGTCCTCCACGAGAACAACGTCTCGCTCCTTCGTCTCAACCTGTGTGTTC
>Ga0209237_1001118_pt1 | contig 15807 bp, 16 predicted proteins | sample GraSoi013_1_40cm_2_FD_185820 | JGI IMG/M metagenome (GOLD analysis project Ga0209237, IMG submission 185820) | Grasslands soil microbial communities from the Angelo Coastal Reserve, California, USA - Sample 10_02_2013_1_40cm (SPAdes) (version 2) | ecosystem: Environmental > Terrestrial > Soil >... | reverse complement strand
GACCTTCACGTTCTCGCCCCGCGCGACCCTGGCCCGGAGGGACTCCGTGAGGTCAGGAGGCGGCACCGCCACGAGTTCCGTGTAGAGGCTCTCCGGTTTGAACCGCACCAGCCCCCATTTGGTGGAGATCACCTCCGGCCCTACGGCGACGAAGAAGCCGGCCTTGTCCGGGTCATAGCTCGAGAGCACTCCGTCCCAGAGGAACGTAATCTGCTCAGCGAGCGCCGGACGGCCGGCGCGCAGCCGGTCCCGTTCCCGGTTTAGGGCGAACAACATCTCATCATGACGCATTCCGTCCTCGCCGTGTAACACCACCCAGTTCGGCGGGCTCCCGTCCAAGGCCTCAAGGAACTTCTCGATCGCGACGGGGTCGTGGAGAAGGCGTGTGCCTTTGGGCAGGAACGATTGGAAGTCCTGTGTTTGGGCGATCGGTATGAGCTGCCCTGCGAGCGTGTCATCGCCGGACACGCCGAAGGGGAGCACGGTGAACAAGAGTCCGACAAGGACTGTCGCAGTTAATTTGTTCACGCTTCAATCATACAACAATACCTGCTCCGCACCGGCGCGCGTCCCTCCATGCGCAACCACGGCACCGGCTTCCGCTGCGCCAAAGACCCGTAACCTTTTCCTATTGCGAGAACCTGCCCGGAAGGGTGGCGTCGAGCGGGCGCCCAGGCGGAGCGGAGCGACTGTGGCTTCCGGAGCGAGCACGTCTGGGCTGCTCGGCGACAGGACCTTGAAGGGCCAGGTTAGAGCTTCCCTTCGCCCTTGAGGTACTTGCGGAAGCGCTCCATCAGCTCCGCGCCGAGGGTCCCGCCTTCGGGCTTCTTTGTGTTGGGGTCCTTGAAGTGCTGGCGGATCGCCTCCAAGCGCTTCACGGCCTGGGGGTTGCCCTGAAGGCGCTTCGTCTTCTCGAGGGCCGTGTCGAAGGCGTCGAAGGTGAGTTCGTTGTAGCCGAACGACCGGATGCGCTTGACGGCCTTCATCATCGCCTCGTTGCGGAACATCGTCAGGTGCTCCGAGTCGATCTCTTGGAGGCCCAGCTTGCGCGCGCGACGTTCGGCGGCCTTGCGGATGCCGCTGCGCACGAAGTCAGGCGCGGTGAGCAGGCGCTTCCACGCCTCGTCGCTCCACGTGACGGGCGACAGCGGCGCATCCCAGATAGCGGTCAGGGCCGCCTCGTCGATGACGGTGAGGCCCAGCTCGCGGGCCCGCTCTTCCGTGTCCCGCTTGACCATGTCCGCCACGAAGTCCATGGCGATGGCGGGCGACTGCGCGATCTTCTGCTGGAGCCGCACCTGCGCGCCCTCGGTCCAGGGCAGCGGCGGCATCTCATGTTGGAGCTTCTCGTCGCCCAGCGCCTCCACCTTCTGGAAGAGCTCGACATTGACTTCCATGTGGCCGCGCTCGCGCGCCACGTCTTCAGCGATCAGCTGGATCATGTGCCGCATGAACTCAGGCACGCTCTCCAGCCGGGCCTTGGCTTCGGTCGTCCAGGGCATCCGTCCAGCGGCCATGTCGCCCGCGGCCGCCTGCATGCCGGCCTCGCCGCCCATGCGGCCCATCATCTGTTGTTTGAATTCGGTGAGGATGTCTTCGGTGATCTCGTGGTAGCCGAGCTCGCGGGCCTTCTTCTCCGCCAGACGCTTGACCATGCCCCGCAGGAACACCGGGGCCCGCTCCATGCGCTTGAGCGCGCCCTCGGTCCACACGATCTCGGAAGCACTCTCCGCGTTGTGGGGCGTGGTGTCGGGTGCTGTCACCGGGTGGTCCTATTTGTTGACGATTTCCTTGAGCTCCTTGCCGGCCTTGAAGAAGGGCACGCGCTTGGCCGGCACGGCGACCGTCGCGCCGGTCTTCGGGTTGCGCCCTTCCTTCATGCGGCGGTTGCGCAGACGAAAGCTGCCGAAGCCGCGTATCTCGATCTTGTCCCCTTTGGCCAGGGCCGTGCGGATCCCGTTGAAGACCGTGTTGACCACGACTTCAGCCTGCCGCTTGGTCAGCGTCGGGACCTGCTCGGACAACTTCTCGATGAGCTGCACTTTCGTCATGGATTTTCCTCCTAGAGCGAGAGTAGATATTTCAAATTGATACGGGAGGGAACGAGCTGGGCGCCCTGGCCCCAGAAAAAGCTGTCCAGGAGATCGCGGAACGAGAACCGCTTCCGGGGCTCGACCACGCGCGGCTCTCCCTCGATCCCGACCAGGCGCGCCGCCAGTTTGATCGAGTCCTGGAGATCGCCCAACTCGTCCACGAGCTTGGCCGTGCGGGCTTGCCGTCCCGTGAAGATCCGTCCATCGGCCAGGTCGCGGACCTGCTCCACCTTCAAGGCCCGCCCTGTGGCCACGGCTCGGATGAACTGGTCGTGCACATCGTCCAGGACATTCTGAAGGAGCGCCCGATCCTCTGCGGACATGGCCCGGAACGGGGAGGCCAGGTCCTTGTAGCGCCCGCTCTTGATGACGACGCTCTGCACGCCGACTTTCTCCAGGAGGCCCTGCACGTTGGCCAGTTCCATGATCACGCCGATGCTGCCCGTCAGCGTGCCTGGGTTGGCGACGATCTTGTCGGTCGCCACGGCGATGTAGTATCCGCCCGACGCGGCCAGGTTTCCCATCGAGGCGACCACCTTGAGCCGCCCGTCCTTGCGTGCCTTCAACAGCTCCGCGTGGATCTCCTGGGAGGGCACGACGCCCCCGCCGGGACTGTCGATGCGCAGCACCACGGCCTTGATGCTGGGATTGTCCCGGAACCGGCGCAATTCCTCGATGGTCTCCCGGGAATCCGTGATCACGCCTTCGATCCGGATGACCCCGACTTTCTCGCCGCCGAGCCAGCCGCTGTCCAGCGTCATCGAGATGAGCAAGGAAACGCCGATGACGGCGACGACGAGGAGGCCCAGTAGGGCCAGCGCCGTCCAGACTGTCCGCTTCCTCTCCATTAGGGTAGAACGCTACTGGCCGTCCTCCTCGGCACCCGCGCGCCGCTTGTTCTTCCGCGCGGTGCGGCCCAAGGATTGATCCACTTTGCCCTGGTTGGCATGGAAGTCGTGCACCTGCTGGCGCTCACTGTCGTGGTGGTGCTCCCTCAGGCTCAATGCGATCTTGCGCTCTTCGCAGTCCACTTTGATGATCTTGGTTTCGAGCTCGTCGCCAATCTTGAACCGGTCCTCCAACCGGCTGGAAGCGTCCATTCCCGTCTCGCTGATGTGGATGAGTCCCTCCACGCCGCCGTCCAGCTCCACGAAGATGCCGAAGTCGGTCAGCTTCGTGACTTTGCCGCGCGTGGGGTTGCCGACCTGGTGCTTCTCGGGAATCTCGCGCTCCCAGGGGTCGGGCGTGAGCTGCTTGTACCCCAGCGACAGTCGCTCCTTCTCTTTGTCGATCTTGAGGACCACGGCTTCCACCTTCTGGCCCTTCTTGAAGATCTCGGAGGGATGCTTCACGTGCTTGGTCCAGGACATGTCGGAGATGTGGATCAAGCCATCCACGCCTTCGTCCAGCCCGACGAACGCGCCGAAATCCGTGAGGCTCTTGACCTTTCCCTCGATCTTGGTGCCGATCGGGTACTTCGTCTCCACGAGGTCCCAGGGATTCGGCGCCACCTGCTTCATCCCGAGAGAGATCTTGCGGGCGGCCTCGTCCACATTGAGCACCTGCGCTTCCACCTGCGCGCCGACGGAGACGATCTTGGACGGGTGCCGGACTTCGTGCGACCAGCTCATCTCGGAGACGTGGACGAGGCCTTCCACACCCGGCTCCAGCTCGATGAAGGCGCCGTAATCGGTCAAGCTGACCACCCGGCCCTTGATCCGGGTGCCGACCGGATACTTGGCGGCGACGCCCATCCAGGGATCGGCGCTCTTCTGCTTCAGACCGAGCGAGACGCGGCCGGTCTCGCGGTCATACTTGAGAACCATCACTTCGACACGGTCGCCGACCATGTAGATCTCCGACGGGTGGCCGATGCGGCCCCACGACATATCGGTGATGTGGAGGAGCCCGTCGATCCCGCCGAGGTCCACGAAAGCGCCGTAATCTGTGATGTTCTTGATGGTGCCGTTCACGAGCTGGCCTTCGGTGAGGTTCGCCAGGGTCCGCTGCCGGCGTTGGTCGCGCGATTCCTCGAGCAGGAGCCGGCGGGACACGACCACGTTGCCGCGCCGCTGGTTGATCTTGATGATCTTCATGGGGAAGGTCTTGCCGATGAGCTGTTCGGGGTCACGCACCGGATGCAAGTCGATCTGGGAGCCGGGCAGGAAGGCTTTCACGCCGATGTCCACCATCATTCCGCCCTTGATGCGGCTGATGATCCGGCCTTCGACGATGGCCTCCTCTTTGTAGATCCGCTCCAGGTCTTCCCAGACCTTCATCTTGTCCGCTTTCTCCTTGGAGAGGATGAGGTTGCCTTCGCTGTCCTCGCGTTCCTCGATGTAGACCGGAAGTCGGGTGCCGGGCGTGAGCGCGGCCAGTTCTTGGGGCGTGAATTCCTCGGCGGAAATGATCCCCTCGGATTTGTAACCGATGTCCACGATCACCGCGTCCTTCTTGACCGCCACGACAGTGCCTTCGATGACCGATCCTTCCTCGAAGTTCTGGAAGGTCTGATCGTACATCGAGGCCATCGCGGCCTTCTCCGGTGATCCCGTTTTCAACTGTTCAAGCGTTTCCATTCGCCGTATCACGCCTCCCCACACACGACCTGATGTGACACCCAGGGTTAAAGGTTAACTGCTTGCGGACCGGCCAGCGGCGTAGGGGGCTTTGACCCCGCCAAGTTCCGCGATACGGTCCATGATCTCCTGACTGATCCGCTGAAACACATCCTTCTTCTTGCTCTCGCTGTCCAGCTCCCTCACAAGCGTCGAGAAATCCACCGGCGCGCCGTAGATCACCCGGATCGGGCGCAGCCGGATCCACTTGGACCCCGGCGGGAGCGCGTCGTACGTGCCTCCCAGGTAGGCGGGGACCACGGGACAGCCCGTCGCGGCCACGATGATCCCGACACCAGGCTTGCCGGGCTGGAGCCGTCCATCCTCCGAACGACCGCCTTCCGGGTAAATAGCCACCGCCTGCCCGGCTTTCACGCGGCGGATGGCTTCCTCAAAGCCAGTGCGGTCCACGCGCTCTCTGCGGATCGGGATCCACCCCATGTGCCGCATCAACCAGGCCGCCGGTCCGGAGAAAAGGTCCATCCGGCCCATAAACCATGCCCGCCGGGGCATCCCGCAGCCCAGGATCGGGATGTCCAGGTAGCTGGCATGGTTCGCGGCGATCAGCACCCCGCCGGTCTTTGGCACGTGGTGAGCGCCGGAGACCCGGAGCCTGAACAACCCCGTCGCCAGCAGCCGCACTGCCGCCCACGCCAGCCAGTAGAGCACCATTAACGGAGGGCGGCCGTCTTGCGCTCGATCAAGCGCACCATGCGCTCGACGACTTCCTCAATCGTGAGCCGGCCAGTGTCGATGATCACCGCGTCCGGAGCCGCCGTCAGCGGGGCGCTTTCCCGCGTCCGATCGCGCCCGTCGCGGGCTTCCAGCTCGCGCTGCGTCTCCGCCAACTCCGCTGCCTGCCCCGCCCCCACGAACTCCGCATGGCGTCGCCGCGCCCGCTCCGTCGGCGAGGCCTCCAGAAAGAACTTCACGGGCGCCTGAGGGAAGACCCGAGTCCCCATGTCCCGGCCTTCCGCGACGAGGCCCCGGACGCCTGCTTGGCGTCCGAAACTCTGCTGGACCGGCAGCAACCAGGCCCGCACCTCGGGCAAGGCGGCCACCTGGGAGGCCGCCCTGCTGACCTCCGGCGTCCGCAACTCGTCCCCCAGGACTTGGCCGTCGACTTCGACGACCATCCCGCCACCGACAGTGGACGACGCCTTTAACTGCGTCGTCGCGCAGAGACCGCGTATCGCATCAGAATCCGCTGGGTCGGTGCCAGTGGTCAAGGCCTTCCACGCGACGGCGCGATAGAGCGCGCCGGAATCCAGGTACGTGTAACTGAGTCGTGCGGCGATCAGCTTGGCGACGGTGCTCTTGCCAACCCCGGACGGGCCGTCGATGGCGACGATCATCGGCGGGGTGCTGTCAGCCCCTGTAGAGGGCTTTGCGTCCCACGAACCCGGTATTGTATTCACCCTTGCCCCAAAGGTGTCAATAACCCTCTCAATTGCTTATCAAACCCAGGAAATGAGGTCGCCACGCAGGCGGTGTCCTCAACCCACGTCTCACCCCGCGCCACCAGCCCTGCGACCATCATGGACATGGCCACACGATGGTCCCCGTGGCTCTGGCAGACGGCTCCAGTCAAGGGGCGGCCGCCCGCGATGCGCAGGCCGTCGGGCCGTTCCTCGACCGTGGCGCCCAGGCGCCGCAACTCCGTCGCCATGGCGGCGATCCGATCGCTCTCCTTCACCCGCAGTTCTTCCGCACCGCTGATGATGGTTTCGCCTTGGGCGCAGGCCGCCGCCACGCAGAGGATCGGAAACTCGTCGATCGTCTTGGGAATATGCTCGGGCCCGATCGTCACCCCGCGCAGGGGCGCTGAGCGGACGCGCAGGTCCGCGACCGGCTCCCCGGCCTGCGCACGGGGATTCAGCAGCTCGATGTCCGCGCCCATCGCTTGTAAGATTTCGAGGACTCCGGTCCGTGTGGGATTGACGCCCACCCCCGTGATCGTCACCTCCGAATTGGGGACCAGCGAGGCGGCCACGAGAAAGAAGGCAGCGGCCGAGAGGTCGCCCGCCACGGCAATGTCCTTGGCCGTGAACGCACGCTGGCCGGTCAGGCTCACCGTGAGGACGTTCCGCGTCACAGGGATGCCGAGATAGGCAAACAGGCGCTCTGTGTGGTCGCGCGACAGGGCGGGCTCGGTCACGCTCGTGGTGCCCTCGGCGAAGAGGCCGGCCAGTAGCACGGACGACTTCACCTGGGCGCTGGCGATCGGGGAGCTGTAGGCGATGCCCCGCAGGCGCGCGCCGACGATGGCGAGGGGCGCGAGTTCCCCGCCGCGGCGACCGGCGATCACCGCGCCCATCTCGCGGAGCGGCCCGACGACGCGGCCCATGGGCCGCCGCCGGATCGAGGTGTCGCCGGTCAAAACGGAGAAGAAGTCCTGTCCGGCCAGCACGCCGGCGAGCAGGCGGATGCCTGTGCCGGAGTTCCCGCAATCCACGATCGAATCCGGTTCTCGTAGCCCCCACAGGCCCTTGCCTGTCACCCGCAGGCGGTCGGGTGCGATCTCGACGGGCACACCCATCGCCTGGAACGCCGCCGCGGTGTGCAGGCAGTCCTCGCCGGGGCAGTAGTTGGAGATCGTGGCCTCGCCGTCCGCCAGCGCGCTGAGAATGATCGCGCGGTGGGTGATGGATTTGTCTCCCGGGACCATGAGGGTACCGCGCAAAGGCATCAGGTGATCTTCTCCCGCCGTTGCTTCGCCAGCGTGAACTCACGGACCAGCCCTTCGCCGTCGCCGGCCTTGAGGATCGCCTTGATGTGATTGAGGCGGGCCTCGTACAGTTCGATCTGGTGCAAGAGGTTGTCCCGGTTCCACAGACAGATGTCCCGCCACATTTCTGGCGACGAGGCCGCGATGCGGGTAGTGTCCTTGTACCCGCCTCCGGCGAACGCTTGGAGGTCAAGGCCCGGCATGTACCGTTCCTGGAACGTCGCGATGGTGTTCACGATTGCGAAGGCCAGCACGTGCGGCACGTGGCTGACGGCGCCCAGGACCCGGTCGTGCAGCATGGGATCCATCTCACGTATCCGCGCGCCGCAGGCTTCCCAGAGGCGGCGCACCTTCGCCAGCGCTTCTGGGTCCGTCTGCGAGGTCGGCGTCAGAATACACAGGGCGTCGCGGAACAAGTCCAGGCTCGCCGCCTCCACTCCGGTCTTCTCCTTGCCGGCGATGGGGTGCGTGCCGACCACCCGGATGCCGGCCGGCACGAGCGCCTCCATGCGCTCGACCAGCGGGCCTTTGACGCTCCCCACGTCCGTCACGATGGCGCCCGGAGCGAGCCGCGGGGCGCACGCGCGGAGCACGGCTTCGAAGGTGTCCACCGGCGTGGCGAGCACGAACAGATCGGATCCGGCCGCCGCCTCCGCCAAGTCCGTGACGTAGCGGTCGATGGCCTTCAGCTCAACAGCCCTCTTGAGGTTCTTGACCCGCCGGCCGGCGCCGACGATGGTTTTGACGAGTCCCTGCTGCTTGCAGATCATCCCGAGCGAGCCACCGATGAGGCCTACGCCGACGATGGTCATCTGCTGGAACAACGGGAAGGGGCGCGTCTTGGCGCGGCGGGGGCGGGCGGGTTGGACGCGTGCCATTAGATCTCGCGGTCCACCGCTTCCGCGATCTTCTTGAGGTCCTTCATCAGCTCTTTGAACTTGGCGGGCTTGAGCGACTCCTCGCCGTCGCAGAGGGCGCATTCTGGGTTGGAGTGCACTTCGATCAGCAGGCCGTCCGCGCCGGCCGCGATGGCGGCCTTGGCCATGGGCGCCACCAGTTCCCACTTGCCCGTGGCGTGGCTGGGATCCACGATGACCGGCAGATGCGAGAGGGCTTTCAGCGCGGGGACGGCCGAGAGGTCCAACGTGTTGCGGTACTGGGCCTCGAAGGTGCGGATGCCGCGCTCGCAGAGCATCACATTCTTGTTGCCGCGCGACATGATGTATTCGGCGGAGAGCAGCCACTCCTTGATGGTCGCCGAGAGGCCGCGCTTGAGGAGCACCGGCTTGTCGTAGGCGCCGACCTCCTTCAGGAGTTCGAAGTTCTGCATGTTGCGGGCGCCGATTTGGATGATGTCCGTCTTCTCGAGGAAGTACTCGATATCGCGCGGGTCCAGGATCTCGCTGACGACCGGCAGGCCCGTCTGCCGCTTGGCCTCGGCCAGGAAATCCAGTCCCTCGTTGCCGAGCCCCTGAAAACTGTATGGCGAGGTGCGGGGCTTGTAGGCGCCCCCGCGCAGGATGCTGGCCCCGGCGGCCTTCACTTCCTGGGCGATCCCAAGCGTCAGTTCCTTCTTCTCCACGGCGCAGGGTCCGGCCATGATCGCCACCTTCCTGCTGCCGACCTTCACGCCACTGACGTCGATGATCGTGTCGTCTTTCTTGAACTCGCGCCCCGCCAGCTTCCACGGCGCCAGAATCGGGACCACCTCTTCGACACCAGGGATGGCCCGGAGCGGGTGGTTGGCGAGCAGCCGGTCGTCGCCGATCACGCCGATGATGGTCCGCTCCTGCCCCTTCGAGAGGTGGGGGCTGAGGCCGAGCTCCCGCACGCGGTCCATCACGTGCTCGATCTCTTTTTCCGTGGCGTCGGGTTTCAGCACGATAATCATGAAAAGGCGCTCCTTATCTTACTTGCTTAGCACTGTCTGTAGTGCGGTGATAAACCGTTCATTTTCCTGTGGCAAGCCGACCGTGACCCGGAGGAACGGACCACTCAGGTGTCGCACGATGACGCCACGGCGGAGCAGGGCCTCGAACACGGCCTTGCCGTCTTGGTTCACCTCGAAGTACAGGAAATTGGCTTGGCTGGGCACGACGGTGAGCCCCAAGGCCCTGAGCCGCTCCGCCAGGTAGGCCATCCCCTCAGTGTTCAACCGGCGGCTTTCGCGGACGTGCTCTTCATCCGCGAGGGCGGCCAGCGCGGCCTTCTGCGCGAGACTGTTCGTGTTGAACGGCGGCCGGATGCGGTTCAGGTGCTGCACGATCTCCGGGGTGGTCAGGCCGTAGCCGATCCGCAGCCCCGCCAGCCCGTAGATCTTCGAGAAGGTCCGCAGCAGCACGACGTTGCGGCCGGCCTTGAGCAGCGCCATCGTGTCGGGATAGTCGGCCGCCGTCACGTACTCGTAGTAGGCCTCGTCGAAGACGACGATGACATCCGGAGGGATCGCCCGCATGAACGCGGTGACCGCGGCGGCCGTGACATACGTGCCGGTCGGATTGTTCGGGTTGCAGATGAACGCCAGCCGCGTCTTCGGGGTGACGGCTTTCGCCATGGCGGGCAGGTCGTGGCGGTGCTCCTTCAACGGGACCAGAACCGGTTTGGCGTGCTCGGCCGCTACGTCGATCTTGTAGACGACGAAGCTGGGATCGGCCATCACCGCCTCGTCCCCCGGTTCCAGGAAGGCCTTGGTCAGCAGCGTGATGACTTCGTCAGACCCGTTGCCGAGGATGATCTGGTTGGGCGTCACCTTCCACCGCTCCGCCAGGGCGTCGCGCAGGTAGTAGCCCCCGCCATCGGGATAGCGATTCACCGTCTTCGCGGCCTCGGCCAGGACCGCGAGCGCCTTGGGCGACGGACCGCGCGGGTTCTCGTTGGAGGCCAGCTTGATCGACCCGGTGATGCCGAGTTCGCGCTCCACTTCCTCGATGGGCTTGCCCGGCGAGTAGGGGACGATTCCGGCGATGTCGGGGCTGATGCGGATGGCCATGGAAGTCCTTAGCTGTGTGCGGGATAGGAGCCGAGGATCTTGAGGAACAGGCAGCGGGACTTCAACTCGGTCAAGGCCTTCTTGACGCGGTCTTCGTCCGTGTGCCCTTCGCAGTCGATGAAGAAGATGTACTCCCAGGCCTTCCGTCTCGACGGCCGGGACTCGATTTTCGTCAGGTTCACGCCGCTGGACGCGAAGGGCCGGAGGAGTTCGTAGAGGGCGCCGACCTTGTCCTTGACCGACAACATGATGGAGGTCTTGTCCTTCCCGGTCCGCTCCGCGGGCTTCTGGGAGAGCACCAGGAACCGCGTGTAGTTGTTGATGTTGTCCTCAATGCGGGCCTTCAGGACCTTCAACCCGTAGATTTGCCCGGCCAGTTCGGACGCGATGGCCGCCGTCGTGGGATCTTCGGCCGCGATCTCGGCGGCGCGGGCCGTGCTGTGCACTTCCGATACGGGCACGCCCGGCAGGTTGGTCTCCAGCCAGTTGCGGCACTGGGCGATCGCGTGCGGGTGCGAGTAGATCTTCTTGATGCCGCCCAACGAGTCCGCCTTCGACAGCAGGTGGTGGGAGACTTCCTGTTGCACCTCGCCGTAGATCAGGAGATTGGAGTCAATGAACATGTCGAGCGTGTGGTTGACCACGCCTTCGGTGGAGTTCTCGATCGGCACCACGCCGAAGTCCGACCGGCCGCGTTCGACCTCGTTGAAGACGTCCTTGATGGAGGTCAGCGGGACGTACTGGGCCGACGAGCCGAACTTCTGGATGCAGGCGAGGTGCGTGAACGTGGCGGAGGGTCCCAGGTAGGCCACCTGCAGGGGCCCTTCCAGCGCCAAGGAGCCGGACATGATCTCGCGGTACACGGCACGCAAGCCATCGGTGGGGAAGGGGCCGGGGTTGTTTTTGCACAGCCGATCCAGAATCTCGGCTTCGCGGGCCGGGGTATGGAGGTTGGCCTGTGAATCCTGGGCCTTCTTCAGCTTCCCGATCTCGATGACATGGCGGGCACGTGCGTTGAGCAGACGGATGATGTCGTCATCGATCTTGTCGATTTCTTTACGAAAGGCCTGGAGCGACTTAGGGTCTTTCATGGGCATCTTCGCCTAAAAGGAAATCGTCACTATAGCCGACATCGACCTGATTTGCAAGGAATTACAAGGGAGTGCCGACAAAAGGAAGGCTTTGGAAGGCGATGGTCGAGCCCAGGTTCAGGACAAGAGATCTTTTTGTTTTTCAAAGTGTTGGAACGCAAGCCGGGAAGCGACGCGGCCGCGGGAAGTCCGCTCCAGGTACCCGGCCTGGATCAGGTAGGGTTCGTACACGTCCTCGACGGTCTCGCGTTCTTCGCCCAGGGCCGCGGCCAGGGAGTCCACGCCCACCGGCCCCCCGCCGAACTTTTCGATGACAGTGAGCAACAGCTTGCGATCCATCTCGTCAAAGCCCGCGGAGTCCACGCCGACCCAGGCCAGGGCGTCGTCGGCGACTGCCCGGGTCACGCGCCCGTCGGATTTGATCTGCGCGTAGTCCCGCACACGGCGGAGCAGGCGGTTGGCGATGCGAGGCGTGCCGCGGGCACGGCGCGCGATCTCGGCCGCACCGTCTTTCTCGATCGTCATCTTCATGATGCCGGCTGAGCGCAGGACGATGGCCTCCAACTCCTCCGGGGTGTAGAAGTCCAGCCGCTGGACCAGGCCGAACCGCTCGCGCAGCGGTGAGGTCAGCGACCCGACGCGCGTGGTCGCTCCGATCAACGTGAATCGCGGCAGGTCGAGCTTGATCGTGCGGGTGGACGGGCCTTGCCCGATGATGAGGTCGAGTTGGAAGTCTTCCATCGCCGGATACAGCGCTTCTTCGACAGGAGCCGGCAGGCGATGCACCTCGTCGATGAACAGGATATCACCCTCCTGCAACGTGGTGAGGATGGCGGCGAGGTCGCCGGCGTGGCTCAGGACGGTCCCGGAGGTGGAGCGGATGGCGACGCCCATTTCCCGGGCGATGATGTGGGCGATCGTGGTCTTGCCGACGCCCGGGGGTCCGTAGAAGACGCAGTGGTCCAGCGCCTCCTTGCGCTGCTTGGCTGCGTCCATGCAGATGCGCAGCGCGTCCTTCATGCGCGCCTGGCCGACGTACTCCTCGAGCGTCTGCGGGCGGAGCGTGGCCTCGACGGCCTTCTCGTCGTCCGCCGGCTGCGTGGTCACGATGCGTTCAGGCATGTTACTTCGCCAGTTCCTTCAGCGCCTCGCGGATGAGGTCCTGAAGAGGCGTCTCGCCGTTGCGGCTGGCCAGCACCTGCTTCACCACCTCTTTCGCTTCGGCTGCCTTGTAGCCGAGGTTGGTCAAAGCCGAGAGAGCGTCGTCCATGAGCCGGCTGGAGGGCTCGGCGGCCTTGGCTGCCCGGTGATCCACGGGTCCCGCCAGCTTCTCGATCTTGTCCTTGAGCTCCAATGCCAGGCGTCCAGCCGATTTTTTGCCGATGCCGGGCACCGAGGCAAGGACTCTGTGATCGTCGTTCCGGACCGCTGACGCGAGGTCATCCACGCTCAAGGTGGAGATCACGCTCAGCGACAGCTTGGGCCCGATGCCGGACACCCCCAGCAGGAGCAGGAACGCGTCCTTCTCGCGCTGCGTGAGGAAGCCATACAACTGGATGGCGTCCTCGCGGACGTGGGTATGGATGACGAGGGTGACGGATTGGTTGAGAGGGGGGAGCTGATAGTAGGTGCTCAGCGGAATGAGGACATCGTAGCCCACTCCCTGCACGTCGATGATGACTCCTCCCGGATGTTTCGATGCGAGGCGGCCGGTGAGCGAGGCAATCATCCCGCCGCTGCGACCTTCTCCATGATCTCTTCCGGAATGTCGAAGTTCGAGTGGACCTTCTGGACGTCGTCGTGGTCTTCCAGCGTATCTATCAGCTTCAACACGTGCTCCGCGTTTTTCTCATCGAGCTTGACGTAGTTCTCCGGGACAAAGGTGATCTCGGCCAGCGAGGTCTCGATCTTGGCGTCGGCCAGGGCTTTCTTCACCTTCTCGAAGTCGTGGGGGGCGGTGATGACCTCGTAGGCTTTCTCATCCGCCTTCATGTCCTCGGCGCCGGCGTCCAGGGCGAGGCTCATGAGCTTGTCCTCGTCCACCTTCCCCTTCTCCACGACCAGCAGGCCCTTTTTGTGGAACTGCCAGGCGACGGCGCCGGCCTCTGCCAGGTTGCAGTTCTGCTTGGAGAAGATGTTGCGGATCTCCGCCACCGTCCGGTTCCGGTTGTCGCTCGTGAGATCAATCAGCAGGGCGCACCCTCCTGGCCCGTAGCCTTCGAGTTGGAACTCTTCGAAGTGGATGCCTGGGAGCTCGCCGGTCCCGCGCTGGATGGCCTTCTTGATGTTGTCGGAGGGCATGTTGACGTCTTTGGCCTTGGCGATGGCCAGGCGGAGGCGGGGGTTGCCCTCGGGGTCGCCACCTCCGAGGCGAGCGGCGATGGTGATCTCACGGATGATCTTGGTGAAGATCTTGCCGCGCTTGGCGTCTACGGCCGCCTTGTGCCGCTTCGTGGTCGCCCAGTGACTATGGCCCCCCATGACCGCACCTCTTTTTCAACTGGAAAGGAATTGTTCGACATGATGGTGGGTCGGATTGTGACACAGGCTCGCGAAAGGTGTCAATTCGGTGAGATTACCAAGGGTAGTTGCGCTTGAAAGTGAATTTGGCTAGAATATAGCCAGAATGCGCTATGAGATCATCTTGGCGCCGGAAGCCATAGAAGATCTGCGAAAACTTAGAGCGCATGTTCGAGCGGCGGTACGAGATGCCATGGAGAAGCACCTTAGGCACGAGCCTACCAAGACGAGCAAGAGCCGCATCAAACGACTTCGCGGGGTCAGGCGGCCGCAGTATCGCTTGCGAGTGGATGAAACGCGAATTTTTTATGATGTGTCGGAAGGGGTCGTCGAAATTCTGGCGATCGTTCCGAAGACACAAGCTGCATCGTGGCTGGAACAATGGGAGAAATCCAAATGAAAAAGGTGGCCCTATCAGAAGTAAAGGATGACCTGTCGAAATTTCTGCGGATCGCGGAGAAAGATGAAGTTGTGATCACCCGACACGGAAAGCCGGCTGGTGTTCTGATCGGCTTCGAATCCGAAGACGACTGGTTCGATTACCGGTTGGAGAACGATCCTCGTTTTCTGCGACGCATTGAATCTGCGAGACAGAGCGTGCGGTCAGGCCGTGGCGTGAAGCTTGAAGAAATTAAAGAGTAGCTGTGGGACATGAAATCGCTTTGTGAATAAGCTGCGGCTGAGCGTTGATGGCTTGGGATTTATGAAGTCTCATGCTCTAAGAGTAGTGGTCTCCATCGCGATTTATGGGACCGTGTTCGGGTCATTCTATTTTTCCAGCGGGGCACCAACTCGAGTCCACGTTGTTGATGCTCTCGCCCTTCTCCTAGGTTTTGCGGTGCCTGCTCAATTAGTGAGCTCTCTAGAAGACATCGTTCGCAAGTGGAAAGTTATTCTGTGTCTCTTCGTGTGTTCACTCGTGGGCTTAGATTATCTTGCCACAGTGGTTATCGCCAAGAAGGAATTCTTGTTCAATTGGTGGCTCTTCTACCCGATAGGTCTTGTATTCCTGACTGCCTTGCTTGTCGTTCATGGTGTGCTTGCTGGCCTGGCAACCCGCTATTTACAGACTTCCACCCAACAGCCTTAGGCGACAGCTCCGCTTTGATCTTGAGGCTTAGGAGTCAGTGTGAAGCGAGCGCCTTATGGATCTCGCGGGCAGTCTGCGGCCCGACGCCCCCGACCCGTTGGAGCTCGTCTTCGCTCGCCTCCGCCAAGGCTTCGACCGAGCCGAAGTAGCGCAGCAGGTCGCGGCGCTTGGCCGGACCGACGCCGGGGATCCCGTCCAGCTTGGAGGAGAGAAGAGCCCGGCTTCTGAGATTGCGGTGATACGAAATCGCGAAGCGATGGGCCTCGTCTCGGATGCGCTGCAAGACATGCGTGGCGGGTGAGGTCGGCTTCAGGATGACGGGGTTCTTCCGCCCAGGCAGAAAGACCCGTTCTTCCTTCTCACCTTTGGCCTTGGCCAGCGCGACGATGTCAATCCGTGAGAGGCCCAGCTCCCGCAGAGCGTCCATTGCGGCGCCCAACTGCCCGATCCCCCCGTCGATCAGGATCAAATCCGGCAGGGGGCGCTGCTCCTCCTTGACGCCGGAGTAATGGCGCAGGACGACCTCTTTCATGCTGGCGAAGTCGTTGGCTCCCTCGACGGTCCTGATGCGGAACTTACGGTAGTCCGATTTCTTCGGTCCGCCGGCCTCCCACACCACCATGGACGCGACTCCCTGGTTGCCCTGGATGTTGGAGATGTCGAACCCCTCGATGCGGG
>Ga0209237_1001115_pt1 | contig 15817 bp, 18 predicted proteins | sample GraSoi013_1_40cm_2_FD_185820 | JGI IMG/M metagenome (GOLD analysis project Ga0209237, IMG submission 185820) | Grasslands soil microbial communities from the Angelo Coastal Reserve, California, USA - Sample 10_02_2013_1_40cm (SPAdes) (version 2) | ecosystem: Environmental > Terrestrial > Soil >... | reverse complement strand
GTTAGCATCATATCCCTCTTTGGAGTACTCGTCGCGATGCTTGATCAGCAACCAAGATTCTCTCCCCCCGAATCCTTTGGTACGAACCAGTGCGAAAGAACCCCGCAGCTTCTTCCCGTACAGATGGAATTTCAGGTTCCCTTCCTGTAGGCTCTTGCGGGCGACACTCTCCGCTTCTCCTCTATTCACGATCTCCTTCCGAACGCCTTTGCTCACCTCGACTTCAGGCCTGTACGTCCCTTCGTCCCAGATCATGACTGGCCCAGCTCCATTTTCGCCCCTGATGACTCCTTCAAAATGTCGATACTCCAGTAGATGATCGCCGGTCGGGAGTGCGAGCCGCTTAACACTGCTGTCTAGTGAGGGACCCTTGGGAATCGACCACGAGGGCATCACCTCTCCTATTTCAAGCCGGAAATCGTAGTGAAGCGATGTGGCCTTGTGCTTCTGAACAACGAATACGAGTTCTTCTACTCTCGAAGCTCCCTTCATAGGCCTCCACCTCCGATACCATGCCGAAAGATAAGGGATTCATGAGCGGGATTAATCGTTCGAATCCCTGCTGCAATTCCCGTCATCATGGGCGTCAAGGGTTTGCATCGGACGATTGGCCCCCATCAGAGAACAAGGATTTAACCACGGGGAATTGATTCTCGAGATACGACGGCAGTTCGTAAACACCCCAGTGTATTCAAACGGCTGGTCTACGTCTACATCGGCACTTCCCACTACGACGCTGACTGCAAGTTCTACCGGGAGATCTTGGACGCCAGACTCGTCTGGGAGTTCAAGGAGTTCGGAGCGAGAGTTGCGGCTTTCGACCTGTGCGGTGAGCCATACCTTCTGATCGCCGACCACGTGCCCGCGCCGAGCAAACGGCTGATCTACCAGGTAGAAGACCTGGACGCGGCCGCGAGGGAGCTGAAGCATCGTGGCTGGAAGCCCGCCGGAGGGAGATTCGAAGTCCCGGATGGGCCGTGCATGAACTTCAAGGACAGAAGCGGGAACGAGTTCGCGATCTTGCAGATGACACGACCCCATCTCCTCGAGAAGGAGTTCCTCAAGTCCAGACGAGTGGAGGGGGCTTGACCGAACCAGACAGATCAAAGACGACCCTCAAGGGCTGCCTTCCTTAGTTGTCTTCGCGTCCTTCGATCAGGTCGTTTACCGCCGCTCGCCCATCAGATACCCTCCAAAAGTCACGAGCCAAATTAGTTCGGCTGAACCTGTGCAGCAGAGCGCAAGGGTGAATACTCGAAACGAATGTTTATCACGTCAGACATGTCGGAGTCCTCGAATTGAAGACACAGAGGGAAAAGGCTGAAGATTTTCGTTCGCTTCACCATGGAAAGCGCATCCTGACACTTCCCAACGGCTGGGATGTCCCGAGCGCGCGGGTCTTCGAGGAGGCGGGGTTTCCGGCCGTGGCGACCTCCAGTGCCGGGATGATGGTCTCGCTGGGGTATCCAGACGGAGAAGTGATAGACAGGCAGGAGATGGTCTCCGCCGTCAGAAGGATCGCGAGGGTGTTGGCGGTTCCCCTCAGCGCGGATGTCGTCGCTGGCTTCGGCGAGACCCCGAAGGAGGTGGCCACTACTGTCAGAAGCGTTATCGAAGCCGGCGCCATAGGAATAAACATCGAAGACTTCGTCCATGAAACGAAGGAGCTCTACGCGGTGGAGAAGCAGGTGGAGAAACTCAAGGCAATCAAAGCGCTAGGTGAATCGATGAGAATCCCGCTAGTGATCAACGCACGCACCGACGCCCTCAGGTTCGCTCCCGGTGACAAGGAGTCCAAGCTTAAGGAGGCTATACGTCGGGGATTGGCCTTCAGAGACGCCGGGGCCGATTGCGTCTATCCCATGGGCCTGACAGACGCCGCAACGATTTCCGCATTTGTAAAGGCGCTCAACTTTCCGGTCAACGTGATGGTGAGGAGGGGGCTCCCACCTCTCGAGGAGCTGGAGAGGCTGGGTGTCGCCCGTCTAAGCTTCGGCCCCACTGCGTCCTACGCAGCGATGGGTCTCCTAAAACGTGCAGCGAGGGAGGTCCTTGAGAAGGGGACTTACGAGAGCCTGATCGAGGGTGCCATCACCTTCGACGAGTTGAACAGCTTGGCCGTACCGAGGGCTTGATTCAGATGGGGGCATGGGCCCAGCGCGGGCCCCTCTGCGCGCCTAAGCTGGTAGAGGCTAACCTTGGATGCTGTCGTCCACCTCAGCTGAGAGGCTGCGATCCTTCTTCTGCTCCCCGAAGTCGTGGTAGATTCCTACAGAAAAATGACTCTCTAGGCGTAAAAGACTCTGCGGATTACAACTATGAAAATATTGCATGAAATTGAGAAGAGAACGTGTTCTCGACCGGAGGGGCCGGAAATCCTGGTTGATTACCACGGTGCTCCTCATGTTCGCGTCGGTGTCTTTTCTCCTGACCTTTCCGCCCACCGCCGTTCACGGGGATACGGTGGCCTTGACGATACAGGCCGGCATTTCCCCCTCCGGGGTTGCCGTTAACCCGAGCACTGGTAGGATATACGTCGCCAATCGCGGCGACGGCACTATCTCCGTCATCAACAGCGCCACGAAGACAGTAGTGGGAACGATTACGGTGGGCGACATTCCAGCGGAGCTGGCTGTGAACCCAGCCACCAACCGTCTCTACCTCACATACAGCGACAACAATATCACAACCGTGATCGACGGCTCCACAGGCCAAGTAGTAGGAAACATAGCGGTCCCGCAGAACGTGAAGGCTATCGCCGTCAACTCTGTTACCAACACGATTTACCTGACCGGAGGCGGCTCATCCGGGTCTGTTCCAGGCAGCAGGTTGTTCGTAGTTTCGGGCTCGAACAACACTGTCCTCCGCACCATCGCCATCGGGAGTGGGCCCTTCAGTATCGCCGTCAACCCCAACTCCAATAGGGTGTATGTGGCCAACTTTTACGATTGGACCATCTCCGTAGTAGACGGCTCCCTGAAGTCGGTGATATCGACGGTACCTGTCAATGGCGCTCCAAACGGCCTCGCCGTAAATCCAGGAACCAACAGGCTCTACGTCAACGATGTAACGCATAACACACTGCTCGTCCTCGACGCCTCGACATACGCCATCCTAGCTCAGGTGCCGGTCGGCTCTTTCCCGAACGCCGTTGACCTGAACCCCAAGACGAACAGAGTCTACGTCGTAAATAGCGGCGGCGGCAGTGTCACCATAGTTGATGGCAACACGAACGCCGTCGTATCCCTTCTGAAGGTTGGGAACTTTCCTCCTCGCGTCGCGGCTGACCCGGTGACAAACTTCGCATATGTGACCAACCAGAATAGCGACAGCGTCACTGTAATCTACGGCGGCCCCCCAACTACTTCCAGGGTAACGGTGGCTACTCAAGATTCAGGCGGCGCCTCAATATCAGGCTTTTACATCTCGGTTCTCAATCAGGGGGGGAAAGCAGTCGCGAGCGGGTTCTCCACTGCGTCCTTCAGAGTGAACAACTCTCAACCCTACACGGTTGTCGTCCAGGATTTTGGGAATTACTTCTTTGACCACTGGCTGGACACGGGCTCAACCAACAGGTATCGCTCGATAACCATTACGACTAATACCACAATTACCGCAGTCTACACAAACGCCAACTCTCCCCCACCAGGCTATTCCTCCATCTCGGTGAAAACGGTCAACTCCGCGGGCGCCCCGCTGAACGGCTACTTGACGACACTCTCGCAGAACGGGACTGTGATCAGCCAGTATTTTTCGCCGAGCATATTTACAGTCGCCAACGGGCAGACCTACCAAGTCTCGGTAGCCGATTACCAGGGGGAAACATTCAGTCATTGGAGTGATGGGACGACCAGCAGAGTTTACACCGTCATCATAGGCGGCACGAGCACGGCTGTCAACCTGACCGCCGTCTACACTCCGTGAGGATGGTATTGAGTGATATGGCTCCCCCCACTACGGAAGGAGTCGCCCCGTAACAGGAGGCTCGTAGATGAGTCGTCGTCTGGTCGCAATTCTATCGGTCGTCTTCCTGCTGGCTGCCTCCTCAGTTATGGTGGTATTTGCGAATCATCCGAATACGGGCATAGTGGAACCGCTCTACTCATACCCCTCCGAAGGTGCTTGGAATCCGGTCAAAGATGCCAAGCGGAACTATCCCAATGTCCCCCTCGCGGTTATCATAAATCCCGCGAATGGACCCGGAACCTGCTGTGACAAGAATTACCAGGCGGGGATTTCGCAGCTCCGGTCCGTCGGAGTCATCGTTCTGGGCTACGTCTATACGAGTTACTGCGGTAGACCGATTGCACAAGTCGAGTCGGATATCGATACGTGGAAGACCCTCTATCAAAAGAACGGGACGGTAGGGATCGCCTTCGATGAGATGGCTTACGCGGCCGAAGCAACTTGCACAGGGGGACTTTCGGTTCAAGCATACTACTCCACTCTCACGAGATACGCAAAATCGGACGGCTTCAAGATCACATTAGGCAATCCGGGGGTAGAGACTCAGCTTGGTCTTGTCGGCTCAGTGGACACGGTTAACATCTATGAAGGGGCCGGCTTGCCGACCAACGCTACGCTCGCCGGGTCCTTAGGCTGGCACTTAGGTTACGACAAGGGAAACTTCTCGTTTGTTGCGTACAACATCGAATCCACCCCCTCGAGGGCTGATGTCGCTGGACGGTCTGCCTTCGTGGGTTGGTTGTACCTGACTCCGGGTGTCTTCTCTCAGAACCCGTGGGCTCAACCCTCCCCTTACCTCACAACCTTGCTGTCTTACCTCAACACCCCGTCCGTGAAGTTGCGGATTCAGTCAGTCAGCACGGCGAACAACCAACAGGTCTCAGGCTACCGCGTGATGATCTACCAGCCGTCGGGCGTCGCTTGCAGTTTCACCTGCCTCGTTCGGGCTGGCTTCACACCTCTCGCGTACAATGCGACGGTGGGGTGGACCTACACCCTCAACCCGCAGAGTTACGGCGCCTGCACCTTCGACCATTGGGATGATGGGACTACGAGTCTTTTCAGGACGATTGTCGCACCCTCGCTGGACACAACGTACATCGCCTACTACTCTGGTACGTGCTGACGCTACCTGCAGAGCTTCTGGGTCGTTGCGAGATTCCTTGACATCATGTACAGTAATGGTTCGGCGATGAAATGGACCAACATCCCGTTGCTACTGGGGTGATTATCCCCGCTTCACGGGGTATCTGGGTTGGCTGCTGCTGCTGCTGCTGCTGAGCCATCGACTTATTCTGTAGACCACAGACGAGGTTGGGGCCGAAAGAATCGCCCTTACCCAGCAAGGAGTCGGTGCGTATCACAGGCAGGTTGACTAGCTCAACGAAACCACGTGGGCTGAGATATGAGCGGCAGCGCGCCCGGAACTCTCGTCCCGCATGAGGACATACATTCGGTGAATACGTATCGTGCACACGCCACGCTTTTAACCGCTGTGACTTGCGAGTACGTCGGCGAAGAGGAAGATTGAACGAACCCTCGATTCAGGCGGTCGGTCTCACAAAGAGATTCGGCTCCTTCACCGCGCTCGACAGCTTGAACCTGAACGTCGAGGGGTCGAAGTGCGTAGGTTTCTTGGGGCCCAACGGCGCAGGGAAGACGACCACTCTAAAGCTGTTCACTGACCTGATTAGGCCTTCCTCGGGGGAGGCCCTTGTAAACGGCGTCAACGTGCACACTCGGAAGAAGAAGGCGCTCGAGTCGGTTGGCACCCTGATCGAGACGCCCGAGATCTACCCTTCGCTGACGCAGAGACCAGGGGGGTACCCGCCGCAGAGCGGAAAAAGAGAATCGAGGATGTCGTCACCGAGGTTCGGATGGATGAGTGGGTCGACAAGAGGGTGGGAAAGTTCTCGAAGGGAATGAAGCAGAGAATAAACATCGCCGCGGCGTTGCTGAGCGACCCGAGGATCTTTCTCCTGGACGAGCCGACGACGGGCCTCGACCCGCGTGGGATGAGCGAGGTGAGGGACATTGTGAAGTCACTGAAGGGCAAGCAACGTCTAATCTTCATGAGCTCGCACCTCCTGAGCGAGGTGACCGACATCTGCGACGAGGTCGCGATGATCGACCACGGAAAGCTGCTCGTCTACGACACTCTTTCTAACGTGACAAGCAGATTCTCGGGAGGCGAGAACATCGTCGAGGTAGGATTTCTTCGCCCTCTCGACGGAGGCGTCAACGGGAGGATTGCTTCGGGAGTTCCCGGAGTAACCTCGGCCGAGAGGGTGGACGATAGAACCCTGAGGATAAGGTTCAACGGGGGGGCGAGCACCCAGGAGAGACTCCTCTCTAACCTCGTAGGTATGAACTTGGGAGTGATCAGCTACAAACCCGCCTCCTCAGCCCTGGAGGACGTCTATCTCAATCTCATCAAGGACACGAAATGATCGCGTTGAGTTCGACCCAGGCCGAGTCAGCAAATCGGGTGCCGAGCAGTCTGACGCAGGTTCGCGTCACGATGAAGTACACTTTTCTGGACTACTTTAGGTCCCGAAGGTTCTTCATACTTCTTGCAATCGTTCTTCTGATAAGTTCGGCGCTGACGATTGTTATCGGTTACTATCGTCCACCGGGTCTTCTCTCCTCAGACCTATCATTCTACTCGAGTTGGTGGGGCATCTCTGCAGTCCTTCTCACGGCACTGTTCGGAATCTTTTTCGGAGGAGACGCGATTTCGGGAGAATTCCAGAACAAGACAGGGTACTTCTCGTTGTCACATCCCGTCAGAAGGTCGTCCGTCTATATTGGGAAGTGGCTGGCCGCCTTTCTCGCCTCCTCGATCATCCTGGTCGTCTTCACGGCAGTAACCCTCGGCAACGGAGTTTACTATTTCGGTTTGAGTCTTCCCTATCAGTTCGGGGAAGCCGTGCTCTTCACGTGGTTTTACCTCGTTGCTGTACTGGGGTCCACCTTCTTCTTCAGCTCCCTCTTCAAGACCTCATCATACGCCATCCTTGTCACTGCAGTCCTCTTCCTCTTCGCGTTCAATCTCATTCAGCTGCTCGTCGCGAGCTTTGCGCAGTTAGAGCCTTGGTTCATCCTGACGTACGGTTCCCAGATAATAGGCAACGTCCTCAGCACGCAGTACCCCCCCCACGTCACAACGGTGCGCTTCGGTCCGGAGGGTCGCGCCCTCACCGCCTACAACGCGACAATCCCCGAGGGGCTCGTGATCATTGCGGCTTACTTCATAGTCACCGCGATTCTCGGCCTGGTTCTCTTCGAACGAAAGGAGTTTACCTGACAGGGAGGTTCATCGAACGAAGAGGGTCCCTCCTCGCCGTTCGAACTTACTGCTTCAGCAGTTCCCAGGTCAGCCTGACAATTGTGTACAGCAACAACAGCGCGAAGACAAGCTCGACTATTCTTCCACTCGTGGAGACGAGTATGACAGTCCCTATGACAGCTCCAACTACCGAACCGGCCCCCATCGCCGCGGCTATCCTGAGACCTCCACGGGTCACGAAGCCCATCCTCCCGTGCTTCCAGAGGGCGACCAAGATTGTTGGGAGAGAAACCAGCTGACTGGTGGTCCCCGCGACCTTGATGCCGAGCCCGAAGAGGAAGACGAGCACGGGTATGCGATACTCCCCTCCCGCGACACCAACCGCCCCCGAGACGACGCCGACCAGAAGCCCGAAGAAGGCGGCCGCCGGAAGCTCAAGGACCGGTGGAATCGACCCGACGGAGAAGCTTACGCCGCCGAGCAAATCCAGAATGAGGCGTGCGACAACCAACGAGAGGATCAAAGCTATCGCTGCTTTGAGCCTCCTCTCCGATAATCGGTGGCTCCCGACGGAGCCCGCGTAGGCACCAACAAGTGAGCCCACTATCATCGCCGCCCCGATCGTAAGAGCATCGAGCGTCACGAGGCCGGCTTGCACCCTCAGAGTGAAATTCACTGCCGATGTGGCAAAGCTGATGATGAGGTTCGCCACTATCATGTCGTTCAGGGGGGCCCTGAGGGCGTAGAGGATGAACGGGATGCGTTCTTCAGCTCCACCCAGACCGACGAGACCCGCGAGGACGCCCGTGAAGATTCCGGAACCCAAGGAGATTAGAACGAACCGCGCATCGGTTCCGCGGGATTCAAGGCCCACCACAAGCCGAGAAGTGTGAGCGTATTTCAGGCTGCCAGTCGGTCAAGTCTCCTCTGACCGAGTGGGTTTCGCGGCCCGTCTAAGCCCATACCCGAGGGCGCGGTCGGCAGTAATGTGGCCGAGCCAACCGAAGATTGGCCAGTAGACTCCGCTCAGGAAGAGCCAGGAGGCTGCGAAGGCCACACCCCACACAAGAACGGTATGGAAGAGATTGTAGAGGTTGGCGCCCCAGCCTGGCCACTCCCTCCGTTTCGACGAGGCGCCGATCGGGATGAAGGCGGCCAAGTCGGGGAAGAAGGCCCAGAATATCGTCTGTAGCCAATCCAGTCCGCCGAGATACAGGGATCGCCAAATCAGGTACCCTATTAGCGCGAGCGTGACCGCGGCGTACTCCGCCCTGTAGAGGGTAGACCTGGCATCCTGAAAGCCCGGACCGAACCCTGGCCTACCAGACAAGTTTCTTCACACCCCTCACTTTGTTTCGCCAAGAATTCCTTCTCGGAGCTCAGGACTTGCTCTCCAGGTGCGCCCCGAGCTTTATCAGGCGCGTCGTTCCCGCGCTCGGCATTACCGTTACGAGGTCCTTCGCTTCCACCCTGACGCCTCTACGGTCCTCCGTCACGCCGTAGAGCCTCGCATCAGCCTCGCGGACCAGCCTGACTGTGACCCTGCTCTCCCAAGGAACGGTGTACCTCAGGGGCTGCAGGGACGAACCGTCCCTCGAGGTGAACGTCGGGACGATGTGGCACACACCAATCTCGTCATCGCCGATGATCGTGTAACGGCTGCTCTCCAGCCAGTCCCCCGTCTTGATCTTATCGGGGTAGGAGTAGTATCCCGTCGAGCCTGCCCTCGTGGAGATCGCGACGCCGTCTCCAATCGCCGATTCGCCAAAGGATTGACCCCCGCTCACCTCGACTCTGTACCTGAGGCCGTTGCTCTCAATGCCCCTCTGCAGATAGACGTCCGTGAAGACCTCCCCCAGCTTTCTTCCGTTCTTGCGCACCTCGAGCCGCTTGTGTCTCACGACGGTGTATCTTCCGTCGCGAATACCGATGAGCGCGTTCTCGAGTTCGTCGAAGTAGGTCTCGGCGAGAAAGGCCTTTGAGCCCGTCGCCTGGGCCGACCTCACGCCCACGAAGAGGAGGGGGATGTTCTGCATCCTTCCGTAGTAGCTGAAGACACCATCCCCCCCGATTACTACGCCAATCTCCGGGTTCTCCGTCGAGAATTTCAGCCCTGCCCCCCGGAGGACATCCCTTACCTCTCCGACGGAGATTTTGGGTCTCTCGCGGTCCAGGAGTACCGTCGCCCTCAAGCGTCAGCCTCCGCTTGACATGTACTCGAGGATGCTTCCCTGCGCCTTCTCCCTCCCCCTCGCTTCGTCCTTCGAGTCGATGTACCTTGTCGCTCGCTCCCTGACTTCGAGCTGCTGCGGAGAAGCCTCCCCGAGCATCTGAAGCATCTTGAGCGAATTCTCCACGGCGAACCCGTGAAAATGATTGTTGAAGTAACCATAGACACGCTTGACCTTCTTCGCCACGTCCTTCACCTTCGGGACCCATGGGGTGAGCTCCTTCTCGCTGTACCTGTAGTTGTACCAGGGGCGGCTGCCTCTTCCGTGCCATCTGACGAATGCGAAGTCGGCGGTCACGACGGGGTCGGGGGGGAGGAGAGGCTCGTCGACGATTGTGTTCGCGACGTTGTGCTCCGTCAGCATCTCCCAAACCGACTGTTTCAGCCAAGAAGGGTGCCGAAACTCGATCGCGAAGATGATGTCTTCGGGGATAATCTCTAGGAATCTCCTGACTCTCTCGCCGTCCCTCTCCTGGGTGCAGCTGGGGGGGAGCTGGATGAGAAGGGGGCCTAATTTCCCGCTCGCGATCAGGGGTTTCATCAGTCCGAGAAACCGCAGCAGGTCTGCCTCGGCCCCCTTTTCGACGTCTAACACCTTGTCGTGGGTGATGACCTTGGGCAACTTCGCCGAGAAGACGAACCCCTTAGGGGTGTACCGAGCCCAGCCATGAACGAGCCCCTTGCTCGGATATGCGTAGAAGGTCGAGTCTACTTCGACGGTGTTGAAGACCTTGGAGTAGTACGAGAGCTTGTTCGTGTTGCCCGAGGGATAGAAGACGCCACTCCACTCATTATAGGACCAGCCCGAGGTCCCCACGTAGAGCTCTGCCATCAGTCCTCGGTGAAACTTGATTCTAACTCGATTTAAGTTGATGGGTGGAGATTCAGCAGCTCGCGGCGGGTCCACGTGACAAGACTAACTCGAGCTTAGGCGCATCCTATTCCGCCGTACTCATCTCATCCTTCGCACGATCCTCCCTTACCCTCGGTGGGGAGTCCGGGGCCCCGTCGTAAACCTCCGCGACCCGTCGAATGCGGCCATGCCAACGGGGGCTCTAAAGGAGAGGTACCCAGCCGGGTTTCCTGGACCAGCTGGCAACCGCGTCGTGAGCGTGTATCGACTCCAGAGCTCTCGCGCTGACGAAGAGGGCATTAGGGAAACGCTTCACACACTCCCTTAGCAAGTCCTCAGCGAACTTTGGATTCCCCTGAGCCTCGAGGATCTTCTTAGCCTCCTCAACACGCTTCAGCTCCTCCCTCGGTATCGCCGAGAAGCATTCCTGTAGCTTCCCCACCGCATCCGCGATCTCCAGCGCTCCCCTGCTCCTGAGAGCCAGGGTGAGCTCGGCCCTCTGCATATGCCCCACTCCGATCATCTTCTTGCTACACGGGCAAGCCGTCATGCCCGTCGCCGTGAACTGATAGGTCACCGCTCCTCTCTCTGTCGTGCTGATAGCCACCTCCACGAACTGGTCTGAGTAGGGCATCTCGAAGAGGCACGAAACTCTGGTTTCGGGCTGACTCTCGTTCACCTCTCTGCAGATCGACCTTAACCATCCTTCCAGACTCCTGGACTTTCGGGTTGTAGCCGCCCGGACGAGCCTGCTCATGTGAACGCCCCTGTGCAGCCCGGTCGATGTCATGATGGTCAGGGTGACGGGGAATGTGATCTTTCCATTCTGAAACAGGACTCTGAGGTTCGAGACGCCTGCGCGGACAGCTATCGCCGCAGGTTCCTCCTGCACATCGAATGATGTATCTATGACCTGGGAAGATGCCCCGACCTTCGGGTCTCCTGCTCGATTCAAATCTCGTCAACCGATTTTCGTGTGGTTTTTAGTGTTTCCGCTCTCTCTTTGCGAGGCTCGACTGACCGGCCAGAAGCCCCGCCCTCTCCGGTAACCAAAAAACGCTCTCGAAGACAGTATTGGTCACCCAATATAAGCCTGTCGACGCCCAATATTTCCGAGGAGGAGTGCAGAGCAAGACGACTCCCCGAGTCGTAGAAGCGCCTATGCCAGGCGTAGCGGATCACTAACCCCGGCTTCCGAGAAGGCCTTCGCCCTCTTCCTGCAGCCTTCGCACTCTCCGCAGTGTCGGCTGCCTTCCCTGTAGCAGCTCCAGGTGCGCTCGAGAGGAACCCCGAGGCCTGCCGCGAGCGAAACGACTTCTGCTTTGCTCTTGAGCTGCAGAGGGCGCAGAACGGTCGTCCTTCTCTCCCCGAGCAGCCTCGAGCCCGCCCAGATTGCCTTCTGAAAGCTCTCGAAGAAGGCGGGACTCGTGTCAGGAAAGACCTCGACGTCCTCCCTGTTGTGCCCGCCGATGATGTAGTCGGCACCCACCTCCTCCGCGTACGAGGCCGCGACGCTGTAGAAGATGCCGTTTCTCATCGGGATGTAGGTCGGCGGGAGGTCTCTGAAATTGCGACGGTCCTTCATATCACCCGCCTCCTTCAGTTGCGGAATCTCGAAGACTCTGTGCTCCTCCACCCCGGCAAGTCCGGATATCGCCCGTGCCGCGCGCAGTTCTCCTTCGGCTATCCTGTGAAACTTGACTGTGAGTGCACGGTTCCTGTACCCCTTCTTTCTTGATAGGTAGAGGCAGGTCGCTGAGTCGATTCCGCCCGAGAGTAGGACTATCGCGTCCTTCGTCGCTTTTCGCCCTCTCTGCGGTGTACCTCCGCAAGGAGGTGAGTCCCCTTGTTCAAACCCTCGTAGACGTAGACTCCCACCGCACGAATATTATCGGGCATCTTGGGCGCTATCCTCGTAATCAATTCCTGTGCGAGATTCTCGACGGTCGCTTCTCCCTCGAGGAGGAGAGCGGTAGCCTTCGGTACTCTGAGTTCGAAGTCTCCGTGAACCGTCGTGAACTTCAGGTTTATGTGGGTGGCGTCCCTCCCAGCGACGTACCTCTCGCTGATGAAGAGCTTGTGGTCCATCTCTCTGATCGCCTCTCGAATTATGGGCTTGGCGTCGTTGAAGTCGATGACCATCCCGTCCTTGGGTACCCCCACCAACTCGATGAGGGCGGATGACGTATGGCCGTGCATCACGGAGCATTTCTCTGTCTGAGGGAGGATGTGGGCGTAGTCGAAGTTGAACGAAGGGTCGTCGAGAAAGATGGTCTGTAAGCGTCCGTCGTCGAGTTCGCCGACTTGAAACGCCCTGATTCCCGAATCGAGTCTGTCGCCCTTCGTCTTGCTTCTCTCGATAACGATACACTTCTTCCCGGATTGTAGCAGGCTTGCCTGTTCCCCCTCTCTCGGCCTCTTCTCAATCAGGATTATGGTGTTATCGAGGACGAAGTCCGCCACGAGACTCGTCTTTGGGAGCCGGACCCCCGTTGCGTAATGCGACCCGAGGGAATCCAGAATTTCAGCGATAAGTGCGTGAATCTCGGTCGGGAACGTCTTGCCGCCTCGCCTGTAGACCCTGGTGTAGCCCCCTCGATTGAGCTCCCTCAGCCTGGGGGCGAGGCTCTCAAGCAGGTTCTTTTGCACGGTTTTCGTCAGTTACGATTTCCCTTATAGCGTTTCTTGTTCGGGGCTGGGAGAGTTGGTGCGGCCTGCGGGATTCCAACGAGTCTCTCCCCTAGTCCAAACATCGCTCTTGATCTGGCGCAGAAGACTGACAGAGTCATGACGAATCGCAACGGTTCCGTGGGCTAAGGGTTTTGCGATGCTAGGTTTCTTCATAATTGTTGAAATGAAGTTGTAATCATCTAACGAGGCAACCCTCTTCCGATAAGGCCTGCATTCTGTTTCATCATCTTGAGTATGTATCATCACCCTAGCTTTCAGGCGTCTCTCATCGATGCCTTTAGTCTGAAGAAATCTCATAAAGGTCGAAACCAATCTGGGATCAGAGCCACAAACTCAACGCGTCGATCCCGTTCTCTCTTGCTGCCTTCACACCAGTATCATAGTGCCTGCGTCGTCAAGATCCACATCAAAGAAAGTCCAGGGATTATTTATGCACCCATCAATCTTGTCATTTTACACCATTAGATTTCATTTATACGGGCCTGGTGGTCCGTTACGTTTCGTGCGGCCGTGATCCAGCCTGGTTAGGATGGGGGCTTCCCATTCTCATGAGGAGAGAGCCCCTTGCCCGGGTTCAAATCCCGGCGGCCGCACCTCAGCAACTCTGAAGAAGTCCTCTTCCCGATCAATGCTTCGGTATGCCCTGAATTAGTCCTTGGTTGTACGACCTACTCTGTGAAGTCGCTAACCTGGCTCTCTTCTATTACTCGGGCGAGCGCCTCCCCCATCTTCCTGTAGCCCGAGGGGTCTGGATGAAGGCCGTCCGGCGACCTCGCAAGCTTGCTCGGGTCGTCTGGGTCGGAGACGGCGGCGCTTGTGTCGCAGAAGAGTGTGCCCATGATATGTGAGACCCTCCTAATCCAGTCGTTGAGCGCCGCGAGGGACTTGTAGTCGGCTTGGCTCATGGTGTTGTACGGCAGTACGGTCGCGGCGACGGTTCGGATTCCGGCTCTGATCGACCGCTTGTGCATTGCCACAAGATTCTCCTCGATCGAGTCCAGGGTGCGCCCCTGGTAGAGGTCATTCACGCCCGCGAGGATAATTGCGTAATCGCATTCCTCTCGCAGGACGTCTCGTTCAAGCCTTTCACGGATCTCATCCGACCTCTGGCCGTTGATGCCTCGATTAAGGACGAGCCATTCGGGATGGAGCTTCATCATCCAGTAGGCGTACTGGCTCTCGACGTCTCCCCGACCGTCCGGGGGGGCCTCGAGGGGGGACTCAAAACCCGGTGTGCCTGCGGTTGTGGAATCACCCAGGGCGACGATTTTTAGAGGGAGGTTCAAGAGGGTTCGTCGGCACGATGCAGCTCTCTTCGTTTATTCCTTTCTGTCCAGGACCTTGACGGCCTCGTCGGATACGACGAGCCTATCCGTCGCCACGATTTCGCTCAGCTGGAATAGGATAAACCTCGCGAAGGTGATGCCACTCCTCTCTTTTCGATAAGACGCGCTCTCGATCTTGGTGAGTGCCATCCTAAGCTCGGTTACTGTCTGCAACGATTTATGCGCCGTCGTTGCGATTAGAGTAATTGCTAATTAAGAAATATGGAGTAGAAACTCAGATTTCTTGCATGTCTTCTCAGTTACTCGCTATGGTTCTGAGAGTCTCCATCGCCTCCTTCACGTGCTTTTTCGGATTGAGCTGGGAGGCAAAGATGTGCCTTACGATACCACTCCTATCGATGATGTACGTGACCCTTCCTGGTATCAGCCCTAGGGAGGACTCGACCCCGTAAAGGCTTCTCACCCTCTCTCCCTCGTCGCTCAGCAGTGTGAAAGACGCGTTGCACTGCGAGGCGAAGCTCTCGTGTGACTCGACGGTGTCGGAGCTCACACCGATTACCTCCGCCCCCAACTCCTTGAACTCCTCGTACCGCTCGCTGAATGACTTCGTTTCGGTGGTGCAGCCGACCGTGAAGTCCTTCGGGTAGAAGTACAGCACGATGCTCCGTTTCCCGAGAAAGTCTTTCAGAGAGACGACCCCCCCGGACTGGTCGGGAAGGGTGAAGTCTGGAGCTCTGTCCCCTACCTTAACCTTCATGGTGCGGCGACCTCTTGCCGGGAATTAACCCTTACGTTCCTTCGGTGTACTTCCTTAGAGACAGGGAGCCGTTCCTGATTTCGAGCTCGTATGTCTCGTTGACGTCAAGCCTCACTCCAAGCATGTCGTACTCCGTCTCAGTGAGGACCATCACGATTTTCGCGAAACCCATCTCCCTCACCTGTGGGACAAAGCCCATCGACTGGAACTGCGAAATTATCCCCTGGATTACTCTCCCCTCCTCTGTGCCCGCGAACTGGTTCACCTGTCCCCTCTCCCTTAGCTCGACAAGCTCGATTTGTTTCGACGGCATTCCCGTGAGCGGGTCTGGGACGCTGCTTATTCGCTGAACTCTCACCCTTGTCATGGGGTAGCGTCCCCGATTCTAGGGTATAAAATGAGTTCGGAGAACGCTCGTCGCCGCAGTATTGATGCAGGGTTCGCTTCTTCTTCTTCTTCTACTCGCCCTGCGCTTCGGAGGGGAGGTTCGCTTGCTGAGGCTCCACACTCTCCTCGTCCTGCGGCTGGACACTCTCCCCCGCGGGTGTCCCCTGCGCCGAGGTGGCCATCAGCTCCTCCACATACTCAGGCGTTATCACCCTGGCCATCGAGAGGTTAACGAGGCTGTTCGTCGAGGCATCTCCGTTCACTCGTCCGATCCTCCCTCTGAGCTGTCTCCACTTCAGCCTGCTGTTGCCACTCTTCGAGGTGTAGATGATTCCGAGTATGTCCCTCGCGTTGATGA
>Ga0209237_1001112_pt1 | contig 15848 bp, 8 predicted proteins | sample GraSoi013_1_40cm_2_FD_185820 | JGI IMG/M metagenome (GOLD analysis project Ga0209237, IMG submission 185820) | Grasslands soil microbial communities from the Angelo Coastal Reserve, California, USA - Sample 10_02_2013_1_40cm (SPAdes) (version 2) | ecosystem: Environmental > Terrestrial > Soil >... | reverse complement strand
GTTCGAGCCGTTCTTCACCACCAAGCCGCATGGTAAGGGGACCGGGCTCGGCCTCGCGACGGTGTATGGCATCGTGCGTCAGAGCGGGGGCTACATCGGCGTGGACAGCGCGCCGGGCAGGGGTGCCACGTTCCGCATCTACCTGCCGCGCGTCGAAGCGCCGCTCGACCCCACGGGCCGCCCGGGGCGCGTCACCGCGCCCGCCTTGGGCAGCGAGACCATCCTGCTGACGGAGGATGAGCCGCTGGTCCGGACCCTGGCGCGCAAGGTGCTGGAGCTGGCGCGCTATCGCGTGCTCGTAGCCGCGAGCGGCGTGGAGGCGTTGGCCCTGGCCGGGCGTCACGAGGGCCCGATCCACCTGCTCCTCACCGACGTGGTGATGCCCGAGATGAGCGGCCGCGAGCTCGCGCGCCGCCTTGCGTCGCTGCGCCCGGACGTGCGGGTGCTGTACATGTCCGGGTACGCCGACGAGGCGATTGCGCAGCACGGCGTGCTCGACCCGGGGACTGCGTTCCTCCAGAAGCCCTTCACGCCGGACGGGTTGGCGCGCAAAGTACGCGAAGTGCTGGACCAGCCCCGCTGACGGCGTGACCCGTCGCCAGGCCGACCTCACGCTGCTGCTCGCGACCTTCCTCTGGGGCACGAGCTTCGTCGCGGTGAAAAGCGCGTTGGCCGACGCCACGCCCTTCGGCTTCCTCACGGTGCGGTTCGGGATCGCGGCGCTGCTGCTCGCCCCCGGAACACGGTTTTCCCCCAGGCCCACCGGCCGCGAGCTGCGCGGTGGATTACTGCTCGGCGCGCTGGTGGCGTTCGGCTTCATCACCCAGACCGCCGGCCTCGTGATCACCACACCGTCGCGCTCGGCGTTCATCGTTGCGGTCTCGTCGGTGCTCGCGCCCGTCATCGCGCTCGTGATCCTGGGACAACGCCCCAACTGGCTCACCGCTGCCGCGCTGCTGCTCGCCACGCTCGGCATCTATCTCCTGACCGCTCCCGACGCGGGCGGCCTGAATCGGGGGGACCTCCTGACGCTCGGGTGCGCAGCCGCGTTCGGGGGCCAGATCGTCGGCGTCACGGAGCTGGCTCGCGACTACGAGGCTCGCCGGTTGGTCTGGTTCCAAGTCGCGGGCACGGCTGTGGTGGCGGGGCTGGCCGCGCTGCTGCTCGAGCGGCCGCACATCCAATGGACCTGGGGCTTCGTCGCGGCGCTCGCGTACACCGTGGCGTTCGCCAGTACGACCTGTTTCGTGCTGCAGATGCGCGCTCAGCGCCACATGTCGGCGGCGCGTGCGGCGCTCATCTTCTGCTTCGAGCCGCTGTTCGCCGCCCTCACCTCCTGGCTGCTGCTCGGGGAGCGGCTGGCGGCGCTGCAGTGGCTGGGCGGAGCGTTGATCGTGCTGGGAATGGTCGCGGCTGATCTCCCCGTCGCAGGTGCCACACCCCCGGCCCCGAGACGCCTCGAGACGGGCTCTCCATCATAGAGCCAGGTTGATGTCTCGCCCACCCACGACGATATTTGGCGCGTCATTCCCGAGTAGCTCAGCTGGTAGAGCAGCCGGCTGTTAACCGGCGGGTCGCAGGTTCGAGTCCTGCCTCGGGAGCTTGAGCCTCAGCGACGGCCGATGACCGACCAGCACCAAGTGGAAATCCTGCTCGTTGAGGACGACTCCGCCGACGCCGAGCTGACGCTGCGCGCCTTCAAGGCGCGCAACTTCGCGAACCAGGTGTTCGTCGCCCGCGACGGCGCCGAGGCACTGGATTTCTTTTTCGGCGACGGCAGTCACCCGCTGCGCGACATCGGCGTCGTGCCGAAGGTCGTCCTGCTGGACCTGAAGCTGCCGAAGGTCGACGGGCTCGAGGTGCTGCGGCGTCTGAGAGCGGACGACCGCACCCGCAGCATCCCGGTCGTCATCCTCACGGCTTCGCGGGAAGAGCCCGATATCGCCGCCGCGTACCGGCTGGGCGCGAACAGTTACATCGTCAAGCCGGTGGACTTCGAGGCGTTCGCGCGCGCCGTGTCGGAGGTGGGGCTGTACTGGCTGCTCTTGAACGAGCCGCCGCGTTAGGCCGCTCGCACCGCCGGGTCAGCCATGCTGGCCTCGATGCCCTCACCCAGCGCGTTGACACCAAAGACGCATTCGTACGTGCCGTACGCGTTTCGCTCCCGACCTGGTGCTGTCAGACCATTCCCTCGCCCAGTTCAACTCGACCGCGGCACTCCGGCTCCTACCAACCATCCGACCGCGACACCGCTCATCGTGGTGGCCGGTGCGCTCGATGCGCAGACAGTGGTGGACTGCCTCAAGGGATTGTGCAGTGGAGTTCAGTGACAGGACATGTCCGGAGTGCGCCGCCCGGGGTGGGGCGGCGCCGTTAGATAGCCTCCGGTTGCCGCACCGGCGCCCCTCCGTGCCGCAAAAACGCCCTAACTCTAACGTGCCGCGCCCTGCCATGTTGCACCCACACCGGGGGCTATCGCATATAACGGTCATGACCGTGGATCCTGGAGAGCGCAACACCGAGCGGCAACCCCGCGCGGAGGCGGAGCTGCGGCGCGCGGCGCTCAGTCAGTTGCTCAAGGGCGGGCCGTTCGCCGAGGCGCTGCACGTCCTGCTCGTGCTCGTGGTTGCAGGGCTGGTGTGGGACTCCTTGCCTCGTGACCTGACGATCGGGTGGGTCGGCGCGGTCGCCGCCGCCGCCGGGTTGCGGGCCATGTGGCGGCTGCGCGTGCTCAAGCTGGCGGCGCCGTCCGACGAAGCCATCCGGGGCGTGCGCCTCACGGTCGCGGGCGTCGGGCTCGCCTGGGGAGTCGGCGCCGCCGCCGCCATCCCCGCGCTCCACCGCGACGAGGCGGCCCTCATCCTCGTCGTCTTCGCCGGGATCCTCGCCGGCGCCACCAGCACACTGGTCGGCGACCGGCGGAGCTTTCGCTACCTGCTCGTGACGATGCTGGCCCCGCTGCCGGTCGGGATCCTGCTGCAGGGCCAGGACCGGTTCCACATCTTCGCCCTCGTGCTGATCGCCGCCTTCTCCTGGAGTATGGACCGGGTGCACGCCCGCGCCCATCGCACGTTCGTGGAGCGCATCCGGGCGACGGCTCTGCTCGACGTGTCCACACAGGAATTGGCGCGGCAGCACGCCTACCTCGAGACTCTCTTGACGATGGCTCCCGTCGCCATCGCGGTGATCGACCGGGAGCGGCGGATCCGCAACCTTAACCGCCAGTTCACGGCCCTGTTCGGCTACGAGGCCCACGACGCGGTGGGCCGTCTCTTGGACGAGCTGATCGTGCCCGAGGATCAACGGGTGGCGGCTGGGGAGCTCGAGCAGCGGGTATGGCAAGGCGAGATGCTGACGGCCGAGATCGAGCGCCGCCATCGCGATGGCCGATCGATTCCGGTCAGGCTCTCGGCCGCTTACGCCCAGGATGCTACCGGTGAGGTCATCATCGTGCGCTACGAGGACATCACCGAGCGCAAGCGAGCCGAGGCGACGATGCGCGAAGCGCGCGACCTGGCGGAGCGGGTGGCGCGGGCGCGCAGCGCCTTCCTCGCCAACATGAGCCACGAGATCCGCACGCCCATGAACGCGGTCCTCGGCTTCGTCGAGCTGGTATTGGACACGGAGCTCGCCGTCGAACAGCGGCGCGCGCTCGAGCTGGTGCGCTCCTCGTCCGAAGCGCTGCTCACCATCCTCAACGACATCCTCGACTATTCGAAGATCGAGGCGGAGCACCTCGAGCTCGAAACGATCCCGTTCGATCTCCCGAAAGTCGTACACGCTACGGCCACCCTGCTCGCCGTGCGGGCCCGCGAGACACACCTCGAGCTCACGGTGGACGTGACGCCCGACGTCCCGCACCTCGTGCGGGGAGACCCGACGCGCGTGCGACAGGTGCTCATGAACCTGATCGGGAACGCGATCAAGTTCACCGAGCGAGGCGAGGTCGACGTGTCCGCGAGCGTGGTGCGCCGCGATGGCGACCAGGCCTCGGTGCAGTTTCGCGTGCGCGATACGGGGATCGGCATCTCGGAGCAACAGCTGGCTACGATCTTCCAGGAGTTCACCCAGGCGGACGCGTCCATGACCCGCCGCTACGGCGGCACGGGACTCGGTCTCGCGATCTCGCGGCGGCTGGTGGCGCTGATGGGCGGCGAGCTCACCGTCACGAGCGAGGTGGGCCGCGGCAGCGAATTCAACTTCACGCTCGCGTTCCCGGTGGAGGCGGCCGCCCCGCAGGCACGGACCGGCGGCGCCGCGACGTCGCTCGGCGGGCGGCGCCTGCTGGTGGTGGATGACAACGAGACCAACCGGCGCATCCTCCGGGACATGTTGGGCGCCGAGGGGATCGCGGTCCACGAGGCGGCGCGCGCCGACGCGGGGCTGGCAGCGCTCCACCGCGGCGTGCAAACGGGGGTCCCCTACGACCTCGCCATCTTGGACGCCCAGATGCCCGACTCGGACGGCTTCGAGCTGGCAGCCGCGGTTCGGGCCGATCGCGAGCTGGCGGCCACCAGACTCCTGATCCTTACCTCGGCGGGGCAACGCGGCGACGGCGAGCGCTGCCGTCAAGTGGGCATCCAGGGCTACCTCACCAAGCCCATCGCGCGGGCCGATCTGATCGAAGCCGTGAGCACCGTGCTGACGGAAGCGCCGCCCGCCGGTACCGCACCCGCCCTCATCACCCGCCACTCGATCGCCGAGTCGCGCCACACCCTGCGGATCCTGCTCGCCGAGGACAACCCTGTGAACCAACAGGTGGCGACCGCAATGCTCGTCAAGCGCGGCCATCAAGTCGACGTCGTGAGCAACGGGCGCGAAGCCGTCGACGCGGTGGGCGCCGCCCAGTACGACGTGGTGCTCATGGACATCCAGATGCCCGAGATGGACGGGTTCGCGGCGACCGAGGGCATTCGTGCACTCCCGCAGGGTCGGACGCTCCCGATCATCGCGCTCACCGCGCATGCGCTGAGCGGCGAGCGCGAGCGCTGCCTCGAGCGCGGCATGACCGGCTATCTCGCGAAGCCGTTCAAGGCGCACGATCTGTTCGCCGCCATCGAGGGCCGAACCGCCCCGACCGCGAACCCGGCGGACGCGCCCGCACCACCGGTCGACCTCGCCGCGTTCCGCCGCACCATGCAGGAGGCGGGCGCGGAAGCGGCGGTCGCCGGCATCCTGGCGACGTTTGCCACCACCTTGCCGCAGCGTCTCGAGGCGCTGGCGGACGCGACCCGCGGCACCGACGCCGAGCCGATTCAACGAGCCGCACATGCCTTCAAGTCGGCCGCGGCGACCATCGGGGCCCGTCGCCTGGCGCAGCTGCTCGAGGAGATGGAGGCGTCCGCCCGAAGCGGCAACGTGGCAGGCGCGCAGAGCGCGTTGCAGGACGTGACAAGCGAGGCGCTGACCGTGCTGGATCACGTGCAGATGGCGGTGGACGGAGGGGGCCATGGCTAAGACGATCCCCGTGCTCGTCGTGGACGACGACCCGGTCTCAAGCGCCCAGCTCTGCGCGCTGGCGAAAGCCGCCGGCTACGCGCCGACGAGCGCCGCCAACGGGCGGGAAGCGTGGGAGATGCTGCAGCTCTCGCGGTTCCAGCTGGTGATCTCGGATTGGTACATGCCCGAGATGGACGGTCCGGAGCTGTGCCGCCGGATCCGCGCACGCCGCAACCAGCCCTACGTCTATTTCGTCATGGTCACTTCCCGCGGCGGCAAGCAGCAGTATCTGGCCGGGATGGAAGCCGGGGCGGACGACTTCATCGCGAAGCCGGTCGACCCGGACGAGCTGCGCGCCCGGCTCACCGTCGCCGAGCGCATCCTCGGCTTGCGCACGGAGCTGCAGCAGCTTGAAGGGCTGCTCCCCATCTGCTCGTACTGCAAGCGTATCCGCAACGATCGCGACGAGTGGCAGTCGCTCGAGGACTACATCGAGCAGCATTTCGCGACACAGTTCAGCCACAGCATCTGCCCCGACTGCTATGTCAAGCATGTCCAACCGCAGCTCGATCAACGAGAGGGCCGGGAGTGACCGCAGCCGAGCCCCATTGACGCCTTGTCCACCCCCGTCCGGATCCTCATGGTGGAGGACGTCCCCGCCGACGCGGAGCTGAACGAGCTCGCGCTGCGCGGCGCCGGTATCTCGTGCGTCACGCGCCGCGTGGACACCGAGCGGACGTTCCGCGAGGCGCTGCGCGCGTTCGCCCCCGACATCGTGGTGTCAGACCATTCGTTGCCTCAGTTTTCCGCCGCCGACACGCTGCGAATCGTCCTCCAGGAGAGTCCCGACACTCCAGTCATCATCGTGACCGGCACCCTCGATGAGGAAACGGCCGCGGAATACATCAAGGCCGGGGCGACGGACTACATCCTCAAGCACCACCTCCAGCGGCTCGGCCCCGCCGTGCTCCGCGCGCTCGAGCTCAAGCGCGCCCGGGACGAGCATGCCCGCGCCGAGGCGGCCCGGGGTCAATCTGAGGAACGCTACCGCATGTTGGTCGAAGGCGTCCGAGACATCATCTTTGCGCTCTCCCCTGAAGGGATCATCGCCTCCCTCAACCCCGCCTTCGAGGCGATCCTCGAGCTGCCCCGCACGGAGTGGATCGGCAAACCGTTCGATCAGCTGGTGCACCCCGAGGATCTCCCGCTCGCAGTCGAGCTGTTCAGCCGCGTGGCGCGCGGTGAACCCCGCCCCGCCAACCCGTTCCGGGTGCGCACGCACAAGGGCGATTATCGGCTGGTGGAGTTCGCCGCCACCGCCCAGCGGCGCGAGGGGCAGCTGGTCGGGATTCTCGGCATCGGCCGGGACGTCACCGAGCGCGCGCAGCTGGAGCAGCAGCTCCGCCAAGCGCAGAAGATGGAGGCCGTGGGACGGCTCGCGGGCGGGATCGCCCACGACTTCAACAACCTCCTCACCGCCATCACCGGATACGCAGAGCTGTTGCACGAAGACCTCGCGGCGGACGACCGGCGCCGTGAAGACGTCGTCGAAATCCGCAAGGCCGCCGATCGTGCCGCGGGTCTCACGCGCCAGCTGCTCGCGTTCAGTCGACAACAGGTCCTGCAACCGCGAGTGCTCGACCTGAACGCGCTGGTGGCCGAGTTCGAGAACATGCTGCGCCGGTTGCTGGGGGAGGACGTCGCGCTGGCGACCCGTCTCGCTCCCGGTTTGGGCGCAATGCAGGCGGATCCTGGTCAGTTCGAGCAGGTGGTTATGAACCTTGCCGTGAACTCGCGGGACGCGATGCCCAACGGCGGCCAGCTCACAATCGAGACCGCCAACGTGGATCTCGATGACGCCTACGCGCGCGAGCACTACCCCGCGCGCCCCGGTCCGTACGTGCTGCTCGCGGTGAGTGACACCGGCACGGGCATGACTGCCGAGGTGCAGGCGCACCTGTTCGAGCCGTTCTTCACCACGAAGGAGAAAGGGAAAGGCACGGGCTTGGGCCTGGCCACCGTGTACGGGATCGTGAAACAGAGCGGCGGCTTCATCTGGGTGTACAGCGAGGTCGGCCACGGCACGACGTTCAAGATCTACATCCCACGGGTGGAGGGATCGGCTCCCCCGCGCCCGGGCGCCGCGCCCGCCTCTGTCGCCGCCGGGACGGAGACGGTCCTGATCGCCGAGGACGAGTCCGCGGTGCGCGCAGTGGCGCGCCACGCACTCGAGCGGCACGGGTACACCGTCCTCGAAGCGCCCAGCGGCGAAGCTGCACTCGATCTGGCCGAGCGCTATTCGGGCACCATCCACCTCCTCCTCACCGACGTCGTCATGTCCGGCCTGAGCGGGCCCGAGCTGGCGCGGCGGCTGCTCCCCGTCCGGCCCGAGGCCCGCGTGCTGTTCATGTCTGGCTACACCGGGGAGGCCATCGTGCACCACGGCCTGGCCGCGCCCGGGATCCACTACATCCAGAAGCCGTTCGCTCCCGATGCCCTGGCGGCGAAGGTGCGCGAGGTGTTGAATGCCTGATCGGGCAACCATTCAGCGGGGGATGACCCTGTCCCTCGAGCGCAAGATCCAGATCGGGTTCGGCATCGCCGTCGCGATCATCGTCGCGGTCGGCGCGGCCGCGCTCCGCAGCACGACCGCCACGGTGGAGAGCGCCCTATGGATGGCGCACACGCTCGAGGCGCGCCGGGAGCTCGAGGCCACCTTCGCCGATCTGATCACCGCGGAGACCGCGGTGCGCGGCTTCGTGATCACGGGGGACACGACCTATCTGGGGCCCTACCATACAGCGCGGTCGACCCTGGGTGGCCTGCTGGCCGGGCTCCGCACCCTGACCGCGGACAACCCGGCGCAGCAGCGTCGACTCGACTCGCTGCGGACTCTGGTCGCAACCCGCCTCGCGCGCTTCCAATGGACCATCCAGACGCGTCGCACCGGCGGGGCGGCCGCCGCCGCACGAGCGGTGATCGGCGGCCGGGGCAAGGAGCTGATGCAGCTGATTCGCGCGTCGATCGACGAGATGGAGGGTGAGGAGGGACGGCTCCTCGCGCAACGCTCCGCGACCCTGCAGGCCAAGGCGCGCCTGGCTCGCCTCGCGGCGTGGAGCGGCGCCGTCGTCGCCGTAGCGCTCGCCGGGATCGCCGGCGTGCTGGTCAGCAGCGAGCTGGCCGGGCGACGCCGAGCGGAGCAGGTCGTGCACGAGACCCAAGCGCGCTTTCGGCAGATGCTCGCCTCGAGTACAGCGGTCATTTACGCCAACACGGTTGCCGGAGGAACCTTCTCGCCCAGCTGGGTGAGCGAGAACATCACCCAGATCACCGGATACGAGGTCGATGAGCCGCTCCGACCCACCTGGTGGATCGATCACCTGCACCCTGACGATCGGGCGCGCGTGCTCGCCGAGATACCCGTCCTGTTGGGCAACGACCGATTGACCACCGAGTACCGCTTCCAGTACAAGGACGGCAGCTACCACTGGGTGCATGATGAGTCGAGGCTGCTCCGGGACGCCGCGGGCAGGCCGGTCGAGGTGGTGGGTTCATGGGTCGACATCACCGATCGCCGGCAGGCCGAGGAGGCGCTGCGCGCGAGCGAGGAGCGGCTCCGGCTCCTCGTGGGGAGCGTGCGGGACTACGCGATCTACCTGCTCGATGCGACGGGCATCGTCGTGAGCTGGAACCCCGGTGCGCAGCAGATCAAGGGATACCGAGCGGAGGAGATCGTCGGCCAGCACTTCTCGCGCTTTTACACACCGGAAGACGTCGCCGCCGGCAAGCCCCAAGCCGCCCTGCAGGCCGCCGCCGCACAGGGCCGGTTCGAAGAAGAGAACTGGCGCATCCGCAAGGACGGGAGCCGGTTCTGGGCAGACGTGGTGATCAGCGCGGTCCGCGACGACCGCGGGACCCTCGTCGGGTTCGCGAAGGTGACGCGGGACCTGACCGAACGTCAACGCGCCGAGGAAGCGCTACGGCGCCACACGGCGCAGCTCGAAGCCGCCAACGCCGAGCTGGACTCGTTCGCCTACTCCGTCTCGCACGACCTGCGGGCCCCGCTGCGCGCCATCGACGGGTTCAGCCAGGCGCTGCTCGAGGATTACGCCGACCGGGTGGACGACGTCGGTAAGGGCTACCTCGGCCGGGTGCGATCGGCGAGCCAGCGCATGGCCACGCTGATCGACGATCTGCTCAACCTCTCCCGGGTCACGCGCCGTGAGATGCAGATCGGTCCCTTGGACCTGAGCGCCCTCGCGAGCGGCATCGCCGAAGACCTCAAGAAACGCGACCCGGCGCGAGGGGTTGAGTTCGCCATCGCCCCGGGCCTCCGCGCCCAGGCGGACCCCGGTCTCATGCGCGTGGTGCTGCAGAACCTGCTCGAAAACGCGTGGAAGTTCACGGGTAAGCGTTCCGATGCGCGCATCGAGGTGGGCAGCGTCCCCCGCGACGGGCGGTCCGCCTATTTCGTGCGGGACAACGGGGCGGGCTTCGATATGACGTACGTTGGCAAGTTGTTCGGCGCATTCCAGCGGCTCCACGGCGCGCAAGAGTTCGACGGCACCGGGATCGGTCTCGCGACCGTGCAGCGCGTGATCCACCGCCACGGCGGCCGCGTCTGGGCCGAAGGGGTGGTGGGCGACGGCGCGACGTTTTACTTCACCCTCTAGGCGAAGCGAGGACCGATGGACGACAAGGTCATCCTGCTGGTGGAGGACAACGCCGACGACGAGGCGCTTACCCTCCGGGCCCTGACGAAGAACAACATCAAGAACGAGGTCATCGTGGCGCACGACGGGGTCGAAGCGTTGGACTATCTGTTTGGCACCGGCGCCTTCGCCGGCCGGAGCCGGCATGCCGTACCCCAGCTCGTGCTGCTGGACTTGAAGCTCCCTCGCATCGACGGGCTCGAGGTGCTGCGCCGGCTGCGCGGCGATCCGCGCACTCGCCTCCTCCCCGTGGTGATCCTCACGTCCTCCAAGGAGGAGCGGGATCTCGTCAACGGCTACAGCCTCGGCGCCAACAGCTACGTGCGCAAGCCGGTCGACTTCGGCGAATTCACCGAAGCGATCCGCCAGCTCGGCCTCTACTGGCTGATCCTGAACGAACCCCCGCCGACCAAGGCGACCTGAGGGACGTGCTTGACGCGACCTAGCCCGCGGACCGAGGGGAGGTGTCGCGTGATCTCGGTCAGGTCCGTCCCACGGCCCAGCAGTTGCCCCCTGGGGGGGGTCGGGTGAGTATTGTGGCCCCGGCATGACCACCCCCTCGCACACCCCCGTCACCCCACTCCGGGAGTCCGAGGCCGAGCTCCAGGCGCTGTTCTCGGCGATCAGCGATCTCATCCTCGTGCTGGATGTCGATGGGCGGTACGTCAAGATCGCGCCAACCAGCCCGTCGCTGTTGTATCGGCCCGCGCCCGAGCTGATCGGGAAGACGCTGCACGAGGTCTTCGACCAAGCCAACGCGGACAAGTTCCTCGGTCTCATCCGGCGCGCCCTCGAGACGCGCGCCACCGTGCACGTCGAGTACTCCCTGCCGATCGGGGGGCGCGACGTCTGGTTCGCCGCGGCCCTCTCGCCGATGGACGACCACCGGGTGGTCCTCGTCGCCCGGGACATCACCGACCGCAAGCAGGCGGCCGAGCGGCTGCGGGCGAGCGAGGCGCGGTTCCGCGCACTCGTCGAGCACGCCAGCGATGTGATCACCCTGCTGAGCCCTGAAGGCACGGTCCTCTACGCGAGCCAGGCGACCGAGCCGGTGCTGGGGTACGGCCCCACCGAAAACCTCGGTCGCAACGCGTTCGAGCTGATTCACCCCGACGACCGACCGCGCGCCCTCGAGCTGTTCGGCGAGCTGATGCACCAGCCGGGCGGCACGGCGCGGGCCGAGCTGCGGGCCCTCCACAAGGACGGGGGCTGGCGCCACGTGGAGGCGGTGGGCGTGAATCGCCTCGACGAACCGGCGATCGGTGCGATCGTCGTCACCTACCGCGATGTCACCGAGCGCCAACGCACCTCGCAGGATCTGCGCGAGACGCTCTCGCTTTTGAACGCGACGTTCGAGTCCACGGCGGACGGCATCCTCGTCGTGACCTTGGACGGCCGGATCGTCAGCTTCAACCGCAAGTTCGCCGCGCTGTGGCGCATCCCCGACTCGATCCTCGAATCGAAGGACTCCGCGCAGACGATCGCGTTCGTGCTCGAGCAGCTGAAGGACCGCGACGGGTTCCTCGCCAAGATGCGCGAGGTGTACGGCCGGCCCGAGGCGTCGAGCTTCGACCTGCTGACATTCCAGGACGGCCGCATCTTCGAGCGGTACTCCCAGCCGCAGCGGATCGCGGGCAAGACGGTCGGCCGCGTCTGGTTCTTCCGGGACGTCACCGAGCGACGACGGGCCGAGCAGATTCAGCTCGCCACGTACCGCATCTCGGAGGCGGCCCACTCCGCCCGCAACCTGCAGGACCTGTTCGCGGCGATCCACGAGATCGTGGGCGGGCTGATGCCGGCCAAGAACTTCTACATCGCATTGTATGACCCCGCCGCGGCGCTGCTCAGCTTCCCGTACTTCGTCGACGAATACGACACGGACTTCCCGTCCAAGCGACTGGGCAAGGGCCTCACCGAGTACGTGCTGCGCAGCGGCCAGGCGCTGCTCGCCACCCCGGAGATCCACGAGGAGCTGGAGCAGCGCGGCGACGTCGAGCTGATCGGCCCCCCGTCGATCGACTGGCTCGGCGTCCCGCTCAAGGCCGGGGACCGCACCATCGGCGTGGTCGTGGCTCAGACCTACACGCCGGGCGTGCGCTACGGCGAGCGCGAGAAAAACATCCTGCAGTTCGTCTCCACCCAGATCGCGATGGCGATCGAGCGGAAGCGTACCGAGGAGCAGTTGCTCGAGAACGAGCGACGCTACCGCTTGCTGTTCCAGTCCAATCCCGAAGCCATGTGGGTGTACGACTGCGACACGCTCCGCTTCCTGGCGGTGAACGACGCCGCGGTGGCGCGCTACGGCTACTCCGAGCAGGAATTCCTGGCGATGACGGTCCGCGACATCCGCCCAGTCTCGGAGCTCGCCCGATTCGAGGAGACGCTGCACAACCAGACCGGGGGGACGTTCACCGGCTTCCGGCACCGGCGCAAAGACGGCACCCTCATCGATGTGGACATCGAGTCGCAGCCGATCACCCTCGCGGGCGTCCCCGCCCGCCTGGTGCTCGCCCGCGACACGACCGAGCGCCGCCAACTCGAGGACCAACTGCGCCAGGCCCAGAAAATGGAGGCCGTGGGGCAGCTCGCCGGCGGCATCGCCCACGATTTCAATAACCTCCTCACCGCGATCCTCGGCAGCACCCAGTTGCTGCTCCACGCGACGCCACCGGAGGACGGTCGCCGCGAGGACGTGGAGGAGATCAAGAACGCCGGGCTGCGGGCGGCGGAGCTGACGCGCCAGCTGCTCGCCTTCAGCCGGCGGCAGGTGCTCGCCCCCAAAGTCCTCGACATGAACGCCGTCGTGTCTCAGATGGACAAGATGCTGCGGCGCCTGATCGTGGAGGACGTCGAGCTCGTGACGCAGCTCGCCGGCGACTTGGGCCCCGTCAGCGCCGATCCCGGCCAGCTCGAGCAGGTGTTGCTGAACCTGGCCGTCAACGCCCGCGACGCGATGCCCCGCGGCGGCCGGCTCACGATCGAGACCGCGAACGTCTTCCTCACCGAGGAGTACTCCGAGCGCCACCACCGGCTCCCGCCCGGCCAGTACGTGCTGCTCGCCGTCTCGGATACGGGCGTCGGCATGGACGAGGCGACCCAGAAGCACCTGTTCGAGCCGTTCTTCACGACCAAGGAGGTGGGCAAGGGCACGGGCTTGGGGCTCGCCACGGTCTACGGCATCGTCAAGCAATCGGGTGGCTACATCTGGGTGTACAGCGAGCCGGGGCACGGCACCACGGTGAAGGTCTACCTCCCCCGAGTCTCCGGCGCGGCGGAGCCGCTGCCCGTCGCCGCCGCCACGCCCGAATTGCGCCGCGGCTCCGAAACCGTGCTCCTCGTCGAAGACGCCCCCCCGGTCCGATCGCTGGCCCGCAAGAGCCTGGAGAGCTATGGGTACACCGTGCTCGAGGCGGCCGACGGCCCGGCGGCGCTCGAGCTGTCGGCCGACGTGGTGATGCCGGGAATGAGCGGGCGGGAACTGGCCGAGCGGCTCGCGCCGGCGCGCCCCGCCATGCGGGTGCTCTACACGTCGGGCTACACCGATGACGCGATGGTCCGCCAGGGGGTATTGCGCGCGGGCGTCGCATTCTTACAGAAGCCGTTCATCCCGGAGACGCTGGCGCGGAAGGTGAGGGAAGTCCTTGACCGGGAGCAGGGAGAAGGGAGAGGGGAGAGGTTCGATCCGGTGCTCTGATGGCCGACGGTCACCGGAGCGTACCTCTCCCCTCTCCCTTCTCCCCTCTTACCCTCGATCCAGAATCTCCCGGACGCGCAACAGCAGATCGCTCGCCGTCCACGGTTTGCGGAGCACGCGGAGCAGCGGGTCGGGCCGGACGCCGCCCCTGGCGTCCGGATCCGAATAGCCACTTGCGAACAGGAAGCGCGCGCTTCGCCCCTCGCGGTGCAGCGCGTCGAGCAGCGCCCGCCCCCCGAGCCGCGGCATGACGAGGTCGGAGAAGACGAGGTGGATCGCGGGTCCCTGCTGGCGCAGCACCTCGAGCGCCTCCTGTCCGTCCGCCGCAGTCACCACCTGGTAGCCGGCGTCCTCCAGAATACGCTTCGCCGAGCGGCGTAACTGGTCGTCGTCCTCCACCACCAGGACCGTCTCGCTGCCGCCCCGCACTTCCGGCTCACCGGGGCGGCGCCGGGCGGCGCTGGTGGCGTCCTGGCCGGCCACCGGGAAATAGAGCCGGAACCGGGTACCCTTCCCCAGGGCGGTGTCCACTTCGATGCCGCCGCCGTGCTGCTTCACCAGCCCGTACACCGTCGCCAGGCCCAGGCCCGTCCCCCGCCCCGCCGGCTTCGTGGTAAAGAACGGCTCGAACATCCGCCGCCGGGTCGCGTCGTCCATGCCCACCCCCGTATCGTCGACGCACAGACAGACGTACTCGCCGGCGCTGGGCGCGCCGCAGGCGAGCCGCTGCTCCTCGCTCAAGTACACGGGGGCCGTCGCGATGCGCAGCACGCCGCCGCCCGGCATGGCGTCGCGCGCGTTGGTGGCGAGGTTGAAGAGGATCTGCTCCGCGGCGTGTCCGTCGGCGCGCACCTCGGGCAGGTCCGCCTCGCTGGCGGTGACGATCTCCACGTCCGCCGGGAGAATGCGCCGCAGGAACCCGATGAGGTCCTTGACGAGGCAGGCGAGGTCGGTCGGCTGCAGGTCGAGACTCGAGCGTCGCGCGAACCCGAGCAGCTCCTGCACCATGACTCGCCCGCGTAGCGCCGCGGACATGACGTCGCGCAGGTCGGCATGCGCGTCGCCGTGCTCCTTGGGGAGGGCCTTCGCGATCAGCTGGGAGTTCGCCAGGATGATGGTGAGCAGGTTGTTGAAGTCGTGGGCGATGCCGCCGGTGAGCTGGCCGATCGCTTCCATCTTTTGGGACTGGCGTAGCTGCTCCTCGAGGGCGCGCCGCTCGGTGATGTCTTCGGCAATCGTCTCGAAGCACTCAATCCGCCCATTCCCCCGCCGCACGGCACGTCCGGAGAGCCGCACCAGGATGCGCCCGCCGTCCTTGCGTTTCCACGCGACTTCCGCCCCCCGGATCGCGTCGCCGCCGTCGAACTGGGCGAGGATGCGCTCGCGCTCCCGCGGGTCCGCGTACACGTCGCGGGCGATGTCCAGGGCGAGCAGCTCGGCTTCGCTATCATACCCCAGCAGTCTCACGAGGGCGGGATTCGCGGCCAGGAACCTGCCGTCCGGCGTGGACTTGTAGATCCCGTGACTGGCGTGCTCCACGACGGTGCGGCTGCTTTCCTCGGACCGCCGCAACGCTTCCTCGGCGCGGCGCCGCTCGGTGACGTCCGTCCCCACCCCGATCACACCGGCAACCGAGCCCGCCGCATCCCGCACCGGTGAGTACCACGCCTCGAACACCGTCCCGAACACCTCCACAGTGGAGGAGAACGTTTCCCCGGCGAGCGCCCGGCGCACGTCCGCCAGCGCCTGCGGGAGGTCCGCGTACAGCTCGTATACCGACCGGCCGACCAGTTGCGCGGGCCGTACTCCGACCGCTTCGAGCGCCTTCCCTTCCACCATCGTGAACACGCCGTTATGATCGAACGCGAACAGCACGAGCGGCGCGCCCGCGATCACGGTGCGCAGCCGCTCTTTGCTCTCGCGCAGGGCGCGCTCCTGCCGCCGGCGCTGGGTCACGTCCCGCGCGTTCACGATCAGGTGCGCCGAGCCGGCGGGACCCACCC
>Ga0209237_1001109_pt1 | contig 15874 bp, 15 predicted proteins | sample GraSoi013_1_40cm_2_FD_185820 | JGI IMG/M metagenome (GOLD analysis project Ga0209237, IMG submission 185820) | Grasslands soil microbial communities from the Angelo Coastal Reserve, California, USA - Sample 10_02_2013_1_40cm (SPAdes) (version 2) | ecosystem: Environmental > Terrestrial > Soil >... | reverse complement strand
CTCGGCGAGCCACCCGGCCGCTTCGGCCTTCGTGACGATCGCGAGGATCTCGACGGCTTGACGCGTGACGTCATGAAGTACCCTCACTTCCCCCGACAGAAGGGTTAGGCGTCACTGCATTTCGTGGGTGTCCAGGTCGACGGCGTGCTCGGCCTTGTGCGCCAGGTGCGTGCGGCCGTCCTTCATCTTCGTGATCTTCGCGTCCGGATCCGACGGGTTCTCCCAGTCCTTGTTCGACGTCCGCTTCTTCCGGCGCCGATCCAGGCGCGCCAACGCCTCGCGGGTTGGGGTCTTGATGCCCGACTCGGCCGCGAGGCGCGTCAAGAATTCCTGGTAGCTCTCGCCGGTGTCGCGCCGCACGATGCTGCGCATCGCGGCGTTGGCCTCCAGCGTCGTCGCGTCGATCGCCACGGTGCGCCCCTTGAGCAGTCCGGCCGTGACCAGGCGCTCTTGCACCCAGGTGAAGACGGCGCGATGCGTCTCTACGTCAATCAATCGTCGCGTGCGCGAAATCGTCGAATGATCCGGGGCGGCGGCGTCGAGGCCGAGCCCCACGAAGCCGCGCACCGCCAGCGAATCGGCCGCGCGCCAGGCGATGCCGCGTTCCGAGTCGAGCCCTTCGAAGTACCCGAGCAGCAGCAATCGGAAGTACCGCCCTGGCGGCAATCCCGGTCGCCCCATTACCGGCGCGTAGAACGACCGACACTGCTCCTCCACGAACCGGTCGAAGCCGGCCTCGTCGAGGATGGTGTTCAGTCGCGCGTAGAACGGGTGACCCGGCGAGACCGGCAGGTCGGTGGTCGACACCCACATCGGGGCTTGCTCGCTCTTGCGTTTACCCATCGCCATGGGCCGCAGTTTATGTTGCCGCCCTCCGTTCTGGCGACGAATCTCTTACTGACTTTCACCACGGGCTGTTAGAGCAAAGGTTGGCGCGAATAGAAGGAGAACTCAATCTCGTCCTTATCATTTTGGCCCCTTCGGGTAGGGTTTAGTGTTGACTTCGATGGGACGCCAGACTGCAACGCGCCGCCGAACGCTCTGGCTGAGCGGCCGGCGTCGAGCCGGACCGCTCGAGCCTGCTGTTAGCCGCTCACACATTCACTCTAAGCGGCCGTCCCAGCGGCCAGGCACCGCTGTCTCGCTCAGCGCGCCGGCTGACCCTCGCTATCCCTTGAGCTCTCGCTTCAGCTCGTTGAAGAAGCGCCAGTCCGTGCCCTGGGCGATAATCTTTTGCGGGCTCGCCTTGATCATCCCCGCCTCGTGGAGGCGGAGGGCGTAGAAGCGCACCGAGTCTTCAGGATCGTAGACGCGCCACTTGTCGTAGGGAACATCCTTCATGGTCGCGAGCGCATAGTCGTAGCGCGACGTGAACCCGCCGTCGACGAGGGCCCGAGCGGCCCGTTCAGGCTCGAGGGCGCAGATGGCGGCCGCCTTCAAGATCGCCCGCAGCGCCCGCTTGGTGGCGATCGGATGTTTGCGAACGAACTCCCGGTTGCCCGTGGCCATGCAGCAAAAGTACTGCGACCACGGCCGGTCGACCGTGCTGTTGACGACGACGTGTCCGAGTTTCCGGGCGCGGAGCTCCTGAGGGTCCGGCGGAAATGCGAGGTAGGCGTCGACCTTCCCCTCCGCGAGCAGCCGCTTGCCCTCGGCGGCGGGATGCTCGGCGAAGGTGACGTCCTTGTTTGGATCCAGCCCCACATGGGCAAGCATGCTGGAGAGAAAGACGTGCGCGGGTTGACCCAGCTCGGTGATCGCGACCGTCTTCCCCTTTAGATCCCGGAGCACACGAACCCGGTCCGTCCCGAACAGCTCGAAACAGCCGGGGTGCACACCGCCCAAGACCGTGATGGGGTCGCCGGCGTCCAGCTGGATGACCAGCGGCGCGACGAAGTGCAGGGAGACGTCGACCTCCCCCGATGCCAGAACCTTCGATATACCCGCGGTGGTCGTCTTGACGTACTTGATGTCGCTGAACCCCTCGGCCTTCAGTAGTTCCCCGACGATGTACTGGGGAGCCACGCAGACGCTCGGCGAGTGATAGAGCCTCAGTCTCGTCGTCTCGGGCGGCGGTTCCGCCCCGACCCGCGCTGGTCGAATTCCAGCGAACCCGGCCGTCCCCGCCAGCGTCAGCCCGCTGACGAACTCGCGTCGGCTCCAGCTCTCGCGTCGGTCACTCATGGAGACCTCCTCCGCTGCGACGAGTATGGACCTCGGTCCCACCTGCGGGATCGACCCTCGGCAGCTCGTTAGGATTTCGGGGTGCGTCTGACTTGCCTGTCTCGCTTCACCCGGTCCAACCCAGACCGAGTTTCCCTGGTCAGCCAAAACGCCTTCGCGGCGCCAAGTGTTGCAGCCCTCGCCCTCTCGACCCACGCTCACGTTGACCGGCCGCGGCGAGCGCATGCGAGCCAGCGGTCAGGTCGACCGTGGAGTTCTGCGCCGGCCCGCACAGGGTTGCACTTTGTGGGGCGAGTGGCAAATTCATCGGGTGGCCACGAGGCAGACGGAAGCCGACGCCGATCTCGGGCCCTCACCATTGAGAAGGAATTGCGCGTACCGCTCAAGGTAGTCGTCAGCACGATCTCCAAGGACCTCTCGCGCGACTTCCTCATAAGACGGGTGTGTTCGGGTTTGGTCGGCCACGAATGCCGGCCGCGATGTCAGTCTTCTTCGGCTTTCGCACGCGAAGGCCGGTGATGAGCTCGTACGACACCTTGACCCTGGCGAAGCCGGCGGCCTCGAACCATCCGACCAGCTCTCGCTCGTCCCACCCTACGAGCGTTCCCCACCAGTCCTCCTTGCGGGCCTCGTAATAGTTCTGGATTTCACCCCACTCCGGTTGAAGCCCGTCATAGAATCCGCTGGCGCGCACCCGATTCCGTACCTGCTCCGAGACCTCGTTGATGGGCTCGAAGATGGACGCCCGGCCCCTGGGCTTCAACACCCGGTATAGCTCGCGAACACCCGCTTGCTTATCGGCGAGGTAGATCAGGACCGAACGCGTCATTACGACGTCGACGCTCTGGCTTGCCAATGGAATGTGCAACGCGTCACCGCCCACGCAAGCCAGGGGAGCGACATTCGCCGCCGGTTCTGCCTGGCGCCTGCACTCAGACAGCGCGTCGTCGGACCCATCGACGGCTACCACGCCTCCCGACCCCTTTACGCGTTTGCGCGCCTCAAGGGCCAGCAAGCCGGTTCCTGCTCCGAGATCGACCACTCGCTCACCTGGCCGAAGCCGCGCCTCACGCAGAATACGGTCGCGAACTCGAGCGAGCGACCGATGTACTCGCCGCACCTGGACTTCCGTGGCGCCGCGGTCTCGCCCGCGGACAAGCCAGTCCGCCCAGCGGTCCAGCTTCCGATCTGTGCCGTGCGAGGTTCCCGAGGTCACAGGTCCGGTTCCTAGCTGGGCAGCAGCGATCGGACTCGCGGGCGGTTCACCCTTGCGTCCTCGTGCGTATAACGCCCGGTTGAGCGGCGGCGCGACCAAGTTGTGAGGTTGTCACCATGTCCATGACGCCGTGTTGTTAGGCTCTCCACTAGCGCCCGTGGCCTAGACAAACGGTTCCTGACACTTTTATTCTGTGCGGAACGTCGTATACATGCCGAGCAGGTTGTGCCGTGAGCGCGCAGGGCTCCGCGAACACGGTCGAGCAGACGCGGCCCTCGGAAGTTGGCTCACCGACGGCCAGCGGACGGGCCCGGCCCCTCTCCACGGGGTAGCGAACCGATCCCCGCCGCCTCACGTAACCGCGACGCCGTCACCCCCTTTCGTTCCCGAACGACTATAGCGCGCGGCTGGCGAAGCGAACAAGCGTGCCCAGCTGTATCCGAGGAGCGACTGGCAGCGTGCGGTTCGGAGGCGAGGCGGAGCGCGGCCCACCGCTCCGGATTCCCTCCGGCGGCGCGAGAGGTTACCATGAGCCCGCCATGAAGCGCGTCCTCCTTCTCACCGCCAGCTATGGCTCGGGCCACAACGCGGCGGCCCGGTGTCTCGCGCAAGCCTTCGAGCGCGAAGGGTGCGCCGTCACGGTCGTGGACCACTTCCGTGAGCTGGTCTCCCCGCTCTTCGAGCGCGCCTCGCGCGCGCTCTACCACGCGATCCTCCTCCGCGCCCCGGTGCTCTGGGGCATCGGTTACGCGCTCGGCGACTGGATGGCGAGCGACTCGCCGTTTGCCCTGGGCGTCACGCGCCTGGGCGCCCGCCGGCTCGCGCCGTTGCTCGACTCGCTCCGGCCGGACGCGGTCGTGACCGTCCACGCCACGCCCGCCACCGCGATGTCTGCGCTGGTCGCGGAGGGCCGGCGCACGCCGCCCCACACGTCCGTCGTCACCGACTTCGTCGCGCACAGCCAGTGGATCGCGCGCCACATCGACTGCTACTGCGTCGCGGCCGACGAGGTGAAGCACGAGTTCATCGCCCGCGGCATCCCTGCGCAGCGGATCGTCGTGACCGGCATGCCCGTCCGCGCCGAGTTCGCCGAGCCCGTGGACCCGGCCGCCGTGCGCGCCGCGCTCGGGCTCGGGGACCGGGCCCCCGTCGTGCTCGCCATGGCGGGCTCGCAGGGCTCGTTCGGTCGCCTGCCCGACGTCGCGCGAGCCCTCGACGCTCTCGAGTGGCCGCTCCAGGGGCTCCTCGTCGCCGGCCATGACAAGGGTCTCAGGCGGAGGCTCGAGCGCCTGACCGACGGCACGCGCGTCCGGACGGTCGGCTACGTGGACGACGTCCCCCGACTCATGGCGGCCGCCGACCTTCTGGTGACGAAGGCCGGCGGCCTCACACTCGCCGAGGCCATGGCGGCCGGGCTGCCGGTCCTCGCCTACGGTTCCCTGCCCGGCCAGGAGCAGCGAAACGAGCACTTCGCCGCCCGGGCAGGAATCGCGCTCGTCGCGCGCTCCTACCTCGAGCTCGTTCATCTGCTCGACCGCGCGCTCGACGATCCGGACCTCCTCGAGCGGCTGCGCGCGCGGATCCGCCGGGTTCGACGGCGCGACGCGACCCAGCGGATCGTTTCCGCGGTCCTCGAGCCGCTCGGCCAGCCCGCGACGCGGCCGTGATCCTGACGCGGCTCGGCGTCGGCGCCGCCGTCGGGTGGGCGGCGTACGCGTGGGGCGCCCACGTGCTGACGCTCGGCTGTGTGTGGCGCGGCAGCCACGCGGCCCGGCGTGTCGCACTCACCTTCGACGACGGTCCCGATCGCGACTGGACACCGCGCGTCCTGGACCTCCTCGCCGCCCGCCGCGCACGCGGATCGTTTTTCCTGGTGGGCGAGCGCGCGGCGCAGGTCCCGGATGCCGTGCGTCGCATGGTCGCCGAGGGCCACGAAGTCGGGAGCCACGGCTGGTCTCATCGGTCCCTGTGGCTCTGCGGCCCGCGGCGCACCGCCGACGAGATCGACCGAGCCCACGCGACGCTCGCCGCGCTCGCGGGACGCGAGCCGCGTTACTTCCGTCCCCCGTGGGGGATGGTGAACGCCGCGATGTTCGGCGCGCTCCGCCGCCGGGGTGAGCGGTGCGTGTTCTGGTCGATTCAGCCGGAAGGGCTCAGGGCCGTGGCGGCGGAGGACCAGGTGCGTCACGTCCTCCGTCGCGCCCACTCCGGGGCCATCGTGGACCTGCACGACGCCGAGGGAACCCGGCGCGCGCCGGAGCGCCTCGTCCAGGCGCTCCCGGCGATGATCGACGGGCTCCGCGCGGCGGGCTACGAGCTCGCGACGATCGCCGAGCTCCTGGAGGCGGCGCCCGCTACGGTGGCTCGTTGACCCAGAGCCAGCGGCCGCCAGAGGCGAAGACGAGCCGCGCGCCCGGGAGCCGCGCGACGACGCTCGCCTCAGGCGGGCGCACGCTTACGACCCACACGCGGCCAGCCTCCCAGGCCTTCGCGAGTCGCGCCGCGTCCCAGAACACGTCGCGCGCCTCGGGGCGGCGCGCGCCGAAGGCGAGCACACTCTTCTGCCCCTCCACGATCACCGCGCGGCGGCCCGAGTACCATTCGAGCGCGCCCGAGTTCTCGAGCGGACCCTCGTGGACGATCAGGTCCTCCCGCCCGGCGCGCCGAACGAGCTCGAGGCCGACCCCCTCCGCCGCGCGGTGGCCGGAGACCAGGCCGAGCGCGCCGGCGATCAACGGGAGGAGCGCGAGCATCGGGGCGAGCACGACGAACGCGGCGACGTTCGGGCGCGCCCACGCGCCGCCGCCCACGAGGACGCAGGCGCCCGACGCCATGGCGCCCGCGGCGAAGACGAGGGCGGCGTCGGCCAACAACGGTTGGAACTCGGCGAACGACGGCAGCGGCGGTCCCTGGCCCGCCGCCGCGCTCTTGCGCGTGGCGACGTCCGTCGCGCCCAGGACCGACTCGAGAAAATCGCGCCCGTCGCTCGCCCACAGGAGCGCGCACGCGACTGCGAGCGCGGCGAAGACGAGCGCATGGGCGGCGACGAGACGCCGGCCGCCGTGCGATTCCCAGCCGCGGGCGGCGAGCAGCGCGACGGCGAAGTAGGCGGGCAGCCCGTAGTGCGGCAGCCGGAACGGGGACAGCGCCGTTATCGCGAGGCCGCCCACCGCCCAGAGGCCGAGGGCGACCCACGCCGTCTCCCGGGGATCTCGCCACGCGCGCTGCCGAACAAGCGCCCACAGCGCGGCACCGGCCGAGAGGATCCACGGCGTGGCACCCAGGAGTGCGACCGCCAGGAACTGCGCCACCGAGAGCGGCACGTCTTCGTCGGGGAACTGGCGGACCCGCGCCACGTTGAGCAGGTGGTTGTCGATCACCGTGTACCAGACGAACCCCGGCGTCCGTCGCTCCACCGCGGGCCACCACGCGAAGCCGAGCGCGAGGCAGGCGAAGACGCCAGGCAACGGAAGCCAGCGGCCGAGCGGTCGCGCCCGGCGTGCGAGGGCGAGCGCCGTGCCGATCACGAGCGGCGGCGCCAGCGCGCCGACCGGATCCTTCGCGAGCGCCGCCACACCGAAGGCCGCGAGGCCCACCGCGACACGCCCCCGCCGTCCCTCGGCGATGCCGTTGAGGACGAGCGCGAAGCCCCACGCGAGCGCCGCGACGAAGAGCGTCTCGGGCCGGACGTAGCGGGCGAAGGCGAAGAACCCCGCGCTCGTCAGGAGCGCCGTCCCGGCGATGAACCCGCCACGCGCCCCGAGGAGGCGCCCGCCGAGCCAGGCGGTGGCCGCGATTGCGGCGAGGGCGGAGAGCGCGGGCACGGCGCGCGCCGTCGTCTCACTCGGCCCGGCGAGCGCCAGCGCTCCGGCGAGCAGGGTATAGAGGAGCGGCGGCTTGTCCACGTAGCGGACGCCGCCGAGCGTCAGCGCGAAGGGATCGCGCGAGCGCAGGAGCTCGCGCGCGATCTCGGCGTGCATGCCCTCGCCGGGGTCGTCGAAAGGCGCCAGCCCGAGCCCCTCGAAGACGAGCGGCACCGCGAGGGCGACCGCGAGCGCCGCCACAGCGAGCGCCGCGCGCGCGCGCGTCAGGTGCGTGAGACCAGGGCCGCGCCGGCCGCGATCAGCGCGATGCCGGCCCAGCGGGCCGGCGTCACCGGTTCGGCGAGGAGGAGGCGGGCGAGGAGCGCGACCACGATGTAGTCGATCGCGGTCAGCGGGAGCACCTGGCTCACATTCGCCCGCGAGAGCAGCGTGAGGTACATGACGAAGAACGTCGCCTGGAGCGCCACGCCCAGCAGCAGCCACGGGCTCGAAAGCGCACGGGCGGTCATCGCGCCCAGCATCGACGCCGGCGCCTCGGTGAGGTCGCCGACCGTCTTCATCCCCTTCGAGAGCAGGACGTGACCGGTGCCGCCGATCAGGACGGCGAGCAGGATGAGCACCATGGTCTTCAGCATCAGAACGACTTCCCGATCGCCGCGAGCACCTCGCGCTCGACCGCCGCGTCCGGGGTTGGGACCGGGTCGTCGGCGTTCATCCACAGGATGCGCTCGCGCTTGAAGACGCCGCGCTCCACCGTGATCGTCGTCCGGTTCGCCCCGTCCGCCTTGAGGTGGACCCGCAGGCGATGGCGCATACCCTTGGCGTAGACGCCGTAGTCCTCGCCGTCGAGCTTGCGCGAGTCGGTGATGATCCAGCCGACGGAGCGATCGACCGTGTCGATCTCCCAGCCGAGGATCTTCAACACCTTCTCGGTGGTGGACCACGCACGGTCGAGCGACACCGGGAAGGTCTGGGAGACCGACCCCGCGTCGGCCGTTGGGGCCAGCGCCACGAGCGCGAGCAGCACGAACACGCTGATCTTCATTCGTGAACCTCCGGGGCCAGGGGTCGACTCACGCTTCCAGCACTCCGCCTCGCAGCCGGTAGACCGCCGTCGCCCCCGTCGCCGCCTCCGGCCGGTGGCTCACGACGACGACGGCGGCGCCCGCGCGCGCCCGGCTCCGGAGCGCGTCGAAGATGACGGCGCCGTTGGCGTCGTCCAGGTTGCCGGTGGGCTCGTCGGCGAGGAGCAGCGGCGGGTCGTTCAGCACCGCCCGGCAGAAGGCGACCCGCTGCTGCTCGCCCCCCGACAGCTCTTGTGGATAATGGTCCTTCCGGCCGACCACGCCGAGCTCGTCGAGCAGCGCGAGCCCGCGCCGCCGGGCCTCCGCGCGGTCGCGCCCCGTGTAGCGCGCCGCGAGCAGGACGTTCTCGAGCGCGGTGAGCGACGGCAGCAACAGGAACGACTGAAAGACGAAGCCGACCCACCGCCCGCGCGCGCGGCTCTTCGCCGAGCGCGGCAGCGCGCTGACGCACACGTTTTCGTACACGATCTCGCCCGCGTCGGCGTCCTCGAGGAGTCCGAGGACGCAGAGGAGCGTGCTCTTGCCGGAGCCGGATTGCCCGACGACCGCGACCAGCTCGCCGCCCTTCACCACGAGGTCCACCCCGCGCAGGACCGGGATCGGCTCGCCCCCGGGGGCCCGGTACGACTTCACGAGACCGGTCGCCCGCAGCACGGCGCCGCCCTACGCGCCCCGCCGGATCGCCTCGGCCGGCGAGAGGCGGACGACACGGACGGTGGCCCACGCCGCCGCGGCGGCGCCCAGCAGGACCGAGAAAGCGAGCGCCCCGGTGAGGAGGCGCGTCGAGAAGTAGAAGAGTTGCTGGCCCGAGCGGCCCGCCCACGCGTCGATGGAGCTCCCCAGCAGGACCGCGAGCCCAACGCCCCCGGCGCCGCCACACACCGTGACCGCGAGCGCCTCGCCCAGGACCTCGCGCGCGAGGTCCAGGTCGGTCGCGCCCAGCGCGCGCTTGACCCCGAAGTCTCGGATCCGCTCGAAGACCGCCGCCGCCATCGTGTTGGCGAGCGACAGGCCGCCGATCACGAGCGCGAGCGCGCCGATCCCGACGAGCAGCGCCGCGAAGAACGCGGTCGAGGCGCGGAGCAGCCGCGACAGCTCGCTCGGAAGCTGCACGTTGACGTCCGGCACCTCGGCCATGATCCGCCGGGCGACCGCGTCGGGGTCCTCCCCCTCGCGCCAGCCCACCGCGACGCCGGTGTTGAGGTCGGCGGCCGTGAGCGCCGCCGCGCCCGACGCGAGCAGGGTCCGGAGCATCCGGTCCTTCGCGACCCACTGCTCGCGGGCGTCCTCGATCGGCACGAACACGAACCGGTCGGGCGCCGTGAGCATGCGCTCGAGGATGCCGACAACGCCGTACTCCGCACCCTCGAGTGGGAGCCGCGAGCCCACGCCGAGGCCGCGCGAGGCGGCGAATGCGGCGCCGACCACGGCCGCGCGCCGGTCGCCCGTGCGCAGGAACCGCCCGGCACGCACCGGCAGCGCGCGGTAGTAGCGGTTCGGCATCGGCACCGAGAGGTCGAGCCCCAGGATCAACTCCTGGGTCAGCGTCATGAACTGCGACGTGGAGGGGTCCAGCGGGAGCATGACCTGGGGCTGCACCCCTGCCACACCGGGGACCGAGGAAATCTTTTTGATCGTCGCGGCCGGCAGGAGGCCGCCCGCCGTGAAGCCCGCGCCCATCCCCATCCCGCGTCCGGCCACGGAGATCTGGCCCAGGACGAAGCGGTCGCCGCCCTCGATGAAGCGCACGATGCGCTCGCTCATGGCGCCGAGCGCGACGACGCCGGCGACGCCGATCGCGATCCCGGCGATCGCGAACGCGTAACCGCGAAGGAGTCTCAGCACCCCTGGGGCCCCCGCCCCGCGACGTCCTCGGCTCGCACTACCCGATCCATAGACTCGCCTCGCGGCGCGCGTCGCAGAGCCTCCGCGGCCGCCGCTCGGCTCGCACTACCATTCCAAGCGCGACTCGACGGGCCGGCCCGCCCGTCGCCGCACCCAGACGTTCGCGCGCGTGATCGCGAACAGGAGCAGGAGCGACGCCCGCGTGCGCCACGACATGCGGAGGAAGGCGCCGCCCGAGAGCACGCTCAGCACCGCGTCGAGCATGCCGAAGGCGCTCCTGGGCTGGAGGAAGAGCTCGAGGAATGCGGGCTCGTAGTACTTGTGGATGAACCGGAAGAACGGACGGAGCCCGCCCCAGACGCGGCGCCGGTAGGACGCGAAGCGCCGGGCCTCGAAGCGGCCGTCGGCGAGCACGCGGTCGATCGCGCGTGCCGCCAGCTCGCCCGACTGTAGCGCGATGTGCACGCCGCCCGAGAAGATCGGATCCACGAATGCGATCGCGTCGCCGACGACGAGGAACCGATCACCGACCACGGGACGGTTGCTGTACGAGAAATTCGCCTCGCTGTGGACCTCCGTGACCGGGCGCGCGCCCGCGAGGCCTTCGGCGACGCGCTGGCACCGCCGGATCATCTCGGCGTAGAGGGCGTCGCGCGTCCCGCGCCAGTCGCGCACCGTCCGCGCGTGCATGACGCAGCCGACGCTCGTCCGGTCGCCGGCGAGCGGGATCCACCAGAACCAGCCGTGCTCGAAGACGTAGATGCGGATGTTGCCCTCGTCCGGCGCGGGGGCCCGCCAGGCGCCGCGCCAGTGGGCGAAGAGCGCGACCTTGCCGAGGTTCGGGATTCGCTCGCGTCCCCCGAGTGTCTGGGAGAGCAGGCCCGCCCGGCCAGTCGCGTCGACGAGGAAGCGCGCGCGCACCTCGGTGCGCTGGCCGTGGCTCTCGGCCGTGACCGTCACGCCGTCGGCGTCGAAGGCAACGGCCAGCGCCGTCGCCGGCTGGCGGACGTCGACACCGAGCTTCTTCGCGTGCTCGAGCAGGAGCGCGTCGAATTCCGCGCGCGGGACCTGATACGCATAGGGCGGCCAGGGCTTGTCCCGGAGAAAGTAGAACGTATGCTCCAGCCCCGACTCCTGATCGTGGAAGGTCGCGCCGTACTTCACCTGAAACCCGCGCTCGGCGATCGCCTTGTGGGCGCCCAGGCGATCCAGGATCGGGAGCGTCGCCGGCAGCAGGGACTCGCCGACGTGGAAGCGCGGGAACGGCTCGCGCTCGACGAGGAGCACGCGGCGCCCGGCCTGGGCGAGGAAGCCGCCGGTGGCCGAGCCGGCCGGTCCGCCGCCGACGACGACCACGTCGTAGGGTTCGGCCGGCGTCACCGTGGCGCCTCCGGCGGCACCGCGAGCGTCATGAGAGCGGCGCGCTCGGGCTCGCCCGCGAGGTCGAGCCTGACCTGCGAGCAGAGCCGTTCCACGAGCGGCGTGACCACGTCGGGAAGCCGGCGCGCCACCAGCGCCTGCAGCGCCAGGAGAACGAGCAGCACGGGCGCCGCCAGCGTCGCCGTCGCCGCCGCCGCGGCCCGTCGCCGGCGCGGGTGCCGCCACCAGCCGCCGGCGGCCGCCTCGCGCGCCCAGCGCGCCGCGACGCGGCCAGCCAGGTACGCGCCAATCGCCACGCCATCACCGAGCGGACGGAACCGACTGCGCCGCCGGGCCCTTGGAATCGCCCGCACGGGCACTTCACGCACCTGCCAGCCGCGACCCGCTGCGGCGATCAGCACCTCGGTCTCCAGCACGAAGCCTCCGTGCCTTAGCGCCACGTCGTCGAACAGCGCGACCGGGTAGGCTCGGTAGCCGGACTGCGTGTCCTCGAGCTTGAGCCCGCTCGCCCAGTAGACGAAGAACCCCGCCACCCGGATCGCGTTCAGGCGGTCGGGCGCGAGCGCATCCGGCGCGGCGAGGCGGCTCCCGATCACGATCGCCCGCGGCGCGCTCTGCGCGGTGCCGAGCACGGCGGGAAGGTCCTGCGGGTCGTGCTGCCCGTCGCCGTCGAGCGTGACGACGACCGACGCCCCGCGGCTCCGCGCGGCGGCGATGCCCGTCCGGATCGCCTGGCCCTTGCCGAGGCGCCGCGGATGGCGGAGGAGATCGGCCCCGGCGGCCCGCGCGGCGGCGGCGCCCCCGTCCTCGGAGCCGTCGTCCACGACGAGCACGGGCGCGTGCGCCCGCGCCGCGGCGACGACTTCGCTTATCGTCTCCGCCTCGTTGAACACCGGGATGACGATCATTGGAACGAAAGCCGTGAGCCCGCTAGACATCGTGGGTGGCCTGACCCAGGTGCGACCCGGCTCCGTCCCGCATGTCACTATTCATTCCACAGGAGCGCGGCGGACCACCAGGGCGACGTGAGTCCCGCCCCGAGCGATCGCGTGCACGACCGCCGGCCCGCGTGAGACCTCGTCGAGCGCCGCCGCGGCGACGGCGAGCGCTCCGAGGCCCGCGTGGCGGCCCGCGCGCGACGCGAGCGCCGTCTGCGGCGGCCGCGCTGGCCGGAGCGCCTCCTCGAGGATCGCCTGCTCCCAGCGATCCCGCGGCCCGTCGCCGCTTGCTGAGACCCAGACCCGGCCCACCTCGCCCGAGGTCGCCCCAGCCTCGTCCAGCGCCGCCGCGACCGCGCGCGAGGCGGCGCCGCGACCCACCCCGTACGGCCGCGCCCTGAGCGCGCGCCACGCGACTCCCGCGATCTCGCCGAGCACGCGGGCGCCGCGCGCTTCCGCCGAGTCGAGCGATTCGAGGAGGACGAAGCCGGCGCCTTCGCCTCGTCTCTCACTCGGCGCGCCGCCCTCGGCGAGCAGCTCGGCCAGGGCCGAATCGAACTCGTCGACGCCGCCGGCGAGCACCGCGTCCGCGCGACCCGCGCGGACGGCAGCGGCGGCGCGGGCGATGGCAAGCTCGCCGGCGACCGTCGGGGCGTTGAGCGTGAGCGATAGTTCGCGCGCGGTCACGGCGATGGCGGTGGCTGCCGCCATCGTGTTCATGACCGTGTTCGGGAAGAGCAGCGCCGAGAGGCCGCCGGGCCCGCGATGGAGGTAGCCGTCGACGAAGGCGATCGTCGAGCGCAGATCGCCGAACTCGGCACCGATCACGAGCCCGAGGCCGGCGCCGGGGCCGAGCCCGGCGTCGGCGAGCGCGATCCGCGCCGCGGCGACGGAGAGCTGGCAGATGCGAGAGAGTCGCCGGGCCTCCGTCTCGTCGATGAGCCCCCCGAGCGCCGAGCTCGGGACGGAGAGCGCCGGCGCGCCGCTCGAGGCCAGGAACGCCCGGATCTGCTCCCGGCCGCCGGTGACCGCGCCCGTGACGACACCGACGCCCGTGACGGCGACGCGCGCCATCGCTAGGCCCGCCCGAAGAGCAGCGTCACGTTCTGCCCACCGAAGCCGAAGGAGTTCGAGATCGCGTACTCGACCGCGGCCTCGCGGGCCACGCGCGGCACGCAGTCGAACGCCACGTCGGGGTCGGGCGTCTCGAGGTTCGCCGTCGGCGGGACCACCTCGTGGACCAGCGCGAGGATGGTCGCGACCGCCTCGAGGGCACCCGCCGCCGCCATGGTGTGGCCGATCATGGACTTCGTCGAGCTCACCAGGAGCCGCCCCGGGCCGAATACCTCGTGGATCGCGCGGGCCTCGATCCGATCGTTCTGCGGCGTGGCCGTGCCGTGCGCGTTCACGTAGCCCACGGCCGCGGGGGCGATGCGCCCGCTCTCGAGCGCCGCGGCCATGGCCCGTACCATGCCCTCGCCCTCCGGATGGGGCGAGGTCACGTGGTAGGCGTCCGTCGTCATCCCGTGGCCCGCGAGCGTGGCGTAGATCCTGGCGCCCCGGGCGCGCGCCCGCCCGAGCTCTTCCAGCACCACGAACGCGGCGCCCTCGCCGATGGACATGCCCCGCCGGTCGCGATCGAAGGGGCGGCACGGCTCGGGACAGAGGAGCTTCAGCGCATTGAAGCCCATGAAGCAGATGCGGGTGAGGGCGTCCACGCCGCCGGCGAGCGCCGTGGCGACCACGCCGTCGGCGATGAGATCGGCGGCGAGCGCCAGCGACGCGGCCCCGGAGCTGCACGCCATCACGAGCGTCTCACGCGGCCCCTCGAGCCCGAGCGCGTTGCCGAGGGCCTCGGCGTGCGAGAACGGGAGCATCGAACGGGGTGTCGGCCGGGACGGCGGGCGACGCCCGCGGAAGCGCTCCCAGTACCACGCCTCCGCCTCCAGCATCCCGCCGCCGACCGCGCCGACGGCCAGTGCCGCCTCGGCGCGCTCGACACGCGAGAGCCCGGCGTCCTCTAGCGCTTCGCGCGCGGCGGCGAGCGCCAGGCGATCGGCCCGCGAGCGCCGCAACGAGCCGCCAAACCCGTCGGGCACTTCGGCGGCGATCCGGCACCGAAAGCCTTCGGTCTCGATGAGCGTGACCGGACGGATCGCGCAGGCGCCCGCGCTCAAGCCGTTCCAGTACGCCTTGACGCCCGTGCCGAACGGGCTCACCACTCCGAGACCACTGACCGCGATCCGTCTCACCGGGCCTCCGTCCTCGCGGTGATGAAGTGCGCGAGCGTGTCGAACGACAGGAAGTGCTTGGTGAGGTCCTGCGACTCGTCCATCAGGATCCCGAAGCGCTCCTCGATGGCAATCGAGAGCTCGATGAAGTCGAGCGAGTCGAGGCCGATCGAGCCCTCGACACCCTTCGGCAGGGTCGTCTCGAGCGTCATGTCGGCCGCCCGTCGCGGCTCGAACTTGAGCCGCGACACGAGAATTGTCTTCAGCTCGTCGAGGACTTCCTTGGGATCCATCGCGCTCCTAGTGCGCCTCCCACGCGAGGCCCGCGCGGCGCCCGCGCCACTGGCCCGTGAGCCTGAACGGGGCCGCGCCGCCGCCCGCGCGCGCCAGCGCCAACGCGATCAACGGCGCGCAGGCCAGCGTCTCGCCCGCCCGAGCGCGCGCGAGCGCTTCGAGGGGTGACTCCGTCGAGGCCGGCGCGTAGGTCGCCCGCGAGGGTCCGGGAATGAGCAGCGCGCACGCCGCCGACTCCACGAGCGGCGGCCGCAGGAGCCAGCGCCCGCGCGCCCAGAGCTCCTCGCACTCCGAGAAGGTCTCGACGGCGAGGACGAGCGCTCGCCGGCATCGGCCGCGGCCGACCTGGAGCGTCGCCTGCCAGAGGCCGTCGATCGTGGCCGCCGCCCCCCCGAGCAGGATCACATACGGGCCGGTCAGGCCGAATTCGATCGCAACTTCCGCCGGCACCGCCGACGGTGCCGTATACGGGAAATGCAAGGTCGCCCCGGTCGCGACGGCGGTTGGCGGAACGGAGCCACGCCGCGCCTGTCTCAGGCCACCCACGGAGTCTTCCGGCCTCGCGGCCCCCGCTCCAACATCCCTCCTCGCGGCGCCCGCGACAATAAACCCGTGATTCGCCGCGCCGTATCCGGCCGCCGTCACGTAGACCAGCGCCGTCTCGCAGCCGCGGATCTCCTCGCGCTCGATGTTCGCCTCACGCAGGAGCGCCTCGACCGCGGCGACGCCGAGCAGACACTCGCGCGTCGCGCGGCGGAACCGCTCGCCGACCAATGGAGGTCGTGCAGCGGCGATCACCCGCCGGCCCGCGGCGGCCCTGACGGCGTCCGACGGCAGCGCGGCCGCGCCCTCCCCCCACCCCGTCACCACGCCGACC
>Ga0209237_1001108_pt1 | contig 15876 bp, 16 predicted proteins | sample GraSoi013_1_40cm_2_FD_185820 | JGI IMG/M metagenome (GOLD analysis project Ga0209237, IMG submission 185820) | Grasslands soil microbial communities from the Angelo Coastal Reserve, California, USA - Sample 10_02_2013_1_40cm (SPAdes) (version 2) | ecosystem: Environmental > Terrestrial > Soil >... | reverse complement strand
CCCGTCGAGCCGGACGCCGCCAACGTGACGTACCGCAACGGAGTGGTCGACGTCACGCTCCGTCGGATTCGGGCCCATCGCGTGCGGATCAAGCGAGGTACATGAGATGAAAGAGAAGTCTCCCGCGTTCCAGGACGAGGAGGACCAAGAGGCCACCTCGCCCGAGTCGAAGGAGGCCGCACCGCGCGACGAACTCGCCGAACTGCGCCGCCAGAATGAGGAGCTCGTGACGAAGCTGAAGTATCTTCAGGCGGAGTTCGAGAACTACCGCAAGCGGGCCGACCGCGATGCGGAGACGGTCGTGAAGTTCGCCCACGAACTCCTGATTTCCCGCCTGTTGCCCGTCCTCGACGAGATGGACGCCGCTGTGGCGGCGCTCGACGGCAAGGCCGGAGAAGGGGTCCGGATGGTCCGCGACAACCTGGCGAGGGCCCTCCACGACGCCGGCCTGAAGGAGATTCCCGCCGAGGGGCGGGTCTTCGATCCGTACGAGATGGATTGCATCGAGCAGGTGCCGGAACCGGAGGGGAAGGACGGAACCGTGAAGGAGGTCGTCCGGAAGGGGTATCGGCTCCACGATCGCGTCTTGCGTCCCGCTCAAGTGATTGTTGTCAAGAACAGAGGTGAAACGAATGGCTAAGATTATCGGAATCGACCTCGGCACGACCAACTCCGAGGCCGCGTACATGGAAGGGGGAACGCCTCGGATTATCCCGAGCGCCGAGGGCAGCGCGTACGGCGGGAAGATGTTCCCGTCCGTCGTGGCCTTCACGAAGGACGGGATCCTCGTCGGCGAGCCGGCGAAGCGACAAGCGGTCCTGAACCCCGACAAAACCGTCATGCAAATCAAGCGGAAGATGGGGACGGATTACAAGGTGCGGATCGAGGGGAAGGACTACACACCCCAAGAGATCTCCGCGATGATTCTCCGGAAGATCAAGACGGACGCGGAGGCGTTCCTCGGCCAACCCGTCAATCAGGCCGTGATCACTGTGCCGGCCTACTTCAACGACAACCAGCGGCAGGCCACGAAGGATGCGGGCAAGATCGCGGGCCTCGAGGTCCTCCGACTCGTCAACGAACCGACGGCGGCCGCGTTGGCGTACGGCCTCGAGAAGAAAGGAGAAGGCAAGATCGCCGTCCTCGACCTCGGTGGCGGCACCTTTGACGTGACGCTGATGGAGATGGGCGAAGGGGTCTTCGAGGTCATCGCGACGGCGGGGGACACCCAGCTCGGCGGCATGGACATGGACAACGCCATCGTTCAGTGGCTGGTGGCCGAGTTCCGCGCCGAGCACGGCGTGGACATCTCGAGCGACAAGCAGGCGATGCAGCGCCTCCGGGACGCGGGCGAAAAGGCCAAGATCGAGTTGACGAGCGCGACCGAGACGACGATCAACCTGCCGTTCATCGCCCAGAAGTCCGGGCAGCCGGTGCACCTGGAGAAGAAGGTCACCCGCGCGAAGCTCGAGCAGCTGATCGAGCCCACGCTGAATCGCCTCGACGCCCCGATTCGCCAGGCCTTCAAAGACGGCGGGTGGCAGTACCGGGACGTCAATCATGTCATCCTGGTCGGAGGGCCGACGCGCATGCCGGCCGTCCAATCCCGATTCGAGAAGATCCTCGGTCGGCCGGCAGAGCGGACGGTCGACCCGATGCAGTGCGTCGCGCTCGGCGCGGCGATCCAGGCCGCGGTCCTCAGCGGCGAGGTGAAGGACATCCTCTTGCTCGATGTGACCCCCCTGAGTCTGGGCGTCGAGACGAAGGGCGGCATCTTCACGAAGCTGATCGAGCGGAACACGACGATTCCCACACGGAAGAGCGAAATCTTCACGACCGCGGCGGACGGTCAGACGAGCGTCGAGGTCCACGTGCTCCAAGGCGAACGCGCCATGGCCGGGGACAACGTGAGCCTGGGTCGGTTCTACCTCACCGGCATCCCGCCGGCGCCCGCAGGCGTCCCGAAGATCGAGGTCACCTTCGACATCGACGCGAATGGAATCCTGAACGTCTCCGCGAAGGACATGGCGACCGGGAAGACGGAGAAGCTCACGATCGTAGCCCCCCAGCGGATGGACAAGGGGAAGATCGACTCCGCGGTCCGGGATGCGGAGAGCCACGCGGAGGAGGACCGGCGCCGGCGCGAGTTCGTCGAGCTGCGGAACCACGCGGACCAGCTCGTGTATGCGACGGAGAAGCTCCTCAAAGAGCACGGCTCCACGGTTTCGGAGGCAACCCGCAAGGCCGTCGAAGAGAAGCTCGAAGCCCTCCGAAAAGTCCTCACGACGGATGATATCTCGCAGCTCCGAGCCGCGATTGACGCGCTGAACCAGGCGGCGCAGAAGATTGGGGTCGAGATGTACGGGAAAGGCGGGCCGGCGGAAGCCCCACCGCCGGGTGCCGGCGATTCCGGTGGCCCGTCCGACCCGGGCGTCGTCGACGCGGACTTCGAGGACGTGGACAAGAAGTGAGCGGGGACCATCCCGCGGGAAGGGCGCCACATGGCCGACGATGACTACTACGAAAGGCTCGGCGTCCCTCGCGGGGCGTCCAAGGACGAGATCAAGCGAGCGTACCGACGGCTCGCGAAGCAACATCATCCGGACCTGAACAAGGACAACCCGAAAGCCGCGGAGGAGAAGTTCAAACAGATCTCCGAGGCGTACGAGGTCCTGGCAGACGACGAGAAGCGACGCATCTACGACCAGTTCGGCGCGGACGGCCTCAAACAGCAGGTCTGGGGTGGCGAGGGCTTCGACTGGTCACGCTTCACCCACGCGGGAGACGTCGAGGACATCTTCGGACGAGACTTGTTCGAGTCGTTTTTCGGGCGCGGTGGCGGTCTCAGCGGGTCGCTGTTCGGGCAGTTCTTCGGTGGGGTTGGCGGGCCGGTCGGTCGACGTCGGGGCCCGGCGCCCGGTCAGGACGCGCGGCTGGAGGTCGAGTTGAGCCTCGAGGAGGTCGCTCGAGGGGGGCGGAAGGAGGTCACGCTCCACTACCCGATGACCTGTCCGGCGTGCCGCGGGACCGGGGCGGAAGGGGAGCGACTCGTCACCTGCCCGACGTGCAACGGCCGCGGCCAAGTGAGCAACGCCCAGCGGAGGGGCTACAGCCAGTTCATCACGATCACGACGTGTCCGAAGTGTAACGGCCGCGGACAGTGGCCGGAGCACCCATGTCCGCGATGTTCCGGCGAGGGTCGAATCGCGGAGCAGCGCACCATTGCAGTGGAAATCCCGCCGGGCGTCCCGGACGGCGTCCAGCTTCGGGTCCCGGGTCGTGGCCTCGCCGGGGACGCGGGCGCCGCACCGGGAGACCTTTACGTGGCCGTCCATGTCCGGCCGGACGAGCGGTTCAGCCGCGACGGAGACGATCTCGTCTATGAGTTGCCGATCACGTTCGCCCAAGCGGCCCTGGGGGCGGAGGTCGAGGTCCCGACCCTCGATGGCACCAGCCGGCTGCGGATCCCGGCCGGGATCCAATCCGGCACGGCCCTTCGCCTGCGCGGGAAAGGCCTTCCTCGGTTCCAGGGGCCCGGGCGAGGCGATCAGTTCGTCCGGGTGATCGTCGTAACGCCGACGCGGTTGTCGGCGGAGGAGCGTCGACTGTTCGAACAACTCCGGGGGACCCGGGAGGACTCCGGCCACCGGGGGGCGTTCGATCGGTTTCGGAGACCCTAAGGCGAGGGGATTCCTGCCAGATAGGACACGAGCTTGATCATCCCGTAGAAGGCCACGAGGGCCCCCACGACCGTCACGATCGCCAACGCATCCCGAAGGAGCAAGCCCTTCGCATCGAGTTCCGCCCCGACCTGAGTCTGAGCGCCCTGATCTTGCAGAATATGTATCTCCTCCCCGCAGACATTGCAAAAGGTCAGTATGAATCGGTTCCGCCTTGGAAATCAGCGATGTGAATCATTTCTGGTAGCGTCCGAATCGGACAGGATTATGAGCCCGGCATCGGTTTCGGGACGCCGATGCGCAAGGTCCTTGGGATCCTGACGGAGGATTTCCGCCTGTACCACGACCTCGTCGCGGCGCTGAAGGCGCGCGACGTGCCGTTCGCCAGCCTCTCGTTCGCGCGGCGCATCCCGGACACGGTCGGAGTCGTGCTGACGTCACCTGCGGAGGCCCATCGGATTCGTCGAGGTCGTGTCGTGGCCGTCGACGACATCGATTCGTCGATCGGGAGAGCGCTTCAGCTCCTGCGGGGGAAATCGGAATGGGAGGAACTCCGGATCGGCGTCGACCCCGGTCGAGAGCCTGGCGTTGCGATCATCGGGGATGGCGAGGTCATTGATACGCGGATCGCCGCGAGCCCCGAGGCGGTCGCGTTCCACGTCCGTCAGGCGGTCCGCACGTTCCCGGCGAAAGATATTCGGGTACGGATCGGTCACGGCGATCCGACGAACCGGGACCGGATCCTGAAGGCGCTCGCACGAGACCAGCTCCGCGTAGAGGTCGTCGATGAAGCCGGGACGACACACCGCACCGCACAGCCCGACGTGGACGCGGCGATCGACATCGCAAAATCCTCCGGACGGCGGGTGGAACCGCCGATCGAGATTCGGCCCACGCCGGGAGAGGTGCGCGAGATTCAACGGCGGTCCCGCCTCGACAGCGGAGGCGTCGTGACGATCTCGTCCGAGCTAGCCGGGGCCGTGGCCCGAGGCGATCTGACCCTCGAAGAAGCGATCGCCCGTGCGCGGCGGAAGGAACCCCCGTCACAGGGCTAGGCTGTAGCGCGCCTCGAGCTCCTTGCGGCGTTTGAAGTACATCTCCTCCGCGATCTCGCCGGCGGCGAGTTTCGCTTCCAACGCCTCGAGTTCACGGGCGAAGTCGGACTTGAACGACGACGTGTACTCTTTCACGACGCGCTCGAGGAGGTCCAAGAGGTCCTTCCCGCGTTGCGTCACCTGGTACACAATGCGCGGCCGTCCGTTCGGAGGAAAAATCGCGGCGCGGTCCACGAGCCCCCACGCGAACAACTCGACGAGTTGCTTGTCCACCGAGGTCCTGCGGATCTTCAGTTTCTTCGCGAGGTCCTCCGGATGGTCGAAGCCTTTCTGGAGCAGCCGAAGGATTTGGCGGCGTGTTTCCGAGCCCGCAATACGGATTAACTCCAGCGGTTCCGGCATCCCGTCCGGCGAGTCGTTTCGGCCTACTTCAACGTTCTTCCCGTTCGCATCGGACGTCGTCTCCCCGGAGGGAGATGATGACGGGACACCGGCGGAAGGTATCATTTTTATCCGCGAAGCTTGCATAAATAAGCCGGGTCCCATCGACTCGGTATGTTCGGACACAAGAAAGCTCGGTCCCTGGAGACGGAACTGCGTTCCCAAGTGCGCGAGGACGCCGTGAAGTCGCCGACGGCCCGACAAAAGACCGAGACCTGGTTCGCGAAAACCCCGGTCGAGGCCTGCACGCGGAAGGAAATGTATTTCGCTGTGGCCTCCACTTTCCGGTGGAGCCAATGAAGCGGAAGGACATCCTCCGGAAGCTCGAGGAACGGCTCGCCCGCGGCGAGATCAACGAGAAGACGTACTTGGAGATCAAGGCCCGCTACGATTCGGAACCGGAAGAACCGGAGGAGTCGGAAGCACCCGAGGCCGCAACCCCGGACCTGGGTGAGGCGATCGGGGCCGTCGTGGCGCAGGCGACGGCGGAGGCGTCCCGCCATGCGGGGCACGCGGCTCACGCGGTCGGCGAAGCGCTGCGCGCCGTGGACTTCTCGGGGATGGGAACGAAGCTGAGCGAGGAATCGATCAAGATCCTCGGCAGCGGCGTCGTGACCGGGAACCCGATCAAGACGGCGGAGTTCAGGTCCGCAGGGAGCGCGCGGGTCCAAGGTCCATTGGAAGCGAAGACCGCTCGGATCGCCGGATCCTGTATCTTCGATTCTGACGTGCACGTGGAGGAATTCCGGGCCGCGGGATCGACACGCATCGCGGGGAACCTGAAAGCCGAGGAAGTCGAAACGAGCGGCTCGCTTCAGGTCGATGGCTCCATTCAAGCCGAGCAAATTTCCTCGAGCGGATCGCTGGCGGTCAAAGGTGGGGTCGACGCCGAGGAATTTCGATTGAGCGGATCCGTTCGCATCGATGGCGGGTTGAAGGCCGAGGAAGTCGACATCGACCTCCAAGGCGCGTCGAAGATTCCTACGATCGAAGCAGAGGAGATCCGGGTGAAGGCCACCGGCGGCTTTTTCCGCATCCGCGGGGAGTTGACCGCGGACCGGATCGAAGGCGAAGAGATTGAGCTCGAAGCGACCACGGCGGCGCTCGTCAAGGGAGACGAGGTCCGCATCGGGCCCCACTGCCATGTCGACGTCGTCGAGGCGAAGGAGCTCGTCGTGCACTCGTCGAGCGAAGTCCGCGAGCGTCGGACCCTCTCGTGATTTCTCGACTTTGTCAGACCGCGATTATCGTCCCACAACCTTGATATAAGCCGGGGGAGTTCGAACCGGTGTGCCTGAGCGGATTGTCCTCAAGGTGGCCGAAGCGCCCCAGTCGGACGTCGGCTTGGGCCGGGCACGCGTCGATACGAAGACCCGCGTCGCGCTCGGAGTCGACGTCGGAGAAATCATCCAGATTCTCGGCAAAAAGTCGACCGCGGGGAAGCTCTTCCGCGTGATGCAGGAAGACGAAGGGAAGGGGATCATCCGCATCGATGGGCTCGTGCGCCGGAATGTGGGCGTGAGCCTCGGGGACAAGGTCGAGGTCCGCAAGGCCGAGGTCCTCCCGGCGGAGCGCATTACGATTGCGCCGATCATCAGCGAGGGCCACAAGATCTCGTTCGGTCAGGGAATCGAGAACTTCGTGAAGCGGGGACTGTTGAAGCGTCCGCTGAACAAAGGCGACGTCGTCATCGTCCCCGGAATCGCGCTCATGGGCGGTGCGTTGCCGTTCATGGTGATCAGCACCGCGCCGAAAGGCGTCGTGCAGATCCAGGACGACACGATCATCGAGATGAAAGAGGAACCCGTCCGCGAGGGCGAGGTCCTCACGCCCACGGTCACCTACGAGGACATCGGCGGACTCAAGGAGGAGCTGATGAAGGTCCGGGAGATGATCGAACTCCCGCTGAAGCACGCGGAGCTCTTCGAGCGCCTCGGGATCGATCCGCCGAAAGGAGTCCTCCTGTACGGGCCGCCCGGCACCGGCAAGACGCTCATCGCGAAGGCGGTGGCGAACGAAGCGGGCGCGAATTTCTATTCGATCCAAGGCCCGGAGATCATGTCGAAGTATTACGGCCAAAGCGAGGAGCGCCTCCGCGAGAAGTTCGAGGAGGCCCAGAAGAACGCTCCGAGCGTCCTGTTCATCGATGAACTCGACTCGATCGCTCCGAAGCGGGAAGAGGTGACGGGCGAGGTCGAACGGCGCGTCGTCGCGCAGCTCCTCACGCTGATGGACGGCCTCTCGGGTCGCGGTCAGGTCATCGTGATCGGCGCGACGAACCGCGACGAGGCGATTGATCCGGCGCTCCGCCGGCCGGGTCGGTTCGATCGGGAGATCGAGATCGGCGTCCCGGACCGAATGGGCCGCAAGGAGATCCTCCAGATTCACACCCGTGGCATGCCCATCGAGGGCGCCGAGGAAGAGCGGGACCGGCTTCAGTCCGAACTCGCGGACGTCTGCCACGGCTTCGTCGGCGCCGACCTCGCGGCGCTCGCCCGCGAAGCGGCAATGAAGGCACTCCGGCGGTATCTCCCGGACATCGACCTCGACAAGCCGATCCCCGCGGAGACCCTCGAGAAGATGCGCGTCACGTCGGACGACTTCAAGCAAGCCCTCAAGGAGGTCGAGCCGAGCGCGATGCGCGAAGTCCTCGTCGAAGTGCCCCGCGTGAACTGGTCCGACGTCGGCGGCCTCGAGGAAGTCAAGATGAAACTGCGGGAGGCCGTCGAGATGCCGCTGAAGGACCCGGATGCGTTCAAGCGGATGGGCATCCGGCCGCCGCGGGGGATCCTGTTGTACGGTCCCCCGGGATCCGGGAAGACCCTCCTCGCCAAAGCCGTCGCGACGGAGTCCGAGGCGAACTTCATTTCGATCAAGGGTCCCGAGGTCATGTCGAAGTGGGTCGGGGAGTCGGAGAAAGCGGTCCGCATGATTTTCAAGAAAGCGAAGCAGGTCGCGCCCTGCATCGTCTTCCTGGACGAGCTCGACGCGATCGCGCACGTCCGCGGGTTCGATACGGACAGCGGCGTCAGCGAACGGGTCGTGAACCAGCTCCTGACCTCGATGGACGGTCTCGAGTCCCTCGAAGGCGTCTGCGTCATCGGCGCAACGAACCGACCGGACCGGCTCGACCCGGCGATGCTCCGGACCGGCCGCTTCGACCGAATCCTCCTCGTGCCGACGCCGAACAGGGACGCGCGCCTTGCGATCCTGAAGGTCCACACGAAGACGATGCCGCTCGATGGAGTGGATCTCGAAGAGCTCGCGGTCGACCTCGACGGCTACTCCGGCGCGGACATTGAAGGCTTGTGCCGCGAAGCGGCGATGATCGCCCTCCGCGAGACGAAGCACGCGAAGAAGGTCGCCACGACCCACTTCCAAGAGGCCATGAAAGTCGTCCGCCCGAGCATCGACGCGGACACGATCAAGTTCTACGAGGAGTTCGACAAGAAGTTCCGGAAGGGCCTCGAGCGGAGGCGGCCCGAGGAAAACATCCTCTACCGCTAGCCGCCGGCGCCCTGGACCGACCGTTTTTTATCCGCCGGCCTCCTTGTCGGGACCCGATGTCTCCCGCGGCGCCGTGGAGGGCGTGGGCTGCCCGGGTGATTGCCCTCAAGCCCCCGCGTCTCGCCCTCGGCCTCGCAATCGTGCTCGTCCTCGTGTCCCTCGCGCTGCCGTTGTGGTCCTTGGGGCGTGTGGCCGGCTCGGAACAGGACATCGGTTCGTTCTCGTGGACCGCGATTACGACGACCACATACATTAGCGGGGGTTGGGACCGAACGACGATCTTGCCGTACACGTCCTCGCAAAGCCCGTTCCCTGCGCCCTCGACGCCTGCCTTTCGCGCGGTCGGGAGCGCACTCGCCACCGCATACTTGCTCAATGTCGTTCTCCTCGTCGTCCTCGCGGTCGTGTTTGGGCTCTTCTCGATCGGATATTCGCGCACGATGCCGACCCTCAGCCTCCTGATTGTGGGCCTGATCGTCTTGGGCGTCGCGCTTCTCGCGTTGTTCTATCCCATCGTGGCGGTGCCCGGCGCCGCCACGACGGACGTCGGCACGTTCACGATCGACGGGTTCTGGGGCTCCGACAGCGCCGCCGGGGCGCTGTGGTCATGGAGCCCAGGGCTCGGATGGTGGGTGCTCCTTGTCGCGGTCATTCTCGGGACGGTCGGCGCCGTTCTGCCATACGTGAAGAGCATTCGCGCGATGGTGCCCCCGGCTCCCGAGGATTGGCGCCCGCCCGCCTCTTGAACGAGTCGAGGCCGTCGGAATCTTCAAATAGAATGCGTCAGATGTGTGTCAGACAAAGGGATGGGACCCGTCGCGGCGGTGCTGCGGTGGACCCTCGCCGATGCGGGTGATGGGATGAAGAAATTTGCCACGGAGCTCCGGGGCAAGACCGTGATGACGAATGACGGCCAGATCCTCGGGACGATTGAGAACTTCATCGTGAACACGAAAAGCGGGAAGCTGTCCGATGTCCTCGTGCTTCCCGCCGAGAACGTCCCGAAGAAGGGTTTGAAGACGGACCCCGAAGGTCGCCTCATCCTGCCCTTCCAGGGCATGCGCGCGGTGAAAGACGTCGTCGTGATGAATCTCTAGCCGGCGTCCCGCGTTCAGAGGAGGACGCGGCGTTCCTCTTTCACGACGTTCAGGACCACCTGAGTGTACGTGTTTTCCACGTACTCCATGGAGCCGAGTCGTTTGATGAACGCGTCGAGATCCCGTGTGTTTCGCAGACGCACGACCACGATTGAGTCCCACTCGCCCGTCACATCGTAGACATGGGTGACTCGGTCGTCCTTCGCGATCCGTCGCTGGACCTCGAGCAGCTTCCCCTTGTGGATCTTGACGCCAACGACCGCGAGGACGTCGAACCCTAATCTCGCCTCGTTCAGCAGGGGGACATATCCGGAGATGACACCTTCCTCCTCGAGTTTCCGCACGCGGTTGGACACGGTGCTCAGGCTCGCATCCGCCTCCTTCGCGATGTCCCGATAGGACTTCCTCGCGTCCGCGTTCAGGAGCCGCAGGATGCGCATGTCGAGTTCATCGAGGGCCGTCGGGGTGGTCATCGTATCCGCCTGGATCCCGCCGGCGTTCGAATGCACGCCTCGCTCGCGGGGCCAACCGGACATTGTCTCATTATCTATTAGCATTTCGGCCATTTGTACGATTTCGTGTCGGAACACTTTATATATGTTCAGATTTCTCCCCAAAGCGACGGACACGACGGTGGGTCCGTCTAGGCGGGAAGGCGATGGCAATTTCTGCGAGTACCCCGGCGAAATCCAGGAAGATGACGGTGGCATCGGTGCTGAAGCAAATCGAAACGGATCGGATCCGCTGGGTCGATCTCCAGTTCGTGGACGTCCTGGGAGCCCTTCAGCACATCACGATCCCTTCGACGTCGCTGGGCCCCGAGGAATTCAAGCGGGGCGTCGGGAAGCTCGACGGCTCCTCGATCAAGGGGTTCAAGGAGATTCACGAGTCCGATATGGTCATGGATCCGGACCCGTCCACGTATGCGGTCCTTCCTTGGTACGACGACCTGCACAAGACGGCCCGCTTCCTCGTCGACGTCTACGAGGGCGGCAGCCATGAGCGGTTCACGCGCGACTCGCGGTACATGGCCCAGCGGGCGGTCCAGTTCGCCGCGGACCAGGGCTACGACATGACGTATTGGGGTCCGGAGATCGAATTCTTCGTGTTCGATGGGATCCGGATGCTGCCGACGGCGGACCATGTACGGAACCCGTGGTCCGGGGCGGGATACGAAATCATCTCGCGCGAGGCGCCGTGGCAGGCGACCGACGGAAAGAACTTCCCGATCCGCTTCAAGGAAGGATACTACCCCGCGCCGCCCGTCGACAGCCTTCAGGATTTCCGCAACGAAGCGTGTCGCATCCTAATCGACTCGTTTGGCATGACGCTTGACGCCCACCACCACGAGGTTGCGACCGCGGGCCAGTGCGAGATCGACATGCGCTACGACGAGCTCGTGCCGATGGCGGACAACGTCGTCACGTACCGCTACGTGATGAAGATGGTCGCCCACAAGATGGGGATGATGGCCACCTTCATGCCGAAGCCGATCTTCGGCGACAACGCGAGCGGGATGCACGTCCATCAGAGCCTGTGGACGAAAGGCAAGAACATGATGTACGACCCGAACGACGAGTATGCGGAGATCAGCCAGACGTGCCGATACTACATCGGCGGGCTCATGGAGCACGCCCGCAGCCTATGCGCGTTCACCTGCCCGACGACGAACTCGTACCGTCGGCTCGTGCCGGGTTATGAGGCGCCCGTCTTCATCGCTTGGTCGAAACGGAACCGAAGTGCGAACATTCGCATTCCGATGTACTACAAGGGGATTGAGGCCGCGAAGCGAATCGAGTACCGGACGCCGGACCCCTCGTGCAACCCGTACCTCGCCTTCGCCGGCATGCTCTGCGCCGGCCTGGACGGCGTCAAGAGAAAAATCGAACCCGGTGACCCCGTCGATGAGGACCTATACCATCTCAGCGCGAGCAAGCGGAAAGAGTATGGCGTCCGCGAACTGCCTGGTTCTCTGAAGGAAGCCGTGGAGCACCTGCAGACGGACTACCTGTTCCTAAAGTCGGTCTTCCCGCAAGACCTTCTCGAGAAGTACGAGGAGCTGAAAATCGACGAGCACCTGCAGACCTCGCTGCGGCCCTCCCCGTACGAGTTTTACCGGTACATGGACGCGTAATCCTCCGTTCCGAGCGGCTTTCGCGCCCCCTATCCGAGGCCGGGCCCTTGGCCGTACGGTCGATACCTACCGGTCCTTCAAGTACGGGCGAGGGGGTCGATTCAGCGAGGCAGCGCGATGGCTTCCATCCAGGTGTACTTGGACAACTGGTTCGTCCGGCATGTCGGATCTCTGAAAACAGCGATCCGGGTGGTTTTCGGCCTCGTTTGGGCCATCGACGGGGCCCTCAAGTTCCAGCCGGGGTTCGCCGACTCGCTCTCCGGCATGATCTCCGACACCGGCCAAGGACAGCCCGTTTGGCTTCAGCCGTGGTTCGGCTTCTGGAGCCAGACGGTGAGCGGGAATCCCGCGTTCTTCGCGACGACGATCGGTCTCTTCGAGCTGGCCGTTGCTTTCGCCCTCCTCCTCGGATTCATGCGCAAAGTCGCGTACACGGGCGGGATTCTCCTGAGTCTCGTCATCTGGTCCGTGCCGGAAGGGTTCGGGGGACCCTACGGTCCCGGTTCCACGGATATCGGGACGGGGATCATCTACGGCTTCGTGTTCCTCCTCCTTATGGTCATCAACGCCACCTTCGGCCCGAGCCGATGGTCCCTCGACTATGCGATCGAGCGGCGCTGGCCGGCGTGGAAAAAGATCGCGGAGATTCGGAGCGCGAAGGAAACGGTGAGCGGTTCGTCACGCGAAGTCGCCGCCTGAGGCGCTGGTTTAAGTCGAACGGTGTGTGTCCCGCTGGGCACCATGGCGGAGCTGAAGGACGACATCACGGAGGAGCGCCGCATCCTGAAGGAAGCAGGCATCCTCGACGAGAAGCTCCTGGAGAAGATGGACATCTATCCGGGGGACCGCGTCCGGTTCCGCTTCTACTACCCTCATTCCGGCTTCGAGGAGATGATTGGCCATTTTCTCGGTTTCTACACCCTCTACGAGGGCCCCGAGGGCGGGGGCGATTTGAACCTCGTGATCCGGACCGTGAAGGACGGCCGCACGACGGTCGTCTACAAGGACCGGAACTACCTCGAGGAGTACGAGATCCTCGAACCGAACCCGAAGGTCCGCGACAAGATCCGGGATCTGGATGCCCGCCACGGCCGGCATGTCGGACACGAGTTCGGGTGAGCTCAGTAGTTGTCGACGCCCTGGGCGAGCGCCTTCAACCGCGCGATCCGCTCGTGGATGGGCGGGTGGGTGCTGAACATCCGCACGAGCGCTCCACCGGAGAACGGATTCACGATGAACAGGCTCTGCGAGGCCGGGCTTCCGAAGGTCAGGGGCCGACGCCGGTTCGCGATTTCCAGCTTTTCGAGGGCCGACGCGAGGGCGAGCGGCTGCCCCACCGTCTTCGCGCCGCTGTAGTCCGCCTTGTATTCGCGGCTCCGTGAAATCGCGAGTTGGACGAGCAGGGCGGCGATTGGCGCGAGGAGCATGCCGACCAAGGCGAGAATCACGGTGATTGCGTTGCCGTTGCGGTCTCGCGAGCCGCCGCCGAGCAGCATGTTCCAGCCGAACATCCGGGCCATGAACGAGATCGCGCCCGCGAGCGTCGCGGCGACGGACATCACCAGGATGTCGCGGTTCCCGACGTGGGAGATCTCGTGGGCGAGGACCCCGCGGAGCTCATCCTCGGAAAGGAGGCTGAGGATGCCTTGGGTGACGGCGACGACCGCGTGCTTCGGGTTGCGGCCCGTCGCGAACGCGTTGGGCGTCTGGGTTGGGACGATGGCCACCTTCGGCATCGGGAGGTTCGACTGCAGCGTAATCTCGCGGACGATGTGGTAGAGTTTCGGGACCTCCGCCTCTGTCACGAGCTTCGCGCGGTACGACCACAGGACGATCCGACCGGAGGCGAAGTATGCGATCGCGTTCATCGCGCCCGCCAAGAGGAGGAACGTGACGACCGCGCCGACCCAGTCACCGAGCCAGACGGTCCCGATTACGTAGCCGAAGAACACGAAGATGCCGGTCAACAGAGCGAACAGGGCGAACGTCCGCAGATGGGCTCCCATGGACTCCACACCCCACACTCGTGGCACCCGGATTCACTCGGACGTCCCATATCAACTTGATGCGGGAACCCCGCGCCCGAGACCTAAAGGCCGAGGACCTGGGCGTACCCTTCCATGTCCATGAACCCGTGGCCGCTCACGTTGAAGGCGATGACTTTCTTCTCGCGGTCTTCTTTGGCCTTCAGGGCCTCATCGATCGCACACGCAATCCCGTAGGCGCTCTCCGGGGCGGGGAGGAAGCCCTCTGACTGGACGAACATCCGGGCGCGTTCGAAGACGTGGCGTTCGTCCGCCGGATAGGCGATCGTGTCGATCAGGCCGCGGTGTCGGAGCAGAGAAAGGATGGGCGAGCATCCGTGGTACCGCAGCCCATCCCCCCGGACGGGCTGCATCTCCGTGCGATGGCCCAGCGTATACATCTTCAGCATCGGCGTCAGCTCCGCGTGATCCGCGAAGTCGTAGCGGTACTCGCCTTGGAGGTTCGGCGCGGCGGCGCTCTGGGCCGCGATGAACTGGATGTCTTTGCCTCGGATAGCGTCGGCGAGGAACGGGAGGGTGAACCCGCCAAAATTCGAGCCGCCCCCCAGACAGGAGATCATGAGGTCCGGATACTCGCCAACCTGCTCGAACTGACGCTGCGTCTCGAGCCCGATGACGGTCTGATGCAGGAGGACATGGTTGAGGACGGACCCGAGGCAGTAGATCGCCTTCTCATCGCGGCGAGCGTCCTCGAGGCCTTCCGAGACCGCGATTCCCAGGGAACCTGGATGGGCCGGGTGCTCCTTGAGGAGGGCCCGTCCCACGGACGTCTCGGGGCTAGGCGACGCGTGGACCGTCGCGCCGTACAGTTTCATGAACTGGCGGCGCTGCATCTTCCAGTCGTGCACCGCGCGGACCCAGTAGATCGTTGTCTTCAGCCCGACGAGGCTCGCCGCGTACGCGAGCGCGGTCCCCCACTGCCCCGCACCCGTTTCGGTCGTGAGCCGTTCGTACCCTTCCCGCTTCGCGTACCAGGCCTGGGCCAGCGCCGTGTTGACCTTGTGACTCCCCGTCGGGCTGTAGAATTCCGCCTTGTAGTACAGCCGCGCCGGCGTGCCGAGGCGCTGCTCGAGCCGCCGAGCCCGGATCAGCGGCCGCGGTCGACCCGCCTGGCGGTACAGATCCTGGATCTCCGGCGGAATCTCGATCCACCGCTCGGTCGAGGTCTCTTGGCGCAAGCACTCAGCCAGGAGCAGCTCCGGCAGCGCCTTGATGCGGGACGGACCGGTCTCCGGGTCTCTCGGGGGCGGCAGTGGCTCCGGCAGGTCCGCCTGAATGTTGTACCACTTGGTCGGTCGCTCTTCCTCGGGGAGTTGGACGACGAGTGCGTCGGCCTGAGACATGACCCCACCAAAATCCGATTGGCGGCGGTATGGTCCTCCGACGTATCAGACTTTGTTGGTGCGACGGGATCGAGCGGGCTAGACCTCAATCGCATGTCGCTCGACGATTTCCACGCCGCCCGCAGGCATCGCGCGGGAGATCTCCTCGATCGGGACGGCGAACGCGGTCGCGAGTTTCTTCGCGGCGGCTTCTCGGTCTTGCTTCCCGGGCACCAAGACGACGTACCGGGAGGATCGAGCCGTGACCGCCCCGACGGGCCCACCCATGATCTTGCGGTGGCCCTCCACCTCGGCCTCCCCGATGGCGACGCGGACCGGCAAGTCGTGGAAGTAGTTCCGCTTCCCGCGGATCACGAACGCGCCGCGCGGCAGGAACTCACCGGATTCCGCCTGCTTTGAAACCTGCTCCGGGAGGACCCAGTACGCGCTCCCGCTCGAGAGCCCCGCGGACCATGCCTTGCTGTAGGCGAGCGCGAACTCGCACGCCTCCCGAAGCGTGACCTCGTTGGCCTTGGCGCCGTCTTTGATCACGGTGGACGGCGCTCCGTGAACGTCCGCGTGGGCGTAACGGTCT
>Ga0209237_1001105_pt1 | contig 15890 bp, 8 predicted proteins | sample GraSoi013_1_40cm_2_FD_185820 | JGI IMG/M metagenome (GOLD analysis project Ga0209237, IMG submission 185820) | Grasslands soil microbial communities from the Angelo Coastal Reserve, California, USA - Sample 10_02_2013_1_40cm (SPAdes) (version 2) | ecosystem: Environmental > Terrestrial > Soil >... | reverse complement strand
CGACCGATCACGCCGGCGAGGTCGCTCGCGACGCGGCCGTCGCTCACCGTCGTCCCGCCTGCGGTCTTCTCCGCGCGCCGCACCCCGGTCGAGGCGATGAGCCGGCTCGCGACACGCTCGGCGCCCTCGTAGGAAACCGGCTTCAGGATGGAGAGCTCGTCGGCCATGGTTCCCACCAGCGCGGAGCGCACCGAAACGGTGAGCGAGCCGTGCGCCTGGATCGCGAACTTCGGCAAGTAGACGGCCTCGAGCGCGCCCTCGCGGTTCACGATGCCGCCGGTCGCCATCGTTTCGGGCGTCACGTCGAGGGCGACCGGAAGCTCCTGCTCGACGCTGTCCTCGAGCCCGCCGGTGCCGGTCGCCATGAACGTCAGGTTCGCGGTGCCCTCGGCCTCCGCCTTTGCCGGCCAGCTCATCACGACCGATTCGCTCGGACGCACCGTCGCGGATCGTGTGAGATCACCGCTCACCGTCACGCCCTGGGCTTTGAGCACGACGCTCACCTGGGTGTCGGCCTGGGTGGCGTTGCGCACCAGGACGCGCAGCTCGCCCGAGTCGCCGACGCGGAGGAACCGCGGGAGGGCCGGCCGCAGCAGCAATGGTTTCGTTGAAAGGAGCTCGTTCGTGCCTTCACCGACCATCGTGTCGCCGCTGATCGCGCGCGCCTGCATCCGCCACGTGGTGAGGTTGTCGGGCATCTTCACCTCGACGCTCGCGGTGCCGTCATCCTTCGTGACGAGTTGGGCCCTCCAGTACGCGGTATTGCGGAAGTCCTGCCGCGTTTGGTTGCTGACCAGACCGCTTCCGCCCTTTCCTTGCCTGGGTGGTTCGGCGATGGCGTCGTTGTACCGGTCGACCGAGACGGCCATCGATGAGGCTGTGCTCACCGAGAGGCCGCGCTCGAACCAGAATGCATGGAGCCCATCGGGGCCGCGCTCCTCCTGGAGCGAGAGCACCGCTTTGTCGATGACGGCGACCGAGACTTCGGACCGCACTCCCTTTCCGCTCTTATCGGTGACCTTGATGTCGTAGCGGACGGTGTCGCCCGGCTTCGCCTGCGCGCGATCCGCCCTGGCGCTCACGTTGAGGACGCGCGTCGAGGTCGAGACGGTCAGCTCGACGTAGCCCACCTTGTAACGGGGGATCGGGTCGGCGGTCGTCGGCGGCCAGTAGAGGACGACCGAGACGAAGATGTCCGGGACGGAACGATCGGTGATCGGGATCCGCAAGCGCTCGCTGTTCGTTGGGAACTTCTGGACCGATTTGGTTATCACCTTGCCCCGCTCGATCGTGACGAGGCCGATACCACCGGCGAACGGCGCCGGCACGAGGACGTCGGCGGTGTCGCCGACCTCGTAGCGGTCCCGGTCCGCCACGAGCTTGAACGCGTCGTCGTTCGTGATCTGCCAGCTCGCGAAGCCGCCGCCCCAGACCCAGAGATACGCGGCCGAGCGCGCGACGCGGCCCTTGCCGTCCGTCACTTCGGCCACGATCCGCAGCGTCCCGGGTTTCGTTGGGCGGTAGGTCACGCTGCCGTCGCCCTTCGCGTTCGTCGTCGCGCGCAGCGTCGCGACGAGCGTGTCGCGGGGCTCGCTCCGATAGAGCCGCCCGCCGCCCGGTGTCTGCTCCTTCGTGGTGATCCACTCCCGTTCATAGATCTTCACCACGGCCGTGCGATTGGCGAGGATCTTCCCGTCGGTGCCGACGCTGAGGAGGTCGATCCTCGCGTCGGTGCCCGCGGTCGCGATGTATTCCGCGGGACGCACCCCCGCGTAGAAGTCGGCGGGATGGACCGTCACCTGGGTGCTGCCGGCCACCACCTGAGCGTTCTGGTCGGTAACCGCACCCGACAGAGTGAAGCGCTGCGCGCCTTCCGAGGTCGTGAGCGTCGCGGGGATGTGGAAGGTGGCCACGCCGTCGGCTCCGGTCATCGCGGTGCCCGTCGCCCGCACCGCCTCGCGTGAGACGGATTGCCGCCAGTAGTCATAGTCGCTGAAGGAATAACTCTCGTACCCGGGGACGCGTAGGACGAACGGGTCCGCGAGAGCCGACCATGAGACCTGGGCACCTTCGACCGCGCCGCCGAAGAAGTAGGACGCGGTCGTGCGCGCATCGATCGTGTCGCCGTTCACGTACGAGGTTTTCGGTGCGCTGACTTCGACCTGGAACTCCGGCTTGCGGAACTCGGCGACGAGGAAGCTGTTTGAGGCGATGCTCCAGTCGTTCTTGTCGCGCTTGAACTCGACGCCGAGCGAGTAGTTGCCCAAGGGCGCGTCATCGGGCAGCGCGAAGCTTCCCGCGAACGAGCCAAAGTCAGACAACTTCACCGTCTCGCTGCGCACCTGCTGCCCGCGCGCGTTCTGCAGGACGAACTGGAACGGCGTGTCCGCGGACGGAAGGGTGTAGTGGGCGTCGTCGTCGTTGCGCAGGATCCCCTTGTACTCGACGGTCTCGCCCGGCCTGTAGATCGGACGGTCGGTGTAGATCTGGCCGACCCACTCGCGCGCGTAGTACTCGCTCGGCAGACCGAACTGGAAGGGTGACGTCCCCTGCTGCCAGCGCGTGCTGAGGACGGCGTTGCGCCCCGCGCCGTCGATCCACAGGAGATACGAGCGATCCTGGTTCTTGCCCAGGAGTGGCACCGGCACGCTGAACGACGCCAAGCCGTTCGCGTCGGTCTTCGACTCCTCGGGGGAGATGCCGCCGCCGAATGATCGGACCGTGACTCCCTGGAGCGGCGCGCCGGTGTCGTGGTCGATCGCCCAGGCGAGCAGCTCGTCGTTCGAGACCTTCGTGACGAGGACCGTGTCGATGACGGCGAACGCGAACTGCGACGCGAACTTGCCGCTCGTCTGGACGAAGTAGTAGCCCTTGCGGAGCGGCCCCTTGCCCGAGAGCGACGTCGAGCCGAGGAGTACCTCGTCCTTCTCGCCGCGCACCGTCTCCGTCCACGTGCGCATCGCCGGCTGCGACGGCGTGAAGTTCTGATTGTTGTTACTGAAGTCGTGAAGTAGGCGCCGCCCCTCCTCGCCGGTGAGCGGCCACAGCGTGAACGTGACCGACGGGAGGTTCGTGATCTGGAAGTAGAGGATCGGCTCGGCGGAAGCCGAGTACACCGCGGAGGAGCTATAGCCGGGGAGGGCAAGGCTGACCGACGAGGGCAACGCGCCCGTCCTGAACGAGAACGTGTAGCCGCCCATCACCTGCCCGTATCGGTCGGTGGCGCCCGGGGCAAGCGTCACCGTGTACGGCGACGACGGCTTCAGGCTCACGTTGGCGCTGACGTAGTTCTCTCCGGCGGAGATGCGGCCCTCGAGGTCCTTGGCGGTGAAGCCCGAGATGCTGATCTTGTCATGGAGCGTTGTTGGATCCATGGGCGTCGCGAACTCGAGGTTCACGCCGAAGCGGCCCGCATCGTTGTCGCCGTTCTTTGGGCTCGTCGACGAGATCGACGGCAGAGCGATCGTCGTGAATGTGGAGGTGCGGGCCGCCGCCGTCTCGCTACCGTGCGCTCCCTTGAGGCCCTTGGCGACCGTCACGGTGTATTTCGTCTCCACGCCCATTCGCGCCGTGGGGTTGAAGATGACAACCGCGTCGCCCTCGCTCCAGGTGAACTTCCCGGCGACCGCGGCGTCGAGGATGCCGCCGGGCAAATTCGAGCCGCGCACGCTGATCCCGTTCGCCGCGGATCGGTCCATCGGCTGGTTGAAACGGACGACGACCTCCTGGAACGGACCGGCGAACTTCGTGTTGTCGTCGGGCGAGATCGCGTCGACCGCCGGCGTGACAGTTGTGAACGCCCAGCGGAAGTCGTCCTGGAGCACGCCATCGGCGGCTGAGGCGAGGCCCTTCGCGATCCGCATGCGATACGTCGTTGCTGAAGCGAGGTCCTCGGGGAGGAAGCGGTAGATCGAGGTGTTGAGCCACTCAGCTTTGCCGTGCAGCGGCGGATCGAACGTGACGATCGGGTCGCTCCGCTGCGCGCCGAGGGTTGTCAGCGGCGCGACCGAACGGCTGAACTGCACGATGACCTGAGCGTTGAGCGGCACCTCGGTGTCGCCGTCGCCCGGGATCACCTGCTGCACAGCGAGCTGTCCCGCCACCGTGAACTTCCGCGAGATCGCCTTGGGCAGATCCGCGTCCGCGCGCGCGGGCACGGTGATCGTGTACGTCGAGCCGCGGACGAGCCCGGGAAAGTCGGGCTGGAACAGCAAGGTGCGCGCGCTCTGCCACGCGTACGAGCCGGTGGGCTGGGGCTCGAGCTGGAAGAGCTTCTCGGGCTCGCGTTCCTCGGGCGCCTTGGCGAACGTGACTGTGATCGGCGAGAGCCGGGCTACGTCGTCGCCCACGGGCGAGATCGCGAACGCCGACGGCTCGACGACCGCGTTTGGCCCACTGATCGGACCGGGGCCGGTCGTCTGGATGAGTCCAGCGATCGAGGCGAGGATGAGCATCGTCGCGATCGCGGACCGGCGTCGCCAGAGCCAGCGGCCGATGCGTTCGACGTTCACGGCTTCACCTCGAACGTCGACGTGACCGCGGGAGCGCCATCCGCGCTCAAGCGCAGCGTGTGCCGGCCCGGCTCGAGGTCCCATACCAGCCACGGCTCCGCGGCGGGCCGCTCGCCGACGATCCGTCCGTCGATCTCGAACGTGATCCGTCCGACGCCCGTCCCTGCGGCCGCGCGGATGACGAGGTGCTCGTCACGGAGCTCGGGCGCGATGTAGAAGACGCTGCCCGCGATGGGGGCGACGATGCGCAGCGCAGCGCCCGGTGCCGATGCGCCGTCGGCGCGAAGCGTGAGGCCCGCCGCGCGCGCCCACTCGCGCGCTTCGAGGGGCGGATCGATCGACACGCGCCCCTCGGCATCGCGGGCGTAGTAGCGCTCGGCCGCGATCGGCTCGGTTCCGGCGACGAAGAGCTCGCGGACCGGCGATGGGCAGTCGGGTCCCGGCAAGAGCCCGGTCGGCGAGCAGACCGTGGCCTCGACGATCCCCGCCGGCCGCGCGAACCGACTCATCGGCCGGCCGAGCGCGGCGGCCATCATCGCGTTTCGCCAGATCGGGCCGGCGCCGTCGACGCCCGCGACGTCGATCATCGGCGAGCCGTCGGCGTTCCCGACCCACACGCCGATCGCGATGTCCGGTGTGTAACCCACCGTCCAGTCATCGCGGAAGCCCGTGGTTGTTCCGCTTTTCACGGCCGCGGGGAAGGGAAGGTCGAACGGTGTCACGCCGCCGAATCCGGGGATCCGCGCGTCTGGGTCGCTGAGGATGTCGGCGAGGAGGTAGGCGTGCTCCTTCGAGAGCACGCGCCGCGGCGCCGTGGGCGCGCGCTCGTAAAGGATGCGGCCCGCGCCGTCCTTCACGCGTTGTACCGCGAAGGGTTGCGCCAGCTGGCCCATCGCGCCCAGCGCGGCGTAGGCGCTGGTCAGGTCGATCAGGCGCACCTCGCCACCACCGAGGGTGAGGGAGAGCCCATAGCTCTCGACCTGGTCGAGCGTCGCGAGACCGAAGCGGTGCGAGATCTCGAGCATCGCGTCGAGGCCGATGTTGTCGAGCGTCCGCACCGCCGGGACGTTGAGCGACGACGCGAGCGCGACGCGGAGCGGCACGACGCCGTGGAACGAGCGGTCGAAATTCGCCGGCGTGTAGAGGCCCCCTTCCGTCATGAAGCTCGTGGAAACATCCAGCAGCGGAGTGGCCGGCGTGTACCCGCGCTCGAAAGCCGCCGCGTAGAGGAACGGCTTGAGCGCCGATCCGGGTTGGCGTGGGGTCACGGTCATGTTGAACTGGCCACCTCGCGCCGGATCGCCATCCGTCGCGCTGCCGACCATCGCGATGATGCGGCCGGTGGCGGGCTCGATCGCGACGAGCGCGCCGTCGGTGGCGTTGCGGTCCGCGAGCTCGGTGACGCGAAGCCGAACGAGGCGCTCGGCCTCGACCTGCAGTCCCGCGTCCAGCGTGGTCTCCACGACGAGCCCGTCACGACCTGCGAGGTCAGGGCGCACGCGCGCAAGCTCGGCGCGCGCGTACGCGACGAACTCGTGCGCGATCGGTGGCAAGACCGCGGGAAGCACCTCAATGCGTTCGCTCGCCGCGGCATCCGCCTCGCGATCGGAGATCCAGCCGTCCTGGACCATTCGTCCGAGCACGTAGGCCTGGCGGACGCGGGCGACAGCTGCATCCTTCGCTGGGTCGTGGTCCGACGGCCGCTGCGGCAGCCCGGCGAGATACGCGGCGTGCGCGAGGTCGAGGTTGCCCGCCCCGATGCCGAAGTAGACGCGCGCGGCCGCTTCGACGCCGTACGCGCCGCGGCCGTAGTAGACGTCGTTGAGATAGAGCTCGAGAATTTCGGTCTTCGAACGATTCGCTTCGAGCTGCAGCGCGATGAGCGCTTCGTGCGCCTTACGTGCTGCGAGTGGGCTCGGATCGTCGGCGAGATAGAGCCGTCGCGCGAGCTGCTGCGTGATGCTCGACGCGCCGGAGGGCTGCGAGCCGAGGCTCAGCGCGGCGCGCGCCACGGCGATGGGGTCGACGCCGAAATGCTGCTGGAAGCGGCGGTCCTCCGCGGAGAGCGTGGCCTGGAGCAACTTCGGCGCGACGTTGCCAAGGCGTACCGGGATGCGCAGGCCGGAGCGTCCGTCCCGCTCGAGGACGTTCCCGTTGACGTCGAGCACGACCGTTCCGGGGGCTGCGCCCTTCGTCTCAGGCGCGTCGAGCGGGCCGAAGCGCGCGTAACCGCCGAGCGACAGGACGCCGACGCCGAGCGCGATGACCAACCCGCGGGCGACGGGCGCGCGCATGCGGGAAGAATGCACCCTGCTCTGAGCCCGGGCGCCCGATGCGCACGGCCCAAGTACTACGCGATCGACAGGATTTGCTGCCCGACTGCGCATTCCCGTTACGAGCGGTCCTTGACCCAGAGGATGTCGGCGAGCAGATATTCGGATTGCGAGAGCGACCGGACGCTACCGTCGGCCACGGTCAGAATCCGGAGCCTGCCGTCGGCCACGAAGGCGATCCGGGTGCCGTCGACTGACCAGCTGGCGTTCTTGTCCCCGATTCGCGCGACGCTCCTCACCGCCGTGCCGTCCGCCGCGGCGATGAAGAGCTCGCTTTGGCGGCATGAGATCGCCTCGCACGGGTCCGTGCTGTCATAGGCGGCGCCGGAGAACGCGACCATCGCTCCGTCCGGCGCGAAGCTCGGTGCATGCACGTACGCCAACGTGTCTCCGCTGCGTAGGAATGGCTGGAAGTCGCTGCCGTCCGTTCGCATCCGCCAGAGCTTCGGGTGCGGACCGAGGAAGTCGGTGTACAGGAGCGTCTTACCGTCCGGCGCGATCGTCAGATCTATCGATCCGCCAGCAGTCGGCGGCATCGCGTGAATGGACGCGACGCGGGTGCACTGCTTCGTCGTGAGGTCGAGTCGCTCGATCGACTCATCACGTCCCACAAGCGAGCCGCTCTCGCTGATCGGCGCGCTGCGGTAGAAGTAGAGGAAGTTCCCCTTCGGGTCGACGACCGGCGACTCGTAGTAGACATTCGGGGAGCGATGCTCGACGAGCTTCCGCAGGTTCGATCCGTCGATGTCGACAGCCCAGATGTCGGAGCCGTGGCCGTGGCCTCTCGACCCGTCGATCGAGATGTCGAACGCGATGCCTCTTCGGTCCGGAAGGAGCGCAGGTGAGCGAGGCCCACCGTAGTCCACCGGGAGGTCCACGATCTCTCCAAGGACCTCTCCGCTCGCGCTGAGCGCGCGCAGGCCCGCGCCGCTCGCGCTGACGAATGAGAAATCGGCCGGCGCGACCCGGCTCGAAGGTGGCGGCGCGGATTCGGGGTCACATATCGAGGAGCGGTCGATGCTCACGAGCGCGTAGTTCTCAGCGGCGACCAGCGACAGGACGACCACGACGCTCGCCGCGGCGCGTCCGCGCGTGCGCACGAGCTGTCCGTAGAGCCGCGGCCGTCGCCAGAGCAAGAGCAGCGCGACGAACGCCGCCAGGCCGGTCGTGAGCCAGAACCACGAGCCGAACACGATGTCGAGGCGCCCGAAGTAGATGACCGCCAGCCCCGTGCCGACCACGAAGACGGTGCCGGCGAGCACCGCGAACGACCCGCGGGTTGAGCGACTCACGAGGAGGATCAGAAGCATCGCGGGCCAGACGTAGGCGAACTCGATGTCGACCCGCCCGGAGAAGAAGAGCAAGAAGATGGCGGTCAAGATGAAAGCGGCCACGACGAGCCCCGCGAGGACCCGCGACATGCGGCTCGCGGCACTCCTGAGGCGGCGGCGCGTTTCGCGTGCCGGGGTCGCGGCGCGGAGCGGCCGTCCGCAGTGAGCGCAGAACCGCGGCGCCAGGACGAGCTGTCCCGACCACGCGAGCACGACAAAAAACAGGACGGAACCGATCAGGAAGGCGACGACCGCCGTCCCCGGACCAAAGCCTCCGACTGATCCGATGACGAGGACGACGAAAAACGCGAGCACGGCGCCGGCGAAGGCGAGCAGCAGACGGGCGACACCGCGCGCGATGACCGCGAACAGGCCGCCGACCCGGTGCGCGAAGCGTACGAGGCCGCGACCCGCGCGCAGCGTCCCAGGTGTTGACGTGCCGAGCATCCGATGACCGCAGCGCGCGCAGAACAGCGCCGTCGCATCACCTGCTGCGCCGCAGCGCGGGCAGGTGGGTGGCGATTCCTCCATTGCTGGATCGTTCTACGTCCCCGGCAATGCGATGGCGCTATTGGTGCCTGACTTGTCCCCACCTCGACACCCGGACCTTCGCTGGGCGCGGCTACAGGCCGAGATAAGCCTTGCGGACCTGCTCCATCCCGCGCACCTCGCGCGCCGGCCCTTCGATGGTGATCCGCCCTCGCTCGAGCACGTACGCGTGATCGCTGACGACCAGGGCCATCTGCACGTTCTGCTCGACCAGCAGCATCGTGAGGCTCTCCCGTTTGAGGCGCCGGATGATCTCGAAGAGGTTCATCGTGAGGAGCGGCGAGAGCCCGAGCGATGGCTCGTCGAACATCAGGATCCTCGGTTTGGACATGAGACCGCGTGCGATCGCGAGCATTTGCTGCTCGCCGCCGGAGAGCGTGCCCGCAAGCTGTGTTTGCCGCTCCGCGAGACGCGGGAAGAGCCCGAATACCTGATCGATGGTCGCGCGCATCGTGGCGCGGGCGTGCTTGGGTGTCGATCCCATTTCGAGGTTCTCGAGAACGGTCAGCGTGGAGAAGAGCTGGCGTCCCTCGGGGACGAGCACCAGGCCCAGCTCGGCCTTCTCGTGCGGCGGCAATCTGGTGACGTCGCGATCGTCGAGGAGCACAGTGCCCTTCCAAGCGGGCAGGAGGCCCACGATCGTCCGCAGGAGTGTCGTCTTCCCCGCGCCGTTGGACCCCAGGATCGTCGTGAGCTTCCCCGGTCCTAGCTCGACGCTCGCGCCCCAGAGGATCTGCACCTCACCGTACCCCGACTCGATCGATCGCACGGCAAGGCTGGTCATGCGCCCTCCTCCTCGAGGAACTTCGCCGCGACCTTGGGATCGCCGAGGTACGCCTCGATCACCTTCGGATCGCTCGAGACCTGCTGCGGCGTGCCCTCGGCGATCTTCTTCCCGTAGTCGAGCACCACGACGCGGTCACAGACATTCATCACCGCGTGCATGAGGTGCTCGATCATGATCACCGCCACTCCCTGCTCGCGCAGCGTGCGGAACACCGCGAGCATCTCGGCGACCTCCTGCGGGTTGAGGCCCGCCAGGACCTCGTCGGCGAGGAGGAGCATCGGCCGCGCGGCGAGGGCGCGCGCGAGCTCGAGCCGTTTCTTCTCAGCGACGTTGAGCTTTCCGGCGGGCATCTCGCTCTTTTCGGCGAGGCCGAGCGACGCGATCACCTCCTGGGCCACCTTGCGCGCCGCGCCGAGGCCGAGGTTCTCGCGGCCGAAGCATGCTCCGACCGTCACGTTCGCGATGACGGAGAGGTCGTTGAGCGGTCGCACCACCTGATGCGCGCGCGCGATCCCGCGCCTCGCGACTTGGAACGGCCGCAGGCCCGTGATGTCGTCCCCGCGGAATTCGATCCGGCCCGCGCGCGGCCGGTGGATCCCGTTGATCGCGTTGAAAAGGGTTGTCTTGCCGGCGCCGTTCGGGCCGATGAGACCGAGGATCTGGCCCTGGTCGACGCTGAAGGTCACCGCGTCGCAGGCGACCAGACCGCCGAAACGCACGGTGACGCCCTCAACGTCGAGGATCACTGGATGTACGCCCGAAGCCGCGGGAATCGGTTGCGCAGCGACCCGACGAGCCCGGCGGTGACGAAGAGCACGGTGAGAAGCAACAAGAGTCCGGCGATCGCGAGCTGGAAGTTCGCGAATGTCGCGCTCGTGATCAGGAATCCACGCAGCCATTCGTAGAGCGCCGCACCGACGATCGGCCCGGCGACCGTGCCGATCCCGCCGAGGACGACCATGACGAGTGACTCGATGGATCGGAGGAGATCGAAAGCGGGGCCCGGCTCGATGATCCCGTTCTTGAAAAAGAACGTCGCGCCGGCGAGGGCGGGGAAAAAGGCCGAGATGACGTACGCCATGACCTTCGCGCGCGCGGGATCGATGCCCACGAGCATCGCGACGTCCTGATCCTCGCGTATCGCCATGAGCGAGAGGCCAAGCTTCGAGCGGCGGATGACGTATGACGTGGCGACCGTCGCGAGCGCGATCGCCGCCATCGTGTAGTAGGCCAGGAACGCCGCCTCGCGCGCGCCGCCGTACTGCTGGTAGATCGAGAAGCTGAAGAACATTCCAATCGCGCCGCCGAACGGCTCGAAGTTCGTCATGAACGACTTCATCGCCTCGTTGATGCCGACGGTCGCGAGGGCGAAGTACGCGCCGCGAAGGCGGAGGATCGGGATGCCGATGAGCGCGGCGATGAGCGCGGCCGGGATCGCGCTCGCGATCGCCGCCAGGAGGAAATGCACGTTGAACGTCTGCATGAGCCAGAACGCGATGTAGCCGCCGATGCCGAAGAAGACGATGTGCCCGAAGGAGACGTACCCGGTGTAGCCCATGATGATGTTGATGCTCGAAGCGAGCGTGACGAGCATCAGGACGAGGAAGATTTCCTCGCGCAGGCTCGGGTTGCCCGTAACGATTGGGATCGCGGCCACGGCTGCGATGAGCACGAGGACCGCCGGCAGGAATGGAGCGCGGAGATCCCTCACGCGCGCGCTCCGAGGAGCCCGGCCGGTCGCAGGAGCAGCACGGCCACGAAGATGACGTACTCGACCACCGGCACCCAGGCGACCGGGAGGAACACGGTGAGGACGCCCTCGAGGAGGCCGATGACGAGGCCGCCGACGAGTGCGCCGGTCGGGTTCCCGAGCCCGCCGAGCACGACGATGACAAAGCTTTTCAGCTCGTACGTTCCCCCCGACAGGATCGTGAAGCTGAAGAGCGTCGCGAGGAGCGCCCCGCTCGTCATCGCCAGCGCGGTGCCGATGCCGAAGGCGAGCGCAAGCATGCGCCGGGAGTCGATTCCCATGAGCTCCGCCGCGGCGCGGTTGTTGGCAACCGCGCGGATCGACTTCCCGGGGCGGGTGCGGAAGAGGAATCCGTAGAGCGCTGCCGCGACAAGGATCGCCACGGCAACCGCCACGCCGTGCGTGCCGAGGATCGTGACGTTGCCGGCGCGCAGCGCGCCAAGGTCGATGTCTACCGAGCGCGGGCTCGTGGTGAAGATGACGGTCGCGACGCCGATGATCATGAGGTTCACGCTGAACGTCGCGAGCAGCGTGGTCAGCTCGGTGGCGTTGATGACCCGGTCCACCGCGACGAAGTAGATCGCGACCCCGAGCAGGAGCCCGACGAGCGCCGCGGCGAGGACCCCGAGGTACGGGTTGACGCCAAAGCCCGAGAAGAGGATGAACACCGCGAACATGCCGAGCGCGATGATCGGCCCGTGCGAGAGATTGATGACCTTCATGACACCGAAGATGAGCGTGAGGCCGAGCGCCGCGAGGCCGTAGACGAAGCCAAGCATGAGCCCGTCGATCGCCGACGGAAGCAGCGCCTCGAGGCTCATGCTCGGCGCGTTCTACCTATTCGGTTGTGCGGGCTACTTGCGGAGCTGGGCCTGTGCGGTCGCTGCGTCCGATGGCCAGACGAGCTGCGTCGCGAGCTTGCCGTCCGAGCCCTTCTGCCACTGCACGTAGACCATGTCGTGCGCGATCTGCTTGCCGTGCGTCTTCGCGTCGAGCGAGAACTTCACGCGGCCGTAAAAGAGCATGAGGTCGATCTTGTCGAGCGCCGCCTGCATCTTCGCGGGGTCGTTGCTGCCCGCATCTTCGAGGGCCTTCTGCAGCACGAGGCCGGCCGCGTACCCACCGGCTGACTGGTACGAGGGTTGTGAGCTGTACTTCGCCACGTACCGGTCGGTGAACTCCTTCGGCGTCGGGCCGTAATACGGGACGTTCGCGGCCTTCGCGGTCTCGGCGCTGTACTTCGCCGCCGGTTCCCACTGGCTCGGCCCGACGATGAACTGCGCGGCGTCGCCGATGTCCTTGAACGTCGGCTCGGGCGGCGCGACGAGCAGCGCGACGAACCGCGCGTTCACACGCTTCTCGAAGAGCTGCTTCGCGAACGTCGTGCCGTCTTCGAAGTGACCGCCGCCAATGATCGCGTCGGGACTCGCGGCCTGGATCTTGTTGATGAACGGGTTGAAATCGGTCGTGCCGGTGTCGTAGCCCTCGGCGACCACGACGTCGAGGCCCTTGCTCTTCGCATACGGGTTCGCCGCCGCGACGACGGACGCAGAGAAGCTGTCCTTCTCGTTCACGATCGCGACCTTCTTGATCGTCGGGTCGAGCTTCAGCATGAGATCGATCGCGCCGATGAGGTACTTCGATCCGGGGGCGTAGACCTGGTAGACGCCCTTGAAGCCCTGTTCCATGGTGACGTCGTCCGCGCCGCCGGCGGTGACCATGAGCCGGCCGTTCTGTTCGGTGACGACCGCGGCCGCCTTCACGAGGCCGCTCGAGTACGGCGACAGCAGGAAATCGACCTTGTCATCGTTGATGAGCTTCGTGTAGAGAGCCTGGACGCGGTCGGTCTTGCTCTCGTCGTCGTAGAACTTCACCTTCGGCATGAGGACCGACCCGTCCTTCAGCTTGATGCCGCCGGCCTTCGTGACGTCGTCGACCCAGAGCTGGATGCCGTCGGTCTGGCGCTTCGACGTGACGTTCTGCGCGCCGGTCTGGGACGCCGTGAACCCGATGATCAGGTCCTTGGTGACGGTGGCCTGGCTTGGGGCCGGGGATGCGCCGCCCCCCGGGGTCGTTCCACCGCATGCGGATGCGACGAGCCCCACCAGCACGAGCGTCAGACCAACGAACCGGATGCTCCTCATCGTCGCTCTCCTTTTTCCGAGGCATGTGCGGCGCATTCTCCTCCCGCGCGCTAAAGCGCGAGGTCCGAGCCCAGCCGTTCCGACGAGAGAAAACCGATGGGATGCTCGGTCTCGCCGTCGAGCACCAGGTCGGCGAGGATCTCGCCGATCACGCTCGCGAACTTGAACCCGTGCCCGGAGCACGCCGAGGCCACCACGACGTTCGAGTCCTCCAGGAGATTGTCGATGACGAAGTGCGAGTCCACGGTGTTCGTGTACATGCACACCTTCGCGTCCCGCCGTTCGCCGTTCGCGAGCGGCACGCGGCGGCGGAGCCACCCGCGTACCCGCTCCTCGTCGTCCGCGGAGGGTGTCCGGTCGAGCGTGTCCGGGTCTGCGGGATCGCCGAAGTGCAGGCCGGCGACCTTCACGCCCTGTCCTTCTATGTAGGGGAAGCCGTAGAAGATCCGATCGGTGTCCTCGACGATATAGACCGGTAGACGCGCGAAGGCATCGCGCTCGGCGCGCGGCTCGAACCAGAACAGGACGCTGCGTTCGACCGATAGCTGCGAGGCGAGCGACGGCACGAGCTTCGCGGTCCACGCGCCCGCCGTGATGACAAGCTGTTTTGCCTCGTAGCTTCCACTGCGCGTGCTCACGCGGACGCCGTCGAATGTCGACCCCCATCGCTCGATGGGCTCCTCGAAGCGAAACGTTGCTCCGGCGCGCTCGGCGAGGCGCAGATGCGTCTCGATGCACCGCTCGGGCGCGAGCCATCCGGCCTGGCGCTCGAAGACGCCAGTCCAGCCCTCGAGCCACGCGAAGAGCGGATAGCGCTCGCGGAGCGTACGGGTGTCGAGGACTTCGTGGTCGAGCCGGTGACTGCGCGCGCTATCGAGCGCGCCCGAGACGAGCTGGCCGTCCGGCGGCCCTGCATAGAGGCCACCGGTCTCGGTCAGAAGGTGCTCACCGCTCGCTCGCTCGAGCTCGCGCCAGAGCTCCCAGGCGCGGCGCAGCAGCGGTACGTAGTCGGGGTGCTCGTAATACGAGAGCCGGATGATCCGGGAGAGGCCGCCCGATGACCCGAGAGTGTGGCCGCGAGCGAAGCGATCGAAGCCGAGCACCGATGCCCCGCGCGAGGCAAGCGCGTATGCGGCCGAGCTCCCGTGCGCGCCGAGCCCCGCGACGATGACGTCCGCGTCCACCACCCCCATGGTGCCGCACCTGTGCAGAGTGCATCGCCCGGTTTGACCGCCTGGCGACCGGGTCCCTAGCCTCGTCCACGATGCGTCTTGTCCTCATCCCGCCGATGCCGATCGCCCCGATGCCGGGGCAATCCGCGCGTCCGGGAGGCTAGCCGCAGCACTTTTCCAGCACCGCTCATTTGAAGGAGGCCTCCCGGAAGGGAGGCCTTAGTCGTTCATGGAGGAGGCACGAGATGGCAACCACGCTACATGGCACCGCACTGCGCGGCTTTCGCTGCCGCTCATGCCACGTGCTGTCGCCGGCGGACGAGCGCTACGTCTGCGGTGAGTGTTACGGTCCGATCGAGCCCGAGTACGACCTCGCTTCGCTCGACGGCGAGACACTTCGTGACGAGATCGAGCGCGGACCGGGCTCGCTCTGGCGCTACGCGCCGCTACTGCCGGTCCCCGAGCCGAAGACGCACTACGCGGTCGGCTGGACCCCGCTGCTCACGGCGCCGCGCCTGGGCGCGGCGATCGGCGTGTCGCGACTTTACGTTAAGGACGACTCGCGCAACCCGTCGCTCTCCTTCAAGGACCGGCCGGTCGCGCTGGCGCTCGCGCGCGCGCAAGAGCTCGAGCTCGATACGCTCGCCTGCGCCTCGACGGGGAACCTCGCGGGCGCGGTCGCGGCCGCCGCCGCGCGCAACGGCCTGCGCGCATTTGTGTTCGTCCCGGCGGCGACCGACGAGGGCAAGATCGCCGGGGCCGCCGCGTACGGCGCGACGGTCGTCCGCGTCCGCGGCACATACGACCAGGTGAATCGCCTGTGCGCGCGCCTCGCCGACGAGGAGCGCTGGGGCTTCGTGAACTTCACGCTCCGTCCGTACTACGCGGAGGGCTCGAAGACGCTCCTCTTCGAATCCGCGGAGCAGCTCGGCTGGCGCCTGCCCGACCACGTGATCGTCCCGGTCGGCTCTGGTGCGCTCCTCACGCGGACCGCGACCGCGGTCGCGCAGCTCCGCGCGGCGCGGCTCGTCGAGGACACGCGCTGCAGCATCCACGCCGCGCAGCCCGCGGGCTGCGCACCGGTCTCGGATGCCGTGCTCGATGGATACCGCGACGTGCGGCCCGTCCGCGATCCGGTCACGGTCGCGCGGTCGCTGGCGATCGGCACGCCGGCCGACGGCGATGGCTCGGTCGCGGTGATCCGCGCGAGCGGCGGATCGGCCGCGTCGGTAAGCGATGCCGACGTGCTCGAGGGATGCGCGCTGCTTGCGAGCACCGAGGGCGTCCTGGCCGAACCGGCGGGCGGTGTGGTG
>Ga0209237_1001104_pt1 | contig 15897 bp, 10 predicted proteins | sample GraSoi013_1_40cm_2_FD_185820 | JGI IMG/M metagenome (GOLD analysis project Ga0209237, IMG submission 185820) | Grasslands soil microbial communities from the Angelo Coastal Reserve, California, USA - Sample 10_02_2013_1_40cm (SPAdes) (version 2) | ecosystem: Environmental > Terrestrial > Soil >... | reverse complement strand
GAGAAGTTGCATAATCAATTCCAGCTATTATTACTGAAATAGAACCGCTTCCCGTTGCGTCTAAAACTTGATCACTAAACAATGAGACCGCTGGAGCAACTCCTTTTGCGCTTGGGTTAATTCCTGCTGCACCAGCTATCCCAGCCACATGTGTGCCATGACCATTTGGGTCTTCACATGTATCAGTATTTGTAATTTCGCTGTGACATAATGCTATTCTTCCGGCAAACTCGGGATGAGTGCTATCGATTCCTGTATCCAATATTGCTACTGGAATTCCCTGTCCTGTGGCCGATATCCAGACTTGATTTGCTCTAATCTGTGTGTCAGCATTAAGATCAAGAGCCTTTACCTCTAAATCTTGATCAACACTAATAACTGATGGGTCATTTTTTAGAGAATTTATCTTGTCCTGTTCAATATCTACAGAAATACCGTTTATTATGTGGTAAGACCTTTTAATTTCTCCTCCAGCGAGTCTTACCAAGTTAATATGCTTATCAGATAATTTTTCCTTGAATAATATCACAACATGAACCTTTTGATTCTGCCCATAAGCAGCAAGTGTAGGAATGGTTAAGACAAGTATAACCAAAATGGTGAAGGCAAGCTCCTTATTTCTTAGCACAATCACATTGTCTTCAACACCCCTTCTTTACTTAAAAATTAATATAAAAATGATATGGTGGCAAATACCAGAAGATGATCTTTTTTCCGTAAAATTTCTATCAGGATATGGACTTCAATTTCACTCAATGATAAAAAGATGGTCTAAAGAATGGAACTTATCCCTATTCAGAAGAACAAGAACTGTTGGAAAAGCTATAATGTACAAGCTAAATCTGGGATCAAAACAAGGATGTGGGACTGAAATTATGCCAAGATAATAGCTGGGCCCTACAGGACTCGAACTCGTCTTTTTGTTGTAATAACTTTCGTTATATCAATTACAAACATGAAATAACAAATTTTACGAACAAAGGGGCACAAAATACGACGCATCGAGTCAATGTAGGCAAAGGTTCCAGAGAATGGTAACTGCACCGTGTACGTCTTTCCCGCATGTATAAATAATACGTATATCAATACCGTATTCACAGGTTGGTAAGTTAATGAATCTTAAGTCTGGACTAGCTGTAGCGGTAGCATTTATCTTAGCTATGCAGGTTGCCAGTTTTCCAGCTTTTTTATTACCCATAAATGCTGCCGCCGCCCAAGGCGTTATCTTGGGGATTACCCCCATAGCCGTGAACTACGACCTGAACTCTTTTGGCAGAACCGTAATCCTTGCAGTACAGTACCAAACTGGTATAACAACATTAGAAACATGCAGCTCTGTAAACCCCGAGAACGTATTGCTAACACTTACACTTCCTGAACATACTTCATTCGTTTCAGAGACCAATGGAGCTGGAATATTTGATCCTGCAACAAGAACAGTAACCTGGAGTTTAGGCACTCTTGATGCAGCGACTAATTGCTTTGGCACACAAATTTCTATTACAATTAATGTAGATAATGCAGTTCTTGATGGCACTATTCTGGGTCCGGCAACGGCTGCTATTAGCACAACAACTCTTGGCGATGATCCTATTGACAATACGAGAAGTGTGACGTTCCAAGGTGGCATGCTACCTTTAGAAGTGTTCTATACCGAGATCGAGTTACGTTGTACTGCTTCAGGGGCAAGCGACAGGGAAACTGCAGACGGAACAGCTGTAGATTGTTCTGCAAACGCTCCAGGTTTCTTGCAGTCCCGCGTTTCAAGCCATGCTGACGCTTCACCTTCTATCACTCCACAGAAGCTGGGAGAGCTAAGAGTTGGTGGTTCTCCCATTACCACTCCAAAAGTTGGGGTGTCGGCTCATGCCGAAGGGGACTTTAACTGCGATTTCACCGTTCTTCCACCTGATCCTCTCCCCTGCTTGGGAATAAGTCAATCTGCCGAAGCAGATGTTGTTAATATGCTATTTGAGGTAAAGAATCCCAATCCTTTCGCAGTACCACTTCACGTTCACTCCGATAGATTTGGTTATGCGGCTTGTAGCGACAACAACTCAGGTTTCCCTGGCAGTGCCTTTATTGAAGATTCTATCCAGAGCGCTGAGTGTTCTTCTTCCACTGGTACTGTTTCACCTGGCAATGGGGAAACTTCGTCTAGCACACTTCACGCTGACCTGGACAGTGCGACAGGCGTTTGCGACATTGACCGTATTGACGTTATCAACGGTGAGCGTACGGAAACTCATTCTCCAACTACTTGCAATCCCATCGCAGCAAACACACAGGGCCTAGTAAAAGGCCTTAACATCATCTTTGACAGTGGTGATGCCAATGGCGATAGCAATGTTATATTTTCAGGTTCGGGCTTGACCATAATCAAGTCAGGATACGGAACATACAATGCTATGGCACAGTCAACTATTGGTCTGGGTGGCCAACAATTTTCCTTTCCTGCCTTAATGAAGATCACCGCAAACTCACCTGTACAGTTGCTCCTTACTGATCAGGAAGGTCGTAGTGTTGGAGTTGAACCGGTTGTTGATCCCGACCTTGGTTCACAGGGGGATGCTCAAGTGGCACAGAGAATTGTAGCCAACATACCTGGTTCCCAGTATACTGGACCTGTAAGCGAGCCCCAGGAGATCTCTATCGGGTTACCTAATCCTGGTACCTACAACCTTGATGTGAGGGGGACTGGCTCCGGACAGTTTACCATTACAGTTGAGACTTTCGACGAGAACGGAAACATTATCAGCCATAATACTATAACGGGTCAGGCTAGCCCTGGAAGCTTGACAAGAGAGGAGTTAACTGTGCAAACAGGCGGAACACCTCCAGTATCATATACACAATCTATCACTACACAAAACAACAATGCAAAACCAATTACTGTAATTTCAAGCGACGAAGACAATGATACACTACAGTTCTCAATTGTATCAGCCCCAACTCATGGCACGCTATCCGCACTTTCAAACACACAATCTACATTTGTTGCAAATCTAAACGGAACACAACAGGTACCACCTACTGGATCCACCGCAACTGGAACTGGCATCTTTAGTGTCAACAATTCCACAAATCAATTTAGCTGGTCAATTAATTACACAGGATTTAACACAACGGAAACAGCATCTCATATCCACAATGGATCTGCTGGAACAAACGGTCCTGTAATTATTATACTATCACCTGGTACAACAAAGATTGGCTCCGCTGTCCTAACTGCGGCTCAGAAACCACTACTATTTGCAAGCCATCTCTACACAAACATTCACAGTACGCTGCATCCATCAGGAGAAATCAGAGGCCAGATCATACCAGGCCGAGCTGCGACAGTATTATACACACCAAACACGGGATTTACTGGATCTGATAGTTTCACATTCAAATCAAATGATGGTACATTTGACAGCAGCATATCAACAGTTACAATCAATGTCATCGCAACACCACCACAGCCAGGTCTCACAAGCGTTACAATATCAAATGGGGCATCATCTGGACAGTCCTGTGTAACAGCAAACAACTGCTTCAATCCTCAGAACTCACAGATTCAGACAGGAGATACAGTAACATGGACAAATACTGATGCGACATTTCATACGGTAACAAGTGGTACACCGTCTGGTACCACCGCTCCAGGAACAATATTTAACAGTGGAGCAATTGCGCCAGGCCAGACATTCTCACATTTATTCTCAACAGCTGGTACATTTGATTATTTTTGTCAGATTCATCCTTGGATGACTGGCGTAGTCACCGTAACAAATCTTGTACCACACACTACACTGACAAAGATAGCCAATGTCACCTCTGGTCTTGCACCACTGCCTGTCTTGTTCACTTATACCGAGAATAATACTGGCACAGCACCACTGAAGAATCTCCATCTTTCAGATGACACCTGTTCACCCATACTGCCCTCACCAAATGTTGCATCCTTGGGACAGAGTGCCACAACTGCATTTACCTGTACTCATGTCTATACAACGGCGGGCAAGTTCACTAACAATGCCACACTTACTGCAACAGCTTGTAACGATCCAAACTGTATCACTACAGGTGATAATGTAACTGAAAAGGCTAATGCTACAGTAACTGTAACTGTAGCATCTACCACACTAACCAAATCAGCTAACGTCACTTCAGGTCTTGCACCGCTGCCAGTCAAGTACAGTTATGTTGAGAAAAACGATGGCACGGCTCCAATTAACAACATATCTGTCTCCGATAACAAGTGTTCGCCCGTAACTGGCGGAGCTACTTCTCTACTTCCAGGTCAATCGGCGACCTTTACCTGTGTTACTATATTGAATGAAAATACAACAAACATAGCTACTGCAACTGGTACTACACTAAACGGTGCCAAAGCTCCAAATGAGACTGCGCAAGCTAAAGTATCCATAATAACTGTAACGCCAGTTAATCATCCTCCATCAGCGGTAGCTGATAAGGTAACTACATCTCAAGGAAAACAGATCATAATTAACGTACTTGCAAATGATACTGATATCGATGGTGATGTTCTTACTGTACAATCTGTAAAACAACCCACAAGTGGGGTTGTCACGATCAATACCAATCAGACATTGACCTACAAACCTAACACAGGTTTTAGCGGTGTTGAGACCTTTACTTATACAATATCAGACGGTCACGGTGGTACTTCAACAGCAGATGTCACAGTAACTGTTACACCAATTTCGAAACCTCCAACTGGTACTCCCGGAAAGGTTACAGGAGGAGGTGCACAGCTTAACAAAGATACAAACTTTGGATTCAATGTACAATCCTCAGATGGTATAACATTCAAAGGAGAACTAGAGTATCAAGACAGGGCTACAAATATCAACTTGCACAGTGTAGATATCAAGTTCTTGTCAGTTAACCCCAGTGGTACAAATACAACATTTAGTGGAACTGCAACCGTGAACGGAAAAGAAGGGTTCACGTTCAAAGTTTATGTTGAAGACAATGGCGAGCCTGGTTCAAATGACAAATTTTCAATTACAATTAAGGAGGTACCTGGAGGATATACAAAGAGTGTTACACTAGCAAAGGGCAACGTACAGATTCATAAATAAAAATTATAATCTCTTTTAAGTCCAATTTTGAATTGGTATAACAATAATTAAAACAAGCCTTTTGGTTTGCATTTAGACGACTTTCGTCTCATCCAGTTTTGACTCCTGACTGTATTATTAAATGACATACGGTAATTCATCTCAAAGATTAGGGATACTTTATGAATGAATCACAACGGTTCTACAATTGCATTAATTTCAATTCTAGTGCTTCAGATTTTTGCAATGACACAATCTGGCAGCACTGGAACCAGTGTTACAGGTTCCCATGATGCATTTGCACAAACATCAGGATCTGGCCAGCCATCCTATACACTATATCAGAATAACAATGAGGGTGTCTCAATCGAATACCCAAGTGACTGGACATACTCAGAAAAAACGCAGAGCAAATCCATGTTAACATATTTTTATCCTCCTAAAGACTCACAAACATTTTTAGAACTTTCTTATGATAAAACCACTGACTACACTGGCACAGACCAACAAATACTTGGTGAACTTTCACAGATAATAAGCATACTTTGCTCTCATGCATCAATTGCAAAAAATGGCTTTACGTGTTCTGATTTTCAATACAAGACTGGTGTTGGCAATTACCAAGGAATTCCCACCTATGTGATGCATGGAAAGATGACAGAAACTTTCTCTGATGGCTCAGCTCGCGAACAGGATATGGTACAATTTCTTATCATCAATCAAAACAGGGATTATGGCATTTTTGCTACATGTCCAAAAGACAAATGTAGCAATTACGATAACGAGTTAACCTATGTTGTAAATAGCTTAAAGATATACTCACTAAAGACTAATTCGAATGCTGCTACACAAGTTTCAAGCTATAACATCCCAAGCTGGATAAAAAATACAGCAAAGTGGTGGTCCCAAGGTGCGATTACCGATGATGATTTTGTAAAAGGGTTGCAATATCTAATTCAGCAGGGAGTGATAGTAGTTGCAACAACGCAGGTTAGCTCACAGTCATCACATGCAATACCGTCATGGGTTAAAAACACGGCAAAGTGGTGGTCAGAAGGCCAAGTCGGAGATTCTGATTTTGTAAAGGGAATGCAATATCTGGTTCAAAATGGAATCATAGCTACCCAAACTGCTGACCAAGGACATACAGCTGTGACTGATCAACAGGGGGTGGCAACTTTTCAAATATCTGGTCAGCATGTACAATTTAGCTTTGTTGATGATACTACTGGTCAACCCTTGGCTGGAGCAAATATAGTATTATCTGTAGACTCTCAAACACAATCGGTAGGCACATTATTAGTTATAGATCCTAACAAACATTATCCCGTACAAGTGATCATATTGATTCCAAGCGAAACCAGTTCTACTACGCCTACATCCTTGAAAAATTATTTTGTTCCCTCTGCTTCTGCTGAATCTGAAGAAGTTGTAAAAGTTGCAGTAACTACCAGTATAAGACAAGCAGGAAATTTATTACCAGTGTCTTTTCTTCATAAGGTTCATCAAGTCGGTCATGTAGTTGAAAAAGTTAATTTTATCTATGATTCACTGGCATTAGCTCTAAAATACGCAGACAAAAATGGCTGGTTACCAGTAAGTGGGTATTTACAAAATCATGGATATGAAGCAGGATCTATATCATCTGAAGGAGCCATTGATAAGATTAAGGAAGAAAACAAACAGGGCAAAATAATTGATGGCCTCTTTCTTATCGGTTCTGGTGGAGCCGATATGCCCGCATATATGTTCAGTCGAGTTACTGGTGAAATAACAGCTAAAATGGATATTAATACTGTATCAGGATGTAATTCGCAACAAGTCCAGTATGTAGAAGTTGGATCTGCCATTTTTTATAATTGCCCTAGTGACAAGACGTCTGGTCTGTTAAAGTACGAGCCTCCAGCTGAGACTACTGATCATGTGTCACTAGATATTTTTAGCAAAGCAAATCAAGGATTTGGAGAACGAATTCAGACCGATCAAGGTCAACCAGTTTCAGTTCCAGCTGATGATTATAGTGTACGTGTTTCATCCCCAGGTAAAAACCCAGTAACCGAGGATCTTACAGTGACACCAGACCAGATAACAGATGTAACTGCAGTACCCCAACCAATTCCAAATAATACAATGACTACAACAATTACTCCGGCAGGAGACCTGAGTGATCATTGGAGCGGTTCTTTTTCAATGAAAGACACCACGTCTGACGGCTGCTCATTTTCAGGAACATGGGAGGCAACACTGACACAAAATGGTAATGACTTGACTGGGTCAATTTCCATCATCGATGCAAGCTCGCCAGATTACCCGGCAAATGACTTTTGCACATTGGCACCAGCAACATTCAATTTTGAAGGAGGCACAGTAAGCTCTTCGTCCTTCCAGTTTGATAGCTCTGACTTTGGAGGTTTCCATACGAAGGGATACTTTACTACAGATCTGATACATGGAACTTTTAGTGAATGCAGTGACCAAAGCTGTGCCAGTGGAAGTTTTACAGGAAGTAGAGGATAGATAATCCAAAGTACTTTTAGTGCAGGTTTGCAATTGTTCGTTAAAACTACCCGCATTTCAAAAGTTAGTGTCATTTTAGAATTGTAATTATTCTATAAGATTAAACATGAAATTGATTTTTCTATAAAAGTGGGCCCAAAAATTGTACCAAGATGGTACGAGAAACAGTATCACTATGTGGGACAACGGTACCGTAATAGAAAAACATCCAATTCCGTATCCAGCAGAAATCCGAATCACAGATTCATCTGACAAGACTCTCTATACTTTGAGAGGCTATGTTCCTCTAGACGAGCTGAAACAGATAGCAACTTCTATTAGATAAATTGGGCCTTAAACTCCTTTTTTCTTTTTGAATGAATTCACGAAAAATATAATGGATACGAATTTTATTTATGTGACTGAATCCTATAAAATAACATGAAGGCGTTTCAATTGTATATAGTTGTAGCAGTATGTATTGCTGGAATCGTACTTTCTACATCTTCAATACTGTCGTACCAGAAAACTCAAAATAACATCCCACAAGCAAGGATTACACAAACTCAAGCAATAGAAATAGCTGAGGATGATTTAAAAAATCGAGTGAATTCCTCCACTAAAATACTAGCAGTGGATTGGTATTCTGAAGGAAAAGAACGGTACGTTCCATTTCCTGAATTTCAGGACAAGAACGGGACACTACCGCTTGTATATGTTCATGAAAACGGAACTGTAAGTCAAATTAATGACGCGATTCCAAAGATAGGTGGACAATGCAACCAAGCAGCGTCTGCGTACTGTGGTTTTATGCAACCTTTTGGCCTTGGTTATAAAAGCAGACTAGTTTGGGGATTGGATATACTTTATGGAACAAGTAACGCGAATAAACAAGCCTCCTTCTACGCTGTAGATGCAGTTAGTGGAGACATTGTAGATTCGTTTTTTTTGAGAAGTGACGCAGCTCAAAAAACACAGAAAAGCTGATCTCCAAAATAGATACTTCACCTAGTTGCCCTTTTCACTTTTCATGGGTCAAAATAAAAAACAGGACGGTGCCCACTACAGTTCTGGCGATAACCCTAGGCCCGTCAATACTGTTTTATCGGGCCCTGTTTTTTCAGGACCCACTACAACTGTTTTCACGGGCACCATCGGATTCGTTACCATCAGAGTCTCATTTTGGATCCCTGAAAATACCCTTTGATGGGTATTCCAACATTAGTAGAAAACCCAACTAAGGTTTTGAAATACAAGTTCAGAATTCCTTTGGCTAGAAATCCTTGATCTCTTTGCCAAGATCCTCGAATAGCTGCTCATTTTCTCTCATGAACTCTTCTATGAATTTAGCTTCGTCCTGGCTCATAGTGGTATAACGTTTTCTTTAATATATAAAATTATTTTGTTAATTATCTCTTGCTCCAGTCTGTTCCTTTGTTCTTGTACCTCAAATAACATCTTTCGCAGTTCACGTCGATGCTCCTTTTGGATTGTAAATCTTAATCCGTTTCTTCGTAAGAATATGGTAGCAGACAGGATTGCAGTACGCTTGTTTGCTCCACTAAAAGCTTGTGCCCAAGCTAAACTGCCCAAAAGATGTGCTGCTTTGATAATGATTTTTTCTTCTAGATCTGATTCCTTGCCAGCTCTTCTTACAATTTCCAAAACCTCATAGAGTCTGTCTTTCGATACACCTATGAACTCAGGTTGTTCAGCATGCCTTGCATTCCATTCTTCGATGATCTTACGATTTATTTCAATGATTAATTCTGGTTCTACGTATCTAACTTCCAAATGTTCTCTCTAACCCTATGATATAGTATTTTATAAGATCTCGACAATCCTACCTTTAAAACCCGGCGTGGGTTTGGTTAAATTAGTTTGATACCCACTACTTTTGACACGATTAGGTTTGGGCCTTACGGGGCTCTAACCTTCAATGAGTTCAGACCTGTGAGGATTTGGATATAATTTGGAAAAAACCTCTTATTCTATGGTTTTGATTTTTTGCAACTATGTCAATGCAACCTATTTTGTATCCAAAGAAGGTTGCATTAGGAGCTGGAATAGTAGGCGGAATTGCAGGCGGAGCAGTGATGTATGGAGTAATGAGCATAGTAATGACGCAGATAGGGATGGGAGCAAATTGTTTTGCCATCATAATGGGTCTCATCACCGGTCAGTCCTATGAAAATGCGTTAGGTCCGGGAATTACAGCACACTTTCTTACAAGTATCGCAATAGGTGCAGCATTTGGTGCAATAATTACTACCAAGAAATTTCAGATTAGAGGATTTGGCAAGGGAATAGGATTAGGAATTGCCACTGGAATTATTGCATTTGTTGTCATATTTCTTCCGATTGCAATGACAGTACTTCCACAACACATGATGGATATAATGAAGATGATGCCATTGACTGGAAGTATGGGAATGTCAGAAAATAATGTGAATGGAGGTTCTATGAATGAGAAATCCCCCATGAAAAACAACTCTATGAACCAGCAGGGAGCCATGAATACAAATTCAGAAATGCAAGGCAAATCTGCAGCAGATGAAAAGTTGAAGATGGAAGAGAAGAACAAAATGATGATGGAAGATACACAAAAGTTGTTTCCGATGATCTTGGCAGGAGCTCTAGTTTCTCACATAGCCTTTGGAACCGTACTGGGTATGGTAGTTACTCCATTAGTTAAAAGAGTGCCACAAAGATCTGGAAAATAAGAATCATGCAAATAAAATGTGCTGATTGTAATTGTGTACCAGAAGAATGCAAAAAAAGTAAATCTCAAAAAGAATGTCCAAATTGTACATGGAATGAATGCTGTTGTTGGAATACCTTCAAAAATAACTAACTAAAACAGTAGCGAGTCTTACAAGGTTTACGATAATACTGTGGTGGACCAAGGGGACCTGTACCTATAATGTACTATTTTCGGGTTCCAAGATTAAATTAGAATAACTATCATTTAAGGCTTGAAAATCTTTGCAGATAATTCTGTTTTGTAGAGTCAAATTACTTGATCAGATAGATTTTTAGGCTAACATTTTTACCCACCGATTATGTTGGCCGCAAAATTATCTGGTATTTGCATAATCTTTTTCTTGGTCATTAGCGTAACATCGATTCCGGTTCTAGATAATGCCTTTGCGCAAGATCAGCCCCGTTTTGTAAAGTTTTCTGGGAAGGGTCTAGTTGTAGCAAACAGAGACTTTAGAGATACCGTAGTTTGGACAATGATCCATGGAACCAAGGGTACAATCATTATTCAATCTCCTCAAGGTAGAGGTATTGCTCATTTATCTCTGGCTCCAAGTAATACCTGTCAATCATCTTTATTGATTTGCAGCCTTGCCACCGTATTAGATACGAATCAAATACCTATCTTCCAAGTAGGAGACACTGCCAGGTTTTCAATTGATGTAGATAGTAAGCAGGAAACAATCTCCGTACTCTCTGGCGTCATATCCGGATTTAATGTGACATTTAATCTGTCCAAGACTTGGGGTAATATTGGCTTAACAGTAAAAAATTCTCGCTAGTTTTTAATTGAATAATTTCAGAGCCATTTTAGGGAATCAATCAATTAGTTTAGTTCCCATACCGCTTGAATAAGTAAAAGTTCGGATCCTATGGGTAGCGGTACAATATGGTCCTCTTTTAGGTTCCAAATTATATTGTGTGAACTATGATTTAACATTGACCTTTTTTATTCTTATAATGTAGACTCTAGACTCGGTACAGAGCTATAGTGATTTAAAAACAGAGTGACAGCTTCATCAGTATTAAATATCACTAATCATAACTAGACGCCAAATATGATAATCTTGGGGTTGAAGTATTGAATAAATTCAAGCGTTCATCGGGAGCTCTTTCTGTTCTCCTAATTATGATTCTTTCCATCCCTGCTTTGTCAGAAAGCAATAACATAATTCCACAGGCGGCAGCTGCATCATCTACATTGACCGTAACAACACAAGACAGCCAAGGCCATACCATAACAGGTTACAATGTGGTATTAACGCAAGGTGGAACTACGGTAGCATCAGGCTTCTCTCCAGTCACTTTTACTTTGACTAGCGGTACACAATATTCTGTATCGGCATCAAGTTTTGGTACTTTCGTTTTCGATCACTGGTTAGATACAGGTTCCACGGTTAACCCTAGACCAATATCGATAACCGCTAACACAGTAATAACTGCAGTTTATAGAATATCAGCAATATCGCTGAATCCGACAAGCGGACCTGCAGGTACAACTGTTACAGTTACAGGTATCAACTTTAAGGGAAATACTGCCATTACTACAACCTATGACGGCGCTGCTATTACTACAAATCCAGCTACTGTAACATCCACCTCGACTGGCGGATTTACAGAGTCAATTACGATACCATCAACATCAACTGCAGGACCTCATACTGTTAGTGCCAAAAGCTCAGGGTCCAATTTAGCTTCAGCAACATTTACCGTAACTACAGCACCATTACCCACCATATCACTGAATCCAACAAGCGGACCTGCAGGTACATCTGTTACAGTTACAGGCAGTAACTTTGCAGCAAGCTCTGGTATCACTGTAACCTATGATAATACCGCTATTACTACAAATCCAGCTACCGTAACTACCACCTCGACTGGAAGCTTTTCAGCAACAATTACAGTACCAGCATCAACTGCAGGAGGTCACACTGTTAGTGCAACAGATGCGTCATCAAATTCAGCTTCAGCGCAATTTACTGTAACTACAACACCAGTAGCAACAATAACACTGAATCCTACAAGCGGACCTGCAGGTACATCTGTTACAGTTACAGGTAGTAACTTTGCTGCAAGCTCTGCTATTACTGTAAAATTAGATGGTACAAATCTAACTACTACACCAACTACTGTAACTACCACCTCTACTGGAAGTTTCACAGCATCAGTTACGATACCATCATCTGCAACTGCAGGAGCTCATACTGTTAGTGCCACGGATGCATCAGGAAAATCAGCTTCGGCATCATTTACTGTAACTACAACACCAGTAGCAACAATAACACTGAATCCTACAAGCGGACCTACAGGTACATCTGTTACAGTTACAGGTAGTAACTTTGCTACAAGTTCTACTATTACGATATCCTATGATAATACCGCTATTACTACAAATCCAGCTACCGTAACTACCACCTCGACTGGAAGCTTTTCAGCAACAATTACAGTACCAGCATCAACTGCAGGAGGTCACACTGTTAGTGCAACAGATACGTCATCAAATTCAGCTTCAGCAACATTTACTGTAACTACAACACCAGTAGCAACAATAACACTGAATCCAACAAGCGGACCTACAGGTACATCTGTTACAGTTACAGGTAGTAACTTTGTCGCAAACTCTGCTATTACTGTAAAATTAGATGGTACAAATCTAGCTACTACACCAGCTACTGTAACTACCACTTCTACTGGAAGTTTCACAGCATCAGTTACGATACCATCATCTGCAACTGCAGGAGCTCATACCGTTAGTGCCACGGATGCATCAGGAAAATCAGCTTCGGCACAATTTACTGTAACGACAGGTGTAGCAATATCACTTTATCCAGCTTCTGCTAATGTTGGTAGTACAGTAAAGGTAACAGGTAGTGGCTTTGCAGCAAACTCTCAAATCAGCATATACTTTGATAGTACTCTACTAGCATACAGTTCGGCCAACAATCCAAACGCTAATCCTGTAACTATAACGACCGACTCCACAGGCGGTTTTGTAGCTGTCATTCAGGTACTCGATTCAACTACAGGAATCCATACCATTAAAGCTATAGACCAGAGTAGTCATAGTGCTACACAGAGCTTAACCGTCATGCCAACTGTTTTACTATTGAGCCCATTAACCGGACATGCCGGTACCACAGTATACTTTCGTGGTAGCGGTTTTGCAGCTAATTCAGCTATTACCATAAGTTTTGATAGTAGCGCCGTTACAACCAGTCCGTCTCCACTAACAAGCGATTCTATAGGTGAGTTTCAAGGATCGTTTACGGTATCCAGTACAGCTACCGTTGGAGCACACTCGCTACTCCTATCAGATGCCAGTGGTAATAAATATTCTAGTTCATTTACCGTTACTAGTACAAGTACTCCAATGTTTAGCGTTCAGAATATAGTTACAGGACTTGGTTCCTCGACAGACGAGATAGACGGAATGGCCTTCATTCCAGACAATGGACCGGGTGTAGATGGCTCTGGTGCGTTCATGGTTCTTCATAAGAGCGGGACGGTAGTAGTAGTTAAAAATACAGGCACATCTTTTGTAAAACAATCAGTATCCTTTGTAGTCGTACCAACGGTACAAGGTTTTGCAGAAGACGCAGGACTTTTGGGAATCGCAATTGATCCAAACTGGGTAACCACAAAGCAAGTTTACTTTTACGCTACGGTAACTGTCAACGGCGTAAATCAAAATGAGGTAGTCAGGTACACTGCTACGACCGATTCTTCTGGAAATATAATAGCAGATACAACAAAGGGTGAGAAGCTAATACTTGGTGGAATTCCAGCCGGCTCAAACCACAATGCAGGACATATGAAGTTTGATTCCCAAGGCAATCTCTATATCACTACAGGAGACAACTTCCAATTCACTCCAGCCCAAGACCTTACATCGTTAGCTGGAAAAATGCTCAGGATAACTCCGCTTGCCAGCCCAGGTTCTAACGGCCTTCTCTATTCGATTCCAAGTACAAATCCCTTTGCGACAAGTTCTTCTACTACGATAAAAAAGGAGATTTACAGCTATGGGCTTAGAAATCCCTTTACTTTTGATATAGATTCACAGACAGGTCTGATATACATAAACATGGTGGGATACAATACTTGGGAAACTGTTTTAGATAGTACTACTCCAGCCAATTTAGGATGGGCTCCCTATGAAGGGCCGACTATTGGAAATCCACAAAACCTTGTAAACTATAAAGAGCCAATATACTGGTATCCACATTCAGGACTGGAGTCAATCAGCGGCTCTACTAACGGTCTTATAGCAATTACTGGCGCGGCATTCTACCACTCTACTGGGACCCAGTACCCATCACAACTTCAAGGTGCTTACTTCTTTGGAGATTACGCAACAGGCTTTATCGCAGCGCTTCTTCCAACTGGTTCCAATCCACCGCAGATGGATCCAGGCACAGGAGTTCCAAAGGCACAGGTTCAAACAATCATGACAGGGCTTTCCTTTGCCCCTATAGACATGTCTGTGTGGAATGGAAAACTCTACTATGTCGGTCTGGAAGGAAATATCGGTGTGCTAAACTACAGCTAGGCTTGTATTGTTTGCTAGTTGCCATTTCCCCTTTTTTCAATACTAGAGATTGAAAGGTCCAGAAGATATGGGATAAAACTCATTCTTCACCATAGCGCTTGTAATTTTCGGTTCTGTTACCTCTTAGGTTGTTTCTCTCGTTGTTACCTTTCGGTTGGTGAAGGAAAATAGAATTTGAAAAGGTAACCAAGTTCCATCAGTCTTTTATGCACAAAGTTTTCACTAAAAACGGCTTTAGAGTATGGATGGCGTTAAAAAAGACAGTCTACGTGTATGTGGATTCTGTGGGTCTGTATATTCTATTAACGCACCAGAATATAGTGGCAAATGCCCCACCTGCAAAAGCAAGACTCAGAAAATGATTATCGATCTTTAGTTCTTATAACCATCCACTTTTGCATTTTGAATGATCGTCATCCACTTGTTGTCACCCTCGATCTTGATACCACATTTTTCTGCTGGTGTCTGTCCATCTAGTGCCATGTGCGGTCTTAGATAGTTATGATACATCTGATAACCTGAAATCAAAACTGAGTCATCCTTTTTGATTCCACGTACTACCTTTTCACGATCTATAAACTCTCCATTCATTCTCTCCATCTTGTTATTGTTCATGTCACCTGACATTCTGATGTGCTTGATGTGCAAAGGATAGCTATGAGAGTTGACTTCTTTAGGAAGTTCTTTCCATAGAAATTATACTATAGAACGGAATCTGAAATAGTTTGTTGCAATTTGTTATAGTAAATAGTTCTCGTAGTATCTTCTTGAAGAGAAAAGAACAGTATCTGCATAAAAAACACAACACCAGAATCGTAGCACCACAAATGTTAGAGATTTGAAATAGATCACAAAGATAAAGAAGAATTGTAACTAACGAAAAGTCACAATGGATATATGATTTCCTTTTATTATGATGCACATGGATTGGTGCTTACGTCATCGAACAAGATAGACGCTAAAAGAGCCGAAGATATAACAATCAGGTTTTTACAACAACATTATAACGTTGAGAGTATCCAC
>Ga0209237_1001100_pt1 | contig 15919 bp, 18 predicted proteins | sample GraSoi013_1_40cm_2_FD_185820 | JGI IMG/M metagenome (GOLD analysis project Ga0209237, IMG submission 185820) | Grasslands soil microbial communities from the Angelo Coastal Reserve, California, USA - Sample 10_02_2013_1_40cm (SPAdes) (version 2) | ecosystem: Environmental > Terrestrial > Soil >... | reverse complement strand
CTCGTGTACAAGTCCGACATCGTGCACTCGGCCACCGCGTACTTCGGCTGGGACCACGAACTGGGCTCGAAGCGGATCGCGGTGGTCTTCTTCTGGAGGACCGCGTCGTGATGATTGACCTGCGCAGTGACACGGTGACCAAGCCCTCGCCCGCCATGCGCGAGGCGATGGCGCACGCGGACGTCGGCGACGACGTCTTCGGTGAGGATCCGACCGTCAACCGGCTGCAGGAGGTGGCGGCCCGCCTGCTCGGGAAAGAAGCGGCGCTGTTCGTCCCCTCCGGCACCATGGGCAACCAGCTGTCGGTCCGCCTGCACACGAAGCCGGGCGATGAGATCATCGTCGAGGCTGGCGCGCACGTGGTGCGCTACGAGAGCGGCGCGGCGGCGGGCCTCTCCGGCGTCCAGACCCGCTGGCTCCCCGGCACCCGCGGAATCTTAGAGGTCGACGAGATCGAAGCGGCCATCCGCCCGCCCGACTATCACAACCCGCCGACGACCCTGATCTGCCTGGAGAACACCCACAACCGCGGCGGCGGGACGATCTATCCCCTCGCCACGATCAAGGCCATCCGGAAAGTGGCCGAGGCGCGGGGCATCGCCATGCATCTGGACGGAGCCCGGTTATTCAACGCGGTCGTAGCGACCGCCGTCCCCGCAGCCGAATACGCACGGCACTTCGAGACGGTGACATTCTGCCTGTCCAAGGGACTCGGGGCTCCGGTCGGCTCGCTGATCTGCGCGGACCAGGAGCGGGTGGTGAAGCTACGCCGTCTGCGGAAAATGTTCGGGGGCGGGATGCGGCAGGCCGGGATCATTGCGGCGGCTGGGCTCTACGCGCTCGAGCACAACATCGCCCGCTTGGCCGAGGACCACGCTCACGCGAAGCGGCTGGCGGCGACGCTGGCGGCGCTGCCGGGCGTTCGGATCAACCCGGCGCACGTCGAAACCAACATCGTCGTCTTCGATATCAGCGAGACACGCCGCACGGCCGAGGAGGTGCTGGCGCTGCTCAAGGCCGAAGGGCTGCTGCTCGTGCCCTTCAGTCCGACCACGCTCCGCGCGGTGACCCACCTGGATGTCTCACGGGACCAGATCGAGCAGGCCTGCGCCATCCTGAAAAAAGTCTTCACAACTTGAACGCCGCTCGGCCGGGACCTCGCGCTATCTCACCCGCCCGCCCCGGACGCGCCAGGACGCGCCCTTAGCCCGGTGGAAGCCGCAGGCGCTGCTCGCAGCCTGAGCGGCTTACTTGCAACACCGGCCCTCCATGCTCTCGGTCTTCCATGTCTCATAATAGCGTTCAGTCTTGCAGTCTGATTGGCCCAGCACGATGACCGTCAAGATGCCGGTCGCGCCATAGTCCGCCGCATCACCGGGCGCATCCTTGACCACCTCAGTCCCCGTCCATTCCCAGTTCCCGATCATGTTCTTGATCGGAAGCTTTCCCTCTTTCGTCTGCTCGCAGGCCGCCTTCCATTCTGCAGCGTCGCAGCGACGCTTGCCGGAGATGGAACAGGCTTTCTCGGCCTTGCGATAGTCTGCGGTGAACGTCTGATCCACCTCGATGCAGAAGCCGCCTCGCTCCGCCCCGACTCCGACCATTCCCTCCGGACAATTCGTCGGCGCGCTCGTGGAGATCACCTTTGGGCCGCTCTCCCTTCGCGTGGGCGCACTCCCGCCGATCTGAAACTCGGTCACCTTGAACTTGGCCGTGGTGCTCCCGATCGGGGTCATCACCTCCATCACGATCTCGCCGGGTGGCACGCTCCCGGAGATGGTGAGCGGGATTTCCACCGACTTGGCCTTCCCGGCATAGGGTTTCACGTCGATACCGGGAACGTTGAATTTCACGGTCGCCCCGACGAGGTTCTCCCCTCTCAACTTGAGCACCGTGGACGTGCCGGCGGGAATCGTGTCGGGCGAGACTTCGATGATCCGGGGCTGCATCTTCTCGCGGGTCCCGCGCGTCACCGAGAGGGTGATATCCGTACCGGGCCTGCTTTCGAACATGGAGACGATCCCGTCGTCGTCGATCGTGTAGATGACCACCCCGGCTTCATCGGTGAAACGCTGAAAGGCGGTCACGGACGGAACAGCCACCCACGCCTGCACCAGCACAATGGCCGCCAGGAAAACCTTCCGCTGAGGTCGCATCGATGACGCTGCCGCTCACGCCCGCACGTAGATGGGGTTGGAAAAGATCCAGGGAAGCCAGCGGTCCACGACCCGCAGCGACACCTCGATCCGATAGACCCCCGGTCGGTCCACCGGATGGAGAAGCTCGCGCCCCTCTTGCCGACGGATCGGGACCCCGTCCCGCAGGAGCTCCACGCTGCCAGGTACCGGACATTGCGCCGCCAGGACGAGTCCGTCCTGGAGCGGAACCTCATCGCCCATCAGGGCGACCACCGGTCCTCCCTCCCTGACACGAGCCGCGAACCGAAAGCCGGCCGCGTCGGCCATGAGATTGAAGGAAACAAAACAGCGTCCCGCGCGAAGCGCGCTCATCAGGTCGTCGGTCGTCAGCGGGGGCGCGACGGGCCGGAAGCTCTCCGCGACACCCAGCGGGGCCACGATATGCGTGTTCACGGCTCTGAAGGTCAGCAGATACGGGTCAGCCTGCCGACCAAACACATTCAGATTCTGGTGCGCATCGTTGCCCGCCAGACCGATGTACCGCCGCACCTTCGTGAAGCGGTCCCACTCGACAAGATTCCAATTGGACCGTTCGACAATGAGCGGCAGGAGGATCTCATCCTGATAATACCCGCCGTAGTCCATGAGGAAGGCCAGGAGAAAGCGGGGAACGTCCACAAGACGGTCTCGGACCGTATCGGCGAGATCGCAAATTTCGAGCCCATCGGCGTACCGGAAGTAGCTCCGGTTCATCAGACCGCGTGGATGCGCGATGATGGCCAACGCGCCTTGAGACCGGATCACCTTAAAGAGCGCGTCCACGTCCCATTGCCCGTTGGGGGCCGGGACGAGCGGAGCGCCAAGCCCAATAGCCAGCACGCTGGCGCACCGGCGCGTCAATGCACCTTGTCGCGTGCATCCCAGTGCGATCTCGACCCCGCGTACCACCAACAGCGAGCCCCGGCGGCCGTCCAGGCCCTCCGTGAAGATCCGGGGCGTGTAGTGATCGGTCGTGATCAGAAAGTCGAGCTTGGCGAAGCTGGCGGCCTCCAGGATCTCCTCGACGGTGCCGGTGCTGTCATGCGACAGCGCGGTGTGGGCATGAACGACTCCGCGGAACTCCCGGTATCCTTCGAGCGGCGGCGGCGCGATCCGCTGGCTCCGCAAGGCTTGGAGCGCTTCGCTGATCGCCCCGACGGAAGGCCTCGCTGAGCACCCGCCGACGGCCGGAATGAAAGCGCCCAGCGCGGCCGTGAGCGCAGCCTGGACGAATCGACGGCGGGTCCACACGGGACAAGACGCTACCAGATCAGGCGGGTCTGTTACAATACCGTCGCCATGGCCACGACGCCTTCTCTGTCTCCCAGCGAGCTCCGTACTCGGCTGGAGGCGGATTTCCGGCAACGCGTGACCCTACTCTACCGTTCCTTGCAGATCACGCCACCCTACCACAGCGTGGAGAAGGCCATCCTTGCCCTGCGCGATACGCTCTCGGCCCTGTCTGAGCCGGCCCTGCGCGCGACCGCCACCGACCTGGCTTCTCGAAACGCCCTCTTCAGGCAGGTCTTCATCGACTCCGGCCTGGCGAAAAAGAACCGGGGCATCATCTGCAAGCTGTTGGCCGACCGCCCTGAGCTCCTCACCCCCGAGTGCCAACCCTTCGCGGACGCCTTCCGCCGGTAGGGGCGGTTCGCGAACCGCCCCTACGATTTCATGCACCCTCTGAATTCCTCGTACAGCATCATCAGCCGCTTGTCTTCCAGCCGATAGGCGGCGACCACAACCACGAGGCCAAATAGGCACACCAGCACTCCAAGCCCGCTCAAGGCGACGCCCAGAAAGGCGCCGCCGGCCGAAGACAGTCCGCCGGCGAGGCCATACGCCACGAGATAGACCAGTGTCCCGCCCGCGACCGTGAGGAACCAGACCCCGGTCAACAGGGCCGACGACCAGGGCATCCGTTTGGTCAGCATCACCCGCGCGCGTTCGTCCAAGGCCGCGTAATGCACGAACCCGTTCAGCGGCCACGCCGTGCGGACGGCGATCCCGAACCGCTTGCGGTCAGGCAGGAGCTGGACGGCGCCGTGCTTCGGCACAAGCCGTGCCCACCCGCGCGGCAAATGCAGCAGGCCCTCCGCATCGAAGCGGTCGCGCCGCACCACCAACGGCTCCTCGTGCCGTCCGACCACCACCCCGTAGCGGACGGAGGCGGGGGACTGGCGGTTGAACGCCATCCAGTCCACCACGATCAAGCCGATGAGGATCGCCGTCCCGAGGAGCACAACCGCATGCATGGTTGGGAAGGTAACACAACACTCTTGCATCCGTCATCGGATGAGGATAAAACTCAACCTGTGATCGAGCACGACAGCGGACTGCGCGTGCAGGGAATGGCCCTCTGGCTGGACGCCACTCGGTCCCGCGATCGGTGCTTCGTCTCGCACGCCCACAGCGACCACGCCATCCGCCACCGCCGGATCATCGCCTCGTCACCGACCGCCCGGCTCTACGAACATCGCCTGGGCCGCACCCTCGCGGAGACGCACGCGTTCCATGCCCCGTTCGAAGTGGACGGCGCGCTTTGCCGGCTCCTGCCGGCCGGGCACATCCTGGGTTCCTCGCAGATCCTCATTGAGCACAAGGGCCGGCGGATCGTGTACACGGGCGATTGCCGGATGCGGGAGGGCCTCACGGCGGAGCCGATCTCCGTGGAGCCCTGCGACGTCCTCGTGATGGAGTGTACGTTCGGAAGGCCGCATTACGTGTTCCCGGAGCCCGCTGAGGTGGCGCGGCGGCTCTGCCGCTTCATCGAGGGGACCTGGGACGAGGGGCTGACCCCGGTGCTGCTGGCCTACGCGCTGGGCAAGGGTCAGGAGGCCATGAAGCTCCTGGGCGACCGCGGGTACAGCTGCGCGGTGGCCGAGCCGATCTTCCGCATCGCGCGTATCTACGAAGAATACGGCGTGCGGTTCGGCCGCTACGAGCTCCTGGACCCGACGCTCGGGGCGGAGGGCGTGCGCGGTCACGTGGTCATCCTGCCGCCGCACCTGCGGCGCTCGCAGATCCTCGAAGACATCGGCCCCTGCCGCACGGCCATGCTGACCGGCTGGGCCATGGACCGCAACTGCCGCTTTCGCTACCGGGTGGACGAAGCCATTCCGCTCTCGGACCACGCCGACTTTCAGGAGCTCCTCGCACTCGTCCGCCAAGCCGCTCCCAAGAGGGTGTACACCGTGCATGGATTCCCTGAATTCGCCAAGCATCTGCGCTTCCTGGGATACGACGCCGACCATCTCGGCTGAGCCCCCTAATGAAATCAAAGCACTAGCCTCCGCCCAACACCTTGACAAGTTTACCCTGTTTGGCTAGAGTGGGGCCGGTTTTGCCCTCGGAAGCGTCCGTTCGAGCCGCGAGTCCCTGGCACACGGAAGCGTCGGCCTGTAACACGAGCGATCGGACCGAGAAGTTCGCTGAATAGAGCTTCGAGGTGTTATGGACACGGCGAAAGTCGAACGGGTCTACACCAGCTACGCGAGAGTCTACGACCACATCTTCGGCAAGATCTTCCACGACGGGCGCGAGCATGCGGTCCGCCTCCTGAACCTCTCCCGGGGCGAGCGCGTGCTCGAAGTGGGCGTGGGCACCGGCCTGGCCCTGCCGTTCTACCCGCGAACCTGCGAGGTGGTCGGGATCGACCTCTCGGCTGGCATGCTGGCCAGGTGCCGGCACCGGGTATGGGAACTCGGGCTCGCGCATGTCAGCTTGCAGCGCATGGACGCCTCGGCGATGGAATTCCTGGACGACAGTTTCGACGCCGTGATGGCCGCCTACGTAGTCACGGCGGTACCCGACTACCGGAAGGTGATGCGGGAGATGGTGCGGGTCTGTAAGCCCGGCGGACGAATCATCCTCTTGAACCACTTCAGCAACGGCAACCCGATCATCAATACGATCGAGAAGGTGCTCTCGCCCTTCTGCAAGCAACTGGGCTGGCGAACCGACCTCTCTCTCGCGACGGTCCTGGACGGTACTCACCTCACAGTGCTCCACAAGCAGAAAGTGAATCCTCTCCGCCTCTGGCACCTCGTCAAGTGCGTGAACGAGAAGTCCAACGGCAACGGCCACAGCGCGTAATCAGTTAAACGGCGGGTCAGCGATCGGGTGAGCGGGTCACGCCGAGTGGGACCCTGGCGGAGCGCAGCGCGACTTGCTTGCCCTTGGGCCGGCCGGATCGCATCGTAGGTGCGACTTGCTTGGCTTCCCGGAGCACCCAAGATGCGGCCGGCCGCGCGAGCTTTGACCCGTTGCATTGGAAGAGCAACGGGTGCCCCGGTGACTCGGCGACAGGACCCGCCGATGAAGTTTAGTGTGCGCGTTGTTTCGCGCGCTCGGCGACCTTCTTGCGCAGGCGGGCCTTCTCGAGACTGGTGAGCGCGGCCTCCATCTCGTCGCGTGAGCCGCCCGCGGCCACCTTGGCCTCAGCTTCCAGCACCTTGGCCTGGGCGCGCTCAATATCGATGTCCTCGGCCTTCTCGGCGACTTCCGCCAGCACGGTGACGCGTGTCGGCGTCACCTCCACGAACCCCCACATGACCGAAACGTAGTGGGATTCCTCCCCAATCCGGTACTGTAGCTCGCCAACGCGCAGGGCGGAGAGAAACTGACAGTGTCCCGGCAGGACGCCGAAGTCCCCGTCGGCGCCCGGACAGATGACCTCGTCCACTTCCTTGCTGAGGAGCAGCTTGTCGGGCGTGACGATCTCGAGCAGGATCTTCGCCATCAGCCCTTCTTCAGGCGCTCGGCCTTCTCGAGCACTTCTTCGATCCCGCCGACCATGTAGAACGCCTGCTCCGGCAGGTCATCATGTTTGCCCTCGATGACTTCCTTGAAGCTGCGGACCGTGTCGGCCAGCTTCACGTACTTCCCCTTGGTGCCCGTGAAGGCTTCGGCCACGTTGAACGGCTGCGAGAGGAACTTCTGGATCTTGCGCGCGCGGGCCACCGTGAGCTTGTCATCCTCCGACAGCTCGTCCATGCCCAGGATTGCGATGATGTCCTGGAGGTCCTTGTACCGCTGGAGAATGGCCTGGACGCCGCGAGCGACGTTGTAGTGCTCCTCACCCACGATTTGAGGGTCAAGGATGCGCGAGGTGGAGTCCAACGGATCCACCGCGGGATAGATGCCCAGCTCGGCCAGTTGCCGCGACAACACGGTGGTCGCATCCAAGTGCGCGAACGCAGTAGCTGGCGCCGGGTCGGTGAGGTCGTCGGCCGGCACGTAGATGGCCTGCACCGAGGTGATCGAGCCCTTCTTGGTGGAAGTGATGCGCTCCTGGAGCTCGCCCATCTCCGTGCCGAGGGTCGGCTGGTAGCCCACGGCCGACGGCATGCGGCCCAGCAAGGCCGACACCTCGGAGCCCGCCTGGGTGAAGCGGAAGATGTTGTCGATGAAGAGGAGCACGTCCTGTCCTTCCTCGTCGCGGAAGTACTCGGCCACGGTCAGACCCGACAGGCCGACGCGCAGGCGCGCACCGGGTGGCTCGTTCATCTGCCCATACACGAGGGAGGTCTTGTTGATGACGCCGGACTCGCTCATCTCGAGGTACAGGTCGTTGCCTTCGCGGGTCCGCTCGCCCACGCCGGCGAAGACCGAGAACCCGCCGTGCTGGGTCGCGATGTTGTGGATCAGCTCCATGATGATGACGGTCTTGCCCACGCCGGCGCCGCCGAAGAGGCCCACCTTCCCGCCCTTGGAGTACGGCTCGAGCAGGTCCACGACCTTGATGCCGGTTTCCAGCACCTCGGTCTTGGTCTCCTGCTCTTGCAAAGCTGGCGCGGGGCGATGAATGGGCAGCGTCTTCTTGGCCTTGATCGGCCCCTTGCCGTCGATCGGCTCGCCCAAGACGTTGAGCAGACGGCCGAGCGTCTCACGGCCGACCGGCATCGAGATGGGCGCGCCGGTGTCGACGACCTCCATCCCGCGGACCAGCCCATCAGTGCTGGACATGGCAACAGCCCGCACCCGGTTCTCGCCCAGGTGCTGGGCCACCTCCAGTGTGAGGCGGATCTCCGGACGCCCGCTCTTTTTGTCCTCCGGCGCCTCGACTCGCAACGCGTGATAGATCTCCGGCAGCGCCCCTTTGGAGAATTCCACATCCACGACCGGTCCGATCACCTGGACGACTCTTCCCTTACCCACGTTCCCTCCGTTACTTCAGCGCCTCGGCCCCGCCGACGATGTCCATCAATTCCTTGGTGATGGCCGCTTGCCGGGTTTTGTTGTAGTAGAGCGTCAATTTCTGGATCAATTCGCCCGCGTTGCGGGTCGCCCCATCCATCGCGGCCATCCGCGCGCCCAGTTCGGCCGCCGCCGACTCCATCAGGGCGTGGAACGTCTGGACCTCGATGTGCTTGGGCAGCAGGGCTTTGAGCAGCCCCTCCTCATCCGGCTCGAAGAGATACCCGCCGCCGAGCTTCTCCGCCTCCTGGTCGAGCGATTCGATGGGCAGCAGTTTCTCGACGACGACCCGCTGCTGGATCACAGACTTGAACTCGTTGTACACGATGTGCAACTCGTCGAACGTCCCGCTCGTGAATTGCTGCACGATGTCGCCGCCGATGTCCAGGGCATGCTCGTAGGAGAGGCGATCGAAGACGCCGACCCACTCCTGGCGTCTGGTCCACGCGCGGCGGCGGAAGAAGTCCCGCCCCTTGCGCCCCACCACGCTGACCGTGACGGTGCAGCCAGCCTCCTGTTTCAGCCGGAGGAACTCGACCGCCTTGCGCAGGATGTTCGTGTTGAACGCCCCGCAGAGCCCGCGGTCGGACGTGACCACCAGCAGCTCGATCCGGTTTCCCGCGGACTTGCGCAGCAGCGGGTGGGCCTGCCGGTTCGCGCGGCTGGCCAGGCTGCCGAGCACCACCGCCATCTTCTTCGCATAGGGCCGCGCGGCGAGAATGCGCTCCTGCGCGCGCTTGAGCTTCGCCGCGGCCACCATCTTCATGGCCTTGGTGATCTTCTGCGTGTTCTTGATGGAGCCGATCTTGCGCCGCAGGCCCTGTAAGCTCGGCATCGGGATTACGCCTTGATCAGATAACCCAGCTTGCTCTTGAACTTCGTCAGCATGTTGCGGAGGTCGGTCGTGAGCTCGTCGTCCAGCTTGCCCTTGGCAGCGATGTCGCGCTGGATCTTCGGGTGCTCGCGTGTGACGTAGTCCAGGAGCTCCTCCTCGAACTGGCGGACGCGGTTCACCGGCACATCATCCAAGTAGCCGTTGGTCCCGGCGAAGATGCTGATCACCTGGTTCTCCACCGGCATCGGCTGGTACTGCCCCTGCTTGAGCAATTCCACCATGCGCTGGCCGCGGGCCAACTGGGCCTGCGTCGCCTTGTCGAGCTCGCTGCCGAACTGGGCGAACGCGGCCATCTCGCGGTACTGCGCGAGGTCCAAGCGGAGCGAGCCCGCCACGGCCTTCATCGCCTTGATCTGTGCCGACCCGCCGACACGGGAGACTGACAGGCCCACGTTGATGGCCGGCCGGATGCCCGAGTAGAACAGGTCGCTACCTAGGTAGATCTGCCCGTCGGTGATCGAGATGACGTTCGTGGAAATGTAGGCCGACACGTCGCCGGCCTGGGTCTCGATGATCGGCAGGGCCGTGAGGCTGCCGCCGCCCTTCTCCTTGCTGAACTTCGCCGCCCGTTCCAGGAGCCGCGAGTGCAGGTAGAACACGTCGCCCGGGTACGCCTCGCGGCCCGGCGGGCGCCGCAGCAGCAGCGAGAGCTGCCGGTACGCCGTCGCATGCTTCGACAGGTCGTCGTAAATGATCAGGGCGTGCCGCGCCGAGTCGCGGAAATACTCGCCCATCGACACGCCGGCGTAAGGGGCGAGGTACTGCAATGAGGCCGGGTCGCTGGCCGTGGCGGAGACGACGATGCTATAGGCCATGGCCCCGAACTCTTCGAGTATCTGGATGACGCGCGCCACCGTCGAGCGCTTCTGGCCGATGGCGACGTAGATGCAGATGACGTTCTGGCCCTTCTGGTTGATGATGGTGTCCACCGCGATGGCGGTCTTGCCGGTCTGCCGGTCGCCGATGATCAGCTCCCGCTGGCCACGCCCGATGGGGATCATCGCGTCGATGGCCTTGATCCCGGTCTGCAGGGGCTCGCGCACGGGCTGGCGCTCGATCACCCCGGGCGCCCTGACCTCCACACGGCGGAACTCCTTGGCCGGGATCGGCCCCTTGCCGTCCAGCGGGGTGCCGATCGGGTCCACGACCCGCCCGACGACGGCCTCTCCGACGGGGACTTCCGCAATCCGGCCCGTCCGCTTGACCAGATCCCCCTCCTTGATATGCTCGTCGGAGCCCAGGATCACCGTACCGACGTTGTCCTCTTCCAGGTTGAGCGCGATCCCCTTGAGGCCGCCGGGGAACTCCAGCAACTCGCCGGCCATCGCCCCGTCCAGCCCGTAGACCTTGGCGATGCTGTCCCCGACCTGCAGCACGGAGCCGACTTCGGCCACGTCTACCTGCTTCTCGAAGGACTTCACCTGCTCTCGGATGATTGAGCTGATCTCTTCCGCTTTGATCTGCATGCGTGCTGCTCCTTGGGCTATGGCGTGCGGTTACGTTCGTGTCAGGATGGCGCGCAGGCGCTCCAGTTGCCCGCGGACCGTTCCGTCATACACCCAGCTGCCGAAGCGAATCTCGAGCCCACTGATCAGCCCGGGATCGACCTGGACCGCCAAGTCGACCGGGCCGCGCGTCACCTGCTCGAGCCGCGTCCGGATCGCAGCTCGTTCCTTGTCGGAAAGCGGCCGGGCGGCCATGACCTGGACTGCCTTGCGATTGGAGGCCTGGTCGGCGAGCTGGCTGAAGGCGTCGCTGATCTCCCGGATGAAGACGATGCGGTTCTTGCGGACGAGGTGGGCGAGGAACCGGCTGGTGATAGGCGGGCACCCGGCCTTTGCCGCCACCTGATTGACGACGGCGGCCTTCTCCTGCTTGGTAAAGACCGGACTCAACAGCAGGGCGCGGAACTCGCGCGAGCTGGCGAAGGCTTCGGCCAACAGACGGAGCGCCGCCGTGGTCGGGCCGATCCCGGAGGGATCCTGCAAGTCGAACAGAGCCTTCGCGTACCGTCGTGCAACCGCCGTGTGGACCACGTGTCAGTAACCGCCTTGCTGGTGGTGGTTCGCGCTGGCAGGCTCACTCAAAGGAGGCGCTCCGTAGGACGAAAAATCAATGCTGTCAAGCAGTTCGCCCTGGTTCAGTCGGCGCGGCGCCCGGCTTCGATGATCCCGCCGCCCAGCACCCGATCTCCCTGGTAGAAGACCGTAGACTGCCCCGGGCTGAGAGCCCGCTGGGGCGAGTCAAACTCGACGCGTAGCCGCCCATCCCCCAGCGGCCAGATGGTGGCCGGAGCCGCCGGACTTGCGTAACGGACCTTGACCTCGGCCCGAACCGGTTCGGTCAGCCCATCCACGCTCAGGAGGTTGAGATCGCCGACGAGGCAGGCGGGTTCCAGCAGCTCTTCCTCGGGACCTACCACTACGGTATTGCTCGGGGCATTCACCCGTACGACGTAGAGGCGCTGCGCCGCCGCAAGCCCAAGTCCGCGTCGCTGGCCCGCAGTATAGAACGGCACTCCGCGATGCATGCCCAACACCGTCCCATCCGTACCGACGAACGGCCCTGGCCGCGCAGCCTGCGGGGCCTGCTCCTCCAGGAAACTGCGATAGTCGCCCTTCGTCACGAAGCAGATCTCCTGACTCTCCTTGACCTCATCCGCCGGCAGTCCGATCGCTTCCGCCTTGGGCCAGACTTCATCCTTGCGCATGCCGCCGACGGGAAAGAGGATGCGGGACAGCCATGCTCGGTTCAGGCGGTACAGGAAATAGCTCTGGTCCTTCCTGGGATCCCCTCCCTTATGCAAGTGCGGCCGCCCCGTGTCGTCCGGCAGGAGCCGCGCATAGTGGCCTGTGGCCACGTAGTCCGCCCCCAGGTCCCGTGCGGCCTCCATGAGGCATCCGAACTTCACCCGCTCGTTGCAACGCACGCAGGGGTTTGGCGTCAGGCCCGCCACGTAGCTGTCGATGAAGTCCTGCACGACTGCCGAGCGGAAGCGATCGCGGATGTCGAGGACCTGATGCGGAATGCCCAACTGCTGGGCCACAAAACGGGCGATGCCGATCTTGCAACAGCCGCGCTCCTGCCACTTCTTCGAGGTCGCCGCATCGTCCTCGGGCTCCCAGGTCTGCAGCGTGACTCCTTGGACTTGATAGCCCTGCTCCACGAGGATCGCCGCGGCGACGGCGCTGTCCACCCCGCCCGACATGCCAACCACAACCGTCTTCTTCATCGTTACCGAGCCCCGCCCCGTTGCGAGACGGGGACCTTCGCCGCATGCGGCGCGGCCTTTCGCGGCTCTTCCACGGCTCTACTCTTGGCCCGCCCTTCCGCCTCGCAGGTCCCGTGCAACTGCACCCCTTCTTCCACTTTCAGAAAGGGCGTCTTCAGGTCGCCGTTCAGCACAGCGGACGGGAGGAGTTGCACCCGTTCGGTCGCCGTTAAGTTCCCGTTGATCGTCCCGCCGCTGACGATTGTGCCGGCGCTGATGTCGCCCTCAATCACCGCATGCTCGCCGAGGATCACAGTGCCCTTAGAATAGATGGCGCCGGACACCATGCCGTCGATGCGAACCGTACCCTCGAAGGTCAAGGTTCCCTTGAACTCGAACCCCCGCGCCAAGAAGGTGAACGTCTCCTCCCCGGCCAGTTCGAACTCTTTGTGCTTGCTGGTCGATCCGAACATGCTGTCCAAGAGTCTAGCTTAGGCGCCGCGCATCCGTGCGACGCTGGTCAGTTGTTGCTGGGCTACCTCGCGCTGCCCGTCCAGGGCCCTGATCTCCCCCCGTCCTGCCACATCGCACATCCCGTACAAGTGGACTCCTTCCTCGATGGAGAGCAGGGGGGTCTTGATCGTCCCCGTCACGACCCCGGCGGACAGGAGTTGGACCTTCTCGGACGCGACGATGTTCCCGTTGATGTGGCCCCCGCTGACCACCACATCGGCGCTGATGTCGCCCTCAATCACCGCATGCTCGCCGACCATCAGCGTGCCTTTCGTATGGATCTCCCCTTCCAGCCGGCCATCGATGCGAATCGTTCCTTCGAAGTGGATGATCCCCTTGAACTGCGCCCCCTTGCCGAGGAAGGTGAACGGCTCGTCGCCGTTCATTGTGTACACGTTGCCCTTCTCGCGTTTTGACCACATAGCTGTTCTCCTCTACCCCGCCCTGCCTAGCCCACCGTCTTCATCGTGGAACTGACGCGGATGGGCGTGACAGAACCGCCAGCGGGCGCCCTGCTCACCTCAGGCTGCTCCGCTTTGGCCATCTCTAGGCTCCCGTTGAAGAGCACACCCTCTTCGATCGAGAGCAGCGGTGCCTTGACCGACCCATTCAAGACGGCCGGCGCCAGCAGCCTGACCTTGCCGGACGCGGAGATGTCGCCGGTGATTTTGCCGCGGCTGATCACTGTGCCGGCGGTCACCTGGGCTGTGATGATCGCATCCTGCCCGACGAGCAGCACCCCCTCCGTGTGGATTTCCCCATCCAGCCGGCCATCGATGCGGACCGTGCCGTTGTATGTGATCACGCCTTTGAATTCAACCCCGCGCCCTACAAAGGCGATCACTTCGTCTTCCCTTGCCTCGGGGTCCTGCCCTTCCAGTTCCGCACCCTGCTTTTCTGCCATCTCACCCTTTTTCCACATCGCAGACCTCCTTTGCTAGAGAACCTGTGTTAAAACCCACACCGTTATCCCATGATCAGATCAATGACCCGCTCCAAATCGGCCGGCGAGTAATACTCGATGACGATCTTCCCGCCTGTTTTTCCCTCGATCAGCCGCACCTTGCTTCCCAGCCGCCGAGCCATCCGCTCCTCGATCTCGCTGGGACGGTGGCCCTTGCGCGCTTGAGCCGAGCGGCCCGCGCCGTGGTTGGACCGCACCAACTGTTCGAGGTCCCGCACCGACAGACGTTCCGTCACGGCGCGCCGCCCCAAACGGACCTGCTGGTCCGGATCGGAAACGGCCAGCAGGACCTTCGCATGCCCCAGGGACAACTGATCGTTCTCGACCCATGCCTGCACCTCCGATTGAAGCGCCAGGAGCCGCACGGTGTTGGCGATCGACGAGCGCTCCTTCCCGAGTTGCCTGGCGACCGCCTCCTGCGTAAGGCCAAACTCCTTGATGAGCCGCTGGTAGGCCCGGGCAGCCTCCATGGCATTGAGATCCTTGCGCTGGAGGTTTTCGATCAGCGCCATCTCCATCGCCTCGACATCCGTCGCCAAGCGAACGATGGCCGGAATTTTTTTCAGGCCCGCCAATTTGGCCGCGCGCCAGCGGCGTTCACCAGCGATCACCTCGTAGCCGCCGTCCCCCAGTCGCCGGACCAGGATCGGCTGTAGCACGCCCTTCGCCTTGACCGAGCTGGCCAGCTCTTCGAGCTCGGCCGTGTTGATGGCGCGGCGCGGCTGGTAGGGGTTGGGCGAGACGAGCGAGAGCGGGATCTCCTCGATCTCATCCCGCCCCCCGGTGGCAACGGGAATCAGCGTTTGCAGACCTCTACCAAGCGCCTTTTTTTGCATGGGCCAGGACTTCCTTGGCCAGGCTCAGGTATGCCTGCGCCCCGGAGGATGCGACGTCGTACATGAGCACCGCAGCCCCGTGGCTGGGCGCCTCCGCCAGCCTGATGTTGCGGGGGATCACGGTCTTGAACATCGTGTCAGAGAAATGCTTACGTATCTCCTCGGCTACCTGGCAGTGCAGGTTGTTCCTCCCGTCGAACAAGGTTACGAGGATGCCTTCCATGACCAGCGCCTTATTCAAGGACCGGCGCACCATCTCGACGGTCTGCATCAACCGCCCGAGTCCCTCCATCGCGTAGAACTCGCACTGGACAGGGACCAGCAGGCTATGCGCAGCCACCAGAGCGTTCACGGTCAGGAGCCCCAACGCCGGCGGACAATCCACCAGCACGAAATCATATTGGCTGGCCGCATCCCCAAGGGCGTGCCTCAGGATCAACTCCCGGTTCTCCACCGGGGCCAGCTCGACTTCCGCCGCAGCCAGGTCCGCTTCGGAGGGGACCACGTCAAGTCGAGGAACGATTGCCTTCACGAGCGCTTCCGAGACCTTCCGACCTCGGACCATGACGTCGTACGTCGAAAGCGCGATGCCCTCCGGGTCGACCCCTATGCCGCTCGTGGCGTTGGCCTGCGGGTCCAGGTCCACCAGGAGGACCGTCCGTTCCGCCACCGCCAAGGAGGCCGCGAGGTTGATAGCGGTCGTCGTCTTGCCGACCCCGCCCTTCTGATTGGCGATGGCGATGATCCGCCCCATCGAAGAGGCCCATGCTAGCAATTGAGCGCGAAGGTGTCAACGAAAGGAGGGATCGGAGCGTTCCACGTGGAACATTGTTGCATGGAGAAAACCAAGGGCGGGTCCTGTCATCGAGCCACCGGGGCACCCGTTGCTCTTCAAATACAACGGGTCACCAGCGACGGGGAACCCGTTGCTCTTTGTGCGGGTCCTGCCCCTGCATAGCCCAGCGCAGCCGGGGAACCCGTTGCTCATGGAGTGGGTCCTGTCGCCGAGCAGCCCCGTCGCGCGGCGCCTTTCGGCGTCGAAGCCCCGCGGACTCGCCTGTAGGCGCCCTGGCTCGTCGGGGCGCCCAGCTCGGCACCACCCACTCCAACTGCAACGGGTCGAAA
>Ga0209237_1001099_pt1 | contig 15921 bp, 15 predicted proteins | sample GraSoi013_1_40cm_2_FD_185820 | JGI IMG/M metagenome (GOLD analysis project Ga0209237, IMG submission 185820) | Grasslands soil microbial communities from the Angelo Coastal Reserve, California, USA - Sample 10_02_2013_1_40cm (SPAdes) (version 2) | ecosystem: Environmental > Terrestrial > Soil >... | reverse complement strand
ACTGAGAAGTGACAACCCAGAACTGAATTAGAAAAGGCCAAGGATTTCTCGTGTCCCAAGCATGACGCGACTGGTGGAGAGTTTCGACCGGATTCGGTATCACATTCTTACGAGCTGCCCTCGACTGCCGATGGCGGCTTAAGCCACTTGCCGCTGCTTCTCCAGCATGGCGAAGAACTCCACCACCAGGCGCTCGTCCCAAAGCCCCGAGCGGGCCTCTTCACGCATGGTGATGGCGGATTGCTCGTGGCTTAGGACCGGCTTATACGGCCGAGCCGTTCGCAGCGCATCGTAGACATCTACCACTTGCAGGATTCGTGCCAGCAAAGGAATTTCGCCTTTGCGCAGTCTGTCCGGGTAGCCGCTGCCGTCGGAGTGTTCGTGATGGTTACGGATAATGGGCAGCACGAGTCGCAGCGATTTCAATGGCCGGCAAATGTTCTCACCAGTCACCGGATGCTGCTTCATCACGACCCATTCTTCGGGAGTTAGATTCGAACCCTTCTTGAGAATCTCATCCGGAACAGCAATCTTGCCGAGATCATGCAAATAACCGCCGCGGCGCAGCGCCACAATCGATTCATCATCCAAGCCAAGGTGCCGGCCGAGGGCGCTCGCATTCTGCGCCAGGCGCTCGCAATGTCCCTCAGTGTAAGGGTCGCGGCTCTCCACGCTCAGGCCGAGCGTGCACAACACTGATTCCGCTGTTTCCAGCTCGTCAGTGAAGTCTTTAAGCTTCAGCAGTGACTTGACGCGCGCGAACAGTTCCTCCGCGTAGATCGGCTTATTCAGGAAATCATCCGCCCCACATTCGATCCCTTTCAGCCGGTCTTCCCGGTCAGTCAAACCGGTGATCAGCACAAAGGGAATCAGCCGGGTCGCCGGGTTGTCCTTAAGTTCCCGGCATAATTCGTAACCCGACTTGCCCGGCATAATGACATCTGAAAGGATCAGATCGGGTGTCTGGCGATGCACTTCGGCTTCCGCCTGCACGGCATCCGGTACAGCTACAACATCGTAGCCACGCGTTGCCAGCAGTTCCTGCATCAACAACATGATGTCGGGATTGTCATCGATTACCAGGATCCGCGGCACGTGCCGGCGTGCACCAACTTCACTTATCTCTCGGTAAGGCTGAGTGCGCGAAAGAACGGTTGTCCGGAACCTCTGGGGGGAATCCATGAAGCTAGTCGCCCGTTTCTTTATTGTAGCCAACTGTAATTATTCGTAAAGGATACAAAAGTTGTCTTTTCCACAACACTGCACAGGCCTGAAACGCGGCCGAAGGAACGCTCGAAGCCAATGTTTGCGCCGAGGTTCTACGGCTGACTGCTGATAGCCGAAAGCGGCGTTTGCTAGACTCATCCCATGCTGGCCGCTTATGCGGTGCGAGTGGAGAATTCACGCGGACGCCGCCATCCCGAGCCTCAGCATCCATACCGCAATGATTTTCAGCGCGACCGCGACCGCGTCATCCACTCGCGCTCCTTTCGCCGGCTCGAAGCCAAGACCCAGGTTTTCACCCGCCGCTATTCAGACCATTTCCGCAATCGCCTGACCCATACCATTGAAGTCGCGCAGATCGCGCGAACCGTTGCTGCCCAGCTCGGACTCAATGTTGACCTGGTTGAAGCCCTCGCGCTAGTACACGATGTTGGACACCCTCCCTTTGGCCACGCCGGCGAGAAAGCCCTCGACGCCGCCATGCGCCGCCACGGTTCCTTCTTCGATCACAACCTGCATGCCTTGCGAATCGTTGAAGACTTCGAGCTGCGCTATGCCGCGTTTCGCGGTCTCAATCTGACCTTTGAAGTTCGGGAAGGGATCATCAAGCACTCCCACGATTACACCGCAGATAACTATCCAGAATTGTCTGAGTATCTGCTTGACCAGCGGCCGCCGCTTGAAGCTCAGCTTATCGATTTAGCCGACGAAATTGCCTACAGCACCGCCGACCTGGACGATGGCTACGAAGCCCGCCTGCTCACGCTGGAGCAGATTCGCGAGGGAGTTCCCGTCTTCGAGCTTTTTTTTCGCGAAGTGGAGCAGATTTATCCGAACGCGATCGATAAACTAAAGTTCAACGAAGCCTTGAAGCGCATGCTCAATCGCTTGGTAGGTGATCTGATCTGCAACACGCAGGAGCAGATCAGGACAGCAGGGATTCGCGATCTGAAAGATGTTCGCGCCTATCCCGACAGGCTGGCGAGACTGAGTCGCGAGGTGGAAGAAGAAAGGCTCGCGGCGAAGCAGTTCCTCTACTCGAATTTATATTTCAGCGCTACCCTCGATCCGGAAAAGAACGACGCTGAGCGGGTGATCACAGAGCTGTTTGAATTCTGGATGAAGAAGCCGGAGACGCTGCCATCAAGCTACCGGAATAAAGCGAAACAGGAGCCGTTGCCTAGAGTTATTTGTGATTACACTGCAGGCATGACCGATAACTACATCTACGAGCAGTATGAAAAGTTTTGCAAGTAGTGCCGGCCTGCCAGCGGCCGTCGCGGGAGCACCCCACCCACGCACGCCCAGCGGGCAAGCTGCCGGTGCTATTTTCCGTAAGTAACCCGATACACCACCCCCGCCGAATCATCGCTAACATACATTGCGCCTTCCGGCCCAACAGCTAGCCCTACCGGCCGGCCCATCCACACGCCTTTCCGTGTCTCGCCGGAACGAAGCCATCCGGTGATGAAATCTTCCGGATGTCCCTGGGTCTGGCCGTTGTTATCCAACTTCACGCGAATCACTTTGTACCCGGTTGGAATACTGCGGTTCCAGGAGCCGTGAAAAGCTATGAATATGTTGTTGCGATACTCGGCCGGAAACATGTTTGCCGTGTAGAAGAGCAGATTCAGCGGCGCCGAGTGCGCCTGCATCATGAGCTTGGGGGCGACGGTCTTCGAGCAGTCGTATGTCTTACTCTGCGAAGTGTCGCGCACGCGATCGCCATAGCAATATGGCCAGCCGAAGTTGCCTCCGTTCGTGCCTAGATCATTCACTTCCTCTGGCGGAAGATTGTCCCCCAGCCAGTCGCGCCCATTGTCCACAGCCCAAATCGTGTTTGTCTTGGGATTTACTGCGAGACCCACCGAATTGCGTAGTCCAGAGGCGAAGAGGCGCTGACCGCTCCCATCTTCGTTGTATTCCGTGACCGCGGCGCGGCGCGGATCGTCTTCTTTGCAAACGTTGCAGCTCGATCCCGCGGCTACATACATTTTTCCATTCCAAAAAATAATCGTCCGCGTGGAATGCCCGCCCCCGCTGCCTGGGAGATCGGCAATCTTCTGGCCATTTGTGGCTTTCAATTGTGCTTCGTCCCAGTCGTAACGCCGCACTGCATTAATCTCTGTCACGTAAAGCTTGCCATTATGAAACGCGATGCCGTGCGGCGCGTTTAGATCATCGAGCACGGTCACTGTGCGCTCCGCCCTTCCGGTATGTTTGGGATCGGGAAAGGCGAGCACTTTGCCGTCGCTCATGTCTGTGACCAGCAGCACGCCGCCCGGACTGAACGCCAGCATCCGCGCATGAGGCGCGGTCGCGAACACCGCAATGTGAAAACCCTCCGGCAACTTCAGCCGTGAGAGATCGAGTTGCTCGGTGTGTCCGCAGGAAACAAAAAGGAGCAACGTGACCACGCAGACGCAGGCTTGTAGCGTAATTCTTCGCGTTTCTGACACGTTGATCTCCCTGGCCTTGTTCACCAATCCTCGAACAACACCTCCCGAAAATCATAGCTTATAATTACCCGTGATTGGGGCGCTGATTCTGCACTGGCGCGCCCTGCACTTATTTGCGCCCGATGGGATCAAAGGTACCCTCCGTCTAGCGCGGATTAGGAGTGGAAAGCAGCGCAGTTCCATCCCACTATGGCGGGGCCTCACCACCCTGCCTTTTGAGACGACCGTGAGGTGCCATGCCCGCGAAGAAGACAAAAAGGTGGGTCGCAAAGGTAAAGACTGACTCCACGCATCCTCCCGAAGGACTCTTCACCAAGAGCGCCGCCACAATTGCGCGAACGCTGGCCTCGAAGGAGGTTTCACCAAAAGGTCCGGCTTCAGGAATGCGGATGCTGACTTACTTCATCAATCGCGGTGGGCGCGGTCTCAGCGCCTCCCGCCGCGCCGAGCTTGAAAAAGCCAAGGCTCTGCTTTCAAGGCGAATCCGGCCTCAAAAAACGCGAAAGCGTGCTGCATGAGGTCCTACAAATCCCGCCCGTCAGAGCGTGGCACGGCAGCGCTTCGAGTCATGTTTAACGCCTTGGAAATAACACAGGCTTTACACGCTGAGGTGCGTTGGACCGCGTAAACGTTTCCGTCGCTTGCCTACTGGCTTGGACCATGATTCTTCTTTCGACGACATCCCTTTCCCAGCAAGCAGCCGCTGCCGGAGAGCCGCTCACCATCCATACTGTTTCACTGCCGAAAGCGCTGCTGCGGCAGCAGTATCGATTCGAACTTCGGGCGGAAGGTGGAATCAGCCCCCTTCAGTGGGAGGTCACCGGTGGCTCGATGCCTGATGGACTCGCGCTCGGTCCGGATGGCGTTCTCAGCGGTGTTCCGATCGAGACCGGCGACTTTCGATTCACGGTGACGGTCACCGACAGCGGCAAGCCGGCTCACGAGAAAAGCCAGGAGCTAACGTTGCTGGTGGTTGCGCCTCTGCTCCTGCAGTGGGGCCGACTTCCGAAAATCAATGGCCAAAGGCTGGAGTGCGCCCTTAGGCTGGCGAATCAAACCGGGCAGGACTTTGATCTGACTGTTATCGCTCTGGCAGTTAACGAGATTGGCCGGGCCACAGCGGTAGGATATCAGCATTTTACGTTGAGAGGCGACACAGAGGATGTGGAGATCCCATTCAGCGAAAACCTTCCGCCCGGAACGTATGAGTTGAATGTGGACGCGGTGGCGGAGGTTCCGGAAAGCAACACTATCTACCGCGCCCGCTTAGTGACGCGAGAGAAACTCGTAGTACCGCCGATCCCGTAATCTGAAAGCTGATGACCGATAACCAGCGTCTAAGAAGCGTCGCCCCCGGTGAATGACCGCTCACTGGCAGGGGAGGGCGAGCTGAATCGCTCAGGACGTGGGCAGACGCGCTAACATTAAGAGTCCAGAGGTGGTGTTAAGCTCATTCGTCTCGGCCAGTAGCTCGCTTTAGACCCTCGCCGACCTGCTCTCGGTGCTTTTCCTTGCGGAACCGCTCCGCGCGATCTTTACTCGGGCTCCGGGCTCACCGCCAACCGGATAAACCAGCTTAACGCCTCTGGACTCTATCCTGCCTTTGACGTTTCTTCCTGTTCGCCTCGACCAGCATTTTGCTATAGACCCTTGCTAGACCCTCCGTCAGTCACTTTGCAGTGTAGAAGGTGATTTGGCTCGAGCCCCGGACGCTACACCAACCGGGAAAACTTGGGAAGATGTCAAAGAACGAGTATGTTTTTACTCTTTCTAATTTTGTAGTCAATGAAAATGACCCAACTCTATCTGCTTGTATTTGCAATCGAGTGCAGGTCGTCCACAGGCATGTGAACCGGATTTAGTGCAAATAAAGCGCAACACTACGAGTCCAAACCGCATCCAGCGCGGTCTTCCGTATAGTTCTTGAATGCAACGATTGAGAAGTTACTCGGAACTGTAATCACCGAGACTGTGAAAATCTCAGCAGAAAACGCGCTGGGAGCCGGATCTCGAAAGCGTTGCGAGTTCACACTTCCGAACTCTCAGGTAGAGAGACGAACGCAAACCTTCGTGCCCACATGTTTTCGATGCCGAAACATTGTCGGTTTCTCTGCCCGTCAGGTACAATTACCCGCTTTCCAAAGAAGACGCTGTTGCTGGTTTTGGAGCTTGGCAGAAATTCCTTGCTGCCAGCGAATGCGACGCACAATTGGTTCTGGAACGTGAGTTTGCTACCCGTGAGAAGAGACTCTAACTCGGAACTGAGAACTGACAACTGGTAGCTGAGAACTGATTTCCTGACGAATGACGTAACTGTTCATCAAAACTTAATGTTTTTTACAAAATGATCACTCCAAAGCTGTTTCCCTAAGCATCCTGATACAAATATCATGCAGCAGGACGATTTTTCGCTCGCCGACACCGCCGCAACCTTCCTGTTATCAAAAACCCCCCTCCGGCCAAAGATTGGGCTAGTCCTGGGCTCGGGGCTGGGCGCATTCGCCGACGAACTCTCCGACGCCGCGCGAATACCCTACGAGCAAATCCCATCTTTCCCGCGTTCAACCGCGATTGGCCACGCCGGCCAAATGGTGATTGGGAAAGCTGACGGCATCCCGCTGGCAGCGATGCAGGGACGCGTCCATCTCTATGAAGGTTATTCGCCCCAACAAGTCGCTTTTCCTATGCGCGTCTTCGGCCGCATGGGTGTTCGCGCGGTCATTCTCACTAATGCAGCCGGCGGCATCAATCTCGAATATAAGCAGGGAGCGCTGGTAGTCGTGTCGGATCACATCAATTTACAAGGCCAGAACCCACTCGTCGGTGCTAACGATGACCGCTTCGGCCCGCGGTTCCCTGATATGACGCATGCCTACTGCAGAGAATACCGGGCTGCAGTTCTGGCTGCAGGCCGGGCGCTCGGCAAGACGGTTCAGGAAGGCGTCTATGCAGCACTTCTCGGCCCCAGCTATGAAACCCCTGCTGAGATTCGTTATCTCCGCACTATCGGCGCAGACCTCGTTGGAATGTCAACTATCTCTGAGGTGATCGTTGCCCGCCAGATGGGGATCAAAGTCCTCGCCATCTCGTGTGTGACCAATATGGCCGCAGGAATTCTAGATAAACCACTTAGTCACGAAGAGGTGCTCGAAACCGGCAGGCGCGTGGGAAGAGATTTCGTTGCTTTATTGCGAACCGTGCTCCCGCAGATAGCCTCTGACATCGAACGAGGTTGAACCTGTGCGGGCGGATACTATTGTCCGCTAATGCGGATAATTCGATATCTCGTAACTCCGTGTCCCAGTGCGATTCACTTTTTAGCTCGCGGAATGAAAACCTCAACTGGGGGCTTGATGTCATATGTTGCAGCAAAGCTCCCTTGATTCACTGCCAATCCCACATGCCCGCGGGAATCAACATACAGCAACGGCGCTTTTAAAGGTACATCGCTAAATGTCCTAACGAACGGCATGGTGATTTTTTCTTTGCCAACCGTAACCTCAACTTGCGCCCCACGCTGATAACCGAGTCTTAGAAAATCATTGGCATCAATATTTGTAACCAGATTGCCATACGGACCGTCCATAGCGATCACTTCCGCGGTCAAGCCGCGATCATCGAGCTTCGTCTGCTTCAGGTCAAGCCTCACCAAATCTTTTACCGCAACTTCTGGTCCAATTTGCCGCCAATCCTCACCTCGGCTCAGATGTGCGGCGGTCGGCGAAAAAATGTCGCGGCCATGAAATGTCGACGAAAGTTTGCTGCCGATCATCCAGGCCGGATTTGTGATCTCGTGCGCCCCTCCAATGCCGTCACGCTGCTCCACGAGCGTAATCAACCCATTGTCGGGCAAAACGAAATACTGCCCGCGTTTGGATTTCACCACCACAGCTTTCCGCGCGCTGCCCACGCCCGGATCTACAACGACAACGAATACCGTCCCGGCTGGATAGTACGGCGTCGCTCCATATAGAAATCTCGCGCCATCCAGAATGGAAAATGGGGTGACCTGATGCGTCAGATCCACGATTCGCGCCTCGGGCGCAATCGAATACATCACGCCTTTGCAAATCGCCACAGAATCGTCCACCGTGCCAAAATCAGTCATGAAAACGATGGTCGGCGGAGCGCTCCCTTTCTGAGCCCAGGCACAGGGCAAAATTGCGAACAGTAATACGCAGAGACACAACAGCAATGGTCGGGAAATCTGCTGTGAGTTCATCAGTCGTCTCCCGAATGACATTGGGCGGCACCCATTATCCCGCATCCGTTCCGTGCGTCTATAATCCAATGATCTGTAAATCCCGCATAACCGAGGAGGTGCTATGTCCCAGGCCATCCCCGAGAAGTACCGCGATTTGTTCAGCAAGCGCGCGTTCGCCAATTTAGGAACGCTCATGCCCGACGGCCGGCCGCAGGTGACGCCCGTGTGGTGTGACCTTGAAGCCGATTACGTCGTCTTCAACTCAGCTAAGGGCCGCCAAAAAGACAAGAATGTGCGCCGCGATCCACGCGTGGCCATATCTATCGTTGATCCTGATAATCCTTACCGCTATCTCGAAATCCGCGGCCGTGTAGTCGAAATCACCGAGCAGGGCGCTGATACCCACATCGATAAGCTGGCGAAGAAATATCTCGGCGTAGACAAATATCCATACCGCCAGTCTGGCGAAGTGCGTGTGCTGTACAAGATTCAGCCCGAGCACACCACCGGAATGGGATAGTGCTGCAGCTCAAATCGCAAGGAGCCTCTCATCCGCACCTACAATCTTTGCCTGCTTGGTTACGGAAACGTAAACCGCGCGTTAGTCGGCCTGCTGGAGAAAAAGCAAGCCGAGTTGCGTGACCTCCAAATCGCGTACCGGATTACCGGCATCGCCAGCCGTCGCTTAGGTTGGCTCGCCGATCCAAAGGGTCTTTCCGTTGCGAGTGGCGCGGGCGCCCTCGCCCGCGAAGGCTTACCTGCATCTCAAGCCACCAATGTCCGCGATTGGCTGCACGCGACGCAAGCCGACGTGCTCTTCGAAGCAACTTCGCTAAACGTCACCTCCGGCGAACCCGCCATCGATCACATCCACGCTGCGCTGGAAATGGGCGCGCACGCTATCACAGCGAACAAAAGCACCGTGGTCCACGCTTACCAGGAACTCCGTGCCCTCGCCGCATCCAAACACCGCCGCTTCCTCTTCGAATCGACCGTGATGGATGGCGCTCCCATTTTTTCTCTCTTCGACACTCTTCCCGTACTCCACCTGCGCGGCTTTCGCGGGATTCTCAATTCCACAACTAATGTGATTCTCACCGGCATGGAGCAAGGCCTGAGCTTCGAGCAGTCGCTCAAGCACGCGCAGGAAATCGGTATCGCCGAAACTGATCCCACCCACGACGTCGAAGGCTGGGATGCAACCGTGAAAGTCGCGGCGCTCGTTATCGTTCTCATGGGCGTGCCCATCAAACTGAGCGCGATCGAACGTAAGGGGATCAGTGGTTTGAGCGCTGAAGAAGTTCGCACTGCACGCGCCGAAGGAAACCCTTACAAGCTCGTATGCCGTGCCCAACGCGAGGGGGCCGTTGTGACTGCCAGTGTCCGCCCCGAAAAAGTTACTCTTACTGATCCCCTGGCTTGGATCTCTGGCACGTCGTCTATAGTCCATTTTGAAACCGACATCTTGCCCGGCCTGGCGATTACTGAAATGAACCCCGGAGTCGAAACGACCGCTTATGGAATGCTGGCCGACTTTATCCGTGCCGCAAGCGGAGATGCGTAGCTTCTCCTCTGTGGTCCTCTGTGCCTCTGTGGTTAAATCATTTGAAGAAAATTATGCCAATAACTGAAACTCAAGCTCCCACAAAACTCGACCTCACCTGGGTCCGTGCTCAGTTTCCCGCACTGGCCCAAACCGTAAATGGCCATCCGGCCGTGTTTCTCGATGGTCCCGGCGGCACCCAAGTCCCGCAGCGTGTGATTGATGCCATCTCCGGCTATCTCCGCCGCAACAATGCCAATACTGCCGGCGCCTACGCGACCAGCCGCAACACCGACGCCATGATTGCCGAAGCCCGCCGCGCCATGGCCGATTTCTTCAACTGCGATCCCGACGAAGTTGTCTTCGGTCCCAACATGACCACGCTGACCTACGCTATCAGCCGTTCTATTGGTCGCGAGCTTCATCCTGGCGATGAAATCCTGCTCACTCATCTCGATCACGACGCCAATATTTCTCCCTGGCGTGCTCTCGAAGAACACGGAGTCACGATTCGCCTTGCGGAAATCAACGAAGAAGACTGCACACTCGACATGCATGACCTCACGGCCAAGATTACTGAACGAACAAAACTGGTCGCTGTCGGGTACGCCTCGAACGCAGTGGGAACAATCAATCACGCGGAGGAAGTAATCCGACTCGCACACAAAGCGGGTGCCCTTGCCTACATCGATGCCGTCCACTACGCGCCGCACGGTCCCATCGACGTCCGCGCCCTTGATTGCGATTTCCTTGTGTGTTCTACCTATAAATTTTTCGGCCCGCATATGGGCGTGCTCTACGGAAAACGCGAGCACCTCAAGCGTCTCGTGCCTTACAAAGTCCGCGCCAACACCAATGCCATCCCCAACCGTTGGGAATGGGGAACGCTCAATCACGAATGCATTGCGGGAATTACCGCCTGCGTGGACTATCTTGCCGATCTCGGGCGCCGCGTCGATCCATCAGCTTCCACCCGCCGTTCGGCCCTGCTTGCCGCCTACAAAGCCATCCAGCAGCATGAACGCGAATTGATGGAGCGCCTGATCTCGGGATTGCTCGCCATTCCTGGGCTGAAGCTCTACGGCATTCGTGATCCACAGCGATTTGACCGGCGCTGTCCCACCGTCGCCGTTCGGATCAAAGGATCGACGCCACTGCAACTCGCCAGGAAACTAGGCGAGCGCGGTTTCTTTACTTGGGATGGAAACTACTACGCACTGAATCTCACCGAGCGATTGGACGTTGAGAAGGACGGCGGCTTCCTGCGCATCGGCCTGGCGCATTACAACACGACTGAAGAAGTCGAACGCTTGCTGGCGGCGCTGCGCGAAATTGTCTCGCGGTAAGAAATTCCTCGCCACTGATTAACGCCGATTTATATGGATCAAATTCTCAGTCGTGATCCGTGTTCATCCGTGTGAATCTGTGGCAAACGAAGTTACCGCTAGCGTGAACTCGCCTTTCCTTCGTGTACCTTAGTGCCCTTCGTGGTTTTGCGCTTTTGAGTCCCGTCGCAACTCCACAACCTGATCACCCTTCCCAATCAGCGCGACCGTAGCCAAGTCTATAAACAGCCCGTGTTCCACTACTCCCGGCATAGTTTTCAATTCCCGCGCGAGCGCCGGGGGATCCGCAATCTCGCCGAAGCTGCAATCCAAAATGTGATGTCCTTCGTCAGTTGTGAACGGGTTCCCATAGGCATATTGCCGAAGCTTCACTGACGCGCCCAGAGCGGCGATTTTCTTGCGAATCACTGTTTCAGCAAAAGCAATCACCTCGACCGGCAAGGGAAACTTCCCCAACTGTGGCACCTGCTTGCTCGAATCCGCGATAACCACCATCTTCCTTGATGCAGACGCCACAACCTTTTCCCGCAGCAACGCCCCGCCGCCCCCTTTGATCAACCTTAACTCAGGATCGATTTCATCGGCGCCATCGATGGTCACATCAATTTCCTGGACATCATTCAGCGCAAGCAGAGGAATTCTCAGCTCTTCGGCGAGTTGCTGGGTTTGCACGGAGGTGGGAATACCATGAATCTTTAAACCAGCACGCACTCGCTCACCGAGAAGCTGCACTGCGTAGGCAGCCGTCGAGCCGCTACCCAGGCCGACCACCTGTCCATCCTCAACAAATTGCATGCTGGCGCGTGCGGCTAAAACCTTCTCCTGATCGTTTGCCATGTTGAGTAGTTTTGCGACCGCCTACTCTATCGCGTTCCCGATCAGCACGCCAAATTTTCAGCTTAATGAATCTGCGGGAAATATGCCTGGTTGTGCAGCAGCGCTTCCACTCCCTCGATCACATGGTCGACGTCGGTCTTGGACACCGCTCCGCGGCAACCGGCGTCGCGGGCCTCCGCTACAAGCTGCGGTGAGACGTGCATGGAGAACATCAGGATGGGAACACCGGGAATCAGCTTGCCTATTTCGCGCGCTGCCTGCAATCCATTCATTCCGGGCATCATGAAATCCAGAACGATCAGGTCAGGCCGGAGTGCCTGCGCTTTTTCCACCGCGTCGGGACCATCCCCTGCCTCGCCGCAGACTTCCCAATGAGGATGCTGCTGCAGCAAGTCCCCAAGCCGCTGCCGCACCAGTGGGCTGTCGTCCACGATAAGGATGTGAGTCGCCACAGGCTCCTCCAAAGTCTTGCCTCATTCGTGTCATGAATCATGACGATGCTAGGCTTGTAAGAAGGCGGTTCCAATCGTCATTTCCGGGCATTTTTGTGAAAAAACCCTGTAGGTTTGCCTAGATCGGGCCTTTGGTGAACGAGTAATTCGCTCCCCATTCATAATCAGCAGATTCTTCTACAGCGATTCCGAACACGAAATACATCGCTACTCTGGCCTGAGCAGCGGACCTATGCTGCCGTCCAGCCTTGCCGGTTTTTTGTTTTCACGCGCGAGTTGATGGAGGACGGGCGTCCCCTGCCGGTCTAAACTAGCAGGCTGCGGAAAAACTCTGGTCTGGAACGTATTTGAGCAGAGCATGAGTTTACTGGTATTGCTAAGCCCCTTATTTTTTTGTCATTCCAAACCGCTATTCCCGTCACGCCGCCGGCGTATGCTCGAACGGCAGCTTGGTGTATCGAGCCTTCTCCACTTCAATGACGAGCGCCACACGGCCTTCGGGATTTCGGAAGGGAAAAGGTTTCCCCACGTACTTGCGGGAGATTGGATCCATCACTTTGAGGTCTGGATCGGGCCGGCGCTCGACAACTCGTCCTCGAATCTGGGCCTCCACGTAGGGATTATCGAAGTCGACGATCGACAAGGCCACTCGGGGATCGCGGCGCGTGTTTTTACCCTTCAGCGAGTTTTCACCTGTGCAGACAATAATCCGATCTCCTTCGCGTCCAATCCATACCGGTACTGATTGCGGCGAACCATCCGGCATCAGCGTCGCCAGGTGAGCGAAGTTTGGACGGTCCAAAAGCTGCCGGATTTCGTCAGAGAGTGAAATTCCCATACATCCTCCTCTTTCAGCTAAGAAAGCCTGACCACGGTTAACACGACATTCACAACCGATTAATCAGCGAAGCTACATACCCCGCGCCAAATCCATTATCAATATTCACCACGCTCACATTCGATGCACACGAGTTCATCATTCCTAAAAGTGCCGCCAATCCTTTAAAGGCCGCTCCATATCCCACACTGGTCGGCACAGCGATCACCGGAACGCCAATCAGACCGCCCACCACGCTGGGTAGTGCGCCTTCCATACCGGCGCACACCACGACTACTCGCGCCCGCGTCAGTGCTCCACGATTGGCCAGCAGGCGGTGAATTCCGGCGACTCCTACATCGTACAAACGCTCGACATCATTGCCCATCAACTCGGCCGTGACAACTGCTTCTTCGGCAACGGGAATGTCGCTGGTTCCTGCCGAAACCACAGCGATGATTCCTTCGCCATATTTTTTTCGTTCACGCCGCAGAACGACTGCCCGTGCGACTTCCCAGTATTCCGCCTTGGGAGCTTTCTTCTTCACCGCGGCAAATTGTTGCGGGCTGGTTCGTGTAGCCAGGATGTTACCGCCGTGCTTCGCCAATCGTAGAAAAATTTGGGCAACCTGTGCGGGAGTCTTTCCTTCTCCCAAAATTACTTCCGGCATTCCTGCACGCAGAGCGCGATGGTGGTCGACTTTGGCAAACCCGAGGTCTTCAAACGGCAAATGCCGCAGGCGGGCAACTCCCTCATCTGGAGAGAGCTTGCCCTTGCGAACTTCTTCGAAAATTCTGCGGATGGCTTCAGCGTTCATGGAGCACCATAGGAATATTACAGCGGAGGAACATTACGCTGTGGCGATGCCACTCGGCTGGTGATCATATCCGAAACAGCCCACAAGCCCCGCTATTTCAGTCGGCGATTGCGGCGCGAGCTTTTCGAACGGCTGGTATTTTACGGGCAAGTTGACGGTAAACTTCTTTCGCCTGACCACTTTCATCGAGCCGAGTTAAAAACAAGTTTCGCAACTCGCTGCGGCTTTTCCGGCCTGCAAGGTACTCATCATAGAGGCGAGTACCGAGCATTTGTCCCGCCAGTTCGGCGCCCGCCTCAAATTCCTCAATGGGTCCTTCGGCGTACACCGCTTCGCGGCTTGGATACAACACTCGCGAGCCGAAGTATGCCAGCGCATGCTCGACGGTGCGAACATAAAAGAGCTCGGAGGATTTTTTTGCCGCCCCCAGCTCCGGCAGGCCTCGGCAAGCGTGATGCAGGAAGCGTGTAGCTTCTTCCGCCGCGTACGCCATCTGAAAATTCCGCACATAAAAGGAATTGATTTGAGGGAAATAGGAGCAGCCCCGCTCGTCAACGCCGAGGAAAGCAGAATTCATTCCCTGCTCCGTTAAGCCACTGGATAGCAGCATTCGCCGCAATGTGGAATCCGGCTCACCGCTGTAAACCTCGGGCATCAAGTCCACCAGAAACTTTGGTTGGGTGCCGTTGCGCGAAGAGTAGCGGTTGATATCGAGAAAGCGGATCAGACTATCAATCAGGTTGTAAATTGTCGGCGCGACGTCAGCGCCGCCTTCATCGCCGCGTCTCCACCGGGTCAGGTGGAGCCGGTAATTCTCGTATTTCTCCAGCGGAGTTGAGTTGAAGGCGCAGACCACACCATCCGCCACTCGTACCGCCTCGACATGCTCGCGCTTTTCCCCCGCGGCTTGCCAATAGAGTGCATCCACGTTCTGGAGAACTGTGACCTTTCGCTCACTCGGCATGTGTTCGTCAAGCGCACGCGGAAGATGTCCCGGAGCGAGATGCGATTCACCAAACAAAACCAAAATCGCGGCGTTGGGATGCGCTTGACGGATTTCCCCAATTTTGTGAGCAGCATGCCGATCCCGCACGCCGATCTTACGCAGGTCTTCACGCGGCATACAATCGAGCCCATAGATGGCTTCCGCATGCTCGCGCGCAGTGACCAGCAATTCGTAAAATGGCGCCCAATCATAGCCCCAGTCGAAATCGAAACGAATGCGCTTCCGCAGTTCTGCTTCACTAATTTCGCGACGCCACCATTCGTCAAGTATGTGCTGGTCTCGGGCAAAAATGGTTTCCACGCCGAGGACTACCGGACGATCTCCGGCAAGCGCCCGTGACTCCAGCAGAGTCGCGACAAACTGCTGCGCGGAAGGAAGCGCATGGTAATCTCCGATCAAAACAACATCCGCTGCGGCGACGACCGCGGTTAGTTCATCCCAATCGATTACCGACTGATAGGACCGGAAGGCGCGCGTGTAGTCCTGAAGATACTTGCGGCGCCCGTTGTGGTCATTGGCTCCGATTTCGCGCTGCACGCCAGCCAGCGCGTGAAGCTGCGCTTCGGTGCGTCGCGATAGCAAGGTGTTTGCCATTCTGTTGCGCCGTTGCCGTACTCGGTGCCTGTTGCGAGGGTGCCCTCGCGCCTGCCTTCTACTTCATTGGTGCGCTGCTGCTTAGCTTGACTTGCGCTCCCTGCGCTCCCTATGCTCAATCTCCCGCCGCAAAACTTGACCATCGCCACCACCGGCGCGAGCGGAGCGTTGTTTCTCAAGCACCTGCTGCTCACTGTCGAGCACGACGAGCGGATCGCTACCGTCAACTTCATCGCCTCCGACAGCGCTCTGCGCGTCATCGCCGAAGAACTTGAACTCAAAGGCCGCAGCAAACTCGTCGGTCAACTTCTCGGCAAGGCTTCTCGAAAAATCAAAGAGCAATCGAATGCCAACATCGGCGCTAACATCGCCAGCGGTTCCTATCCGGCGGACGCGATGATCGTCATCCCATGCAGCGTCGGAACACTCGCCCGCATTGCCAACGGAATCGCCTCGCATCTCATCGAGCGCGCCGCCGATGTGTGCCTCAAAGAAACGCGCCCGCTAGTCCTATGCGTCCGCGAGACGCCGCTCAACAAAATTCACATTCGCAACCTGTACCGGGCTGCCGACGCGGGCGCGACTATCTTCCCGCTGATTCCCGCCTACTACTTCCGTCCCG
>Ga0209237_1001096_pt1 | contig 15940 bp, 11 predicted proteins | sample GraSoi013_1_40cm_2_FD_185820 | JGI IMG/M metagenome (GOLD analysis project Ga0209237, IMG submission 185820) | Grasslands soil microbial communities from the Angelo Coastal Reserve, California, USA - Sample 10_02_2013_1_40cm (SPAdes) (version 2) | ecosystem: Environmental > Terrestrial > Soil >... | reverse complement strand
CGTTTGTGAGCGAGTTTGCATCTCGCTCAGTTTTGCTGCGACTACCTTCCCGCGCCGGCGGCTATGCCGTCGTTCGGATCGGTCGCGGCTTTCCGATCCTGCGTGCATTGCGCCATCAAGGTGTTGGCGAGCGCATCGAGCGCCACCACGCGGATTGCATAGCCGCGATCAATGGCAGCTTTGGGCATACCGAACACCACACAGGATTCTTCGTTCTGCGCGATTGTCATGCCTCCGGCGGCCTTCACTGTTCCCATCCCTTGCGCGCCATCGTCTCCCATTCCAGTCATCAAGACCGCAATGCCTTTCGGTCCGAATTCCTCTGCCAGGCTCTTGAACAGTACATCCGCAGAGGGACGATGCCCGTTCACGCGGGGATCATCACTAAGCACGGCAACATCGCCCAGCGGCAAGCGCTTTACCTTGAGGTGCCGGCTGCCGGGACAGATTAGGACTCGTCCCGCCAACAGCATATCGCCCGATTGGGCCTCTTTCACGCCAATCGAGCAGATCTCATCCAACCGGCGGGCGAACATTTCGGTGAAGCCCTCAGGCATATGTTGCACCACAACAATTGATCCCGGAAAATCCGGAGGCAACTGGGAGAGTACGTACTGAAGTGCCTGCGGTCCGCCGGTGGAAACGCCGATGGCTATGACCCTTGCCGGTATCTTTTTGGTGTCGATGGAGAGCTTCTCGCTGCGCGGATGAAGCTCAGGCATGGGCGCCATCCTGACCCCACGGCTCTGACCAGCGGCTTTTATTTTAGAAATCAGCTCTTGCGCGATCTGGGGCATGCGCGCCGAGACGTCTTGCGGCTTGGCCACAAAATCGAACGCTCCCAGCGACAATGCTTGTAAGGTGACCGAAGCTCCTTGCGTACTATGGGAGCTGACAACGATGACCGGCAATTTGTGACGCCGCATGATCTCTTTGAGCATTTCTAGCCCGCTCATGCCGGGCATTTCGAGATCAAGCGTTATAACCTGCGGCTTCAGCTCATCTATTTTTTTAAGGCCGAAGTTGCCGTCCATAGCGGTGCCGACTACCTGGATGGATCTGTCAGCTTCCAAGATCTGAGGGATCAATTTCCGCATAAGTGCGGAATCGTCCACTACCAGCACGCGCACAGGTGAATTCATTGCTTCACCTCCGTGGCGCCTTGCGGGTTGGGTGAGCCATCTGAATGCGCGAGCAGGATGCCTGACAAGAGGTCCCCAGTTTCGCTGGGCCGATGCTTGCTATGCCGATCCACGATTGCCGGAAGATTGATGATCAGCACCACACGGCCATCGCCCAGGATGGAAGCGCCGCTCACAAGATCAGTTGAAACAGTTTGATCGTCGAGCGCTTTGATGACCAGTTCTTCCTCTCCCTCAAGAGCATCGACGATCAACCCCAGCTTGCGTTCGCCGAATGCAATGACTAAAACGAAAATCTTATCCTCATGCCCAGACTGCTCCGTCGGTCGGTGACCCAGGCGTACCAACGGCAGTACCTGATTTCGCAGTTGCAAAACTTCGTGGCTGTCGACTCTGTGCAACTCTGACTCGTGTGCGCGCGAGATTTGAGCGACAGCATTGAGCGGAATGGCATACAACCGTTGCTCTACCCGGAAAAGCAAGGCCTTGATGATCGCCAGCGTCAGCGGCAGCTTGAGGCGGAACGTAGTGCCTTTGCCAGCGCGCGTGGCGATTTCAACTGTCCCTTTCAGGCGGTGGAGCACGGCCTGGACAACATCGAGTCCGACACCACGACCGGAGATCTCAGTGACTTCCTCAGCAGTGCTGAAGCCGGGGCGAAAGACGAGTTCCAAAATTTCAGCTTCAGTCAATCGGCTGGCCTCATCTGAAGAGATCAGACCTTGCTGCACAGCCTTTGCCTTAATTTTTTGTACGTCAATACCGCGGCCGTCATCGCTCACTTCGACAATGACCTGGTTGCCATGATGATAGGAACTGAGGCGCAGCGTGCCCTGAGCGGGCTTACCGCTGCGAGTGCGTTCCTCGGCACGCTCAATTCCATGGCCGATAGCATTGCGAACCAGGTGGGTCAGCGGCTCGGCGATTGCATCCAGCAGGCTCTTGTCAAGATCGGTATCCTCACCGCTGATGGCGAGTTCCACTTCCTTCCCACACTGTCTGGCGACATCGCGCACCAGACGTGGAAAACGGCGGAAGAGCTGTTCCACGGGCACCATGCGAATTTTCATCACCGAGCGCTGCAAGTCGCTGAGCACGCGCGATTGGAAAGCCATTGCATCGCCAAAGCGGCCGCGCATGGCTTCCTTAGGAAAATGCTTTGCCAATTCGCTAAATGCTTGCTGGAGCATTGATTTGCCGATAATTAACTCCCCGACCAAGTTCAGCACATTGTCGATGCGCTCGGCATCCACGCGCAGGACGTTCTCTGCCGGGTGAGGTTTTGATGCGCCTTCATCTTCTTCCGGAGAATCCAGCTTTGATTGAGCGCGACTGGGATCTTGCACTTCCGCAAGCGGATGGCCTGGCAGTGCTTCCGGCTCGCGGAGTAGAGTGTCGGCCTTGTGCCTCGCCGCTTGAACAAGTTCTGCATTGGCTTGCGCGATGATTGTTGGGATTCTGCAGATGGCGATCAACTGTTCTGCCGATTTGAGAGTAGCTATGAGGAAATCGAACTGGCGCACCGGCCCGGAGATAATACCTTCAGGCCGCGCTGCTAAGACTTCGCCAGCGCCATTCAAGGCATTCAGCGTTAGCTGCCGGGCGGCAATTGGCATTGCGCAATGCGGATCGACGGTGGCGGTGACGTGATAAACGTTTCTGCCATAATTCGCTGCATTTTGCGCCGCAACGTGTTCGTATTCGTTCCAGGTCACCGCTCCACTGGTCGTGGTGCCGACTCTCTTGGAGCTTTTCTTAGCCTTGGGGTTTTGCCCCAGTGCGCGCACGATTTTCCGCAGGCGTTCCCCAGAGGGCGCTTTGGATTTTCGACGGTAAGCCGCAATCATTTCACCGAAGGTGTCGGCGGCAGTGAATGCCACCTCTGCGAGAGATGAGTGAGTGCATGCTGATTGCAGCGCCAGAGCATCTTCGAGTTCGTGGGCGGCATTGCTCAATTCGCGAAAACCGCAGGCCGCGGCGTCGCCCTTGAGAGTGTGCACAATGCGACGGATGCTGCGCACAATCTCGACATCACCGGGCTGTTTTTCGAGCTTCAGCGCCTCATCATTCAGCGACTGCAGCAGTTCCTGCGAGGTCTCAAAAAACAGCTCGCGCATTTCAGCGCCGCGTTCATCCGAAAATTGAGTCACTCGATCACCTCAACCTTCTGATAGGCGGTTCCGCTGTTGCGGTGAACCATGGCGAACTTTTCTGTCAATCCAAGCAGGCTTTCGGCGTGGCCAACAAACATGTATCCGTCGGGATTCAGACAGCGCCAGAACTTATCGATGAGCCGCTTCTGTTCGGCTTCGTCGAAATACATCATGACGTTGCGGCAGAAGATCACGTCATTACGCTGCGGCAGATATTCCGTTTTCAGGTTGTGAAAATCGAAGTGAATTACTTCCTTCAAGGCTCTTTTCACCGCGTAGCGTTCGCCGATTTTGTCGAAATAGCGCAGGCGATAGCTAAAATCCACGGATGACATTTGCGGTTCGCTGTAAACGCCCTGTTGGGCGGCGCGCAGAACCGAGTAGCTGATATCGCTGGCGAGAATTTCCACTTTCCACGGCGGAGGGATCAGCGGCTTGGGGGAGGGCATCTCAATGGGCAGCGGGTTACGGAGATAATAGTAGGCCAACCCGTCGGCGACCAGCATGGCCAGAGTGTAAGGCTCCTGGCCAGTGGAACAGCCTGCGCTCCAGATGCGCAGGGAGTAATCGCGGTGTGCCTGCTTGTGGCGAAGAAGATCATCAAGAATATATTTGTGAAACAAATCCAATTGCGCCTTGTTGCGGAAGAAACTGGTTTCGTTGACGGTTAGATTCTCCAGCAAGCGCGCCAGTTCATTCTTGCCCTCATTGCTGATGAGCAAACGGTAATAGCTGTAAAAGGAGTCCAACTGGCACTCCTTTAAGCGACGCTGGAGCCGATCTTGCAAAAAATGGGAGCGCCGCTCATCGAAGTGCATGCCGCATTCCTGATACACGAGCGCCTGCAACAGCCGAAGTTCAGCATCAGTAAGCTGCGAAGGCACGGTTGATGTGCTCATGAATTCTGCTCTTCCGCTCGCCCGGTATTTCTATTTTCCGGAGGCTGCGCTGCGCGTTTCCGCATCCGCCCTCCGCTCGCGTTCAGTCCCGCCTTGCCGCGCTCCATCGAATTCGAGAAGCTTGGCCATATCCAGAAGCACGATCAGCCGCCCCTTGTACTTTCCCAATCCGGTTACGCAATTCAGCCCGCCTTCTTGGAAAAGCACGCTGGACGGCTCGACATCGGAGGCCGGTATCTTCAGGACTTCCGAGGCCGAATCGACGATTAATCCCGAGAGCCGCCCCTTGTGCTCCAGTACCAAAATGCGGTTGCGGCGCGCGAGTGCGACTTTTTTCTCTCCGAAGCGCTTGCGCAAATCGATCACTGAGACAATTTTTCCGCGCAGGTTAATGACACCTTCTACGTAATCGGGAGCATCCGGCACGGCAGTGATTTCGGGCACGCGCACAATCTCGTGCAGCGAAGTGATGGGGACTCCATAAGTCTCACGTCCCACCTGGAACCCGACGATATGCAGTTCGCGATTCATGCGATGGATGTTGCGTTTAGCTCTGTGCGCCAGCCGTGGCATGGCGGGACGCAGCGGCCTTCGCCATGAGTCTTTCGTCCAAGCGCCGGGTGACGCGCTCCATTTGCTCCAGGGCAAAGCGGTCCATGGAATCCAGCAGATCCCGCGACATTTTGGACATCTGCTCGGCTGAAGCGGCGAGTTCCGTGGAGCCAGAGGTGGTCTGCTGCACCAGCTCGCGCATGCGCTCCATGGCCTTGACGACTGCGTCCGCGCCCGATGCCTGCTCCTCGACGGCTGAGTTGATTTCGTGCGTGATTTCGTTGAGGCGCGTGGTGGCACGAGCGATTTGGGATGAGCCATGCGACTGCTCGTTAGTGGCCGCGCCGATTTCCTGGGCGAACTTGTAGACCTCGGTCACAACGTTGGAAATCTTGCGAAGGGCCGCGTTGAGTTCCTGACCGAGGCCCAGGCCATCGTTCACGATGCCGGTGCTGCGCTCCATGTTTTCGACTGCCTTGCGCGCTTCTTTTTGAATGCTCTGGATAAGTTCGGAGATTTCCTTTGTCGATTGCGCTGATTTTTCCGCCAGCTTGCGAACTTCGTCCGCCACGACGGCGAAACCAAGGCCATGTTCGCCGGCGCGAGCGGCTTCAATCGCGGCATTCAAGGCAAGCAGGTTGGTCTGTTCGGCCAGATCATCGATCACCTCAATGATCTTTCCGATGTCATCGGCGCGCTGGCCAAGGACATCGATGATTTCGCCCGACGAGCGAATCGTGCTGTTGATCTTATTCAGCCCTTCCGTGGCTTTCTCCATCGTGTTGATTCCGCTGTGCACCTCCTCGCGCGAGCGGTTGGAGATATCGAGGAGAACTTTGGCAGTATCGGCGACTCGTTGAATCGAAGCGACCATCTGATCGATGGATGCTGAAGTCTCGCTCACGCTGGACGCCTGCACTTGGGTACTCTTCACCATGTTCTGCACGTTGACGCTCATCTCGTGCATGGTGCTGGTGACTTCATCAATCGCAGAGGCGGTTTGCAAACTGATTTTGGCCGATTCATCCGAAGCGCCTGCCACTTGCGTGGAGGCGCTGGCGACTTGCGACGCCGCATCACGAACGTTCTGCACCAGTTTTCTCAGACCTTCGATCATGCGGCTGAAAGCGTTGCCCAGTGTGTCTTGCTTGGACCGGGGAATAACTTCGACGGAGAGATTGCCTCCTGCAATTGCCTCTGATACAGAAGCCATCTCGCGGAGGTAACTGACCATGCTGCTGAAGGTACGCGCAAGTTCGCCAATCTCGTCCTTGCGGCTGATATTGATTTCGTGGTCTAGATCGCCGGCGTTTCCGATTCGCTGCGCCACCGTCATCAGCTCATTCAGCGGCTGAGTAATGCTTTTGGCGGAGGTATAGGCGATGACGATTCCCAGAACGAGCGCCACCAGAGTGCTGATCAAGGCGATCACAACGGTCCAGGTGCTGGCGGATTCATCTGATTTCCGCCGGTCTTCGATTACTTTTTTGTTTTCCTGATCGGCTGCATCCAGGTATTCGGTGGCGGCTTTCACCCACGACGACGCATCTTTCTGCAGGTAGAAGATTTGCAACTCCGCGACAGTGGCGTTCCCGCTATCAACCTCTTTGCGTTTTTCCTCTAGTGGTGTGGCGAAATCGCGAGCCCAGTTCTGTTCAGTCTGCTGCACCTTTTGAATCGCGGAGCGCTGTTGATCAGATTCCGCCAGGCTCTCAGCCATTCGAAGCTTGTCTTCCAGCACCCGAGCTCCGTCATTCATTCGTTCGACTTCGCGGCTATCGCCGCTGAGCAGGTAATTGCTCAGGTATAGACGGTTCTGCATCATTTGGAAGCGGACCTTATCGCTGGCATCGGCAAGTTGTAGAGCCTTACCGGCGGCAGCTTTAGCGCTGTGTTCGCGATAGACAGCGGTCAGGTTAACCAGGAACAGCACCAAGACCATCGCCAAGACGGCTCCGAAGCTGCTGTAGAGTTTCCGGCCAATCGTCATTTGCTGTTCCTCCGCTTACCCTGCGTTTTCTGCCGCTCCGCGGCGCTAAGTGTTGCTCCTAGTCTTGAGGCTGAAACTTGAATTCCACAATGCCTGTGCTCTCTTCCGGCGCTGGCTCGAACTTCCATTTCTTAATGGCGTCCATGGCTGCATTCACCAGCAGCGGGTGTCCACCGACCACCTTGGTGCTCTTTAGGTTTCCATTGGGTGCCACGACCACGAGGACCTTGACCGTCCCGGTAATGCTCATGCGGCGAGCAACATCTGGATATACGGGAGCTACCTTGGTCTTTGTTTTGCGCGTGAGCTCCTCATGGGCTTGAGCCGATTGCGTCTGTGCCGTTAGGGGTGAAAATGAGGCGCCCCCTGTCAACGTTAAGAACGTGAGGAGACTGCTGGTTAGCCACTGTCGTATGGTTCGTGAAGACACAGCTCCTCCTCGGACATCTAGCGTTAGGTCAAGGTGCAATGCTTCTGCCAGCTTTGGCGAGTGACACTCAGAGATAGCGGCTAAAGGGTAAGCTCTTGAAACAGCGAGAGTTGGTCCAAAGCATGAGCTGCATTTCGGAACTCAAGATGGGATGAAAATCGTCTCAGCACCCACCTAGCTTCTCAGTTTGAGACCCGGTCATGCCTTTGTGATTGGTTGGCAAGTTGGCACATCCAGCTTCTATTTTCCTTGACTCAATTTGAGATGTAAGGATACTTTTCTCGTATATTCAACAACTTGTAGTCGATCCGTTAAGAGGTGGTGCCACTCTGACGTTGCAAGCGGGAGATACGACAGTTATTGAGAGGCCGGGTCCGCCATCAGACGAGGCTTTCCAAAAGCTCCTGCTACGTTTTTCCGCAGCGGCTGGGCAAGATCCCGATGCTCCTTCTCTGATTCGTAGGTTCTGCCAAGCCACGCGGGAGTTCTTCCAAGTCGACGGCGCGTACTTCTGGCACTGCGACTCTTCCGGGGAACTCATCGGCACCGAAGCCGATGGCGTGATGGCAGAGCGCTTTCGCGGCACCCGCCTCAAGGCGAGCGAGAGTGCAGTTGCTGTTGAAGCCGTCCGGCAGCGTAAGACAATCCGCGCAAATCACCTGGATCCGACCCGCTATCGGTTGGCCGCGGAATTTCACGCGCGCTCCATCATGGCAGCACCGCTCGTGGTTTCGAACGAAGTTATTGGGGCGGCAGTCTTTCTGCATTGCTCCGATCCGGATTTCTTCAGCGAAGACTTGGCGGCCAAAGCCACCATCCTGGCGGGCCAATTGGGGAGTCTTCTCGAAGCCGGCCGTTTGACGCAGGTCTCGCGTGAGCAGCATCGCCGCGCGCAAATCCTGGTGGAAGTAGCACAGACACTGCATTCAATGACTGATGCGAAGGCGGTCGTCGAGGCCGTCGCTGACCGCCTGCGCGTGTTGCTGCGAACCCGCCTGGTCTGCATCATGCTTCGCCAGGGAGGCTCGTTCGCTTTGCATGCCGTTGCGGCGGAATCTGCTCCACTCGCGGCATCGGCGCGGGCTAAACACGATCGCAAGGGGTTGCAATTCGCCGCCGACCTCGCATCCCGGGCTGTGGGCGCGGGTGAACCAGTCGCTGTGCCTATTGATCCGGCTACGCACGCGCTTGGCAGCCTGGTCCCAGCGGGAATGCTGATTGCCGCGCCCTTTCGCACCTCGCAAACCGAAGGAGCGGTTCTGGTGTATCCACGCCAAGATGGCGCGTTCAGTCCTGAAGAGAAATCAGTGATCTCGGCGGTGGCGGGATTCGGCTCGGTCGCGATCGCGAATGCAGAACTGTACAGCAGCTCCCGCGCGCATACCCACGAACTGCACCAACTGCTGGACGTCTCCTCTGAGCTGGGCTCTATTGGGCAACTTGATGACTTCCTGCAAAAGTTCGCTTTGCGAGCTGCCGATTTTCTGGGGTTCGGTCGAGCCTTCATTGGGCTGTTGGAAGAGGGCGCTTTCAGGGTACGTTGGAGTGCGGAGAGCGGCGCTACGCGCCGCGTGGAGCTTGTATTTCCGGAAGGCCCAGCTAGCCGCGCGCTCATGAACCGCGAGGTCTTCTGGACTGACGATCCCAGCACCATTCCTGGGGCGAACCTGGATGTAATTGCTAAATTCAATGTGCGGCAAATTCTGGCTGTGCCGTTGCTCGGAACCGACGGACAGGTGCTGGGAATGTTTGGCGTTCTTGATCGGTTGGATGGATCGCAAATTTCCCACGAGGATATTCGCCGGGCCCGCGCGCTGGCAGCCCAGGTAGCTGTGACGCTGGAGGCAAGCCGGAATCTTGATCTGTCAGAGCGTCATCGAACGCGCGCAGAGTCGCTGATGAGCCTGGCACTGGAACTGAATTCGCTCCTGAAGCTACCGGATTTCGCCCAGAGCTTCGCTCGCCGTGCCGCCGATATGCTGGGAGCGCAGACGGCGGCATTAGCGGTAAAGCAGGAATCGGGACTGGAGACACTCGTTCTCGCTCAGGGTATCGAAGCTGATCAACATCGCCCTCTGTTTCGCCGCTTCAGCCACGCTTTGCAGGCTGCGTTAGATAAGCATGCAGAGCCGATTGTTTCTTCCACGTCGACGGAGATTTTGGGTGCGGCGCTTGGAGCTGAACTGGGCGGTGGTGATTGTACTCTGGTCCGGTTGATGGGTGGGTCGGCCGAATTAGTTGGCGTGCTGTGCCTAGCGAACCGCGGAAAGCCGCTGGCAGCAGAAGATCAGCAACTCCTTCAAGCGATTGCTGGGCATGCCTCGGTTGCCCTGGAGAATGCCCGCCTGTTCACTCGCATGGAACAGGCCAATCGTCACTGGATCGAGATTTTTGACGCCATCGGTGACTTTATTGTGGCGCACGATGAATCGGATAACGTTCTGCGCGTCAACAGGTCGCTTGCGGATTTTATCGGCGTGCAGCCGAAGGAGCTGATAGGGGTAAACATGTCAGCGCTGCTGGCGATGGGACAGACAGCGCCTGTCCTGGCGTGCCCTTTCTGCCGGAGCACCGGTGAAGGCGAGGGTGAGTATGTCCATCCGGTGCTGGAACGCACCTATCTGGTCTCGACCTCCAGAGTCCACGGTGCTACCAGCGAAGGCATGCAGACTATTCATGTCCTAAAGGACATCAGTGATCGGCGCGAAGCCGAGCGGCGCTATCGAGAACTGTTCGACAATGTCCAGGAGGGTCTGTTTTTCTCGACGCCCGAGGGCCGATTTATCGAGGTCAATGATGCTCTGGTCCGGATGCTCGGCTACAGCAGCCGCGAGGAGCTCCTGCAAGCAGATATTCGCACTCAGGTGTATTACTCACCGCAACATCGCCAGAAGCTCACCGATGAAATGCAGCAGCATGGCGTGGTGCGCAATCGCGAGGAGATTCTGCGGCGAAAAGACGGAAGCCCGGCTTATGTGCTCATCAATGCATTTGCGGTGCGGGATTCGAAGAACCGGATCGCACAATATCGCGGGCTCATGTTGGATATCAGTGGGCTGAAGACGTTCCAGGCAGAGCTGCAGCGGGAGCGCGACTTCTCCGGGAAGATCCTAAACAACACGCAGAGCCTGATTCTGGTGGCCGATACCGCCGGGTTGGTCAGCTACGCCAATCGCCGATGGTATGACATGGGCTATGAGCAGCGGCAACTGCTCGGGCGCCCACTGGAGGACCTTGTTGCTTCTGATCGACGGCAGGCGTTGAGTGAAGCAATCAGCGCGACCATTGCCGGGCATCAGGTGGATAACCTGGATATGCAGATTCTGCGCGGTGATGGCCGCATTGGACAGTTCTCGATGAACCTGAGTCCCATGCGGGATGAGCAGGGGAACGTCACCAGCCTGGTGGTCGTGATGTCGGATATAACCGACGCCGCCACTCTGCAAGCCAAGTTGATGCATGCCGAGAAGATGGCAGCGGTCGGCCAGTTAGTTTCAGGTGTCGCGCATGAGGTGAATAATCCGCTCACGGCGATTTTGGGCTTCGCAGATTTGCTGATGGAGAATCCAGATCTGCCCGAAAGCGCGCGCAAGGACTTGCGGGTAATTTTGCAAGAAGCGCAACGCACCAAACAGATTGTGCAGAACCTGCTGAGCTTCGCGCGCCAGATGCCACCGCAACGCAAGCCGGTACAGCTTAACTCGATTCTCCATCGCACCGTCCAGCTACGCTCCTATGACTTCCAGAGTCACGATATCGAGGTGATTGAGCGGTTTGAAGAGAAACTGCCCAGCGTGATCGGAGATTCGCACCAGCTCCAGCAAGTGTTTCTGAATATTCTCAACAATGCATATGACGCTGTGCGGGAGGCTGGCCGCAAGCCGCGCATTGAGATTACTACCGCGGGCGCGGGTGGGTTCGTGGAAATTTCTTTCCGCGACAACGGGCATGGCATCTCGCATCCGGAACGGATTTTTGACCCATTCTTTACGACCAAGGAAGTAGGCAAGGGCACGGGATTGGGCCTGAGTATCTGTTATGGAATTGTGCATGAGCACGGAGGAGAGATTCTGTGCCATAACAACACGGATTCCGATGGCGCAACGTTTATCGTGCGATTCCCGGTCAGGCCAGAGCGGGCATTGATCGGAGCCGCGGCGGGAGTTTCGCAAATATGACGCTACCTGCAACCAAAGCTGCCGTCAGGACCACTTCCCAGCCGGTGCTGCTCATCGAGGATGAGCCGGCGGTGATGGCCTATGTCCGCGCCACATTGGAACGCAGCGGCTATTCGGTTGTCTGCACCGAATCCGGCGTAGACGGCCTGAAGCTGCTGGAGTCGGGAGATTTTCTTGGCGTGGTTTCGGATATGCGCACTCCTGGCGGAGTGAATGGCGCCGATGTTCATGGATGGCTGCTCCAGCACCGGCCGGAACTGGCGGCGCGAATCGTATTCATCACCGGTGATATCGCAAATGAAGAAACCGTTGACACGCTGCAAAAAACCGGCGCGCCTTGTGTGGAAAAACCGTTCCGCGTACAGCAGTTTATTTCAGTGGTGGAGAAAATTATGGGGAAAGCACTGTGAGCGATGACATACGTATCCGCCTCTTAATTGTTGATGATGAGCAGAGCATTCGCCGGCTCTGCATGACCATTGGGGAGGCCCTAGGATTCATCTGTATGGAGGCTGAGAGCGGCGAATCAGCGCTGGCGCTGCTGGAAGAGCAACCGGCCCACATCATCCTAACTGACATGGTGATGCCCAATATGTCCGGCCTCGAATTTCTGGAACGCGTGAAGAGGATGCTGCCTCGGACCGAAGTTGCTGTAATGACCGGCCACGGTTCGGTCGAGACGGCAGTACAGGCTATGAAGCTCGGCGCCTACGACTACATCAGCAAGCCGTTTTCCCCGCTGGACGAATTGCGGCTTTTCCTGCGCCGCATGGCGGAGAAGGTCCGGCTAGTCGAGGAGAACCAATTCCTGCGCGAGCGCGTGGATGCAGAAACCGAGCTGCACGGAATCGTAGGCGCGTCTGCAAAGATTCAGGATGTGCTGCGCATGATCTCGCGGCTGAAAGATACCCGGACGCCGGTGCTGATCGCCGGCGAGAGCGGAACCGGGAAAGAGCTGGTGGCACGCGCAATTCATTTCCGCGGCTCGTTTGCCAATCGCCCGTTTGTTGCAGTGGATTGCGGGTCGCTGGTTCCAACCCTGATTGAAAGCGAGCTGTTCGGCTATGAGAAAGGCGCTTTCACTGGAGCGGTTCGCTCTAAGACCGGGCTTTTTCAGTCGGCGAACGGTGGGACGATTTTTCTGGACGAAATTGGAGAGCTCCCGCTGGAGATGCAGGCCAAATTGCTGCGGGTCTTGCAGGAGAAGGAGGTTCGTCCGGTGGGCAGCAATCAGAAAGTTAGAGTCGATGTACGCGTGATTGCGGCGACGAATCGCGACCTCGAAGCCGCATATCGCAATGGCACTTTCCGAAAAGATCTGTATTTCCGCTTGAACGTGGTTACAGTGCATCTCCCGTCTCTGCGCGAGCGCCGCTCGGATATTCCGATGCTGGTGCATTGGTTTTTGGAACGCCTGGCTCCGGGTGATTCCATTCAGGTCACAAGCGCCGCGATGAAGGCTTTGCTGCAATACGACTGGCCGGGAAATGTTCGTGAACTTGAAAACTGCATGGAACGCGCTGTGGCTTTGGGCGACCGCCGCAGGATTGATATGGGTGATCTGCCACCGAGCCTTATAAGTGGCTCGCAGGCGATGGATTCGGTTGCGGACTCCCCTTCTTCCTCTCTCAGTTCAACTGATCTGGAGGACATTGAGCGAGCAACTATTCAGCGTGTATTCGAACAGGTCAAAGGCGATAAGGCACTAGCGGGACGCATGCTGGGGATAAGCCGCGCGACGCTGTATCGAAAGCTCAAGCGCTACAACATTGGAACGGGGATATCGCCGACGAGCCAGGCGTTGCAGTAACTGTTTCAGGTAGGGGGGACCCGACTTTTTACCAGCGGCGATCGGAATTTTTGCCCGGGTCAATTCTCTGAGACACTGTTTCACATTGAGACGAGGGAGGCGAACTCGCTCTCTGTAGTCTTCCTGGATAAAGAATCAATCTTCTTATAATTCAGCAACTTAGTCTCTTCCTCGACACGTCCTGAGTTTGGCTGCGCTCGTGCATTTCTCTCTTGCGATGCAGTCCGGGTGCCCGAGTCATGCTAACCGGCAGACCTGGGGACCCAGGCTGCGTCGACCTTCGCAGTGAGGTGTACCGTGGCCCGAGAGGCTAGTGCTGCCGCACGCGCGCCCGAAACATCAACCGCCAGGCTGGCGAAGTTCTTCCCCGAGGCCAGCCCGGTGCGCATTCCAGTGCGTTTGACGCGAGTGGCCGAAGGAAATCCTTTGACGGAAAGCACAGTGATTGAATTTGGAACTCCGCACGAAGTGCTCTTTGCGTCGACGCTGCCGCTGGAGTTCGCCGACATGCTGCGGGTACAAAATTCTGATGGCACGCTCGATGCGGAAGCCTCGGTGGTGGCGCTGCATAACACAGGCGGGCGCACTGCCGTTGCCGCGCGCTTTACCCGCGAAGTTGCCAACTGGATCGTGAAACCATGACAGTTACACCCAAAACTAATGACCTGACGACCGAATGGCATGCCGCACGGCTGCTCTACCCACTCTACGCCGCCCTCGCCCGTGAGTTTGTGATTGATCCGCCGCCTTGCGCCGACCTGGAATCGGGCGTGGACGGTCCATCAGAAGAGTCGGTGGAGCAGGCACGGCAGTGGTTCTTGGACATGGATCAGCGCATTCAGGTGCATCAGTTGCGCCAGTTCCTGCAAACCACAACTTTGACCAGCGAAGAAGGACTGCGCACTTTGTTAGAGCATCATTTACAAAAGGCGCAGCGCTCGGATTCCGACCGCGATAAAACTGATTTTCTGCTGGTGCAATTCTTCTCGCATTGCGCGCCTTCGCGGCTGGAAGACGCTGACGTTGACATGGAATACGTCGCGCAAGTGCTCGAGCCGGTGATCCAGGTTTCTGATCTTACGCTTCCGGAATGGGTCCAGCCGCTGGAAGAGTTCATCCAGGCCGCAAATGGTTGCCGGGGGCTGAACGAATTGCTCTCCAGCGGAATGTTGGAAAAAGGCAGAAAGCTGAAGGCCTCGGCCGGCGAAAACTACTTTACGCCGGTCGCGATGGTTGCCTTTACGCGCTTCAGTTTTCTGATGCGCCGGGTCTTCTTCCGGCTCATGCATCAGGACCTGAATGCGATTTTAGATGGATTGCGCGAACTGGAACTGTGCGGTGTGAGCAGCCTGGACTGCCGCTCGGCTCAGTTCTCCGCAGATGAGCCGGTGGCACGCCTGCGCATGATTTGCCATTCGTGGAAAGTCATGTTTCACGCCGAGTATTCTTCAGGTCAGCCTCTACGCATGCTGGTGGACCTGCGCATTGTGATTGACGCTGCATTGGCGCGAACGGCAAAGAACGTCGGAGCAAGGCCATCTCCGGAGAAAGCAAGAGCTGCGGCCGCAAGCATTGAAGCGTCACCCGCGAACTCTGGCGTTGCAGAATTTGAAGTGAACAGTGCTCCTCCGGAATGGGATCCGAATGCGCCCGCTGATGGATCTGCGCCGGACGACGGAACGCTGTAGCCACGCGATGGGAACAGCGAGGACTAACTTGGATCAGCCCACCGCATTAATCATCTCCGATGACCCAGAGTTTTCGCACGCCCTCGCGGCGCGCTGGCAGACAGAACGCAACCTGCCGGCTTTTACCTTGATGAGCGGCGATCTCTGTCAGGCCCTTGATCCGGATACGTTCGATCTGGCTGTCGTAGGGACTCTAGAGCCGCCTCTGTTGGCTTCCGCGCTTAAAGCGCTTGAGCCGGCCGGAAAACCGGTGCTCGTGGTTTGTGAGGCAAATTCATCAGCACAAGCCATTCGCGAAAAGCACCCAGCTACGTTGGTACTGCGCCAGGACGAAGGCTGGCTTGACTCGCTGATGATGGTCGCTGCGGAAGCCTTGAGGCGGTGCCAAGCGGTAGCACGCGCTCGCCAGTCGGAACAAGCAAACAAAGCGCTGGAACGCGAAGCCACGCTGGGCCGCTACATGCTGGACATGCGGCATACGATGAACAATGCCCTCACGTCGGTGTTGGGCAACTCGGAGCTGCTGTTGATCGAGCCCGGATCGCTCTCCGCTACTGGACGTTCGCAGCTCGAGACCATCCGCAATATGGCGGTGCGCCTACACGAGATCCTGCAACGTTTTTCCTCAATCGAGAAGGAAATGAGCGTTATAGAAAAGCAAGCCCAGAAGGACGCGCCGATGAGAACACAGGCGGCAGCCACAAATTAGTGGTCCACATAATTCAAGCCCTCCCTCAGAAGCACGTTCGCTCAACGATTCCCCCGTATCGTTGCCGATTCAGCTGAGCGGCTGGTTCTGACGACTTCAATTACGGCAAATGATCCATGTAACACGGGGCCGACGTAGGCTGGGTGGGGATACTCAACGGAGTTGGCGGAGTTTTCCACGGGGCGTTTACAAAATCGAGGAACTCGGTCATGTCCATTTGCGCGGCGTCGCGCAGCGTCAAGCTGGGCACGTTGAAACGCGTCTCAATAAACTTCAGAATCGCCGTGTAATCCGCGACTGTGTGAGAGACATAATTCTTCTTGCTGAAAGGTGAGATTACGATCAGCGGCACGCGATAGCCGGTGTACACGAAATCGCAGGTGGGGCCG
>Ga0209237_1001095_pt1 | contig 15946 bp, 14 predicted proteins | sample GraSoi013_1_40cm_2_FD_185820 | JGI IMG/M metagenome (GOLD analysis project Ga0209237, IMG submission 185820) | Grasslands soil microbial communities from the Angelo Coastal Reserve, California, USA - Sample 10_02_2013_1_40cm (SPAdes) (version 2) | ecosystem: Environmental > Terrestrial > Soil >... | reverse complement strand
GTTTGACAAAATGAGCAACGAGATAGTGCCCGCGCGAGCAAGACGTTGGCTATTCACGACCAATCACAAAGAGGTCGGGATACTCTATCTCGTAACATCACTCTTCTTCTTCGTCGCGGCCGGGCTTCTCGCGCTGACTTTCAGAAGTCAATTGTCGGTTCCTAACAACAATCTGCTTTCGCCTGATCTCTACAATCAATTCGTAACAGTGCATGGTCTCTTGATGATCTTCTGGGTCCTCTCACCTTTCGCGTTCGGCTTTGCAAACTACATTCTTCCATTGCAAATCGGCGCTAGAGATCTTGCTTTTCCGAGACTGAACGCGATGAGCTACTGGTTCTACCTGTTCAGCGGTGTTGCAATGATCATGAGCTTTTTCTTCGGCAGTGCCCCGGATCTCGGATGGACACTCTACTCTCCACAGACCTCAGCGCAGTACACTCCTTCTATAGGTTTGAACATTGGTGCTGCAGCCCTCATACTCATTGTTGTCTCGATTACGATGAGTTCGGTGAACTTTCTTGTGACTATGTTCAAGATGCGAGCTCCGGGCATGAAGCTCAGACACATGCCTGTTTTTCCATGGGCGATTCTCATAACGATTTTCATGATGCTCTACGCTTTCCCGTCGTTTCTAGCGGCGGTGTTACTCTTGTACGTCGACAGGGCATTTGGAACGTTCTACTTCTCCTCGATTCAGGGAGGAGCGTTGCTCTGGGACAATGTCTTCTGGTTCTTCGGTCATCCTGAGGTCTACATTGTTCTCTTCCCGGCCCTGGGTCTGATTGCCGATGTGATTCCCACCTTTGCCCGCAGGCCTCTCTATGGGAGCAAGTACATCATCGGTTCAATGATTGCCGCGGCGATCATAAGTTTCATCGTCTGGGGTCACCATATGTTCGTGACCGGCATCGGGGTAACATCCACCAAGCTGTATACGGTAACAACCATCGCTGTCTCACTACCGTTCGATGTTATGGTGATTGCGATGATCGAGACACTTGTGAAGGCTCGCGTCAAACTGAAGGCCGCTTCTCTCTTTGCCTTGGGTGCCGTCGCGTTATTCGTTATTGGAGGTATCACCGGCGTCTACCTTGCATCGGTAGCTCTCGACCATGCATTGCGGGGCACCTACTTCGTCGTAGCGCATTTCCACTACATAATGGTCGGAGGAAGCATCATGGGGCTCATAGCTGGCCTCTACTATTGGTTCCCTAAGTTCACCGGGAGAATGTATCATGAGAACGTGGCTAGGATTCACTTCGGACTTTCCTTCATAGGGTTCAACATTCTCTACTTCCCACAATTCCTTTTGCTTGACATGCCTCGTAGGATAGCCACTTACTCAGCCAGTACCGGGTGGGGTCCACTGAACTTTACTTCTACTATCGGCGGTTTCATCTTCGGAGGGGCCCAAGTATTATTGTTCCTTAATTTGTTCTTGAGCCAAAGACGCGGCTCTCCTTCCGGACCAAATCCATGGGACGCTTGGACCTTGGAATGGTCTCTCCCCTCTCCCCCTCCACCACACGACTTTGACACAGTTCCAACGATCGCAGAGGACGGGACCTACCACTTTGGGAATGGCCAGGGTTATCCAAATGGATCGAGGATAGGAAACGGATACGCGCACTCTCACCTCGAAGGTCTAAGTCCCTGGCCAATTGTCATGGCGTTTGCGGCATTCATCTTCTTCCTCGGTCTCACAATCGGACAACCTACCAGCCCAACCCCCGTCAGCTACAAGCCATTCTGGCCCTTGATCTTTGATGGAGCCATTTTGGGAGTAATTTCCCTGTATGGATATACTAGGGAAAAGTTCTCAGTACATGAAGAGAGCCGCGTGGAGAGCTGGCCGTTCAAAGAAGTTCCCAACGTAAAACTCGGGATCTGGACGTTTCTCGGAGCAGAAGTGATCTTTTTCGGTGTGCTAATAGGCGCTTACTTCTTCGTTCGAACGAATTCGCCTACTTGGCCAGCCGTCGGGTCCCTATTCACGATTCGAAACGGCTTCGCCATGACCTTGATCCTACTTACGAGCAGCCTTACAGCGATCATGGCTCTCGTCTCAGCCAAGATCGGTTCTCGAAATGGCTTGATCGCAAGCCTGCTGGGCACTTTCGGTTTAGGCGTCGCATTCCTTTATGTCAAGGCAGGCGAATGGATTGAGCTAGGATCGAGCGGCGTCTTCTCAGTGGCAAACGGTCTTCCAGCGACAAGCTACTTCATTACGACTGGAACCCACGGAGTCCACGTCTTCGCGGGCATGGCCATGACAATCTACCTGTTGGCCAACACTTTCAAAGGTCGTTATTTGAAGGGAGATTACCACGCGATCGAACACTTCGGTCTTTACTGGCACTTCGTCGACATCGTCTGGGTATTCCTGTTTCCGCTATTCTATCTCATCTAGGTGATTGAATGAACACTACATACTTGTATCTGCTCGTCTTCGCGATCCTGGTGGGCGGGACAGACATAGAAGTGAACCTCGCGTCAGTTCAGAACTCTGTCCCATACGGTGAATACGTCAGCATCCTTCTAGGACTTGCTGCTCTAAAGGCCGCCTTGATTGCGATGTTCTACCAACATCTCAAGTATGAACCGAGGTCGCTCTCGACATGGGTCTTGGTTGGGTTGGTTATGGCTTCCCTTCTGATGAGTCTTAGCTTCATACAATTGCACATAGGTCATTAGCAGATGATCGAGGCACCCTTGTTGGCGCCGACTAGAATTGTCCCGTGGAGAAGGGTCGCAATAGGAACCGCCTTCGCGTTATCTTCTATTGTAACCTATCCTGTCGCTCTGTCACTTGTTCAGTTGAGAAGCGCCAACTCCGTCTTCATGATGGAAGGCGTAGGATACCTTACTCTAACGACGTTATTTCTCGGTCTCATGTTGGTCCTAAGCGGTGTCAGCAGACTTCTAACTAGGCCGATTATGACTCCGGCACGGAAAAGCATTCTATCCTCGGTAGTGAGCCCTCTGACATTTGTTCTGCGTGACAGATTATCAGCCAGGGTTCGACTAGTGACAGCATTCGGGTATGCAATTTTCTTTGCCTTTTTCTCCGGGATATTAGTGTATCAACCGGACTTGAACTTCTCGACTCTCTATGGCGTTGATGTTCCATCGAGTGTCGTTGTTACATGTTGCGGCTCAGCTGGGCAGATCCCTCAACTCGTCGTCTATCTGACAGGGCATTTGGGGCTCCTTTTATCGCCCTTAACTTTGACTCTCCTCGTCACTGTGTCTTGGCTTGTCGGAATCAATCTCGCCGTGTTGGCCAACGCTTTTACAACTCGCAACACAAAGGGGCGTGAAGGCCTCGTTAGTGGTATGGGTGCCATGTTGGGAGTACTTACTGCATGCCCGGCGTGCACGGGAGCTTTTTTGACCACGATCATTGGCGGATCAGGAGTGGTGCTCGTCGCTGCGCTTTCCACGTACCAAGCGTACTTCATTGTCGCCTCGATACCGCTCCTGATCATTGCCCCAATTTGGACGGCGAGACGCGTCTCTGCTAGCCTCGCGACTAGTTGTGTACTACCCTGTTGAGATTTAGGGGTGGTTCGACAAAGTCAACATTTCAAAAACAAGCAGGCGGTGACATCGCCTGATTCTTGCCCCTAAAAAAAAGGGTGGAAGTTAGCTGGACGACTTGGTCTATTGTACGTTTACGATGCCGTGCATCCAGACGTGGATGGTGCAGAAGTAGTGGTATGAGCCCGTCTTGCTGAAGGTGAACGAGTATGAACCAGTGGCCGCTTGCAAGCTATGAGAGTCAAACGCGTCCAAGGTTGAGACGTTGGTCGTCGGACATGCTGTGGTGCCATATGTCGTCACCTGGGCAGGGTCGCAGCTCGTTGCCGTGTGTGGAGCTCCTCCTGTATTCGTCCAAGTGACCTTAGTGCCCGAGGTTACGTTGAGCGTTGTCGATCCTGTTGATGTCTTAAAGCCGCAGTTAAGGGGCGAAGCGGTTTGCAGGCAGGCACCGTTTGTGTCCCAGATCGTTATGGGTGTCCCTGGCGTAGTTGTTCCTCCGTTGAAGAGATAGTACGCTCCAACTCCCACGACGATCAGTACTATGATCACAATTCCAATCAGGGTCATCTTGTTCTTTGGTTTGGCAGCTGCAGGCGCTTCTGGTGACTTTGGTGTCGTTTCCATTTTTTCTCTCTTGCGGACGCGCAGCAGGAACTTTTGCTATAAAGGTTGTTTCAGGCATCTACATACCGATAATCAAGCACTGGATTTCCGCGTTGCAACCGATTAAATATGGGCGTGAACAATTCCTAGTTGAAATCTAGACAAGATGAATGGTTGAATGAGCGTCTTTCCTCCGGTCTTCAAGAGTTGGCGGGGTCCGATTCAGGAAAAAATTGACAATACTCTTGCAACCAATTTCGACCGAGAAGAGGCCAATCAGATCATAAAATACATGTTCAAGACAGGAGGCAAACGCTGTAGACCTTTGCTGGTTGTTCTCGCAACGAAGTCATTTGGAGGAGACCCTAACGAGGCGCTCGATGCCGCGGCAGCGCTAGAAATTATTCACGCCGCGACCCTCGTTTTCGATGATCTCATCGATAAGGATCAAGTCCGCAGAGGGGCTCCGACTGTTCACATGGCGTTCAGTAATGAGAAAGCCTTGACCTCGGGATTATTTCTGGCGTCCAAGGGTGTCCAGCTCTTGTCGAACTACAAGAACGCCGAGGTTATGAGGATGATCGGCTCGACCCTCGTAGACGTTAGTAGAGGAGAACTTCTGGACATTATTTCCGATTTGAATGCGAGCGTTAGCGAGTGTATCGCGATTGCTGATTTGAAAACAGCCTCTCTGTTCGGAAGCGCGGCTGGTATCGGAGCTGCAATTGCTGGAGTAGAGGGAAAGGATCTTGTCAGCATGCAGAAATTTGGGCGGTCAGGTGGAATGGCGTTTCAGATTCGAGATGACGTACTAGACTTCCACAATGGTTCCGGGGAACAGCTGTTGAAGGGACCGAACATTGTAACTTCCCACTGTCTTCATGAAGCACCACGTCCCAACCATAACTCAGACGTATTGAACTCGAACAACGGTCACAGCAACAGAGAGGTCCTTCGGCTCTTGAAAAAAACTGGCTCTCTAGAATTCGCACGGAAACGCGCGAGAGAGTACGCAATCGAAGCAAAGGCATCATTGCGAAAGGTAAAACGGTTGAGAAACCGGAAGATTCTCGAAGAATACGCCGATTATCTGTGGAAGAGGAAGGAATAGCCGCAGAATTACTCTCTAACTCAAACGTTTATAATAGCTAAACTCCCGGTGGCTCGAAGATCGAGCCACGGGTCCAAAAAATGGTTGCGCAGGGAATCCCGGAGATCGGAGCCTACATCGGTTTCCTCTTCGTCTCGACGGTCGCTCTCATCATCGTTCTAAGACTCCTGGTTACACCCCGGGATCCTCGACCATCGCCTGAGAAGAAGAAACCTTTCGAGTCAGGACAGATCGCGGCGGGTCCCGGGAGGACCCGGTTCATCATTCAGTACTATCCGTACCTCTTGATGTTCGTAGTGTATGATGTCATTGCCATGTTCCTGTTCGCTTGGGGACTCGATCTAAGGGCTCTTGGCGCCTCAGGATCACTCCCAGTCCTCGTCTTCATCGTCGTGCTCCTAATCCCTCTGGGATATGCGCTCCACCTCGCTAATCATCGGGAGAACTGGTAGGAGCTCACCCAAAACTTGGCGCCGGTTCTAGGACCGCTGCAACCATTGGTTGACATGATTACAAGCCCGCTTTTCCTCATGATCGTGCTCTTTCCGGGACTTACCTCGATCGCGATCATAGGCGCCCTTCTCGGATGGTTGGAGCGCAAGGTGACTGCGCGAGTGCAACTCCGTGTCGGACCTCTCTACGCAAGCCCGGCTGGCGGAATTCTTCAGATGTTCGCCGATCTGATCAAACTCTCGTTCAAAGAACTGTTCGTTCCCGAGAATTCTGACGCCTTCTTCTTCATCATGGCTCCAACGACTGGGCTCGTCATCGGTGCAGCCCTCGTCGGGCTTATTCCATTCGCGCCGGGACTTCAAATCGCGAACATCGAGGTTGGGCTTCCCGCCTTCCTAGCAATCATCACCCTATCTCCCAGCCTTGTCCTTCTCGCGGGATGGAGTGCAAATAGCAAATTCCCCTTTATCGGTGGACTGCGAGCGCTCTTTCAGCAAACAGCGTACGAGATTCCTCTCTGGCTGTCCGCGCTCGGAGTGATTATGATGGCGGGAACTTTGAACCTGGCTCAGATTGTAGCCGCCCAATCCACCGGATGGTTCATCATTCCTCAAGCTCTTGGCGCTTTCATCTTCTTGGTCACTAGCGTCGCTGAGATGGAGAGACTACCTTTCGACCTGCCGGAGGCGGAGTCTGAGATTATGATGGGTTGGCAGGCAGAATACATGGGGGTCCTCTTCCTCGCAGCCCAAGGCCCGGGCTTTGTGAAACTTTACGCCTTCTCAGCTCTCTTTACCACAATCTACCTTGGAGGCTTCCTTGGACCAACCTTTCTTCCTCCGCTGTTCTGGATGCTGCTCAAGACTCTCGTAATAATTGTCTTGATAATGTTGTTACGGTCAACATTTCCCAGAGTCCGGCTCGACCAGCTTCTCAGGGCGGGTTGGACAACTCTCCTTACGCTCGCGATAGTCAACATAGGCATAACATACCTACTGGTCGTAGGACTCCCGACGCTCTAATCCAAAAAAATGACAGACCTATTGTTTCTAGCCTTCGCTGCAGTCACAATCGGCGCCGCGATCCTCGCCATTGAAGCTAGAGACCTCGTGTACGGCGCAGCGGCCCTTGGAATCGCATTTCTCGGAGTAGCAGGGCTCTTCTTTCTTCTCGATGCAGCCTACGTGGGCTGGTTCCAGATTGCGGTCTACATCGGCGCAGTCGTAGTTCTGATCCTGTTCACAGTCATGCTCGTCGGGCCGAAGATGGGAGAGACGCCACTAGGGCTCAAACGAGTATCACTCCTAGCAGCCATTCTGGTATCTTTGCTGCTCGGAATGACAGGCGCTTTGGCCAACGCGACAGCCTTTCCGGGACAAGACTCTTGCGGATCCGGTTGCGATCTCACTCTGCTCAGCACTTCCCTTCTGAAGAATTACGGGGTTCAGCTCGAATTCATGTCTCTAGTAATGGCGGCCGCCGTAATCGGCGCGCTTGCAATATCCAAGACAGATCGAGGGCAATAAGAAATGGAGCCACTGTCAAGTTTCTTCGCTGTCTCAGTAATCCTTCTCGGCATCGGCATCTACGGTCTCACAACGAAGCGGAATGCTATTCGAATTCTCTTCTCTGTAGAACTGATCTACAACGCGGCAAATCTGAACATCATAGCCTTCGCCCGCCTCCGCAATCCTCCCATAGTCACAGGACAAGTCCTAGTGCTGTTCACAATTGCACTCGCCGCAATGGAGGCTGCTGTCGGCCTGTCGATTATCATCCTAGTTTCCAGACTGAACGCCGAGATAGATCTCTCGAAACTATCAAAGCTGAAAGGTTAGAACTGAATGACACTACTCCTAATCGGCACAATAGTCGTACCGCTATTAGCAATTCCAATACTATACGCTCTCGCCAAGCGACTCAAGGAAAGGACGGGATACATTTGCTTTGTCCTTCTTCTGATCCCACTCATAACAATCCTCTTCGCCGCGCTCCAAGGATCCGGATCAATTCAAGGAACCTACCAGGAACTGTATTCATGGTCTCCAATAGGAAACTTCGGCTTCAAGGTCGACAACCTGAGCCTTCCAATACTCTTCATCATCAGCCTACTCACCGCTCTGGTCTCCCTCTTCTCTGTGCCATACATGCGTCAGAGAATTGGTGACGATCCGGGACGCTACGGGTTGTACTACAGCCTCTACGTCCTCTACTCTCTAGGAATGATGGGCACTGTTCTGGCGACGAATCTGATCGAGTTCTATCTTTTCTTCGAGATAATGCTCGTTCCCTCGTTTTTCCTGATCGCCGAATGGGGCTACGGAGAGAAGGAGAGGATTTCGCTAACCTATTTCATCTGGACACACGTTGGAGCCCTAGTTCTCCTCGTCGGAATACTAGTTACCGCGTATCTGACCAGCGTTACCGACATGGATCTGGTAATCGGCAACCTCACTGCGAATCCGGGACTCATCTCAACGACTCTACGACTCGGGATCGTTGCAGCGATGTGTTTCGGGTTTTTTGTAAAGATCGGCCAGTTCGGCCTTCACGTCTGGCTGCCATCGGCCTACGCCGAGGCCCCCACCCCGATCAGTACGATCCTAGCCGCTGCAATGACTGGAATAGGTGGCTACGCCACAGTTAGAATAGTCATGACAATATTCCCACAATCCTTCCTCACTTTCTCCGCTTTCTTCGCAGGCTGGGCCCTCATCACAATGATCTACGGTAGCGCGATGGCGTTGGTGCAAGATGACATCAAGCGGCTCTTGGCATATTCCAGTATCAGCCAGATGGGCTACATCCTATTTGGGCTCGCAGCATTCAACTCGTTCGGCGTTTCCGGCTCAATGTTCCAATACGTGAGCAACGCAACTGCCAAGGGAATACTCTTCATCGTAGTCGGCGCAGTCATGCTTCAAGTTCGAGGCGAGAGGAGCCTCAGCAAGATGGGAGGGCTCGCCAGCAAAATGCCAATCACAGCCACAGCGGCTTTCATCGGATCTCTAACCCTCGCCGGTCTTCCCTCAACCAACGGGTTTCTTTCCGAATTCTTTCTCTTCCAAGGCGGATTCGTGCGAGCGACTGATACCGCATCAGAGTACCGGTTTGTAATTGCGGCATTGGGAATCATCGCTACCGCCCTTACCGTAGGTTACTCACTGATGGCAATGAAGAAGATCTTCTTCGGAGCACCGAACTCAGATACCTCCAACGTCAAGGAACCTCCCTGGACCATCACGCTACCACTCATCACCCTAAGCATAGTCACGGTAATCCTGGGAATCTATCCCGAGCCCATACTGGGTCGACTCCTTTCGGCAGCGAGAGCGATTGTAGGAGCATAGACAGTTGGCTAGCTCTCTTATTGCGTGGCTCATCTGGGTCACGCCCTTGGTTGGCGCGCTACTCACTCCTCTGTTCGCCAAGATGCACTCTAGAGTTCGCGATGTCGCAGCGGTCGGCTTCACATTTGCTGCAGCACTGTTGGCGGCCATAACGGCGCTGATGGTTTCGGCCGGGGATTACACAGTATCTTGGATTCCATCTCTCAACATCACCGCTGGTGTCCTGGTTGATCCTCTCAGCCTCTTCATGGCAAACATAGTCGCGTGGATCAGTCTCCTCATCATGATCTACAGCGTTGGCTACATGAAAGGCGAATTCGGCCTGACCCGATATTGGTTTTTTATGAACCTCTTCATCGGAAACATGCTTCTGCTGGTTCTCGCTGACAATCTTTTGATGATGTTCTTCGGTTGGGAAGGGGTTGGGCTTTGCTCCTACGCGTTGATTGGGCACTTCTATCGCGACGAGCCGCAGTATTGGGTGGGTAGCCCAGGAGACAAAGCACTAGATGTTTCAGAAGAATACTCGCCGTCGAAGGCGGGGATGAAAGCGTTTGTCATGACAAGAATCGGAGACATCGCGTTGCTGATCGCAATTTTTCTAATCTACGCTTTCGCCCGGACTTTCAACTACAACCAGCTAGTAACGCAACTCGGTGGCTCTGGGAGCTGGGCCGCGAATCTCGCTCGACTCGGTCTTCTACTGCCCACTGCACTGCTGTTCTTTGGAGGGCCGATTGGGAAATCGGCGCAGTTTCCATTGCAGGAATGGCTTCCAGACGCGATGACGGGTCCGGCGTCTGTATCCGCCCTGATACACGCTGCAACAATGGTCAAAGCCGGAGTCTTCCTCACAGGAAGGATGGGACCCGTATTCTTCATCGCCCTGTCTCAGTTCAACCAAGTTCCACAGTTCTTCGGCGTCATCGCCTGGATTGGCGCGTTCACGGCGCTCTTGGCGGCAAGTCAGGCCGCCGTTGCTCGCGAGATAAAGAAGGTCCTGGCCTACTCCACAGTCTCCCAAATTGGCTACATGATGCTGGCCCTCGGAATCGCGGGACTAAGTGCTAACTTTCTTGCCGGTTATACTGCTGGACTCTTTCACCTCCTAAGTCATGCTGTGTTCAAGGCTTCGCTCTTCCTCGCGGCAGGTTGGGTGTTGCATGTCGCGGAATCGCGTTTCATGGACGAAATGGGCGGGTTGGCAAAGGCGATGAGGGTTACCTCAGCTTCGATGCTCCTCGCCGGGCTCTCGCTAATGGGCATTCCACCATTCAGCGGCTTCTGGACGAAAGACGCCATCCTATCGGTTAGCTTCCTTGGTGGACAATACATCCTCTATGGACTCGCGCTCGCTACGGCATTCATCACTGGTTTCTACACGGTCAGAATGCTAGGGATCACGCTCGCAGGGAAACCGAGCAAACACGTTGAGGAATTGACCGAGGGTGGAAAGCATCCACATGAAGCCGGTTTCACGATGCTCATTCCATATTTGCTTCTGGCCATCGGCAGCTTGGGCCTTGGACTAGCTTACCCATTCTACAGTGGCCCGCTGACTACGTATCTCGCGAGTGCCTTTAGCGCAACTGTCTACAAGCTTCCAGCTGCGTATACCCCAACTTCCGGTCTTACTGACCTTCTGTTGCTCTCCGTGAGCACCGTTGTTGCAGTCATGGGTGGCGTTGTTGGCTACCTTCTCTACTTCAGGAAACGCTACGAATTCAGGACGGACATGAATCCGGTCCAGCGATTCCTCTACAAGCGTTGGTATCTGGATGCAATCTACTACAAGGTCTTCGTTTCAGGCTTACTCGCCGCAAGCCGAGGACTATACACTTACGTCGAGCAGGGAATCTGGAACAGGCTAAACAACACAATTGCTAGAGACGTTATGGATTATTCAAGAGCGAGTGATCAACTCGACACACAAGTCGTGGACCGAGCCGCAAACGAAGTAGCATCCTACGGGTCCCGCCTCAGCAACTTCTTACGGAGGCTACAATCCGGAGTGACAGAGCAGTACATCATCGCTTTCGCTATCGGAATAATTCTCCTCCTCGCCTACATGCTATTCGTCGTCGGAGCCACCTAAAATGATCGGACTACTATCAATCGCCATCTTTCTCCCAGCAGTACTCGCCGCGCCGACATATCTGCTCGGCAGGAAGAACCCCAAACTTGCTAAGGTCATGGGAGTAGGGACCACTGCCATCGTCTTCGCGATCTCAATCCTAATTCTCGCTGTTTTCCAATACGGTCAACCCGGGTTCCAGCTCTCTGAGACTTATCCCTGGGCGGCGTCCTTCGGGCTCAACTACAAAGTCGCGGTTGACGGAATTAGCCTTCCACTTCTCATGATAGCCACGTTTCTGAGCCTCTTGTCAGCCGCTGGATCCTGGGATCAGATTACCTTCAGACACGCGGAGTACTACGCTCTCTTTCTTATCTTCGAAACAGGAATAATCGGCGTCTTCACCTCCCTCAACCTGATCCTGTTCTATCTCTTCTGGGAGATTGTTCTCATTCCCATGTTCTTCTTCATCGGAATCTGGGGCGGACCTCGGCGTAGATATGCCTCCCTGAAATTCCTCATTTTCACTTATTCCGGTAGCGCAGTGATGCTCTTCGGTTTTCTTGCCCTATACGCCTGGGCTGGAACCTCAGCCTACCCAGGAGGTCCTTCGTTTGATTACGATGTTCTGGCCGCTAGGATTCCTAGCCTTGCACTCCCACTACAGCTTGTGGTGGCCATTACAACTTTCTTCGGATTCGCGGTAAAGCTTCCAATATTCCCGCTTCATACATGGCTGCCTGATGCTCATGTAGAGGCCCCAGCACCGGTCAGCGTTCTCCTAGCTGGCTTGCTCTTGAAGATGGGAGGCTACGGACTGATTCGATACAACCTGCTCCTTTTCCCTAAGGCGGTGAGTGTCCTTTGGCCCTACTTTACAACCATCGGCCTCATCACTATGGTCTACGGCGCATCAGTCGCACTCGTCGCCAAAGACATCAAGAGAATGATCGCCCTTACGAGTGTCAGTCACATGGGCTACGTTCTGCTCGGAGCGTTCACCGCGACCGTCGCAGGGGTTTCAGGAGCAGTCTTCCAGATGTTCAGCCACGGGCTCGCGGTGGGGATGCTCTTCCTAATGTCAGGATACATACATGAACACACAGGAACCCGGAATATCGATGAGCTGAAAGGGCTGAGGGGAAAGATGCCTCAGACAGTTACACTCCTATTCTTGGCTTCGATGGCTGCCATGGCGGTTCCTGGTTTTGCTAACTTCATCAGTGAATATCTTGTGATCCAGGGAGCACTTAGCGTAAGCTATCTCTTCGCCATCGCCATCGTCGCTCCATCTCTCACGGTCGGATACTTCCTCTGGATGCTGAGACGGGTTGCCATGACCCCCGGGATTGGTCCTAAGAACGAGCCGCATCTTCACTCGATCCTGATTCTAGTCGCATTTCTCGTGCCGTTGCTTATCTTCGGTGTATATCCTCCTCCCATACTAGGGAGTGTGATAACGCCGACAGTGGAGAAATGGATTGGAACCATAATTGCGCTCGGAGCGAAGTGATTCGGATTGGCGCTGCTATCGCTAACTCCGTTTCTCAGCCTAGCTGTTTTCGGACTGCTGGCCACTCCGGCTGGCTTCCTCCGGTTCAGAAAATCGAAGCTTGGTCTCGCCCCCTTCGTCTGTATCCTAGGTCTGGCTATCGCGCTAGTATCCACGGTATGGCTTGGGTTCACAAGCCCTTCACCAGTATCCTTCGGGGGACTCCAAGTTGATTTGTTTACCCTCTTCTTCTCAGGAGTCTTACTCATCGTAGCAATCTTCGTGACTGTCGCCTCGCTGCAAAACATGCGCGAAGACCCTAACAAGGGACCGTTTTTCGGACTCCTGCTTCTCTCGACCCTAGGAATGATTGTTTTGGCCGCCTCAATGGATCTGATACTTCTCTACGTTGCTTGGGAGCTGATGAGCATTCCCACCTATGCTCTGACGGCTTTCAGGAAGAAGGACCCGAATTCCAACGAAGCCGCTATGAAATTCTTCGTTCTCTCAGCGCTCTCCTCCGCGCTCATCGTTTATGCCATTTCCTTGGTTTTCGGGATCACGGGCTCCACTGGGCTAACAGCCATCGCAAGTTCTCTATCGACTGCGGGACCTGATGTTCGTCCATTTGGGGTCCTCGCGATTGTCCTGTTTATTGTTGGGTTCGGAGTGAAAATGGCGGTCGTCCCGTTCCACATGTGGATACCAGACGCCTTCGAGGGAGCACCCGTAACAATCGGGGCCTTTCTGGCCTCGGGCGCGAAAATGGCTGCCTTCGCGGCGGCCTTTCGGGTATTCATCGTAGGAATATTCGCCTTTAACGTGGATTTCTATTCGACCTTTGCTATCGTAGCCGTTGTAACAATGAGTGTCGGAAACGTCGCGGCTCTGATGCAGAAGAGCTTCACACGACTACTCGCATATTCCAGCATTGCCCAAGCCGGCTACATTCTAATGGCGCTAGCCACCCCGTTCACTACAACCAGTGTGCCGCTGGGTCTGGCCGGCGGACTCTTTCACGTTCTGAACTATGCAATTCTGAAGACCGCAGCATTCATCGCGGCGGCGGCAGTTGCCACGAAGCTGTCAGTTACGGATCTTGATTCTTTCAATGGGCTATCTCGCAGAATGCCACAAACATCCTTGAGTATCGCGGTAATCTTTCTCGGCCTTGCAGGCGTGCCTCCTCTAAACGGATTTTTCAGCAAAGTAATGCTGTTCACAGGCTCGATCTATTCGCCATATAGCTGGGGGGGGTATCTTGCATTGGCCGCGTTGATCAACAGCGGTTTCAGCATGAGCTACTACGGCTGGGTGATTAAGAGAATGTATTTTGACGAACCGGGGGATGAGTCTAGGATTCCCGAACCCCGCATCTACATGGTTGTTCTTTGGGCAGCCACAATTCTGATCTTCGTGATAGGACTTTATCCGGACCCCTGGATTCGGCTGGTGCAAAGCGCTGCTGCCGCACTAGTCGGCTCGAGGGGCAGCTAGCCGCGCGTTCAGAATGTCCGCTATCTCGGAAACGTCGAGGATTACTTTCTCCCTCTGAAACTGTCTCTCTTCATGACCAAACTCAATTTGGATGGTCTCAACGACAAACTCCCCCTTACCATCTTTTTGGCTAAAACTCGTGACCATACTTCCGGGCTCCAGCCCCTTGAATTCGTTGGTCGTCGTTACCGCGAAGTCTTTCACCAATCTGGACCTTACTAGCTCGGTCGTGGAGTCAGATGATGTCTGCCCCGAAAGGGTCCCAATATCGACGCCTGGCTCTTTCTTCCCGCGGATCTCCAAGAGATACCGGATTCCATCTTCCGCTATGAAGCTCTCAACGCTCTTTCTGAGCTCTGACTTGGCGGATTGAATTCTATTCAGATCCAGGAAGTCCCTGCTGACCTTGCCTATGACAGCGAAGGATCTCGAGGTTAGCGCTGCCTCCTCGACTATCGGTCCCGTGTAGAGGTCGGCGTCAGGATTGGCAATGTGGGGAGCGGTAAGGAGAACGTGCCCCAGACCGATGATTTCTACATGATCAGGGTGGATGATCTTGACGGGCATTCCTTTGAAACCTTGTATGTAGAATAAGGGTCGGAAACTGTATCAAAACCCTTTGTCACGTCGTCGGTCGCCGACCACTTTCATCCACCTGTCCGTAAAATAGTTCTTCAGCATGTCTTTGTTGCTAGTCATCAGTCGATGAAGTCCAGTCCGATAGCGAGATGTGGGCGCTAGCCCGAAAGAGCTGACTGGGCCGATGCTGGGTAATAGGTTGCCTTGACCAGGCGTAAAACCCTGACTTGCAAGATGGTCTAGCTGGCCTGGTGAATGCCAGGCGAGAGCCGTGAGGTTCGCGGCCGTCGCGTCTGCAGGTGAAGCAATGGTACAGGAACCCCAGACTGAGGGCAATCCTGAAAGTCGATGCAGATGAGTCAACAACCGAAGCGTTGACAGAACCTCAAAACCCTTCTTCGAATAGTTTTATAGCGCGCATCTAAACTGGGCACTCGAAAACGCGGTCTAATGGTGTATTTGGAGCAGAAATCGCTTGTCCGGAATCGAGGCCGTCAGGAAGATTGTGGAAACCGAGGGACAGGCGAAAAGGATCGTCGAAGACGCACAGTCACGGGCCCAAGAAATTCTAGCTCACGCCTCTCAAGAGGCCCAAAGAGTTCGGCAAACTTTGACCGCTGAGGCAGAACAGCGAAAAGTCCAGATGCTTCGAGATACGCGAGAAAAGGCTGAGGCTGACGCGAGGAGCTCAGATGTGGAAACCGACTCTTTACTTGCGAATTATGAGAAACTCTTCGAGGGTAGGAAAGACGTTGCCGCCAAGAAGGCTGTTGAATTGGTTCTAGGTGGTTGAAAAAAATGGCGGAGTCTCTGGAGAAGCTTCATAATCGGATTCTGTCAGATGCAAGACTGAAAGCGGCGGGAATCGTCGAGCAGGCAGAAGAAAAGTCCAAACAGATTCTAGAAGAGTCACAAACCCAAGCGCGAAGGGATGCAAACGATATTCTATCAAGAACCACCTTGGAAGCGGAGAGCATCAGAAGGAGTATACTTAGTTCCAGAATAAGGGCCAACCGTCTAAGGATCCTTGACGAGAAGAATAAGATCGTTCAAAGTGTTCTCAGATCGGTCGAACAGCGTCTCTTGGACGTAGCAAGATCCGACCAGTTCGAGTCGACGTTGAAACGCCTCGTGTTGGAAGCGGTTGAGGCGGTCGGAGCAGAAAATGCAGTTGTGAAGGTCGGCTTTCGAAATGCGGACAAGAAAAGTCTCCAATCTCTAGGACAAACGTTGCCCAAGGG
>Ga0209237_1001094_pt1 | contig 15950 bp, 16 predicted proteins | sample GraSoi013_1_40cm_2_FD_185820 | JGI IMG/M metagenome (GOLD analysis project Ga0209237, IMG submission 185820) | Grasslands soil microbial communities from the Angelo Coastal Reserve, California, USA - Sample 10_02_2013_1_40cm (SPAdes) (version 2) | ecosystem: Environmental > Terrestrial > Soil >... | reverse complement strand
ACGCCCGCAGGGCTCAGTCCTCTCACGTGGACTCGAGGCAAGGAAAAGGGAGAGGGGACCCGCCTCACGATGCGGGTCTCGGTTTACGCGACCGTGATCTGGCCGAGGACCGGCGTGAAGGTCCAGCCCGAGCCGTTCGCGACGATCGATCGTGCGAGATTGATGTCGACGGTCAGCCTCGTCGTGGTTCCGGATCGAACCTCGAACGGGGTGACGGCCTTCGCGTCTCCGGACGGGACGCTGAACACGACCGTCGTGCCATCGAGCATCTTGCCCGTCGCGGCGATGACCACGAGCCGGATCTCCGTGTACTTGCCCGGTCCGACCCGCGCGCTCGCGAGCAGCTCGGATACGTTCACGAGGGAGGCCAGATCGATCGAGGCCTGAGCCACGGTCAGGTTGTGCCAGCCAACGTCTTCGGACTTGCCGGCTTCGTGGACCCAGACCTGCGTGAAGGTCACCCAGACATGAGCCCACGCGCCGGAATCGTCCTGGACCGCCACGTTGAGGCTGCCTTCGTACATGTAGACGTACGCTGCAACCCCGGCGATCGCAACGACGGCGGCCAACGCGAGTGCGAGGAGTACACGTCGCATACCCATCCACCTCGTCGCCATTTGGGGCGGAGAGGGCGATAAATATTCTTGAACGGACATCGAAATCCGGTCGAATGGGACACGCTTCGAACATGCATTGATGTGCAACCCTGTCCAGCGGGGATCACACGCCGTCGTAGAGACGGTCCGCGAGCTCGCTCGGCAAGCCGGCCTTGCGGATCTCCGAGGAGACCGCATCGATGTCGTACCCGACCCGGCGCACCTCGAACGAACGCTGGGTGAGATCGAGGACGCCCCACGCGGCCCGCGGGTTCCCGTCCCGCGGCTGCCCGACGGAACCGGGATTCACGAGGAGCCCGGACCGGAACCGGTTGACCATCGGGAGGTGCGTGTGGCCCAAGATGACGTACGGCGCACCCGCCGCGCGGACGACCGATTCGTCGGCGGCCCAGGGAGGGACGTACTCGTCGTCGTCCCGCGGGCTCCCGTGGTACATGGCCACGAGGCCTTCGGGCATGGAGCTGCGCGTCCGGTCTTCCAGATCCTTCAGATAGCCGACGCCCGCGGGCGCCAGGTGGACGCGCGTCCAGCGAATCGCCTCGGCCGCCAGCTCGTTGAATCGGAACGTCTCCCCGCCGATCGCGGCACGGTCGTGGTTCCCGCGGATCGCTCGGACGTGCCGCTCCCGCAGGATCTCGAGCACCTCGTTCGGCCACGGGTTGTATCCGACGAGGTCCCCCGCCACCCAGATGCCGTCCGGCGCGATGCGATCGACGTCCGCGAGGACGGCCTGCAACGCGTGCAGGTTCGAATGGACATCCGCGAGGACCGCGAGCCGCACGGCGCGACCGAACGAGCTCGGTCTATATCAGGTTCTCAACGCGAAATGAGAATTTTCACGAGGCCATGGAGGCGGCCCGGAACCTTGCGTCTGGTTAACCTTATTTAAGGTTAACATATCGAAGGACCGCGGAACGAAGACGATGGCCACCCGATCGACGCTCCAGGCATTCCTCATCAATTTCGGCCGCTGGGCCCCTCTTCCCGTCAATCCCCGGTATGGTGCTGTAGTGCACAGCTTTAAGAGCCGGGGGCCCTCTCGGCGGGTTGTCCGGCCCACCAAGGGACGGACAGTAGGTAGTGAATGGACGAAGACAGAGGCGGCAGACGAGGCGGAGGCGGCGGCTACGACCGTGGCCCGCGTCAAATGTTTGATGCGGTGTGCGCGGACTGTGGCCAAGCCACGCAGGTTCCGTTTAAACCGGACCCGGCGAGGCCTGTCTACTGCCGAGATTGTTTCGCAAAGCGCCGGCCGCGACGGTTCTAAGATCGAGAACGGCAAGCGTTCGAACCTCTTTCCGTTCGAGCTCCTAACCCGCCGTGCGGCTGGCGCGGAGCTCGTTTTTAATTCCCAATCGTTCTAGCGAAGCGACCATCGTGACGCTGGAACCCGAGCCCTCAGCCGTTAGCTTTCGTCGCCGAGCCGCGGAGTTGTGGAAACATGATCTCGCTCAGATCGGAAGGCGGGAAACAGAAGAAAGAGGCTCACTCCCGCGGCGAGGGCGCCGAGGAAGATCAGCTGCACCCATTCGTTCGCCGCCATACGGATTAACACGGCGAAGATCAGGACCTCAAACACAATCCCGACGAGAAGAAGCGCACTGCTCAGGCCGATCCACCACACCGGGATGTCGTGCGCAGGCACTGAGGATGAAAGACGTCTGCGAACACTTGAACATTCGCTGAATGCCCGGCATCCGTTTCGCCAACCTTATTTTGCACACCGAGCTACGGTGGCACAATGGACCGCCTCGAGGTCGCGAAGGGCGTCGAGGCGACACGGGACTTCGCCCTCTTCCTCCGCGACGAACGGGCCCTCGTGATCTCCGACTTGCATCTTGGTTTCGAGGGGGCCCTCGCCGAGCAAGGCGTTTCGATCCCGCGGTTCCAACGGCGGGTGATCCTCGAGCGGCTGGGCAAGATGCTCGACCGCGGGAAGGCCGAGAAAGTCATCATCGCGGGGGACTTCAAGCACGAGTTTTCGAAGAACCTCGTCGACGAATGGGTCGAGGTGAAACAGGTCCTCCGGTTCCTGAAGGATCGCGTGACTCCGGTCTTGGTCCGAGGGAATCACGACAACTATCTGGCCACGATCCTCGGCGACTTGAATCTGACCCTGAACGCCCGCGCGGACATCGGTGGTTACACGATCGTCCACGGGCACGAGGAGGTGTCGACGCTCCATCCGATCGTCATGGGCCACGAGCATCCCGCGGTGAAGTTGAGAGACGAACTCGGCGCGGTCGTGAGCGTGCCCGCGTTCCTCGTGACGGATCGCCTCGTGGTCCTGCCCGCGTTCAGCCCGCTTGCCCTCGGCGTCGATGTGTCCTCGTACCCATACCTGTCGCCGATCCTGAACCGCACGCCGATCGATGACGCCCGTGTCATCGGCGTGGACGAGAAGGAAGGCCTGCTCGACTTCGGCACTGTCGACGGACTCAAGTCCATGCGCGCCGCGCTCTTGATGAAATGATCTCGGAGGGCCCGTCGGAACGGTCGATTCCCTCGGGATCTCCGATCCTCCGAATGTGTCTGGGACTCCGGTCAGGTTTATGGTCACCTCGCCGCTCCCCGTGCAAATGGTCGCCGACATCGAAATTGCACAGGCCACGGCCATGCGGCCGATCGTCGATGTCGCCGCGGGCCTCGGCCTCGTCAAGGGCGACCTGATCCTGAAGGGCGACTACATCGCGAAGGTCCAACTCGCCGCGGTCGACCGCGCCCGCAAGGCCCGCCAAGGGAAGCTCGTCCTCGTGACGGGCACGACGCCGACCCGCTACGGGGAAGGCAAGACCCTGACGACGGTCGGCCTGGGCGAGGCGCTGAACCGGATCGGCACGAAGGCGATTGTCGCGGTCCGAGAGCCGTCCCTCGGGCCGGTATTCGGGACGAAGGGAGGGGCCACAGGAGGCGGCCGCTCCCAGGTCCTCCCCATGGAGGAGATCAACCTCCACTTCACGGGAGACATCCACGCGGTCGGTGCCGCGAACAACCTCATCGCGGCGATCATGGACGCGCACCTCTTCCACGGGAACGTGCTCGACCTCGATCCGACCCGGGTCCTGTTCCCGCGGTGCCTCGACATGAACGACCGCCAGCTGCGGAACATCGTCACGGGCCTCGGCGGCCCGAAGCACGGCGTGCCGCGGGAGGACGGGTTCATCATCACGGCCGCGAGCGAGGTGATGGCGATCCTCTGTCTGACGGAGGGGATCCCCGATCTCAAGTCCCGCCTCGAACGGATCGTCGTCGCATTTGATCGCCGCGAACATCCCGTGCGCGTGGGCGATCTCTACGTGCACGGGGCCGCCGCGATCCTGTTGAAGGACGCGCTCATGCCGAACTTGGTGCAGACCCTCGAGGGCACGCCGGCGTTCGTCCACGGCGGGCCGTTCGCGAACATCGCGCACGGGCACAGCAGCGTCCTGGCGGACCGGCTCGCCCTCGGCCTCGGGGACGTCGTCGTCACAGAGGCCGGATTCGGCTCCGACCTCGGAGGCGAGAAGTTCGTGGACCTCGTGTGCCGCCAGAGCGGATTGCGACCGGACGCCGCGGTCCTCGTGGTGAGCGTGCGCGCGCTCAAACACCACGGCGGCGTGAAGAAAAAGGACCTCGCCCTCGAGGACCTCAAGGCCCTGAGATCCGGCTTCGCGAACCTCGACGCCCACCTGAAGATCCTGCAGACGCTCGGCATGACGCCGGTCGTCGGGGTGAATCGGTTCGCGACGGACACGGATCGGGAGGTCGACGCCGTCGTCGATCACTGCCAGGACGTCGGAGTCCGCGCCGCGCCGCACACCTGCCATCGGGACGGCGGCGCGGGCGGAGAAGCCCTCGCGCGGCTTGTGCTCGAAGCGACCAACGCCTCGACGCATGGGGTTCGGTTCGTCTACCAGGACGACGATTCCTTCCAGGAGAAGGTCTCGAAAGTCGCCACGTCCATCTATGGTGCGGCCGATGTGAAGTACGACGCCGCAGCCTTGGACGATCTCGAACGGCTCAAAGATGCGAGCCTGGACGGTTTGCCGATTTGCATTGCGAAGACCCAGCTCAGCTTGAGCGATGACGAGCGCGCTCTCGGCGCGCCGACCGGCTGGACCCTCGAGGTCCGCGGGATCCGACCGTCCGCGGGAGCTGGATTCCTCGTGGTCCTCGCGGGGGACATCATGCGGATGCCCGGCCTCGGAGAGGAGCCCGCCGCGTTATCGATGGACATCGACGACGCGGGGCGAATCAAGGGGCTTTTCTAGGCGCCCTCGCACACGCCGACGGTTCGATGCGTTCCCCCGCAAGACCGCGTGCCCGAGAATCAGGTAACCAACGACGGGACCGGGCGTGCAAGCAAAGCGCCTTAGCCAACCCCCGCGCTGCCCGCGGCATGGTGGAGCCTCCGGGTGCGACGGGGCCGACGGGCGACTGGGAAAAGGTGTACGCGACCTCGGACGTTGCCACGCTCCCTTGGTATAGCCCCGCCCTGGACACGGACATCGAGCGGGCCCTGAAGGCGCACCGCCTCCGGGGCGTACGGATCCTCGACCTCGGGACGGGCCCCGCGACGCAGGCGATGAACCTCGCGAAGCGCGGTTTCGACGTCGTTGCGACGGACATTTCCGCGAGCGCGATCAAGAAGGCGAAGGCATCCGCGAAGGAGGCGGGCCTTTCGATTACGTTCCTCGTCGACAACGTCCTCAAATCGAGACTCGCCCCGAATCTCGTCGATGTGATCGTGGACCGCGGAGTGTTCCACGTAATGCCGAAGGACAAGCGGCCCGTCTACGTCGAGACCGTGCACCGGGTGCTCCGCCCGAAAGGCTGGCTCTTCCTGAAGTGTTTCTCCGACAAAGAGCCGGGGACGTGGGGACCGTTCCGGATCGCGGAACCGGAGCTCATCGGATCCTTCCGCGGGCCGTTCGAGATCCGGTCCGTCGTCGAGACGGTTTTCCAGGGGAACGTAAAGCCCCCACCGAGAGCCCTGTTCGCCACCTTCCGCCGAAACTAGTCGTCGGTCCGCCGAGGGGCGCGGTGTCGGATGTTCTCGAACCGAGAACGAAGCCGTTCGATCAAGTCCCGATTCCCGACGTACGTGGGGACGGTCTGGTCGATCCTGGTCGCAGGCACATCGAGGATGCGCTCGGTCCCGGTCGTCCCGGCCCCGCCAGCGGCTTCCGCGATGAACGCGATCGGGTTCGACTCGAAGTGGAGACGATACTTTCCCTCGCGCTTGTCGATTTGCGCCGGGTAGCCGAAGAAGCCGCCGTAATGAAGGATCTGGTTGAAGTCTCCGACGAACGAACCGCCATAGCGGAGGTTCAGGAGTTCCTGCTCGAGTTCTTTCACGAACGCCTTCACCTCGGGGACCCACTTGTCTCGATGACCGCCGACGCCGAACAGTTTGCCTCTCGCCGGGAGACGGAGGCTTTCCTCGATGAGGAAGAACTCGTCGGGTCGGCCGGCGCCGCCCTGGACGAACTCGTGCACGCCGTCCCGGGTGGCGTAGACCAACGTCGTCGCCGGGCCGTAGATCAGGTAGCCCGCCGCGAAGAGGTCCCGACCGGGCGCCGGGAGCTTCTTCCGATCGAAGATCCCGAGGATCGTCCCGAAGATGTTGTTGCTCTTCACGTTCGACGAGCCGTCGAGCGGATCGAGGACGACCGAGAAACGTCCGCGGCCGAGGTCCTTCACCTCTCCCATTTCCTCCGAGGCGACCTGGGAGACGAGCTTTGAGCCGCGGCATGCATCCACGAAGAGGTCGTTCATCCAGACGTCGAGTTCGAGTTGCTCCTCCCCGTACACGTTCCGGGTCGCCGCGGAATCCCTCCGGATCGGCAGCTCCCGCCGGATTCGACTCACGAGGCCGGCGAACCGGGACAACAAGAGGCCGAGATCGCGGTCGACCTTCCCCGCGTGCTCCGCGAGCGTGACGTTCGTCCCGCGTCGTCCCTCAGTACTTGACGTACCATCCCTCGAAGTGGTCCTGCAACTTGTCTCTTCCGCCGTAGAAGTCCCACCACGGCCGCGCGTATCGGTGGGCGAGGTCCGCGAGGGCCTCGAAATTCCTCACTCCCTGCGTCCGGACGTACTCCATCTGCGCCGCGAGGGTCTTCTCCCGGAACGCGTCCTTCCAGATCGCGCGGCCCGCGAGGAACCCGGAGGCCCCGCCGTGGCACGCGACCTCGACGAGCCCCCGGAACACGTTGAAGTCGGCCCCGGCGCTCAGCACGACCCAGGGCACCTTCGTCGTGCGGCTCAGGCGGTCGCAGTTCTTCCGGAGATCCTCGGGGTTCGTGGTCACCTTCGGGTCGCCCGGGAATTCCGCCTTCAGCACGTCGATCCCCAGAGGACTGAGGGCCTCCGCGGTCCGGATGACCGTGTCGGCCTTGTGGTTGGCGAACGCCTCCTCGCTCTCGTCGACCGGATACGACATCGGCTCGCAGACGAACGTGAGGTCGAGACGACGGCACTCGTCCGCCACCGACTCGACGACTTTCACCTGGTGGTCCACGATCTCCCGCGGGGCGTCCGGATTGAAGAAGAGGAGGAGCTTCGCCGCGCTCGCCCCGAGACGTTTCACCTTCTCGACGTTCCAGCCGTCGAGGAGCGTCGTGAGCCGCCAGTTCCCTTTCTTCTCGTACCCGGACTGCTCCAGAGCCACGAGAAGGCCCGTGCGGCCGAGGAGGGCAAACCGATTGATCGCCGGCGCCACCCCGTACTCCGGGTCGAGGAGGTAGCCGCTCGCGTGGGGGGCGAGGGCCTCCGTGACGCCGAGCTTGACCGCCTCCATCTCGACGTACGTCGCGGCCTTCGGATTCTCCGGATGGAGCATCTTCTGGAGGCTCCCCCGCTGGTCCATCGCGATCATCGTGAACCGCCCCGTGTCGTCCGAAATCTGCTGGAGGCCACGGAGCTTGCCGACCGAAATTCGCACTCGTACCACCCCGACGACTCGCAAAGGTGCGGGGCCGTATTGACCTTTGCGGCATCGCATCGAGACGCAGAGGGCCAAGCCTATTTCCGGCGGGAGCCCATCCGCGACGCAATGCGAATCCCGGTCATCATCCTGAATTTCAAGACGTACCCCGAGATCCTCGGGAAGCGGGGCTGGGAGCTCGCGAAGCGCTTCGCGGCCGTCGAGGATGACACGGGAGCGTCGATCGTCCTCAGCCCGCCGATGTCGGATCTCGCCCATATCGCCAAGCTCGTGCACATCCCCGTCTTTGGCCAACACGTCGACGCGGTCGAGCCGGGGCCGACAACCGGGTGGATACCGCCCGAGGCTCTCCTCGAGGCGGGCGCCGCCGGGACGCTCATCAACCACAGCGAACGGAAGGTCGCGTGGGAGGAGATGGCAAAGAGCATCCCGCGGTGCCAGAAGCTCGGCCTCGAGGTGATCGCGTGCGCGGACGACCTCGCCGAGGCGGAGACCCTCTCGAAGCTCTCGCCGGAGTACATCGCGATCGAGCCGCCCGAGCTGATCGGAGGGGACGTCAGCGTGACGACCGCAAAGCCCGAGGTCATCACCAGGGCCGTCGATCGCATTCGTGCCGCGAATCCGAACGTCAACGTGCTCTGCGGCGCCGGTGTGAAAGCGCGCAAAGACGTCGCGAAAGCCTTGGAACTCGGAACCGTCGGCGTCCTCCTCTCGTCCGGCGTGGTGAAGGCGAAAGATCCGGAGAAGGCGCTGCGGGATCTCGTAAAAGGGCTTCGCTGATTCATCGCACTGGGACGTAGCGTGCGTGTAGGCCGCCCCCTTATGGAGCGCGGGGAACGTTCGCGAATCCGTGCGTGCTCAGGGACGTGCGCGAGCGGCGTGGCTCGCGGCGCTCGTCCTGGCATCCTCCCCCCTGTGGGCGGAGAGCGAGGCCGAACCCCTCCTCCCTCTTTCGCGGCCGGCCTCCGCCCCTTTTTTCCAGGCGTCGCCGCCGGATGCGCTCCTCGTCCGCGTTTACGCGAGCACCGCGCGCGACGACGAGTTCGTCGAAATCGGGAATCCTCGTCCGCAGTCGCTGGACGTCAGCGGATGGACGATCACGGATGGCGAAGGTACCGCAAGCTTCCCGCTCGACTCGATCTTGCCGGCGGGAGGTCGCCTCCTCGTCACCCGAAATGCGACGAGTTATGTGGAAGACACGCTCGAGGCCGCCGATTTCACCCTCGGAGCGGGCGACGCACGTCAGATGGAAGGAGAAGTGCTGCGGCTCGCGGATGCCGGGGACGAGGTCGTCCTACTCGACTCGGCTGGGACGGTCGTGGACGTGTACGCCTGGGGAGACTCCTCGTATGTGGACGCGGGATGGACCGGTCGCGCGGCCGAGCGGATGGGCCGGGGGGAAATTGCGGTTCGCGCTCCGGATGGGAACGGAGGATGGATCGACCGGGACACCGCGGACGACTGGGAGGACCTCCGGCACCACCGATTGGGTCAGTCGTCCTTCAATCCGGGCCCGATTGAGCTCCAGGGTGCGACGACCGCCGTCCTGTCCCCGGATGCGGGCGATCTCCCCTTACTGAGGCTGCTCGGCTCCGCTCGCGCGACGATCGAGGTCGGCGTGTACACGTTCCAGAGCGAACGGATCGCCTCCGTCCTCGGGGCGGCGGCCGAACGCGGCGTGCATGTGCGGGTCCTGCTGGACGGCTCGCCCGTCGGAGGCGTCGACGATGACGAACACCGCGTCGTGGGCGGTCTGTTGGCCGCGGGGGTCGAGGTCCGATGGCTCGCAGGCGGGCCCGAGGTCGTGAAACGGTATCGATACCTCCATGCGAAGTACGCGATCGTCGACGGGCGGGTGGCGTGGATCGGCTCGGAGAACTTCGGGAACGCGGGGTTCCCTCCCGATCGGGAAGGCAACCGCGGCTGGTCGGTCATCGTGGACGATCCGGATCTCTCGGACCTTCTCCGAAACGTCTTCGAAGCGGACTTCGATCCGCGACGACCCGATTCGGTTCCGGCACACGAAGCGATGATCAAGCCATTGCCCTCGCCCCCGCCCCTCGTCCCATGGTCCGCTCCGCCTGCGTCCGCGCCACGCGCGGCGCGGATCGTCCTCGCTCCGGATACGTCACTCGACCCCGAGGGAATCCTCGGCTTCTTCGCCTCCGCGAAGCGGCGACTTTCGATCGAGGCGTTCTATCTCGATGAGGTGTGGCGGGACACGCCGAATCCGTTTCTCGAGGCCGCGTTCGCAGCGGCTCGTGGCGGGGTCTCCGTGCGAATCCTCCTCGATGGGAGCTGGGCCTCGGTCGAGGCCGACTCGGGGACGAACGATGACGTGCTCGATCGGATCAATCGGCTTGCGCGGAACGAGAGTCTCCCGTTCGAGGTCCGACTGCTCAAGCCGCGCGGGCCGATCGAACGTCTCCACAACAAAGGCGCCGTCGTGGACGGCCGCGCGGTCCTCGTCTCGAGCATGAACTGGGCGCTCGGTTCGTCAACGGAGAATCGCGAGGTCGGCTTGATCGTGGAAGACCCGGATCTGGCGAAGACGTTCGAGACGTCGTTCGACGCGGACTGGGAGGGGCGACCCACATCCGGTGTCGGCGCATGGCGGCTCGACGACCCGGTCGCGCTCGTGGCGCTGTATGCGCTCGTCGCCGTCGCGTCTGCCGCCTCCCTGCGGAAATTGAGAGCAAGGAACAAAGACATAAAGCCCCCCGCGCGGGTGCGAACGCGTGCCTCCTTCGGAGCTCATCTCCGCGGCCGACATCGAGAAGTTCGGCTACTGCCCGCTGAGCTGGTGGCTCAGCCGCGGGCTCGCGCCAGAAGAAGGTCCGGAGCTCGTCGAGGGAGAAAAGAAACACGAGGCCGCGTCCGCGGACCTGAAGGGAATTGAGGCGCACGAGGCGAAGGCCCGCGAAGCCGAGACCGGCGTGTTGTACTTCGCGATCGCGGCATCGATCGTCGCGATCGTCGGGGTGAAGTTCCTCTCGTCCGAGAGCGTCCAGCTCGCGTACACGCTCGGGGCGATCGCGCTCATCTGGCTCCTCGCGGCGGTGTACTTCTTGTACCGCGCGGAGACGCTCGCGACGCAGGCCGAAAAGCTGTTGTCGGAGCGGGTGATCCTGGGTTTCGCGATGGCCGCGGCCGTGATCGCGACCGCCGCGGTCTCCTTCACTGGAGTGGTCAACCAAAGCCTCGCCCAGGGCTTCGTGGCGCTCGCCCTCCTCTGGCTGATCGGCGCATCGTTCTTCTTGTACCGATCCATCGGCTCGCTCCAGGCCGCGCGGACGACGCGCGACCGCTACGCCGTCCAAGGCGACCTCGTCTACATCGACTCGGCCGCGGAAAAGCCGAAACTGTTCGTGTCGAAGAAGCACGGGCTGTCGGGCAGGCCTGATGCGGTCGTGATGGATGGGGAGCACCACATCCCGGTCGAGCTCAAGACAGGCCGGGTCCCCCGCGGGCCGCTGTTCTCTCATATCCTCCAGGTCGCCGCGTACTGCTTCCTGCTCGAGGAGGAGTACGGCAAGCCGCCGCCGTACGGCATCATCCGGTACGGCGAGACATCGTTCGAGATCGAGTACAACGAGGACCAGAAGAAGCTCGTCCTCCAGAAGCTCGCGGAGATGCGTACGGCAATCACGAAGGGTGAAGCCCACCGGAACCACAATCGGCCGGGCAAGTGCATCCACTGCTCCCGCCGGAGCGGGTGTCCGGAGCGGCTCGCCTAGGGCTCCTTCTTCCGGTTGCCGGACGGCACCCCGAGGCGCTCCGCGATCGCGTCCAGCCGGGCGGAGAGGTCACGAATCTCCTGCCGCATCCGCAGCATCTCCTGCTCGAACGGCGTGAAGCCTTTCCCGGAGAGGATGCGGTGGGATACGAACATCCCGAGGAAGATCGCGCCGATGAACGCAAAGACCGAGATGATGACGAGGCCGACGATCACGGTCAAGAACGATGAAATCAGACCGGCCGGCGTAATGAAGCCGGTCAAGACGCCGATCTCGACGGCCACGAGGACGGCGACGACGCCGAGCCAGAGGATCGTCCACCGGGAAATCCTCAGGGGAGGGCCCCCCGTTGCGGGATCACCCATCGGAAGTCTTCTCCCTGTGCAAAGCGCTTGATCTCGAGGTTCGGATTGTCCTTCTCGTCCGGGAACGTGAAGACCATCACCGTGCGGCCCGCCTCCCGATCGGCCCGGACCGTCACGTTGTACTCGAAGTAATTCTGGACCTGGTCGACCAAGTACGTGTGGACCGTGAAGCTCCCGTTCGAGGGCACCTGCGTGGGCACCCACACGTGGAGGCCGTAGGTCTCGTTTTCATCGTGGGTCCCATTGGACGGGGGATTCGTCCCGCTGATAGAGATCCGGACCTCTTCGTACCGGTACGCCTGGACGGCGGCGCTCAGATAGACGATGAAAGACGACTCGTTCTTGGGCATCCCGATGATCAGGAGCGGCAACGACGCGAGCTCCGCGGGCGGCCGTCCGATGAGGGTCGGCGTCACGAAAATCAGGGTCGCGAGGGCGAGGATCGAGACGACCATGGCGCCGCGGATCCACACGTCCCGCTCCATGGGGTGGCGATAGAGCAGACCAGCATAAACGTTCGTCGGGCGCCTCTCGACTCAGGCCTCATCGGGCCCAAAATTCAGGAAGGTCGTCACGCCGAACAAGCACGCGCTGACGACCGCCGCCAAGAAGCTGGTGCCCCCACCTTCGAAGGTGCCGTAGGCGATGACGCCGATCGCGGGGACGGCGAACGCGGCGGCACTGAAGAGCCCGCTCGAGAGCCAGAGGAATTTTCGGAGACGGTCCAAGAACGTGAGGACCGGGGCCTCCGCTTCGTTCGCGGGAGGCAGTTCCACGTTGGGCGGCCAGAGCCATTTCCAGAGACGGTGCAGAAATGCGATGGCGGGACTCTCGCCGAGGGCCTCTGCGTGAGCGACCGGTGCCGCCGTGCCCATTGCGCGCGGCGACGCGGGGACGAGACCATGTAAGTGCCGCGCCGGTTATCGCGGCTGAATCTCACGGCGTGACTCGAATCAGATCTTCTGGTTTGTATCAGACTCGGCGCACGGCTCTGCAAAGCCGATGCGACTTTTCGTTGAGGATGCGGTGAAAATAAAAAGGGTGGCTCTTTGCGGCCACCCAGTTGGGGGGGAGGTAATCGTGACGGACGCGCCCTCGCTCACCTCTCCGGCGGCATCCCTTCCCTTCTCACTTGTTCAGGTACTCCCGCTTGAACGATTCCGCCTCAGCGAGGGTTCGTTCCGCATCTTGCATCTTCTTGAGCTTCTCCGTGACGAGCTCCACGCGCGCATACACGAAGTCCCGGATCGCCGCCCGAACGGCCTCTGATCGGCTCGGGAAATCGTCGACTTCCACGAGGAAATCGAGAGCCTTCAGATACCGCGCGGGCAAGCGCAACGTGATTTTTTCCGTGTCCGCATCCCGCACGCCCGTCACCCCGCTCGTGGGTCAATCAGGCATGTTTTGACCGACGAGCGTCGGACGGAACAGTCACGCGCTATATAATGGTTGCTGGAATCGTATCAATCGAAGATACGCCTCTTCTGGTGGAACGTGCACTATCGCTGACTGCGACGGGATCGTTGCGTTCGTCGTAATTGAGAGGCGACGAATCGTTTATCGCCTCGCGGTCCATCGTGCGCCGGATGGACGAGAACCCCGCGGGAGCATTCCTCCTCCCGGGGCCGGTGAAGATGCATCCGCGGGTCCTCCAGGCGATGGCGGCGCCTGCGATGAACCATCGCGGACCCGAGTTCAAGGAGATCCTCTCCGAGATTCGCAGCCTCACGCAGTACCTCTTCGGTACGAGGGGTGAGGTGGCGGTCCTCTCCGGGTCCGGCACCGTCGGCCTCGAGGCCGCCGTGTCCGGTCTCCTCCGAAAGCAGGACCGTGTGCTGAACCTCGTGAACGGCAAGTTCAGCGAACGATTCCACGAGCTGTGTCAAGTCTTCACGACGCCCACTGCGCTCTCGTTCGAATGGGGGACCGCGATCGATCCGGATAAGGTCGCCGCGGCCGTCGATGCGGGCGAGTTCAATGCGGTCACCGTCTGCTGGAACGAAACCTCCACGGGCCTCACGAACCCGATCGCGGAGATCGCGAAGGTCGTGAAGGAACACGACGCGTTCCTAATCGTCGACGGAATCACCGCGGTCGGGGGTCTCGAGAACCGGATGGAGCCGTGGGGAATCGACGCGCTCGTCATGGGCTCCCAGAAATGCCTCGCGGCGCCGCCGGCACTGAGCGCGGTGGCGCTGTCGAAGGCCGCCTACGAATCGCTGCACGCCGATACCTCGTTCTATGCGAACCTGAAGGCGCACACCGACGCTCTCGCGAAGCAAGATACTCCGTTTACGCCGGCGGTCCCTCTCTTCCTCGCGTTTCGGGAGGCGTTACGCATGTTGAAAGAGGAAGGGCTCGACAATCGAATCGCACGGACCCGCCGGCTCGCCGAGGCCGCGAGGGCCGGATTCGACGCACTCGATCTCCGGTTGTTTCCGGATCGCCGTTTCGCGTCCAACACCGTAACCGCCGTCCGGTATCCGACGGGCGTGGACGATGTCGCGTTCCGGAAGGAACTTCGGGAGAAGCGCGGGACGGTCGTCGCGGGCGGACAAGGCCCGTTGAAGGGGCACATCTTCCGGATCGGCCACATGGGCATCTGCAGCTTCGAGGACCTCGAGGTGGGTTTCCAGGCGTTCGAGACCACCTTGACGAGCATGGGTCACAAAGCCGTCCGCGGCGCCGCCGTGGATGCGATTGCGAAGCACGCGTGAGGTCGCAATCTCACGGTTGCGGCGGATCAGGGGGAATTCTTCCCTTCCGCCTTTCGTTCCACCACAGTACCGCGAAGGCCGCCGCGACCGCGATGGCCGCCGCCAGCACGAACGGCGTGAGACCCGTTCCGCCCCCGCTCGGAGGAATCGAATGCAGCGGGACGACGAACTCGAACGTCCGGGTGACGGATTGTCCTTCGGCGTCCGTCACGGTGACCGAGACGCGGTAGGCTCCGGTCGTCGCATACGTGTGCGTCGGGTTCGTCGCGTCGCTCTGGCCGCCATCGCCGAAGTCCCAGTGGTATGTGTACGGCGGCGTGCCTCCCGTGACGCTCGCGGTGAAATTGACGCTGATTCCTGTCGAACCGTCGACGAATCGCGTCGGGGGCGTCACCGTGAGGTTGACGGCGGCGGGGGTCACGTTCACGAATGAGAAAGCGGACTGGACGGACGTCCCCACAGCATCGTTCACGTTCAGCCAGACGGTGAAGTTCCCGCCCGTGATGTAGATGTGGACCGTGTTCGCCGCGTTGCTCTTGCTGCCGTCGCCGAACTCCCAATCGTAGGAGTACGGGGAGACACCTCCGGTTACCGCGCTGGTGAAGGACACGGTGAGGGGCATGGTCCCTTGGGTTGGCGTTGCCGTAATCTCCACGATCACAGGAGGTGGCGGGGGTGGCGGGGTCGGAGTCACGATGACTGTTGCGGTCTGGTTCCCCGTTAACCCGCCAGTGTCCTTCGCCTCCAAGGTGACATTGTATGTGCCTGGCACCGCGAATTGGTGCTGTGCCATGGCGTCGTTGGACCATGCGGTGTCCCAGACCCCGTCGCTTTCCCAATCCCATCGGACCTGGAGCAGGTTCGGCGGATCCTGAGAGTCAAATGAGGTGGATGTGAACACGAAGACAGTGGACGTGTCTCCGCTGGCGGGTGTCCAACTGAAGTTTGCGTATGGCGGCGTGTTCGTCGGCGGTGGCGGGGGCGGAGGAGGCGGCGCAGTGAAGGTCACGTTCACACTCGCGATTGCGGACGGATTGCCCGCGTTGTCCCATGCCTGCGCATCGATCCGGTTGATGCCCGACGCCAGGATCGCGCTGGCCGTCCAATCCGCAAGCCCCGCGGCGGTGTACCATCCGCCTCCGGAGACCCGGACCTTCACCACCCGGAGGCCGCTCCCACCGGAGTCCGCGGCGACTCCCGTCACGGCAATCGACGAAACATTCACCGTGGCGCCGTCCGTTGGCGACGTGATTCCAACGGTGGGCGGGGCCGTGTCATTCCCGGGGGGCCTCATCAAAGGATACCGATCCGTTCCGCGAACCTGAATCGCGTATGGAGTGTCGCCGATCCCGTCGGGCCCGTTGCAGACGTCCTGCCCTGGTCCGCTGCATTGGTCGGCGCCCCGATAGTCGGACCAGAAATTGCCTCCGTGAGGATAGCCATCGTCCCAGGTGTTGGGATTCGGGGACGAATCGTACGCTTGCGAGCCGCCGTAGATGTAATTGTCGGCAAACGCGTTCCGGAATGTCCGGATGCGCGCCGAGTCATAGACTTGCAAGCCCTCGGCGGTGTTATTCGCGAACAGG
>Ga0209237_1001092_pt1 | contig 15960 bp, 9 predicted proteins | sample GraSoi013_1_40cm_2_FD_185820 | JGI IMG/M metagenome (GOLD analysis project Ga0209237, IMG submission 185820) | Grasslands soil microbial communities from the Angelo Coastal Reserve, California, USA - Sample 10_02_2013_1_40cm (SPAdes) (version 2) | ecosystem: Environmental > Terrestrial > Soil >... | reverse complement strand
CCGGCAGCCCCTCGTGCAGCGCGGCTGGCAGGCGATAGAGGAAGTGCTCGAAGATGTACATCAGGGGCGGCTTCACCCGGAGATACCGGTCCAGGGTCTGCAGGAGATCGATCACGACGAAGAGCGTCGCGGCCACCGCGAGCCCGACCCCCATGAACGTCACGTACTCGCGGACGAGATACCGGTCGATGATGTGAGTCGAGTCGCGCGGCGCGCCGGTGCCGTGGCGGCGCACGCGCCACCGGCGCGGGCCAGGCACCGCGCGCCAGAGCGCCTCCAGCGCGCGCCACACCAGCGGCATCGCGGGCCACCTCCACTCGCGCACCGTCGAGGCGAGGAGGCCGAGGCCGATGACGGCAAACAGGACGTTCGGCGTCCAGATCGCGACTGCCGGGGGAATCCGCGCGCGCAGCGCCGCCCCCTCGAGCGAGGTCATCACCAGGTAGTAGGTCACCAGGATCACCAGGCTGCCGACCAGCGCGATGCTCCGGCCGCCGCGGTGCGAGCGGATCGCCAGCGGGAACGCCACGAGCCCGAAGACGAACGCGGCGAGCGGGAGGGCCCAGCGCTTGTGGCGCTCGATCTGGAACGGCGCGCGGCCGTGAGGATCGTCGCGATACTCGGCGATCTTCGCGCCGAGCTCGCCCAGGGTGAGGTCCTTCTCCGGCTTCTCGACGCGCGGCGCGCTCTTCAGCGGCGAATCCACGGACAGGCTCATGTCGTAGATGTCGAAGCGCGTGTAGCGATACCGGGACGCGCCGGCCGCGCCGCCCGTCGGCGCCGGCGCGTCCGCTGTCTTCGGGGGGTCGGCCGGCACGATGTCGGCCTCGTTGACCGCGCCGTTCATCATGCGCAGCGTGATGCGCCGGTTCACCTCGTCGGTAAGGAGCCGGCCTTCGCGGGCGCTGATGATCCGCGAGAGCTTGTCGTCGCGCTCGTCGGAGACGAGGAGACCGCGCAGCGCGACCTGGGAGGCACTGACGTCCTCGACGTAGATCGTCAGGTCGCCGAACGTCCCGTTGAACACGCGCTCCTGCAGCCCGCTCACCGCCCGCGACTGGAGGATCCGGAAGAGCTGGCGCTGGAACTCGCCGTTCGCCGCCGGGTTCAGGAAGAGCGTGAGGCCGGCGGTGGCCAGCGTGACGATCAGCGAGGCCACCAGGACCGGACGGAACAGTCGCAGCGCGCTCACGCCGGCGGCCTTGAAGGCGACGACCTCGAGGTCGCTCGCCAGACGGCCCCCGGCCAGGAGCACCGCGACCAGCAGTGCCATCGGCAGCGTGTGGGCCAGGAACGACGGGAGCATGAAGACGAGGAGCTGGACGACGAGATAGAAGGGCACGCCCTTGGTGATGACGAGGTCCGTCAGGTGGTAGATCCGGTCGATGACGAGGAAGAAGGTGAAGAGCGCACAGCCGAACGCGAACGGCGAGACGAGCTCGCGCGCGATGTACCGATCGAGAACGAGGAACCGCACGGGTCTGTTGTACCATAGGCGCGTGAGTCGGCTTGCGGGTTGCACGACGCGGAAATTGCTCATCGGGCTCGCGATGTTCGGCGTCGCGGCGCTCGCCACCGAGCGGCCGGACGCCGCCGGCCCCGTCGACCGTCTCGATCAGTTCCGCGAGCTCGCGCGCTCGCGCGCCTCGGGTGAGCCCGTCGACGCGGACGCATCCCCCGACGCCTATCGCGAGATGTACGCGCTGCTCGACGAGGAGATCGTCGAGAGCCTCAGCACCGGCGGCCTCTATGCGTCGGCCGGTTTCCTTCAAGATCGGCTCGACACGTTCGGCGAGGCGTGGGGCGCCGCCGCGGTCGACGTCGTCCGCGTGGACCGCCTCGTGGTCGGCGCGTTCCAGATGAGCGACGCGCCCGGCGTCAACTCCGTCCGCGTGTACGGGCGACTGGGCGGAGAGGCCGCGCTGCTCAGGACGCTCTCCCGCGACGGCCGCCCGACGGTGTACCCCTGGGCGCCGACGCCGACCGGCGCCGCCCAGTTCATCGCCGCCTGGGAAGGTCCAGCCACCGGACGCGGCATCCGCGCGCTCCGCCTCGACCTGGTCCGTCAGCGCGGCGACGACGTCGGCGTCGTCTGGTCCACGTCCGACGTGTTCCCCCAGGGGCTGATGGCGCGCACGTACTCGGTGCGACGTGACGAGATCCGCGTGCGCTACGAGCCCGACTATCGCGGCCGGACGCCCGGGTGCGAGGGACAGACCGAGGCCGAGGACGTGTTCCGCGCGGCGCCCGAGAGCGGGACCCTCGTCCGGAGGGCCGGGCGCCAGCTCAACGCCTGGCATCGCGAGCTGCGCGCGACGGTCGCGCAGCTCTTCGACGCGCTGGCGTCGGGAGACGAGAGTAGCCTGGCCAAGCTGGTCCCCGACATCCAGATCCGCCGACGGCTCCCGTCCACGCTCAGGCCCGAGGCGGCGTGCGATGCCGCGGACGGCGCCGCATATCCGGTGACGGTGTCGGTGGCGGCGACCGCGGAGCATACGCCCTGGGCGCTGACCTTCCAGCGCGGCGGCGCGCGGTGGCGCCTCGCCGCCGCCGGGCCGGTGCTCGAGTGAGCGGCCCGCCGACCAGCAGCATCCCCGACCGATACGATCCCTCGGCGGTCGAGCAACGCTGGTACCCACTCTGGGCTGAGCGCGGCTACTTCCGCGCCGATCCCGACGCGAAGGGCAAGCCGTTCTCGATCGTGATGCCACCGCCGAACGTGACCGGGTCGCTCCACTGGGGTCACGCGCTCGACATGACGCTGCAGGACGTGCTCGTGCGCATGAAGCGCATGGACGGCTTCAACACGCTCTGGCTCCCCGGCACCGACCACGCGTCGATCGCGGTTCACGTGGTGCTCGAGCGGCAGCTCGCCGCCGAGGGCAAGACCAAGGAAGACCTCGGTCGCGACGCCTTCCTGGCGCGCGCGTGGCAGTGGAAGGAGGAGTCCGGCGGCACGATCATCCGCCAGCTCAAGCATCTGGGCGCCTCGTGCGACTGGACGCGCGAGCGCTTCACGATGGATGCGGGGCTGTCACAGGCGGTCCGCGAGGCGTTCGCGCGCCTCTGGGAAGAGGGGCTGATCTACCGCGACGACTACATCATCAACTGGTGCCCGCGCTGCCAGACGGTCCTCTCCGACATCGAGGTCGAGCGCGAGGAGCGGGACGGGGAGTTCGTCTACATCAAGTACGGCCCGGTCACGCTCGGCACGGTGCGGCCGGAGACGAAGCTGGGCGACACCGGGCTAGCCGTACACCCCAAGGACAAGCGCTACCGGCATCTCGTGGGAAAGACCCTCGAGGTCCCGTCGGTGGACGGCACGATCTCGGTGAAGGTGGTCGCGGACGACGCCGTCGATCCGAAGTTTGGCACCGGGGTGATCAAGGTGACGCCGGGGCACGACCCCGTCGACTTCGAGATCGGCCGCCGCCACAACCTGCCGATCAAGACCGTCATCGGCTTCGATGGGCGGATGACCGCCGAGGCCGGACGCTACGCGGGCCTCGACCGCTTCGAGTGCCGCAAGCGCATCGTCGAGGATATGAAGGCCCTCGGCCTGATCGAGCGCATCGAGCCCTATCGGCACGCGGTCGGCGTCTGCTACCGCTGCAAGACGGTGGTCGAGCCCCTCGTCTCCAAGCAGTGGTACCTGCAGGTGAAGCCGCTCGCCGAGGCGGCGATCAAGGCGGTGCGCAGTGGACGCATCAAGATCGTGCCGCGCAGCTGGACCAAGACCTACTACCACTGGATGGAGAACATCCGACCCTGGTGCATCTCGCGGCAGCTCTGGTGGGGCCATCGGATCCCCGCGTGGCACTGCGACGCCGACGGCTCCGTGCACGTCTCGCGCGAGGACCTCAGCGAATGCCCGCGGTGCGGCGGGCCGCTCCGGCAGGACCCGGACACCCTCGACACCTGGTTTTCGTCCGGCCTCTGGCCGTTCTCGACCCTCGGCTGGCCCGACACGACGCCAGAGCTCCGGACGTACTACCCGACGTCGGTCCTGATCACCGGCTACGACATCATCTTCTTCTGGGTCGCGCGGATGGCGATGCTCGGCATCCGCTTGATGCAGGAGGTGCCCTTCCGCGACGTGTACTTCCACGCGATCGTGCGCGACGCCGAGGGCCAGAAGATGTCGAAGTCCAAGGGCAACGTCGCCGACCCGCTGGAGGTGATGGCGCAATACGGGACCGACGCGTTCCGCTTCACGCTGGCGGCGCTGGCGGCGCAAGGGCGGGACATCCGGCTCTCCGAAGACCGCATCGAGGGCTACCGGAACTTCGCCAACAAGATCTGGAACGCCGCGCGCCTCGTGCTGTCGAACCTCGACGGCTTCGACCCGGCGCTGGCCAAGAAGACGCCGCCGGCGCTCGCCGACGAGTGGATCGAGAGCCGGCTGGCCGCCACCATCGCGGAGGTGCGCACGGCGCTCCAGCGCTATCGGTTCAACGACGCGGCGTCGAGCGTCTACCAGTTCCTCTGGCACGAGTTCTGCGACTGGTACCTGGAGATCGCCAAGATCGCGCTCTACCGCGCCGAGAGCCCGGGCCAGCGCGCCCGCACCCAGGCGACGCTCGTCCGGGTGCTCGAGACGACCCTTCGGCTCCTGCACCCGTTCATGCCGTTCATCACCGAGGAGCTCTGGCAGCGGCTGCCGCACACGGGCGAGTCGATCATGGTCGCGCCCTATCCGCGGCCGGGGAGGAAACAGCGCCACGCCGAGGCCGAGCGCGAGATGACCGCGGTCATGGATCTCGTCACCGCGGTGCGCAACATCCGCGGTGAGATGCGGATCGCGCCCGGCGTCACGCTCCCGGCGACGCTCCGCCCGAGCCCGGACGTGCGCGAGCTCTTCACCGTGAATGGAGCGCTCATCGACACGCTGGCGCGCGTCCGGCTGACGGTCGACCCCGGCGCGACGCGGCCCCGGAGCTCGGCAATGGCCGTCATCGGCACGTCCGAGCTCTACGTGGACCTGGCGGGCGTCGTTGATCTCGCCGCCGAGCGCCAGCGGATCGACAAGGAGATCGAGCGCGTGGACGAGAAGATCGAGTTCTCCGAGGGCAAGCTGGCCCGGCCGGAGTTCGCGGAGCGGGCACCCGCCGAGATCGTGGTCCGCGAGCGGGAGCGCCTCACCGAGCTAAAAGCGCTGCGTGCCAAGCTCGTCGCGAGTCTCTCCTGGGTCGACGACGGTGGGCACTAGCGGCGCGGCCTCGATCGTTCGCATCGACACCGTCGACTCCACGCAGTCGGTCGCCTTCGCGCTGGCCGAGCGCGGCGCGCCGGACGGCACGGTCGTGGTCGCCGACCAGCAGTCGGCGGGCCGGGGCCGGCGCGGACGGACCTGGCGAGCGCCGGCCGGTACGAGTCTGCTCGCCTCCATTCTCGTCCGCCCGCGGCTGCCCCAGTCGCTCCTGGCGACCTTGTCACTGACGACCGCGGTCGCCACCGCCGAAGCGCTCCGGCGCGTCGCGTCGGTGGCGACGCGCGTCAAGTGGCCGAACGACGTCCTCGTCGGCGGCAAGAAGATCGCGGGAATATTGCTCGAGTCCCGCATCAGCACGGTCGTGTCGGAGCCAGGTCGAACCCTTCTCGCGCCACCCCCGGTCGAAGCCGATCTCAAGGCACCCGTGACAACAGCCATCGGGATCGGCGTCAACCTCGGCCAGCGTGAATTCCCGCCCGACCTGGCGGCCAGCGCCACCTCGGTCGCGCTCGAGACCGGTCGGGCACCGGACCGCGAGACGATGCTCGCGGCCCTGCTCGAGGAGTTCGACGTCTGGCGCAGGCGCCTCGAGGGCGAGGGCTTCGGCCCCGTCCGCGAGCGCTGGCGGATGCTCAGCGACACCCTCGGACGGCGAGTCACGGTGGACGACGTCTCGGGCGTCGCGACCGACCTCGACGCCGACGGCGCGCTCCTCATCGACGTCGGCGACGCGATCGCACGCGTGATCGCTGGAGAGATCACCTCGGGCGCCGCGCCCATCCGCAGGTGACGACAATGGAGAAGGCCGATGCTGCTCGTCGCTGACGTCGGCAACACCAACACGAAGATCGGCGTGTTCGACGATCAACGCCTGCTCGTCTCGTGGCGTCTGACGAGCCGGCGGGAGCAGACGGCCGACGAGTACGGCCTCTTCATCGAGACCCTGTTGCAGTCGCGCGGAATCCGAGCCGCCACCATCCACGGCGTCTCCATCTCGAACGTGGTGCCGCCGGTCCACCAGACGCTGGAGTGGATGTGCGAGAAGTACTTCAGTCGGCCGCCGTTCTTCATCGAGCCGGGCGTGAACACGCGGCTGCCGCTCGCCGTCGATGCGCCGCGCGAGGTGGGCGCCGACCGGTACGTGGACGCCTTCGCGGCGACCGCGAAATACGGCCCGCCGCTGATCGTCATCGACTTCCGCACCGCCACGACCTTCAACTGCGTCAACGGCCGGGGCGAGTTCATCGGCGGCGCCATCGCGCCCGGAATCGTGACCTCGGTGGACGCGCTCGTGAGTCGGGCGGCTCGGCTGTCTCGGGTCGAGCTGGTGCGGCCGAAGGAGGCGATCGGCCGGAATACGGCGACGAACCTCCAGTCAGGCGCGATCTACGGCTACGCCGGCCTGGTGGACGGCCTCGTGGAGCGGATGCAGGCGGAGATGGGCGGCGGGGCGAAAGTGATCGCCACCGGCGGCAACGCCGGGCTCCTGGCGGAGGTCGCCCGCGGCATCGAGCGGGTCGACGAGCACCTGCGGCTCGAGGGTCTCCGGATGCTCTACGAGGAGGCGCATCCGGCCGGCTCGCACCGTTGACACGGAGTGGCCCGGTGGTTATACTGCACGAAATCTAGTAGGTCGGTGCCGGGGACATCCCTATATACGGGATGTGGGGCGAAAACCAGCGGTAGGCGGGACGGGAGGGGAGCGATGGGGATGTGGGTCGGGCGAGGGCGCAAGGCCAGGGTCGCGTACGGCTTCGACGACATCGCGCTCGTTCCCGGAACCGTGACCGTCAACCCGAGCGAAGTCGACATCTCCTGGGAGCTCTGTGGCCATCGCTTCGACCTGCCGATCATCGCGGCGGCCATGGACGGCGTCGTCGGTCCCCGGCTCGCCGCCGAGATGGGGCGCCACGGCGGTCTCGCGGTGCTCAACCTCGAAGGCATCTTCTCCCGATACGCGAACCCCAACGAGGTCCTCGAGCGGATCGTCTCGGCCAGCCAGGAAGAAGCGACCAAGATCATCCAGTCGATCTACGGGGAGCCGATCAAGGAAGAGCTGATCCACCAGCGGATCAGCGAGATCAAGAAGGGCGGGGGGCCGGCCGTCGTCTCCTCGATCCCGCAGCGCGCCGAGCGGTTCGCGCAGATCGCGCAGGAGGCCGGCGCGGACATCTTCGTGGTCCAGTCGACGGTCACCACGGCTCGTCACATCGCCACCGAGTACACTCCGGTCGATCTCCGAAAGCTGAAGAAGCAGCTCGCCATCCCGCTGGTCATCGGCAACGTCGTGACCTACGAGGCGTGCCTCGAGCTGATGGACGTCGGGGCCGACGCGCTGCTGATCGGGGTGGGCCCGGGTGCCGCCTGCACCAGCCGCGAGGTGCTGGGCCTGGGTGTGCCGCAAGTGACCGCCACCGCCGACGCGGCGGCCGCGCGCGACTTCCACTGGAAGCAGACGGGTCGCTACGTGCCGATCATCACCGACGGCGGCATGACCACGGGCGGCGACGTGTGCAAAGCGTTCGCCTCGGGCGCGGACGCGGTCATGATCGGCTCCGCGTTCGCGCGCGCCGTCGAGGCGCCGGGCCGCGGCTACCACTGGGGCATGGCGACGCCCCACGCCAACTTGCCGCGCGGCACGCGGATCCGCGTCGGCATCGCGGGCTCGCTGGAGCAGATTCTCTTTGGGCCGGCGTTCACGGAGGACGGGACCCTCAACCTAGTGGGCGCGATCCGCACGTGCATGGGCTCGGTCGGCGCCCGAACGATCCGGGAGCTCCAGCAGACGGAGCTGATCATCGCTCCGACGATCAAGACCGAAGGCAAGGTGTTCCAGCAGGCTCAGAAGTTGGGGCGCCCGCGGTAGCGGGGCGCCCATGTCGGTCGGAACTGGCAAGATCGCGGTCCTCGATTTCGGTGGTCAGTACACGCAGCTGATCGCCCGGCGGGTCCGTGAGTTGTCCGTGTACTCCGAGATCTTCTCCTGCACCCACCCGGTCGAGCAGATCCTGTCAGCCGGCTACCAGGGCATCATCCTCTCCGGGGGCCCGTCGAGTGTCTATGAGGACGGCGCGCCGCTGCCGTCGAAGGCGCTCTTCGAGTCGGGCGTCCCCGTCCTCGGGATCTGCTACGGCATGCAGGTGATGGGCTATCTCCTGGGCGGCCATGTGATCCCTGCCGAGCGTCGGGAGTACGGCAAGGCCGAGATCACGCTCCAGGAGCCGAGCCGCCTGCTCCGAGGCGTCGAGCCGGAAGAGACGGGCCGCGTCACCGTCTGGATGAGCCACGGCGATACCGTGCTCCGTCCGCCCAAGGGCTTCACGGCGCTCGCCCAGACCGCGAACTGCCCGGTCGCGGCGATGGAGGACGAGCAGCGCCGCCTCTACGCGGTGCAGTTCCATCCGGAGGTCGTTCACACACCGCAAGGGCGAAAGATCCTCGACAACTTTCTCACCGTCTGCGGTGTGAGCCGGACGTGGTCGATGGCCGGCTTCATCGACACCACGGTGGAGGCCATCCGCGCCGAGGTGAACGGCCAGCGCGTGCTCTGCGCCCTGTCAGGGGGCGTGGACTCGGCGGTCGTCGCGGTGCTCGTCCACCGCGCCATCGGCGACCAGCTCACGTGCGTCTTCGTGGACAACGGGCTCCTGCGTAAAGGAGAGGCCCAGTCGGTCGTCCACACGTTCCGCGACGCTTTCAAGATGAACCTCATCCATGTGGACGCATCTCGGCGATTTCTCGATTCGATACGAGGAGTGACCGATCCCGAGCTCAAGCGCAAGCGCATCGGGGCCGAGTTCATCGCCGTGTTCGAAGACGAGGCTCGGAAGCTCGGCGACATCCCGTGGCTCGCCCAGGGCACCCTCTACCCCGACGTCATCGAGTCGGTGTCCTTCCGCGGGCCGTCGGCCACGATCAAGACCCACCACAACGTGGGCGGCCTCCCTCTGAAGATGCAGTTCAAGCTCGTCGAGCCGCTCCGGGAGCTCTTCAAGGACGAGGTCCGGAGGCTGGGAGAGCTCCTAGGGCTTCCGCCCGAGATCGTCTGGCGACAGCCCTTCCCGGGACCCGGGCTCGCGATCCGCGTGCTCGGCGATGTGACCACGGAGCGGCTCGACCTGCTGCGCGAGGCCGACGCCGTGGTGCAAGAGGAAGTGCGCGCGGCCGGCTTCGAGCGGACGGTGTGGCAAGCCTTTGCGGTCCTCTTGCCGATCCGGACCGTCGGCGTCATGGGCGACTTCCGCACCTATGCCCACGTCATCGCGCTGCGGGCGGTCATGAGCCAGGACGCGATGACCGCGGACTGGGCGCGACTACCGTACGATCTCCTGGGCACGATCAGCAACCGGATCATCAACGAGGTGAAGGGCATCAATCGGGTGGTTTTCGACATCTCGTCCAAGCCGCCGTCGACGATCGAATGGGAGTAGGTGGCAGTAGGAGGTGAGGCCGTTCGACGGCCGAGCCGACACTTCAAAGGCTCGGAAATGGGCTCGAAAGTGAGCTATGCAGCATAGCGAATTCGTCCATCTCCACGTCCACTCCGAGTACAGCCTGCTCGACGGCGCCGCTCAGCTGGAGAAGCTCGTCGCGAAGGCGAAGGAGCTGCGCTTCCCGGCCATCGCGCTCACGGACCACGGCAATCTCTTCGGCGCGATCGATTTCTACATCGCCGCTCAGAAGGCCGGCGTCAAGCCGATCCTCGGCTGCGAGCTCTACGTGGCGCCGGGCGGCCGCCGCGAGCGCGGCTCGCAGGACGGCGGCTACGAGGGCGCCAACCACCTCACGGTCCTCGTGCGCAATCGCACGGGATACCAGAACCTCGTCAAGCTCGTGTCCAGGGCGTTTCTGGAGGGGTTCTATTACAAGCCGCGCGTGGATCGGGAACTCCTCGCCCGACACGCGGATGGGCTGCTCGTCCTCTCCGGGTGCCTGAACTCCGAGGTCTCGCGGCTCCTGTCCGCCGGCGACGCCGTGCGCGCCCGGGAGACCGCCGGGTGGTACCAGGAGGTCTTCGGCAAGGATCACTACTTCATGGAGGTCCAGGCGCACGGGCTCGACGAGCAGGCGCGCGTCCTGGCTGAGACGCTCCGGATCGCCACGGCCATCGGCGCGCCGGTGGTGGGCACGAACGACTCGCACTATCTCGAGGCGGGCCACGCCCGGGCCCACGAGGCGCTCCTGTGCATCCAGACCGGGACGAACCTTCAAGACTCGAGCCGCTTCCGGTTCTCGACGCAGGAGTTCTACATCAAGTCGGCCGAGGAGATGGCGCGCGTCTTCGCCGACCTCCCCGAGGCGTGCCGCAACACCCTGGCGGTGGCCGAGCGATGCAACCTGACCCTCGACTTCAACGAGTTCCACCTGCCGCGCTACCTCGCCCCCGAAGGGCACACGCTCGACAGCTACTTTCACGAGCTGGCCCATGACGGGCTCCGGCGTCGCTACGGGCCGAATCCCGGCGATGCGATCGAGGCGCGGCTGGCCCACGAGCTGGCGGTCATCGAGAAGATGGGCTTCGCGGGCTACTTCCTGGTCGTCTGGGACTTCATCCGCTACGCGCGGGAGCAGGGGATCGCAGTCGGACCAGGGCGTGGGTCCTCCGCCGGGTCGCTGACCGCCTACTGCCTGGGCATCACGAACATCGATCCGATCCGGTACGGGCTCCTCTTCGAGCGATTCCTGAACCCGGAACGAATCTCCATGCCGGACATGGACATCGATTTCTCGGACGACCGCCGCGACGAAGTCATCCGCTACGTGGCCGAGCGCTACGGCCGTGATCGGGTCGCCCACATCATCACGTTCGGGACGCTCGGCGCGAAGGCGGCGATCCGCGACGTCGGGCGCGTCCTCGGCATGCCCTACGCCGACGTGGACCGCATCGCGAAGCTGGTGCCGAACTTCCCGCTGAACATCACGCTCGACGACGCCCACCAGAAGTCGCTGCCGTTGGCCGAGATCGTGCGGAGCCAGGCGGCCGTGCGCGAGCTCTGGGACATCGCCCGCACCCTCGAGGGGTGCACCCGCCACGCCTCGGTGCACGCCTCCGCCGTCGTGATCTCCGACGAGCCCCTCGAGGAGTACATCCCGCTCTACAAGGACCCGAAGCGGCCGGAGCTGATCACCGGGTACGCGATGGGGCCGATCGAGAAGCTCGGCCTCCTCAAGATGGATTTCCTCGGCCTGCGGACGCTCACGGTCCTCGCCAACACGGTCGCGCTGGTCAAGGAGTCTCGCGGCGTCGACATCGATCTCGACGCCCTCCCGCTCGACGATGGGAGGACGTACGAGATGCTCTCCGAGGCGAAGACGTTCGGGGTGTTCCAGCTCGAGTCCTCGGGGATGCGGGACGCGCTGCGTGGCCTGCGGCCCGAGCGGCTCGAGGACCTCATCGCCATGGTCTCGCTCTACCGCCCCGGCCCGATGGAGCTCATCCCCGACTTCATCCAGCGCAAGCACGGGCGGTCCAAGATCACGTACGAGCACCCCGCGATGGAGAAGTTCACGCGGGAGACGTACGGGATCATGGTGTACCAGGAGCAGATCATGCAGATCGCCTCCGAGATGGCGGGCTTCACCATGGGCGAGGCCGACATCTTGCGCCGCGCCATGGGCAAGAAGGACCGCGAGCTGATGGCCAAGCAGCGCGAGAAGTTCGTCACCGGCTGCCGCGAGCGCGGCACGGCCGCCGCGAAGGCCGAGCGCGTCTGGGAGCTGATGGAGAAGTTCGCGGGCTATGGGTTCAACAAGTGTCTGACCGGCGACACGCTGGTCGAGATGGCCGACGGCAGCTGCAAGCCGATCACCGAGATCCGGACTGGCGACCTTGTCCTCACCAAGGACGGCTCGTCCAGAGCGCTCGGAGTCCGCCCGAGCGGTCCTCGGCGGGTTGGGCGCCTGACGCTGGCCAATGGGATGACTCTTCGGTGCACGCCCGACCATCCGATCTTCACCCAACGAGGGTGGATGAACGCAGAGGACCTGACCGGAAGTGACGCGGTGGTCGTCTTGGCCGGTGGGAACGCCGGCAATGAGCGCCGCCGGGACCTCCGGCGTCGCTACGATGGCGGCGCCTCCAGTAGCGCGGCCACCCTCGAGACGTCGACCGAATGGTCGAGTTTCGCATCGTTCGTCCTCGAGGGCGTTGAACCGACGTACGACATCGAGGTCCCTGGCGCCCGCAGCTTCATTGCCAACGGCATCGTCGTCCACAACTCGCACGCCGCGGCGTACGGGCTCGTCGCCTACCAGACGGCGTACTTCAAGGCGAACTACCCCGTCGAGTTCATGGCCGCGCTGCTGACCTCCGAGATGGGCGACACCGACAAGATCGTGAAGTACATCGAAGAGTGTCGGGCGATGGGCATCCGCGTCGAGCCACCCGACGTGAACGTGTCGGCCGTTCAGTTCAGCGTCGCCGGCGACACGGTCCGCTTCGGGCTGGCCGCGATCAAGAACGTCGGCGAGGCGGCGATGCAGTCGATCTTGAAGGCGCGGAGCGCCGACGGCCCGTTCCGGACGCTCGAGGACTTCTGCGCGCGGGTCGATCTCCGGCTCGTGAACCGACGGGTGGTGGAGAGCCTCATCAAGGCGGGCGCATTCGACTCGCTCGGCCTCACCCGCGCCCATCTCCTGGCGACCACCGATCCGGCGCTCGAGAGCGGACAGCGCCAGCAGCGCGACCGGGCCGAGGGGCAGGCGTCCTTCTTCGAGGTCTTGCCGGGGGCGCCGGTCCGGACGAGCGCGCCCGCCGAGGTGACGCCCGAGTGGGACACGGACCAGCGGCTCGCGTTCGAAAAGGACGTGCTCGGCTTCTACATCTCCGGCCATCCGCTGGCCCGGTTCCGCGGCGTGGTCGAGCCGCTGGGCATCACGACCACCGCCGACCTCGCCGCCAAAGGCCACGGCGCGCGCGTCGTCCTCTTCGGCCACGCCGTCGGGCTCAAGGAGACGTCGACGAAGGGTGGCAATCGGATGGCGTTCTTCACCCTCGAGGACATGGACGGCACCGTCGACGTCACGGTGTTCCCGGAGCCGTTCAGGACGGCGGCCGCCCACCTGCGCTCGCGCGACGCCGTGCTCGTTCGGGGCCGCGTGGACGACGGTGAGAAAGGCCGGGTGGTGCTCGCCGAGGACGTCCGCCTGCTCGAGCAGGCGCTGGCCGAGTCGAGCGGACGGCCGCGCCCCGACGTCGTCGAGCCGAGCGCCTGCCGTATTCGCGTGACACCGGGCGACGACCCCAGCGTCGCGCTCGCCGCCGTCCGACAGCTCTGCGGCGCGCATCCGGGCCGCGTGCCCGTCTTCCTCCACCTCGTGCTGGATGCCCAGGAAGTGGTCGTCCGCGCCCGGGGCCTCTCCGTCGACGGCAGCCCGGAGCTCGTCGCCGACGGCGAGACAGTCCTCGGCGCCGGCACGATCAGCGTGGACTATGCCGGACGCGCTTGATTTCGAGCAGCCGCTGCTCGACCTCGAGAACCGGATCGCCGCGCTCCAGGCCGAGGAGCGCTTGCCGAAGACGCGCGACGAGATCGCGCGGCTCGAGGAGCGGCTCGCGCGCCTGCGCCAGCGGACCTACGCCAGCCTGACGGCCTGGCAGCGTACGCAGCTGGCGCGCCACCCGAAGCGCCCCCATACACGCGACTTCTTCAAGCTCCTCTTCGAGGACTTGGTCGAGCTGCACGGGGACCGGCTCTACGGCGACGACGCGGCGATCGTCGGCGGCTTGGCCCGGTTCGAAGGGCAGGGGGTCGTGGTGATCGGCCACCAGAAGGGCCGGGACACGCGGGAGAAGATCGCCCGTAACTTCGGAATGCCGCACCCCGAAGGCTACCGCAAGGCGCTGCGCCTCATGCATCTTGCCCAGAAGTTCGGCAAGCCCGTCATCACGTTCATTGACACTCCCGGGGCTTACCCCGGGCTCGGCGCCGAGGAGCGCGGGCAAGCCGAGGCGATCGCGCGAAACCTCAGAGAGATGGCCGCGCTGCGCACGCCGATCCTCTCGGTCGTGACCGGCGAGGGCGGCAGCGGCGGCGCCCTCGCGATCGGCATGGGCAACCGCGTGCTGATGCTCGAGTACGCGATCTACTCGGTGATCTCGCCGGAAGGATGCGCCGCGATTCTGTGGGGCGACGCCGGCAAGGCGCCCGAGGCGGCCGAGTCGATGCGCATCACCGCGCCCGACCTCCTGCGACTCGGCGTGATCGACGCGATCGTGCCCGAGCCCGCCGGCGGCGCCCATCGTGACTGGGACGGCGCCGCGGGTCTGCTGCGCGAAGCGCTGCGCGAGCATCTGCGTCAGCTCGTGTCCCAGTCGCACGAGGATCTCGTCACCGGGCGCTACCAGAAGTTCAGGAAGATGGGGGCGTTCGAAGAGGCGTCGATCCCGGGCGCCGGAGCGTAACGCCCGCGCTCAGCCCGCCGGCCGCAGGAGCGCGGCGGCCACGTCCTCGTCGGTTACCAGGACATTCATGAAGCGTCCGGCGACCGCGCCCCGCACCGCCTCCCCGGCGATCGCCACGACGTAACGGCCCTCGCGCCGTGAGAGGGCCTGGAGCCGCTCGCCCTCCACCGAGAGCACCCGCCGCATGAGCGCCCTGAGCTCCGGGCGGTCCACGATCCGGCCCTCGTGGTCGAAGGGCTGGTAGTTGATCTCGCCGACGACCCCGAGCTGGCGCAGGCGCTTGACGCTCACGCCGTAGGATGCGGCCAGAGAGCAGAAGCCCGGCGTCTCCTCGTCGATGAGCCCGATGCCCACCAGGGCGATGTCCACATCCTGGGCCGCCTCGTAGATGCGGCGAATGGCCGGATCGCGCAGGAGGCGCCGACGCTCCCGCTCGATCTCCCGCAGGGACAGGAGGTGCTGTACCGGCAGGGCCCAGGCGTGCACGTGGGGTCGATACTTCGCGGCCATCATCCCCACCAGCGTGTTCGGGAACAGGTCGACGAGCTCGAGGGTGCTCTCGCCGGACAACGGGTAGAGGGCCAGGTCGCGGAAGCGACGCTCGTGAAGCTGACGGATCGTCTGGTAGAGCGTGAACCCGCACGAGAGGCCCACCCGGAGGCCGTTGGCGGCGATCTTCTCGAAGTAGGTCGCGGCGGCGGTGCCCAGCTCTTCCTTGACGTCGCCCCGGCCGCCCGCCGCGACCACGACCGCGTCACGGAGCCCGAACTGCTCCACCAGCCCCGCTTCGAGCTGCTCCCGGCGGGGGAGGTCGAGCTCGACGCGGACGAGGCCCTCGTCGAACGCGCGCTTGAGCAGGCGCGAGACCGTCGCCGCCGAGACGCCGAGCGCCCGCGCGATGTCCTTCTGGCTCCGGCCCCGGCGGTAGTACAGCTCGAGGCAGTGGACCGTCTGCCGGAGCTCGCGTGGACTGAGGGAAACCGACGACTTCATGCGGGCGTCGGTCCAGAAATTAATTTCATTTCCATAAATTTCTTGCTTGACGCGACCAGTCTACCTCGTTATCCTCGGACGCAAGCTTCCAATCTTTACCCTCACCACGCAAGGAGGCGTGCATGTCTGCGCGTCGCTATGGCTCTCAGGACGGCCAGCCGCCGCTCAAGCTGACCGAGTATCACCAGTCGAAGGACGAGCTCGCCGGGCTGCCGGTGACCGTCGCCGAGAAGATCCCGGTCACCAACACGCCGAACATCTTTTCGTACAAGTCGTACATCTTCGCGAAGAACCCGGCCCTCGTGCAGCGGTACATCAAAGCCACCAAGGCCGACGTCGGCGGGGTCGGCGG
>Ga0209237_1001089_pt1 | contig 15971 bp, 13 predicted proteins | sample GraSoi013_1_40cm_2_FD_185820 | JGI IMG/M metagenome (GOLD analysis project Ga0209237, IMG submission 185820) | Grasslands soil microbial communities from the Angelo Coastal Reserve, California, USA - Sample 10_02_2013_1_40cm (SPAdes) (version 2) | ecosystem: Environmental > Terrestrial > Soil >... | reverse complement strand
GTGCTCGGGGCAGCTGATCGGATCGCGGTGATCCGGCGAGGCCGGCTGGTGCAGGTGTCGCCGCGCTCCCAGACGGACGCGCAGCAGCTCGCCGAGGCGATGACGGGCGGCGGGCGCGCCGGTGCGGCCCGACCGCGGCGGCCGTCTCGCGACGGCGCAGTCGTCCTGCAAGCCCGCGAGCTCGCCGGCTTGTCGGAGCGCGGCGGGCCAGGCCTGCGGGGACTGTCGCTCCATGTCCGCAGCGGCGAGATCCTGGGGGTGGCGGGCGTGGACGGCAACGGCCAGACCGAGCTCGCCGAGGTCCTGACGGGGCTGCGGCCCGTGCAGGGTGGGCTGACTCTCGATGGCGACCCCGCTTTTCACGGCGACCCAGCGGCGGCGCGCCGCGCGGGAGTTGCCCACCTTCCCGAGGATCCCCGCCGCCGCGCGCTCTGTCTTCCGCTCAGCGTGGAGGAGAACCTGGCACTCGGGCGCCACGCGCAGGCGCCGTATGCGCTCGTCTTTCTCATCGATCGCGCTGGACGGCGCGAGATGGCGCACAAACTGATCGAGCAATTCGACGTGCGCCCACCGGAACCGTCGGCGCGGACGGCGAACCTTTCCGGCGGGAACCAGCAGAAGCTCGTGGCCGCGCGCGAGCTCTCGGGAGGCAGTGCGCCTCGCCTGGTCGTCGCCGTCCACCCGACGCGGGGACTCGACCCGGGGGCCACCCGCCGGGTGCACGAAGCGCTGCGCGATGCGCGCGATCGGGGCGCCGCAGTCCTGATGATCTCGTTCGATCTCGACGAGCTGCGCGCCCTCTCCGATCGCATCCTGGTGCTCTTCGAAGGCCGTTCGGCCGGCGAGGCGCCGCCGGACGCGTCCGACGAGCAACTCGGCCGCATGATGCTAGGCCAGGTGCCCGCGCGTGCCTGAGCTGCGCGCCCGACTCTTCTCTCCCGCGCGCGACACGCTCTGGGGCGCTTTCGCCGCGCTGATCCTTGCCCTGCTCATCAGCTTCGTCGCCATCGCGGCATCGGGGCGGGACGCCGCGACGGGCTTCGCCGACCTGCTGTCCGGCGCATTCGGAGGACCCGGTCCGCTGGGCGAAACGGCGATCAAGTCCGCGGTCCTGGTGCTCACTGGGCTCTCGGTGACCGTGGCGTTCACGGTCGGCCTGTTCAACATCGGGGCGGAAGGCCAGCTCATCTGGGGCGCTCTCGCCGCCGCGGTGATCGGGCAACGCGCCCTTCCGGGCGCGATGGCCCTCAGCCTGCTCGGCGCGGCCGTCGCGGGCGCCGGGTGGGGATTGCTCGCTGGCTGGTTGAAGGTTCGCCGCGGAGTGCACGAGGTGATCAGCACGATCCTGCTCAACTGGATCGCCATCCACCTCGTCCACGGATGGCTCGTCGCAGGTCCGCTGGCCGCGGCCGGTTCGGGAGCCATGGTCAGCATCGCCGGCACGGAGCCGGTCAGTGCTTCCGCCTGGCTGCCCCGGCTGTTCGCCGGGAGCCGGCTCGATCTCGGATTTCCCCTCGCGCTGGCCGTCGCAGCGGCGGTCTGGTTCCTCCTCACGCGGACAGTGCGCGGCTTCGAATGGCGGGCGGTCGGCGCCGGGCGCGACGCCGCCCGGGCGAGCGGCATCCCTTCCTCCCGCTGCATCTGCGAGGGCATGGCGCTCTCCGGGGCTCTCGCCGGAATGGCCGGCGCGCTGCTCATCCTGGGGACCGAGCACAAGTATCCCGGCGTCTTCCGCACGGGTTATGGCTTCGACGGCATCGCCGTCGCGCTCGTCGGCGGCGGCACCGCTCTGGGCACGACGGCCGCGGCGGTCGTATTCGGCGCGCTCCGCGCCGGCGCCACCCGCTTGCAACTGGTCGGCGTCCACCCGTCGTTCGCGGAGTTGACGCAAGGTCTCGCCGTCCTTCTGGTGGCGGCGCCGCGAATCTTCCAGCCGCTTCTGGCGCGGCTGCGCGGCCGTCCCTCCGCCGCCGCCAGCGCGCCGCCGGTGCCGACGGTGCAACCATGAGCCTCATCCTCGACTTCGCGCCGCCCCTGGTATTCGCGGCGCTCGGGGGCGTGCTCAGCGAACGGGCGGGCGTCGTCAACATCGGGCTCGAAGGCATGATGCGCTTCGGAGCATTCGCCGCGGCGGCCGGCGCGATCTTCTCCGGTTCACCCTGGGTGGGAGTCGCCTGCGGCGCGCTGGCCGGCGCCGCAGCGGCCGGAGTGCACGCGCTGCTGTCGCTGCGCTTCCGCGCCGATCAGGTGGTGAGCGGGATCGCGCTGAACCTGGTCGCCCTCGGCCTGGTGACATATCTGCTACAGGCGGTCTTCGGCTCCGCCGGCGTGAGCCCGCCGTCCCCCGCGCTATCGCGGGACCGCTTCGGACATTCCGCGCTAACCTATGCGGCGCTCGCCGTGCCCGTGCTCTTCCATCTCTGGCTGGCGCACACGCCCGCGGGTCTGCGCGTGCGGGCGATCGGCGAACATCCGCGGGCCGCGGCGACGCTGGGAATTCGCGTGCTGCCCCTGCGCGCGCTCTGCGTCGCCGGCAGCGGAGTGCTGGCCGGCATCGGGGGCGCGACGCTTTCGGTCGGCATCGTCGGCCAGTTCGATGCGCGCATGCCCGCCGGACAGGGATTCATGGCCCTCGCCGCGATGGTGTTCGGGAAATGGACTCCGCTCGGGGCAGCGGCCGCGGCGTTCTTCTTCGCCGCGGCGGACGCCTTGCAACGGCAGCTCTCGTTCTCGCTGCGCGCAGCCGACTTGCGCCTCGAAGGCATCTTCCTCGCACTGCCGTATGCCCTCACGCTGCTGGTGCTCGCGTCCGGAGTGGGCCGCACCCGCGCGCCCGCGGCGGACGGGGTTCCGTACGAACCGGAGGGGCGCTAGAGAGCCGAAAGCGCGGGTATGCGGCTATTGTTTTGGGGCCGCACAGAAGTGATCACCCTTGGCCGACGCGGACGTTCTCTCCCTCCAACTCCAGCACCCGCTGCCGCCAGAACTCCGGCCAGGGCAGGCTGCGCATCGTCGCCATCTCGACGCAGACGATCACCGTCTCGGCGGTCACCGGGCGCAGTCCGGTGTCGACGTTGTCGACGATGTACTCGAGCCGCGCGCTTCGGTGGCCCAGCTGCGCCGTGCGCACGCGGATCGAGAGGGCGTCGTCGAACCGCGCCGGCGCCAGGTAGTCCACCACCGCCCGCCGGACGACGGCCTGGACGGGGCTGCGGGTCCCGCCTTCCAGCATGAGGCCGAGATAGCGCAGGTATTCGATCCGGCCCAGCTGAAGCAGGTTCAGCCAGCTGGCGTTCCCGACGATCCCCTGTGCATCCACTTCGTCGTAGCGCACGCGATGGCCGTGGCTGAAACGGAAGAGCGCGTCGAGGACCGGCCTCTCCGCTCCCTCGTGCGGCCCTCCCATCAGGCCACCGCGCCCAGGAAGCTCCTCCCCCGGGGCGCCCGTACGCCGAAGTACTCGGCGACCGTCGCCCCCAGGTCGCCGAAGCTCTCGCGCACGCCGAGGTCCGTTCCTTTCGCGCGCCCCGGCGAGTGCGCGAGGAGCGGGACGTACTCGCGCGTGTGGTCGGTACCAGGAAACGTGGGGTCGTTGCCATGGTCGGCGGTGAGGACCAGCAGATCGCCTGACCGCAGCGGCGCGACGATCGAGGGCAGCGCCGCATCGATCTCCGCGAGGGCCCGCGCATATCCTTCCGGGTCGCGGCGATGCCCGTAGAGCATGTCGGTATCCACGAGGTTCACGAACAGGAACCCGGGCGCCATGGATCCCAGGATCTCCGCGGTCTTCCGCAGCCCGTCGGCGTTGCCCTCGGTATGCACCGAGTCCGCGATGCCCTGCCGGTCGTAGATGTCCGGGATCTTTCCCACTCCGACGGTGCGCACGCCCTTCTCGGCGAGCAGGTCGAGCACCGTTCCTTTCGGCGGCGGCTGCGAGAAGTCGCGCCGATTGTATGTGCGTTCGAACTTGCCGCGCCCGTCGCCGACGAACGGCCGGGCGATGACCCGCGCAAGCCCGTACTCCTTGCCGACGGTGCGCGCCGCCTCGCACCAGGAATACAGCGTCTGCAGCGGCACGTTCTGCTCGTGCGCGGCGACCTGGAACACGCTGTCCGCGCTCGTGTACACGATGGGAAGTCCGGTGCGCAGGTGCTCCTCGCCGAGCTCGTCGAGGATCACCGTGCCGCTGGCGGCCTTGTTTCCGAGGTACCCGGGCGCGCCGGAAAGGCGCAGCCATGCGTCCATCAGGGCCGGCGGAAACCCTCGCGGAAAGGTGGTGAAGCCCTTCTGCAGCAGGACGCCCATCATCTCCCAATGTCCGGTGGTGGTGTCCTTGCCCTGGGACTGCTCGGACATGCGCCCGAACGCCGCCCGGGGAGAGTCCGTCGGCGGGCAGCCGGCGATGGCGGTGATGTTTCCCAGGCCCCACGTCTGGAGATTCGGCACGCGCAGGCCGCCGACCTTGCGCGCGCAGTTTCCCAGCGTGTTCGCGCCGGCGTCACCGTACGCCTTCGCGTCCGGAAGCTCTCCCGCGCCGCACGAGTCGATCACGATGGCGATGAAGCGGCCCATGGGAACAAGTCTCATAGCCGGTACAGCCTAAAGCAACAGTCGCCAAGCCGCCCTCGGCGGGTTAGCGACTGACGATGGCCACGCTGGCGCTCGCGCCCAGGCGATTCGCGCCCGCCTCGAGCATCCTCCGCGCATCGGCAGCGGTGCGCACGCCTCCGCTCGCCTTCACGCCGAAGTCCTCGCCGACCACCTGCCGCATCAGCGCGACGTCCTCGGCGGTCGCACCGCCCGGGCCGGATCCGGTGCTGGTCTTCACGAATGCCGCCCCGGCCGCCTTCGCCAGGGCGCAGCCGATCACTTTCTCGTCGCGGCCGAGCGCGCCCGTTTCGAGGATCACCTTCACGGGCCGCGGCGTCGTCGCTTCAACGACCGCCCGGATGTCGCGTTCGACGTAGGCGTAGTCCTTCGCCTTGAGCCGGCCCACGTGGATCACCATGTCGATCTCGGCGGCGCCCGCGCCGATCGCCTCGCGCGCCTCCGCCACCTTGGCCTCGGTCGTCTCCGTTCCGGAGGGGAAGCCGACCACCGCGATGGGCCGGATGCCGCTCCCCTCGAGGAGTTGGGCGCAAAACGCCACGTTGTGCGAGGCGACGCAGACAGTTGCGAACCCGTAGGTGCGCGCCTCGTTGCAGAGCTTCACCAGGTCCTCGCGGCTCACCTCGGGTTTCAGCAGCGTGTGGTCGATGTAAGGAGCCAGATCCCGGTTGGTGCGGATGGCGATCCGATCGGGCATGGCGACAGCCCGTTGTACCATGGCGGGTGCGTGCGCGCCGTTCTCATCGCCCTCCTCTGCGCCGGCTGTTGCGAGTTTTCCGGCCCGCGCTGGCACGGCCGGGTGACCGACCATTTCGACGGCGAGAGGTTCCACAACCAGATCCCGGGCGACCCGGCGCTGGCCGACCTCGTCCGCTGGCGGCGACACCGCGCTCCCGGCGCCTGGCCCGATTTCGCCGATGCCCTGCCGGCCCCTGCTCCTCCGATCCGCGTGACCGAGGGAGAGCTGCGCATCACGTTCGTCAATCACGCCACGGTGCTCATCCAGATGGACGGACTGAACGTGCTCACCGACCCGATCTGGGGCGACGTGGCGGGACCGGTGCCCTACATCGCGCGCAAGCGTCGGCGGCCGCCGGGCATCCGGTTCGAGGACCTGCCGCCCATCGACGCCGTGCTGATCAGCCACGACCACTACGACCACATGGACATCGCCACGCTGCAGCGGATCTCCGCGGAGCACCACCCGCGCTTCGTGGTCGGCCTTGGGCAAGGGGCGCTGCTCGAGAGCTTCGGCTTCCACCGCGTCACCGAGCTGGACTGGTGGCAATGGACGAGCATCGGCGGCGTGCGGGTCTGGGGCGTTCCCGCGCGCCACAACTGCCGCCGTGGCGCGTGCGACCGCAACGCGCGGCTCTGGCTCGGGTTCGTGCTGCGATCGCACTCCGGCGACGTCTACTTCGCGGGCGACACCGCGTACGGGCCGCACTTCCAGGAGATCGCCGACCACTTCGGCGCGCCGCGGGTGGCGCTGCTCCCGATCGCTCCCGGCGTGCCGCGGCTGCTGTTCGGACCCGTGCACATGGATGCGCGCGATGCCACGACCGCGGCGCGCACGCTGGGCGCGAGGACTTCCATCCCCATCCACTTCGGGACGTTCGCGCAGGGCGACGAGGCGGACGGCGAAGCGGAAGCGAAGCTGCGCGCGGCGCTGCGCCAGCCGGGAAGCCCGCGATTCGTCGTCCTGAAGAACGGCGAGTCGTTCACCAGCTCACCAGCGGTGGGAGGCTCATGAAGATGGCGTCGACGTTGCCCCCGCTCTTCAGCCCGAACAAAGTCCCGCGGTCGTAGATCAGGTTGAATTCCACGTATCGGCCGCGCCAGCGCAACTGCGCGGAACGGTCGGCTTCCGTCCAGGGCGTTCCACGCCGGCGCTCCGCGATCGGCACGTAGGCGGGGAGGAAGGCGTCGCCCACCTGCTGCACGAAGCGCCACTCCTCCTGCCCGCGCAAGTAGTCGAAAAAGATCCCGCCGACGCCGCGTTCCGAGCCCCGATGCGGGATGAAGAAGTACTCGCGCGCCCACTGCGAGAAGCGGGCGTAGCGCTCGGGCCCGCAGGCCTGCTGCAGGACGCCGTGGAAGTGTGTCGTGTCCTCGGGAAAGGGCTTGAACGGCGTCAGATCCATTCCGCCGCCGAACCAAGAGACCTTGCCCGCTTCGAGATAGCGGACGTTCATGTGCACGACGGGAACGAACGGGTTCTTGGGGTGCAGGACGAGCGATACGCCGGTCGCGAAGAATGGCTTGCCGACCAGGTCCTCGAACTTCGGGGGCCGCACGTCCGCGCCCCGCGCCTCCGGGAGCGCGCCGGGCGGCGCGGGCGGGAACTTGTCGCCGTGCACCGCGGAGAAGTTGCACCCCGCTTTCTCGAACAGCTCGCCCCGGAGCTCGCTCATCTCTCCGCCGCCACCGCCGGGCCGCTCCCAGGCCGTCCGGCGGAACGTCGCGGCGGATCCCTCCACTTGCTGGAGCCCCGCGACGATCCGGTCCCTCAGCTCGCGAAACCGCTGCTCGACCTCGGCCCGGAATGCCTGCATGCGCTGCCGGCTATTTCTGGCCGGTTACCGCCGCGCTCACCTCGGCGGCGAAGTCCTTCTGCTCTTTCTTCAGGCCTTCGCCGAGCGCGTAGCGGGTAAAGCGACGCACCTGGATGTTCTCGCCGATCAGCGCGACCGCCGCGTTGATCTCGTCTTGCACCGAGCGCTTTCCTTCCGGGTCCCGGAAGAACGCCTGCTCGAGCAGCACCTCCCTCTGGAAGTACTTCTCCATCTTCCCGGGGAGGATCCGGTCGAGCATCGCCTCCGGCTTGCCCTCGTTGCGCAATTTGGCCCGCTCGGTGCCTTTTTCCTTTTCGACCTCTTCCGCGGGGACATCCTCGCGACGGACCCACCTCGGATTGCTCCAAGCGATCTGCATTGCGACGTCTTTGACCAGCGCCTGGAACTTCTCGTTGCGCGCGGTGAAATCGGTCTCGCAGTTCACCTCGACGAGCACGCCGATCTTTCCGCCCAGATGGATGTATGACCCCACGGCGCCCTCGGTAGCGCTGCGGCCGGCCTTCTTGCCCGCCGTGGCCAGGCCCTTCTCGCGCAGCCAGGTGACGGCCCGCTCCGCGTCCCCGTCCGACTCCACCAGCGCCTTCTTGCAATCCATCATCCCTGCGCCGGTCTTCTCGCGCAGGTCCTTCACCATCGCCGAAGTCACTTCCGCCATCGCGTCCTACTCCTCCGTCTTCGTTTCGCCGGTCTCGCTCGGCTCGCCACCGCCCAGCGCGGGCTTGTGTTCCACGATCGGACCCGGAGCCGGCTCGGTATCGGCGCGCATCATCGGGCGCCGCTCGCCGCGTCCTCCACGCGCGCCCCCGCGGCGGCCGTCCCGACGGCCACGGCGCTCGGAAGCGGCGTCGCGATCCTCTCCCTCTTCCGCCTCGGGCTGTGCCGGCTCGCCGGCATGGTGCGCCTGGTAGCGCGCCTTTCCCTCGATGGCTGCGTCGGCGATCTTTCCGCAGAAGAGCCGGATCGAGCGGATGGCGTCGTCGTTGCCGGGGATGACGTAATCGATGCCTTCCGGATCGCAGTTGGTGTCGACCAGCGCGACGATGGGAATGCCGAGGCGCGTGGCCTCGTGGATGGCGATGTGCTCCTTCTTCGGATCGATCACGAAGAGACAGCCGGGAAGCCGCGTCATCTCCTGGATGCCGCCCAGGTTCTTCTTCAGCTTCTCCATCTCGTTCTCGAGCTGGGCCACTTCCTTCTTGGGCAGCTTCTCGAAGGTGCCGTCAGCGGCCATCTTCTCCAGCGCCTTGAGCCGGTCGATGCCGCTCTTGATGGTCTTGAAGTTGGTGAGCGTGCCGCCCAGCCAGCGGTTCACCACGTAGAACTGGCCGGAGCGCGTCGCCTCCTCGACCACGGCGTCCTGCGCCTGCTTCTTGGTGCCGACGAACAGCACCGAGCCGCCGCGCGAGCAGACGTCGCTGACGAACTTGAACGCCTCGCGCGCGAGCCGCACCGTTTTTTGCAGATCTACGATGTAGATGCCGTTGCGGGCGCCGAAGATGTACGGCTTCATCTTCGGGTTCCAGCGCTTGGTCTGGTGGCCGAAGTGGACCCCGGCCTCGAGCAGCTGGCGCATGGTGATGCCCTGCGCGGGCTGCATCGCGGCCTTCTGCACGTCCTGATCGGACACCAGCGGAGCGACTTCGCTCGTGCCGGGTCCTGTCGGGGCGAGCTGGACAGGATGTGATTCGACGTTCTCGGACATTCGTTTTTTCTCCTCCACCTCCGTCACGCCAAGACGGGCCCATGCGGGAACCCCGCCCTGATCGGGAGGTGTGCGTAGTTGGACTACAGGAACAGCGACTCTCCGGAGACAACCCGGAAAGGGACGGGCGATCTAACAGGTTGGATGGCTTCATGCAAGGTGCGGTCCGCCCACCCCTCGTGCACTACCCAAGCGGCTTTCCACCCGTGACGCCGAGGACCTCTCCGACGACGAAGCGCGATTCATCCGAGGCATCTCTCCATGAAAGGAAGCCACCACCAGAGGCGTCCACACAGGGCCGGGAGCGACGCAGTTCACGCGGATGCCCCGCTCGATCAGGTGCTGCGCCAGGCCCTTGGTGAAAGCGACGATCGCTCCCTTGGTCGTGGCGTAGTCGAGGATGGCGGCGCTCGGATGGTACCCATGCGCGGAACCTGCTCACCGCGCCGTTCCCTCGCATCACCCCACGGCCCGCGCGCGCATCCTACGAAATCGTCGCGCCGGGAGCCCCGAACGACGAAGCCGTCCGGCGCGCGCGCGATGCCTGGACCCCGTTCCCGAGTGAAGCCCGCCGCGAATGGCAGCGGCAGGAGGATTGCAGTTGAACTTCAGCGAATCCTACGAGGTGCACCGTGTCGGAAGAGCGTGAGATCAAAGGCCCCGCGACCATGCCCCCGGACGCTGCGGTAACCGCCCGGGTCCTGGCGCGCTCCTTCTACAAGGAGCTGCGCTCGAGAGGGTACGGCCCGGACCATCTTCTCGCCGTGTCCAGCGAGCTCATCGGCCTGGTCACGGGGGATCTGAAGAGCGATCGCCAGGATCTCTCCCGCGCGGCCTGAGCCGACGACCGCGTCGAATCGCCGGCAAGCGGCGACATTTACGTCGATTTCGTCGACATGCAGCATCAGCGCGGGATCGCAAGGGCGCGTGTGAGGGCGGATCCCACAGTCTCCCGCGCTCGACGCGCCGCGAACTTGATCCTTTCCCGTCCGCGCCGATGCTGGAGGGCATGGCCGAAGACGCCGATCGCCCTTCGCTGGAAGCCCGGGTGGCAGCGCTCGAATGGGAGGTGCGTCAGCTCCGCTCCGAGATGACCCGTGCGAAGAGCTCCGACGATCAGAGTCCGTCCGCTCGGGCGCCTGCCCCAATCGTCGAAGCGCGACTCGAGGCCCCTCCGCGGCCGCTTGCGGCTCCGATCCCAGAAGCGGCGCCGCGCCCCTCGCCAGCTCCGGTGACGACTCCGCTGCTGGATCTCGAAACGCTGGTCGGCAGGTATGGGATGCTCGGCCTGGCGACGCTGCTCGCGCTCGCCGCCCTCGGCACGTTCGTGAGCTGGGCGATCGCGCATGGTCTGCTCGGGCCCGCCGTCCGCGTTGCGCTCGGGCTGGTCGCCTCGGCCGCGATCGCCGTCTGCGGCTTGAGGCTCCGCCCGCGCTCGCGCTCGTTCGGCGACAGCCTGCTTGGGCTCGCCCTTGCCGCCGTGCACGTCTGCGCCTGGGCGGCAGGTCCGTCGCTGGGCCTCGTGCCCGCGCCGCTCGCGCTCGCCTTCTCCGCCTTGGCGTCGGTCGCGCTCGGCGCATTCGCACTCGTGCAGGCCGATGAACCGCTCTGGTGCGTCGGATTCGGGGGCGCGGCCATCGCCCCGTTCGTCACCAGCACGGGCCGCGGAACGGCGCCGATGCTCGCCGCCTATGCCGCCGCCGTCCTGGTCGCCGCGGGCTCGGGTCTGGGCTCGCGGCCCTGGTTCATCGCTGGCCGGATCTTCGCGGCCGGCGCCGCGCTCTTCACAGTGGCGCTCCTGTGCATGCCCGCATCGCAGAACGCGCCGCTGCTCGCGCTCGGGTTGCCGCTCGTCGCCGCCGGGTTCGCGGTGCTCCCGTTCGCGCGCGGAGAAGTGCTCCGGCCGCGTCTGCGCACCATGGGACTGCTCGCGGGCGGCGCCGCCCTTCGCCTGGCGGTTGCGCCGGTGCCGTGGATGGGCCAGGTGGGAGCGGCCATCGCGATCGGGATCGCTGGCTGCGCCTGGCTGGTGCTCCTCGAGCTCACGGACGACGAGCCCGCCGGGAAGCTCGTCGACGGGATGGGCGAGACCCTGGATGGGGTCGCCGCGTGGATGGAGGGCGCGGTGGTTCCCGGGCTGTTTCTCGGCGCGCTCGGGATCGCCCTCGATCTGGATGCCGCCCCCGCCTTCGGGGTTGCATCCGTGATCCTGCTCGCATCCGCCAAGCGACGCTCCCAGGGCGTGCGCGACGCGCTCGCGGCGAGCACCTGGGCTGCGGCGATGCTGGCGACCTGGCTCACGACCAGGACCGTTCCGACGCTGGCGGCCGCTTCTCTCGCCTGGGCCTCGGTCGTCGTGGTCTGGCTCGGCCTCTGGATTCCGAGCCCGAGCTGGACCTGGACTTCGCGCATCTCCCTGGTGATCGGCAGCCTGTGGGGGCTATCGCTCGTCTCGGCGAGGCCCCCGTACGAAGCCCTTCCGTTCACCACGCTGGAATCGGCCACTGCGTTCGCGGTTGCCGTGGCTTGGGGCGCCGCGCTCCACGCCGCTCGCATGGACGGCGAGACGTCGCGCGCGTCCGCGCGCTTCGGCCTCGTCGCGTTCGCCTTTCTCTGGGGTCACCTGGAGCTGGACCACGCGATCTCGCCGAGCGCCTCGTCGCTGCTCCTCATCGGGTACTACGCGGTGAGCAGCGTCGGTTTCGTCGGGTGGGGCCGCCTGAAGCGCTCGGCGCATCTGCGCCGCCTCGGCCTCGGCCTCGGAATCATCGCTGCGTTCCTCGCGGTCCGCGGCGCGTGGCGGTTGCCGGAAGCGGGCGCGCGCATCGCCGCGTACCTGGTGGTCAGCGTCTTCCTGCTCGGCATCGCCTGGTGGTACCGGCAGCCGGACGAGGAGGCACTGCCCGCGCAGACGCTGCACTGACTCCTCAGGACTCTGCGGGTCGCGCGCCGCCCTCTTCGAGCGGCAGGTGGCACTTCTTGTACTTCTTGCCCGACCCGCACGGGCAGGGATCGTTCCGCCCGACGCGCGGCCCGGCGCGGACGATGGGCGCGGTCTGGTTCTGCACCGCGGTGCCGCCCTGCCCACCCGCCGCAGCAAGGGCCTCGCCGTGCGTCTCGATGGTCGCCTGCGCCCGCCGCTGGGGCAGCGGCGGCAGGGAGGCGGAAGCGCGTGCTTGCGCCGGCTGGGCGGTCGCGGCCTGGGGCTGGACCGGCTCGACGCGCATCACCATCGAGACCGTGCTCGCCGCGATGCGCCCCTTCATGATCTGGAAGAGCTCGAACCCTTCCTTCTTGTACTCGATCTTCGGGTCCTTCTGGCCGTACCCGCGCAGGTGGATGCCCTGGCGCAGGTGATCCATCTGCAGCAGGTGGTCCTTCCAGAGCTGATCGATGGTGTTGAGATAGAGCCATTGCGTGTACAGGCGGAAGTCGTCGCCGAGCGCCTCGAACTTCGCCTTCAGCTTCTTCTCCACCACGTTGAAGATGTCGAGCTGCAGCTTCTCCTTGTCCGGCGCGGCGCCCTCGAACCCCATGTCGACGTTGAACTGCTCGCGCACGCGCGCCTGCAGCGCCTTGGTGTCGAACTCGTCGTTCTTGCCGCGCGGGACTGCCTCGTCCACCATCTCGATGATCAGGTCCTCGATCAGGTCGTAGAGGTGCTCCTCCTGGTCCTTCCAGGTGACCATCTTCTCGTGCCGGGTCTTCTTCTTCGTCTTCGGGTCTTCGGTGAACCAGATCAGGGGCACGCCGGCGCCGGACGCCAGCACTTCCTTGCGCATGCCGTAGATGGTCTTGCGCTGCTGGTTCATCACGTCGTCGTACTCGAGCAGGTTCTTGCGGATGTCGAAGTTCTGTCCCTCGACGCGCTCCTGCGCTCCCTGGATGGCCTTCGTCAGCCAGGGATGCTCGATGGGCTCGTTCTCCTGCACCCCGAACGTATCCATCAACTTCGCGATGCGATCGCTGGCGAAGATGCGCATCAGGTCGTCCTCCAGCGACAGGTAGAACTTGGAGGAGCCGGGATCTCCCTGCCGCCCGGAGCGGCCGCGCAGCTGGTTGTCGATGCGGCGCGACTCGTGGCGCTCGGTGCCGAGGATGTGCAGGCCGCCGAGCGCGACCACTTCCTCGTGCTCGTTGCCGCAATGGTCCTTGAACTTCGCCACCGCCGCGTCGTGGCGTTCCTTCCAGGCCGCGTATTCGGCGCGGTAGACCTGCTCCACTTCCGCCGCCGTCACCGGCGGGAACTTCCCGTCTCCCTCCGCCTTCGCCTTCTCCACCCGCGCCTGCACCAGGCGGCCCTCGATCTCCACCGGGCTCGGCTCCGCCCCGACCTCGCGCTTGGCGAGGAACTCGGGGTTGCCGCCGAGGAGGATGTCGGTGCCGCGGCCGGCCATGTTGGTGGAGATGGTGATGCGCCCCTTGCGGCCGGCCTGGGCCACGATCTCCGCCTCGCGCTCGTGCTGCTTCGCGTTCAGCACGTCGTGCGGCACGCTCCGCTTCTTCAGCAGGCCGGACAGCACCTCGCTCTTGGCGATGCTGACGGTGCCGACCAGCACCGGCTGGCCCTTCTTCCAGCGCTCCTCGACGTCGTCGCAGACCGCCTTGAACTTCTCGCGCTCGGTCTTGTAGACGGTGTCTTGAAGGTCCTTGCGGATGTTCTGCTTGTTCGTCGGGATCACCAGCACTTCCAGCTTGTAGATCTGGGCGAACTCCGCCGCCTCGGTGTCGGCCGTGCCCGTCATTCCCGCGAGCTTCGAGTAGAGGCGGAAGTAGTTCTGGAAGGACACGGTAGCGAGCGTCTGGTTCTCGTTCTCGATCTTGACGTTCTCCTTCGCTTCCACCGCCTGGTGCAGGCCATCGCTCCAGCGCCGCCCGGGCATCAGGCGCCCGGTGAAGTCGTCGACGATGATCACTTCGCCGTCCTTGACGACGTACTCGTGGTCCTTGCGGTAGAGCGTGTGCGCCCGCAGCGCCTGCTCCACGTGGTGCAGCGTCTCGATCTGCTCCGGATCGTAGAGGTTGGGCACCCCGAGCTTCGCCTCGACCTTCTCCACCCCCTCGTCCGTGAGCACGACCGACCGCGCCTTCTCGTCCACCGTGAAGTCGCGGTCGCGCACCAGGCTGGGGATCACCTTGTTGATCTTGTAGTACTTGTCGGTCGATTCCTCGGAGGGGCCGCTGATGATGAGCGGCGTGCGCGCTTCGTCGATGAGGATGGAGTCGACCTCGTCGACGATCGCGTAGTGCAGCTCCCGCTGCACGTAGTCGGCCAGGCGGAACTTCATGTTGTCGCGCAGGTAGTCGAACCCGAACTCGTTGTTCTGTCCGTAGGTGATGTCGGAGCCGTATTCCTTCTGGCGCTGGCGGTCGGTGAGACCGTGCACCACGCACCCGACGGAGAGCCCCATGTGGCGGTAGATCCGGCCCATCCACTCCGCGTCGCGCCGGGCGAGGTAGTCGTTCACCGTGACCACGTGGACGCCCTTGCCCTCGAGCGCGTTGAGCACGCAGGGCAGGGTCGCGACCAGCGTCTTTCCTTCGCCGGTCTTCATCTCGGCGATCATGCCCTTGTGCAGGCCCATGCCGCCGATCAGCTGGACGTCGAAGTGGCGCATGCCCAGCGCGCGGACGCTCGATTCCCGGGTGAGCGCGAAGCAGTCCGGGAGGATGCGGTCGAGCACCGCCGTCTTCTGCAGCCCGGGCGTGTCGGCCACTTCCTTGCGCCAGGCCCGCACTTGCTCGCGGATCTGCTCGTCCGGGAGCGACTTCGCCCAGGCCTCGCGCTCGTTGATGCGCGCGACGAGCGGCTGCATGCGCTTGAGCTCGCGCTGGTTCTTCGTGCCGACGATCTTGCGGAGAACGTAGTTGAACATGGTCTGTCCTGCGTAAACGTGGGTGCGCGGGGGGCGCGCCAATCAGCACCGGTGCAGACGGCTTCAGGCTGCCGGCGGCGCCTGGCTGGGCGCGGGACCGGCGGGCGACCGGAAGATCGAGGGCGCGCGAATGACGTCCGCCCGCTCCCTGCTGCGCTCGACGCCAGCTCCCTCCGCCGGCGGCCGGCGCGTGCGCCGCGCGCCATAGCTTTCGGCGCGCTGGGCGGCGGGGTCGACAGACACGGAGGCAGCGGCGGCGAACGAGGCCCACGGCAGCGCGCTGGCGGGGGCAAGCCCCACCAACACCGCCGCACATGCCGCCGCGATCCTGCTGCGCATCCAGGCTAGCCTAAGGGGCGCCCCCGGCTTGTCAACTTGCACAGTCTCAAGCAGTAACCGGCAAAGCCGCGCCCGCGGCGGGCAGCCGGCTATTCTTCGAGAATGAACTTGCGCGGGTTGTCGGCCACGCCGTTCACCCGGACTTCGTAATGCAGGTGCGGGCCCGTGCTGCGGCCGGTGTTGCCGACCGCGGCGATGAACTGCCCGCGCTTCACCTTCTCGCCGAGCTTCACGTCGATCCGCTGCAGGTGGCCGTAGCGCGTCTTCAGCCCATACCCGTGGTCGAGCACGAGCACGTGGCCGTAGCCGCCTTCCTGCCCGGCGAACACCACCGTGCCGTCCGCGGGCGCCCGAACCGGCGTTCCCATTCCGGTGGCGACGTCGATGCCTTCGTGCATGACCCGCTCGCCGGTGTACGGGTCGAGGCGGACCGAGAAGTCCGACGTCACCCAGCCGCGCACCGGCCAGATGGAAGGCGCTGAAGCGAGCAGCGCCTGCTGGTCCTCGAAGTAGCTCTTCAGGGCGCGCGCCTCCTGCTCCTGCGCCTTCACTTTCTTGTCCAGGCTGTCGAGCTGCTTGAGCAGGTCCGCGTCGTCCGCGGTGCCGGGCTTCGCGTCCCCGTCGGCGATCATCCGGCCTTCGCCACCCGCGGGCAAAGGCTTGCCCATGCCGACCGCGCCCATCCCGGACTGCGCCGGTTCGGTGGCGATGCCCCCGCCCACGAACTCCGGTGGCGCCTGCCCCGCCTCTGGCTGGGGCATGGAGAGCTTTCGTTCGGGATCGTTGAGGGAGGTGATGTGGCGGAGGTTCGCATTCAGGCGCTTGACGCGGTCGAGCTCGTCATTGATGTGCGAAAACTTCTGCTCCGCC